>ERZ808242.117-NODE-117-length-61266-cov-23.183709_pt1 | contig 61266 bp, 45 predicted proteins | sample MGYA00521244_ERZ808242 | MGnify/ENA primary metagenome ERZ808242 (study PRJEB31516, sample SAMN03275573) | gut metagenome | biome: mammalia-associated habitat; material: feces | host: Papio cynocephalus | place: Kenya | collected 2012-07-27 ... | reverse complement strand
ACAGGGGGCAAAAGTGTACCCCAAAATTGCGTTTCTAAATGGACACTATAATTTTTATGCTAAAACAGGCTCAACTGATCATCTTCTGAGGATTCTTTATGCGCCGATGTGTCTTCGGACTGTTCGTTGGTAATGATAAACGGCACACCTTCGACCTCTGTTGCGGCTGCATTGCCGCCCGGTTTCTCTGCCGCTGTCTCTTCAACGGGTATTTCCTCGGCGGGGTCTGCTACAGGTTCGGGCGTAATATCCTCTATTTTCGCCACCTCCAGCGTGGTCAGGCGTTTGCCTTTCGCTTTCGGCGATTTGGCATCGATAAAGTCCGCCATCACCACATCCATCGGTTCGCGTGTCTCGTCGGCAAACCGCACACGGAACGTGGCTTCTTCGCGGTCGGAAAGCAGCACAATATGCGAATCCTTGTTGTCGCCCACCATACTCTGCGGCTTGAAACCGGCATCGTCCGCCAGCGAGAAACGTTTGGCATAGTAGTATTTCTGGTCGGCATTCCAAAGAGCCAACGACCATACCTTGTCGGGGTCAAATTTCTCGATACGCAGGATATTCCGGTCGAAATGCGCCGTGAGGTCAAACGTGGTCAGATAGTACTCACCCGCCGTTGTAATGACCAAAATGCGGTCTTCGTCCCAGAACTCACCGAGATAGTTTCCTTGTGCATCATAGTTGATACGCAGCACATCCGGGTCGAACCACACCTTACGCCCGCCGAGAGTGGAATGTCCTTTCTGTTTGAGCGTAATCGATTTGACCTCGTATTTGGTCAGCACATTGCCACGTGCGGAACGGCTCTTGACCGCCAGTTCACTCAGGTCTTTACACACCTCCATCTTCTTGAGATGCAAGGCGGGCTTGAGTGCTACGCGTATCACTTCCGCCTCACCATTTGGGTTGGCGGTGAAATAGATGACTTTCGAACCCGGTTTGCCCTGTGTAAGGTCGTACTCCTTGTCGCGCGAAACGCCCATTACGTTAAAGCGTTTCATATAATAGACACCGCCCTTTCCGTCGCGATAGACCACATTATAGACCGTGCGGTCGTCATTCTTCTTAAAAATGGCAATATGCAGAATATCCGTGCCGATAAAGAGTTTCTCCGCCACACGCATAATCTTGTATTTGCCGTCCTTGTGGAATACTATCACATCGTCGATATCCGAGCAGTTGCAAAGGAACTCGTCCTTTTTCAGCCCCGTACCGATAAAGCCCTCTTCTCGGTTAATATAGAGTTTTTCGTTTGCCTCCACCACGGTCTTCACGTTGATATTCGCAAAGTTGCGCACCTCGGTGCGGCGCGGGTAGTTGGCTCCGTACTTCTGCTTGAGCGACTCGAACCAAGCGATAGTATAGTCGGTCAGGTGGTTCAGGTTCTTGGCAGTCTCTTTGATCTTGCGGTCGAGGTCGCGCATCAGTTCATCGGCTTTTTTCGAGTCGAACTTCGTAATACGGATCATACGTATATCAAAGAGTTTCTCTATATCTTCGGTCTTTACCTCACGAATCAACTGCGGTTTCCATGGCGTCAGTGCCTTATCCACAAAAGCAATCAATTTCTCCTTGTTGGGTGCTGTCTCATAGCCAGACTCCTTATATATACGGTTCTCTATAAAGATTTTTTCCAGCGAGGTATAGAAATAGCGTTCTTCGAGTTCGGCTTTCTCTATCTCCAACTCCCATTTGAGCAGCGACTTGGTATTCTCTGTTGAGAGTCGCAGCAGGTTGCTCACGTTGGTAAAAATCGGTTTCTTGTTCTCTATCACGCAGCAGTTGGGCGATACATTGATCTCACAATCGGTAAACGCATACAGTGCATCAATCGCCTTGTCCGACGAACTGCCCGGCGCCAACTGCACGACGATACGCGCACTTTCGGCGGTAAAATCGTCCACTTTGCGCACCTTGATTTTGCCTTTCTGGTTCGCACGCAAAACGGTTTCAATAATCTTCGACGTGGTTGTGCCGAAAGGTATCTCGGTAATAATCAGCGTCTTGTTGTCGTCCGCTTTTTGTATTTTGGCACGTATCTTAATCATACCACTGCGCTCGCCGTCGTTGTACCGGCTCACATCTATCTCGCCACCCGTCGGAAAATCGGGGTACAATTGAAACTCCTCACCGCGCAGATATGCCAGCGAGGCATCGCATAGTTCGCAAAAGTTATGCGGTAAAATCTTCGAGTTCAAACCAACTGCAATGCCCTCTACGCCCTGCGCCAAAAGAAGCGGGAACTTAATAGGGAGATGCACAGGTTCTTTCTTGCGCCCGTCGTACGACAGCATCCAATGAGTAGTCTTCGGGTTAAATACCGCCTCGAGAGCGAACTTGCTCAACCGTGCTTCGATATATCGGGGAGCCGCAGCCCCGTCGCCTGTCAGGATATTTCCCCAGTTTCCCTGACAGTCAATCAGCAAATCTTTTTGCCCGAGTTGTACCAGCGCATCGCCTATACTGGCATCGCCGTGGGGGTGATATTGCATAGTCTGCCCAACGATGTTCGCCACCTTGTTCATCTTGCCGTCGTCCACACACTTCATAGCATGAAGGATACGGCGCTGCACAGGCTTCAGTCCGTCCTCAATGGCAGGCACTGCACGTTCCAGTATCACATACGAGGCATAGTCCAAGAACCAGTCCTGGTACATACCCGTCAGATGGTATTTGACAGAGTCGTTGAAAGATTCCGGTTTATAGGTAGAGTGCGCCTGCGGAGCGGCTGCCGCATCTCCGATTATTTCCTCTTCAGTCTCTTTTCCCTGCGGGTACCCTGTTTTTTCCCCGAGATTAGCGCTGTCTTTCTCTTCCAATTCGTCGTCTTTCATATTGGTGTGCCTTTCGCATTGTTGTCCGTGTTACATATGTGCATTATATATACGATAAACCCTATCCTCGGGGTTAGTCTGAGGATAGGCTGTATCTATGTACCTGCAATCCGTATTGCAGGTCGGTAGCCATCAGTCTATGCGTTTGTTCAGAATGATATAGGTCAGAATACCCACTACCTCAAAAGCCAAACCGCAAACGAGCAGCCAGTTTTGTTGTACGGCAAACTGGTACACCACAAAGAAAACCACGCCAATCAACAGGAGGATGACGCCTAAGTATTTGAGAAATGCTTTCATATTGTTATATTCCAATAATTGTTTGCAAAGTTACTGCTTTTTTTCCAAAATTGCAAACCTGCCCCGTTTTTTGTCCGAAATCATCTTTTCTCCTGCAAAGTCAACACTATCTTGCCCACATTCACGCCGCTTTTCCCCATCTGCACCACCGGCACCTCAATGCCATCCAAATTACGGATACGCAAATCATCATAAACCTTGTGCGTATGCCCGCCGATAATCACATCTATATCGTGCGTCTCTGCTGCCAACTCTACATCGCAATAGTCCTGCTCCGTGGCGGGGTAGGTACCGAGATGACTCAAACAAACCACCACATCGCATTTTTTCTCGTTGCGCAACATCGTTGCCAACTCTTGCGCAATCGGGTACGGGGGATTATACACAATCGGTTCGAAGTTCTTATCAGCAATCAGCCCTTTCGGTTGTACGCCCAAACCGAAAATACCTATCTTCAGCCCGTCTTTGTGTACAATCGTATAAGGTTTTACCACACCCTCCAGCGGCGTACCTTTTACATCATAGTTGGCACAAACAATCGGGAAATTCGCTTTTTTCAGGATCATCGCCAGCGTATCCAAACCATAGTCAAACTCATGGTTGCCGAGTGTGGCTGCATCATAACCCATTCGGTTGAGTGCATCTATCTCTACGCGCCCGTGGTAAAAATTAAAGTAGGGTGTTCCCTGACTGAAATCGCCGGCATCTACCAGCAGCAAGTTCGGATCTTGTTTCCGCTCCTCGGCTATCAATCCCATACGGCGTGCATAGCCGCCGCGTCCGTCGGCTTTCGGTTCTACCTGCGAATGAGTATCATTGGTGTGCAGAATAGTCAGCGTCGTTGCCTTCTCGGAGCATCCCGTCAGCAGGCACAGCGATAACAATAGCGGTAAAATCTTTTTCATAAACAGGAATATTATGGTACTATATTTTCTCAATTTCTTCTATTTCTCTTGCCCGCCGGGCAACAAAGGAGCCAACCACTCAAAAACGTTTGTTTATCTCCTCGTCGGTCATTACGGCAATCACCCGTTTCCCGTCAGGCGTACGCTGATAGGCGGGGAGCGCAAACAAGTGCGTCAGCAGGTCGCGCATCTCCTCCACGGTCAGCGTTTTCCCATAAGGGATAGCCGTATCATTTGCCAACGAGAGTGCAATCTTATGCCGCCACTCGTCCTGTGCATTCGTCCCCGTCTCGCGCACCACCTGCAAGATATGTTGCAGTATCGGCAAGGCGTTCTGCTGCCCGATTTGTGCAGGCACACCGTTGATACTATATGATGTCTTGCCAAACTGCTCCATATCGAATCCTATCGCCCGCAAGTCGTCCAATACGGGTGCGATAAGCAACATATCATCGGGCGTCAGATCCAATATCTCGGGGAAAAGCAACTGTTGCACCGGGGCTTTGGCGTTCTGCCACTCGTGTATATACTGATTATATAGTACGCACACGTGTGCGCGATATTGGTTGATCAACAGCAATCCCTGTGGAACGGATAGTAGAATATATTTGCCCGCATACTGCCATGGCATCAGTGTGGTCATATCTATATCAAACAGCGTTGGCATCTCTGCTTGCGGCTGCGGTTTCCATTCCTGTGCAGCCCTGCCCGCTTGCATAGGAAATAGTTTTTCCCAACCGTTCACCGACGATTTCTCTGCCGAAACAAACGTGTTGCGGGTCTTAAACGGGTTGTATGTCGGGTCAAACAATACTTTCGGTGCTGCTGCGGGACGCACATCATCTGTCGACACCGGCATATCTATCTCCCCGTCCCTGTTGAAATCAATGGTCGGCGCAAGCGTAAACTTACCCAACGCCTCACGCACCGAGGCCAGCAGTATCTGAAAAATCGTCTGCTCGTCGGCAAACTTAATCTCGGTTTTCGTCGGGTGGATATTGACATCTATCGCCTCGGGTGCAATATCGAAATAGATAAAGAACGACGGCTGATAATCCCCCGGCAGCATACCCGAGTACGCCGTTTGCACCGCTTTCTGGAAATACGGATGACGCATATACCGCCCGTTCACAAAGAAATACTGCTGCGCATTCTTGCCTGCCGTTTCGGGTTTGCTGACAAACCCGCGGATGGACACTAGATCTGTGTCAGTCTTTACATCCACCAATCCGGATGTGTAGTTCCGCCCCGTCCCCTTGCCAAACACTGCCTCTATACGCTGTTTTTCCGTCCCGGCAGGCAGTTCGAGCATTATCTCGTCATTGTTTACAAACGTAAACTGCACCTTCGGATAAACCAATACAATACGATAGAAATCGGTCAGCAGGTTACGCAGTTCGGTCTGGTCGGTCTTCAAGAACTTCCGCCGCACAGGTACATTATAAAACAGGTTTTTTACCTTGAAATTTGTCCCAACAGGGCATTGGCATGGCTCTTGCGAAAGCACTTCCGAACCGGCAATCTCAAGCCGTGTTCCCATCTCGTCTTGCACACGGCGTGTCAACAACTCTATCTGCGCCACCGCACAAATACTTGCCAATGCCTCACCGCGGAAGCCCATCGTGCGAAGAGAAAACAAATCCGATGCTGTTTGTATCTTCGATGTAGCGTGCCGCTCAAAAGCCATACGTGCATCGGTCTCGCTCATACCCGAACCGTCATCCACCACCTGCAATAGTGTCCTCCCTGCATCACGCACAATCACTTGGATATGGGTTGCCCCCGCATCCAAACTATTCTCCACCAACTCTTTCAAGCACGAAGCGGGGCGTTGTATCACCTCGCCTGCCGCTATCTGATTGGCAACACTATCCGGTAAAAGATGAATAATATCCATATTCAACAGCCCATATCCGGCAGTTAGACTACAGGATTACATAAAATGCAATAATCAACATTGCCAGCAATGCAATCCAAAAAGCCAGTTTCGATTTCTTGCGCTGCCGCAGTTGTGTCATATTCTTCTCGTGTTCCTCACGAAAAGACCCGCGATGGAGGTGCTCCCTGCGCTCCTTGCGTTCCTCTTTGTCCTTATCGTAGTAGATAGGACGATAATCCCATTCGCGGGGCTTGGGTACTTTTGGAAAAAGCACAGACATATTCAATGAACAATTAAGGATGAACTATTAATCCGCAGAGCAATCTCTGAGATCACTAATGACTTAAGGACTTTAATATCTTTAATAACCTTATTGCCTTTTTTCCACACTCCCGAACAACAAACAAAAAGGGTCTGCCCGACTATTGTCAGGCAAACCCTTTTATGAGAGTAAACTTACTTTACGATTGCCTGGAATGTAGCATCCTCTGCATACTTGGCGAACTCGATATCTTTCTGTGCCTTAGCCTTGAGCGAAGCGTCTTTGGCAACAGCCACTTTCATATTGCTGTAAACAGCATCGCGGTCGTTGGTGCGGGCAGCCACCACAGCGGTCAGGTAAGCAGTCGTAGCATTCGGCTCTTTCACATTAGCCAAAGTCTGACGAGCGGCAGCATAATCCTCGTTCAGAATCTGCTGAACAGCAGCATTGTTGGTAGCCGCATTGCCATAAGCCGACTTGGCAGCCTTGTAGTCGCCCTTCATTGTATAGAACGTACCCATAGCAGCAGCCAAGTTACCTTGTGTACCGGCTGCCTTGCCGAGGTATTCCTCTGCTTTTTTCAGGTCGTTGTCAGCCATTGCAGCCAAACCTGCATTGTAGTTCACGTCTGCATTGTTCGGAGCAATCTCCAATGCCTTGCCGTAAGCGCGGCGAGCCTCGGCGATGTTACCCTGCTCAAAATAGATCATACCCATATTGTTGTATGCACGGTAGTCGCCGAACTGCGAAGCCGCTTTCTGATAGATAGCGATTTTCTCTGCATTGTCATTGGTCAGCGTAGCAGCATAGAGCAACTCCTCTACGTTCAGTTGTGCGGGGTCGTTCTTTGCCAACTCCTTGATCTCATCGTCTGATTTTCCGATCAGGTCGGTAGTCAGAATCAAGCGGCTGCGGCGCAACTCAGGCAGAATATCCTCAGCAATAGTCTTATACACACTGCTCAAGTTCTTGATTTGTGCCTCGCGTTCCTCGGGATCGCTATACATACTCAACACACGCAAAACCAAGTCTTTGTCCTGCATATTGCTATTCTCCATAGCGGTTTGGAAACCTGCCCAGTCCTCTGCGGTAATCTCCGAAGCGATGTCGGTTTTAACCTTGTCTTTCTTCAGTTGTTTCTGCAAGAATTTCTGTGCATTCTTCTGACGGTCGGTAGCCAATTGTGTATTCAAAGCCAAACCGCCTTCGGGGCTGGCATAACCGCTTACTTCCAATTTGTTGATAGCCTTTTTCTCATTCTCATCAGCCTCCTTGATAGCCGCACGCAAATCCTTCATCTCCTGGCTGCCGGTCTCCGAACTGCGGAGATTCGACTGTTGGATAAGGAATTTGATATCTGCCTCTTGCATCTCTTGGATAACACGCTGGAACTTATCGGGCGTGATAGCCGCCTTGTTGTCGCTGGCTTTTGCCAACTTTGCGGTAGCCATCAAACCGTCTGCTATCTTCAAATCAGGAATCTCAATCTCTTTCTTGCCAACTTTTGCAGTAAAGCGCAAGTAGAGTTCCGATTTATCCATTGCGGGAACGTAATCAAAACTGCAAGATTGGCTGTAAGTACCGCCATTCTTATAACTTACTTTCTTGCCGTTTTCTTTCACTTTCTCACCTACATAGGTTACGGCTTCGCCCACCGACTCCTGACCGGCATATTTCAGCACCGGAGTAACGGTCAAAACGCCTTTTTTGGCAAATTTCTTCACAGGGAACGTACCCGTAATGTCCGCATTTACCTTATCCCCGACTACGGTAAGCGGGTTTGGATTAACAGTAATCTCTTCCGGTTTCGGCAGAGTCTTGCTGCAAGATGCCAGCATTGCTACAGCAATGATCGACAAAAATAAACCTTTTTTCATACGTATAAATTTGAGTTTTGTTAATATATTCATCTTTGGCAATTCGTAGAACCGTTTTTGCCCGTTTTTATATCGCGCATACAATGCCCTATCTTTTGCGCTGCAAAATTACAAAACTTTTTCCATTCTTGCAACATTCTTTTCCATTTTTCCTACAACCACGCTAAAATAAGGTCGAACACAGACTCTTTTCCACAACGAGCCTACCCAAATTACCCATTCGCTACAACACAAAGCCGTCTCAAAATCCGTACTTTTTCAAAGCCAGATAAACGCGGTCAATAGGAAACCCCATCACATTGAAATAACTGCCCACCATCTTTTCCACACCGATATAGCCGATATATTCCTGCACCCCGTATGCCCCCGCTTTGTCCAACGGACGGTAACGCTCTACGTAATAGTCAATTTCCCCTTCCGTCAACCTACGGAATGTTACGTCCGTGCAATCGACAAACGACTCCTGCAAGGTGGTGGTAGTCAGACTGACCCCCGTATAGACCTGGTGAGTATGCCCGCTCAGGCTGTGTAGCATCTGTTTGGATTCCTCCAAACTATGCGGTTTGCCGAGCATTCGCCCGTTGAGCCAAACGATCGTATCGGCAGTAATAAGTAGTTCATCGGGGCGCAAACCGGTATATGCCTGCGCTTTCTCGCGCGATATAAATAGGGGAATATCCCCTGCTTGCAACTCTGCAGGGAAATGTTCGTCCGTATCAATAGTAACAGTCTCAAAGGGTATATCCAGCCCCGCCAGCAGACTGCGGCGGCGGGGAGATTGTGAACCGAGAATTAAACGCATTGGAATAATAAAAAGTCAGGTGGATGACGGGTGGATAGCCTCACTACACATTATCTATCCTATGCGTATCCTATAACAAATTAACCAAATTTTACAGTTGCCGCATAACCACAAAACTGAACAACATTCCGAGAAACATAATCAGTTTCATCAGTCCTTGCGCCCCTCGATAGTCCGATGGAATACGCGCTGCCCACAGCAGCCACAGTTCGCACACAAAGGGTATCTGTAGCCCGAACACCATATAGCGCGTGGAAAGCGATTGCCATACGTGCGGAAACGGCAGCAACGCATACCACACATACCCAATCAGCCCCATCGTCAGTACAATCAACAGGGTTACAATCACTTTTGTCCACGTCTCCCCGAGGCGGATGGGCAGCGTGCGGCATTCCAACTCACAATCGCCCTGTTTGTCCTGCATATCCTTGATAATCTCGCGTATCAGCGTACAGAGAAAAGCAAACAGTGCAAAACCGCCCAACCAAACATACAGATCACGCTCCAGCGGGGTGTATTCCAACAACACCCCATACCGGCTGCGCAGCAACCCCACATTGGCAAACGCAATCACCATAGGCGTCAGTGCAGCCACAAAAGCCACCACTATATTGCCAATCAAAAAACGCCGTTTGTAACTCGACGAATAAAACCACAACAGCCCCGGCACAAACACATAAATAATAGCCAGCGACCAACTGCGCACCAGCCAAGCCGCCGCCAATCCGCACACAATCCCTACTCCGCTCAATGCCCAGCCAATCCGCACGGCAGCGGTTTTGCTTATGGTGTTGGTTACAATCAGTTTGTCAGGACGGTTGATACGGTCTATCTTCACATCGAAATAGTCGTTCACCACATATCCTCCTGCAGCCACACAGACGGTTGCCGCTATGAGCAAAAGCAGCACGTACCACGGCAGTTGCTCACCGTAGAGTTGGCTGTCCAGTATCGGCACCGCCACCCATTTCTCCATCACCCACAGCAGTATGGCAACAAAGATCAGGTTTTGATAGCGGACAAGTCGCAGAATATCTCCTATTTTTTGCACGTCTTCCTGTTTTTGTTTGTGGTAGTCTTGTGTGCCATTTTCGGCGTAATACGCAAGATAGCCCCCTTCCATGCCGGCAGGGTAATACACGTCGGTTCCGAAGCGGTAAAAGTCAGGTTCGTATAGACCGTATCAGTCAGCAAATCCACCGCATCGGCACGCTGTATCTCCTCTTGCTCCATATAAACAAACGCATCGGCAGGGATGTTGATATGCATATCCACCTGCCGATCATCGAAATTCAGCGCAACCAGCAGCACTTCATCGCCTGCCTTGCGCAGGTAAGCATACTGCTCGTGCTTGTTGAAACCGCCGTTTTGTGCATACTCCAGATCATACATCTTGCCACTGTTGATGGCTTTGTTATCACGCGCAAGAGTCAGTAGACGTTGGTAGAACCCGCGCAACTGCTGTTGCTCGTCGTCCAAGCCCGCACCATCGAATTTCCCGCGGTTTGCCCATGCTTGCAGCGATTTCACACCCCAATAGTCAAATATCGTTGTGCGACCGTCCATTCCCGAGAAACCCTCCATATCCATACCCCGCTCGCCCAATTCCTGCCCTGCATACACTAATACAGGGTTCTTATATAGTGTGGCTACGGTTATCATAGCAGGCTCGGCACACGCCCCACGCCCGCAGAAAAAACCGCTGGCAATACGTTGCTCGTCGTGGTTCTCAAGGAAATAGACCATATTGTCAAGTATGTCCCCTTGCGCCATCCATTGCATCGTTATTCCCTCTGCCGCCCAATTCCTGCTCGTTACACCGCGCAGATAGTCATACATCCCCACTTTGTCATACAGGTAATCAAACCCTGCATTCAGGTACGAACGATACAGCCCCGGATTGTAGCACTCACCCATAAACTGCACCTCGGGATAGGCTTGTTTCACTTGCGGAATTGCCCACGCAAAGAACTCCACCGGCACCATCTCCGCCATATCCACACGGAACATATCCACCTGCTTGCCTGCCCAGAATAGCAGAATGTCGCGCATCTTCTCCCACGTATTGGGTATCGGCTCAAACTGCTTCTCGCCGCCGCCTTGGTAAAACACGCCGTAATTCAGTTTCACAGTCTCGTACCAGTCGTTGCGCGAGGGGTGTGCCGTAAAGCAGTCGTTGCCCGTCGCACGTGCAGGATATTCATTATACCCCTGTATATCAAAATCGGGCTGAAATTTCTCTCCGGGGATATAATAAAAATTGTTCAGCGGTGAAAAAGCCCAGTTCGGATTGTCGTCCTCGCCAAGGTCGCGCACCCCGGCAGGCTTGCACACCGAGTGATACTCACGCGCCACATGGTTCGGCACAAAGTCAATCACCACTTTCAGCCCCGCCTTGTGCGTGCGTGCCACCAGCGCCTCAAACTCCTGCATACGCTTCTGCTCGTCCGTTGCCAAGTCGGGATCTACATCGTAGTAATCGGTTATAGCATACGGACTACCCGCCAAACCTTTGACAATCGCCGCTGTATTATGTTCGGCAGTGGCGTGGCGGATAACACCCGTGTACCAAACATGGGTAGCACCCAAGTCTGCAATCGACTTGAGTGCTCTGGGCGTTATATCCGCAAATCTGCCGCAACCGTTCTCCTCGCGCGTGCCATTATGCTTGCGCGTTTCATTATAGTTGCCGAAAAGGCGGGGCAATAGTTGATAAATAATCGGTTTCACGTTGTTTGAATTTTGGTTATACATAGCACATTACGAATACTGTGCCAAAATACAAACCCACGATACCTGAAAAGTCAATCGGTTCGTGTTTTGCGAACAATTACGCATTATAGTTGATACAGTTTGAATATATTTATGCCGCCGTAGGCAATAAGATTTATAGCAATTTGTAATGCCACGCCCAAGGTTTATTTAGATTTCTTGCCGCTCTGCGGCAAAGGAGAAAAATCAATTTATATTCACAACTGATATCAACGCAGCATTAAACAAGCGCCTGCGTATCGCTGGCAATCATCAACTCCTCGTCGGTCGGGATAACGCACATCGCCACCTTGCTCTCGGGAGTGGAGATAACAGCCTCTTCGCCGCGGATACCCGCATTTTTCTGCTCGTCCAATTCCGCACCGAGATAGGTAAAACCTTTGGCAATCTCCCCGCGGATATACGCATCATTCTCACCAATACCGCCTGTGAACACAATTATATCCACGCCGTTCATAGCGGCAGCGTATGCACCTATATATTTCTTCACGCGGTAGATAAACATCTTGCGGGCCAGATCGGCACGCTCGTTACCCGCTTTGATAGCCGCATCAATATCGCGTGCATCGCTCGACACACCGCTCACGCCAAGCAGACCCGACTTCTTGTTTACCAAGTTGTTAAACTCGGCTGTCGTCAGATGCTCCTTATCCATAATATAGGTTGCCGCACCCAGGTCAAGATCGCCCGAGCGGGTGCCCATCATCAATCCCTCCACAGGGGTCAGACCCATCGACGTATCCACCGACTTGCCGTCCATCACCGCCGCACACGAACCGCCGTTGCCGATATGGGCGGTAACGATTTTCTTGCCCCGCGGGTTTACGCCGAGGTACTCGCACACGCGTGCCGACACATAGCGGTGGCTCGTGCCGTGGAAACCATAGCGGCGAATGGCATATTTCTCATATAATTCATACGGTAGTGCATACATATACGCATAGTCGGGCATCGTCTGATGAAAAGCCGTATCAAAGACAGCCACTTGCGGTACGCCCGGCAGCGTCTTTTCGATAGCCTCGATACCTTTCAGGTTGGCAGGGTTGTGCAACGGAGCCAACTCTGCACACTTGATAATCATCTCTTTCACCTCAGGGGTGATCAGTACCGACTTGTTGAATTTCTCGCCGCCATGCACCACGCGGTGTCCTACGGCTCCTATCTCTTTCAGATCTTTGATGCAGCCGATTTTCTCGTCCACCAGTGTATCCAGTATCAACTGAATACCCACCGTATGTTCGGGCATATTCTTCTCGATTCTCACTTTTTCTCCATTCGGCAGTTTCACCTGCAGGAACGAATCTGCCAAACCGATTTTCTCTACACCGCCTTGTGCCATCACGGTCTTGCCCTCCATATCGAAGAGTTTATACTTTATACTGCTGCTACCGCAGTTCAAAACTAATATCTTCATATCTGTATTGTTGTTTTATTTCGTTCTGTCTCCCCTAGTTCTTCTAGTTCCCCTAGTTATTCTAGTTCTTCTAATAAAAAAACGCTAAAAGAGGTCGCCTGTCTCCAAGACGACCTCCCTTACACCTTATTTTATAGCCTGGTTGGCGGTAATAATCACCATTTGTACAATATCCTGTACCTTGCACCCGCGGCTCAAATCATTCACAGGAGCAGCAATACCCTGCAAAATCGGACCCACTGCGTCTGCACCCGAGAAACGCTCCACCAACTTGTACCCTATATTACCGGCCTGCAAGTCCGGGAATATCAGCACGTTGGCTTTGCCTGCCACAGGCGAACCCGGCGCTTTCGTCGCTGCCACACGCTCCACCAAAGCCGCATCTGCCTGCAGTTCCCCATCAATAGCCAAGTCCGGTGCCAACTCTTTGGCGATACGGGTAGCCTCCGTTACTTTGTCCACCAACTCGTGTTTTGCCGAACCCTTCGTCGAGAACGACAGCATAGCCACTCTCGGTTCGAAACCGCCAAGCGTGCGTGCCGTCTCTGCACTCGAGATGGCAATCTGTGCCAATTGTTGTGCGTCGGGGTTCGGATTTACAGCGCAGTCTGCAAATACCAAAACTCCGTTCTCACCCAACTGCTTCGCAGGGGTAAACATCAAGAATGCACCCGATACAATCGATACGCCGGGTTTGGTCTTCAGTATCTGGAATGCAGGACGGATAGTATCCGCCGTCGTGCCGCGTGCACCGGCCAACTCGCCGTCTGCATCGCCGTTCTTGATCATCAGGCAGCCCAGATACAACGGATCTTGTGCTTTCTTTGTCGCCTCTTCGGGAGTCATGCCCTTTGCTTTGCGCAGTTCGTAGAGCAGATTCGCATACACCGGCATCTTTTCATCGTGCAGCGGATCGACGATGGTCGCGTTTTTGATATACTCATACCCGTTCTCCTCTGCCATTTTGCGGATGGTTTCGGGATTACCGACGAGAATCAGGTTCGCAATTTTGTCTTTCAGGATGATGTTTGCAGCCTCAAGGGTACGCGGTTCATCCCCCTCTGGCAATACGATACGTTGCAGATTAGCCTGCGCACGCTCGCGCATTTTTTGTAGAATGTCCATAATATATTTTTTTGTGTTTTTTTTATAATTCTATCGTTCTATTTTTCTATCATTCTATCGTTGTTCTATCTTTCTATGCATATTATGCAACAACGTACTACATAGTACCAATTACGTAGAAAAGACGTAGAAAGGACGTAGAAAGAATAGGCTTTTTCTATGCACTTATGCAGTTTATCGGCTGCATACAATGCATAATCAAAAAATTTTCCCACTTTTATAGTGCTGCAAAATTAAGAAATTATCGGCAGATGTGCAATACAATACTACAAAAATGAAGATTTTTACACTTTTTTTTTGATATTCCAAAAAAAAGCAGTAATTTTGCATTTCGAAATCGGATTCAACTCTATGAGAAAAGGACTTATCGCTTTGTTGGTTTGTACATTGGCTTTGAATGTCAATGCACAACAACATAGTGATATTAAGGGCGCACATCCGTGGAAAAGCAACGAGACTGTCGCTACCGAAGAAAGCCATTGGTCGCTCCTTTTCAATGCGGGTTTTAATTCATTCGACGGTGATTTCGGTTCCGAGATGAAGCACCCCGTATATGCTCCTGCATTAGGGCTGAGTGCGGAATATGCTTTCAACCCGTTCCTTGCATTGGGAGTTGACTATATGTTTGATATGTACAGGGTTACCGGTAATACGGAGTCGGAGCACAATGCAGACATCCTGCTCAATGGTATGATGCACAGAGCCGGAGCATATTTGGCGGTTGACCTGATGAATTGTTTCTACCCGCGCGCCGAGCGCAAAATCTTCGGTTTCCAACTTCTCGGAGGTGGAGGTGCAGGATGGTTCAAAAACAACACGTATTACACCGATGACTCTCGCGGTAATACAGCAAGTGCTGAAGCAAAGTCAATGGATAAATATACCAATCGTCCATATCTGATGGGAGGCGTAAATTTTGAGTTCAACTTGAGCCGCAGTGTGGCATTGGGTATCAAAGGTACTTACTCCTATTTTACCAAGGACGACATTGACGGGCGCGGCTACCAAGGCTTGAATGCTATTGCCAGCAAGAATAACGACGGTATATTCTCTGTTACGCTCAATCTTCGCTACAAGATTGATGCCGTGTACAAAACCCACGTGCGCAACATCTCGTCCGACCGAGTGATTGAGCGTCAATTGGTCGCCAACGAGCAGGCAAAGCAACCCAAAGTAAATCCAACCGGTACCGGTCGTGTGGACACAATAGTGGTCGTGCATAAAGATACGGTGGTTGTGCGTTCCAATACTACCACAACGGTTACTCCGTCAGAGGATTACTATTTCGTTTATTTCGAAACAGGAAAATCGGCACTTTCGTCCGAGGGGTTGATTACCGTTCAGCAGGTGGCTACCCGCTTGCAGCGTGAAACACAGCGTTATGCCGTTATCAATGGTTACTGCGACAATACCGGTTCCGAGAGTATCAATAACGTCATCGGTGAGGCGCGTGCAGAGGCGGTTATGAACGAACTGATAGAAGAGTACGGTATTGATGCGGCGCGTATCACGGCTTGTGGACGCGGCAAGATCGTAGGCAAGCGCAGCAAAGCCGCTTACAGCCCCAATCGTCGTGCAGAAGTGCGCCTGGTTACCCGCGACGAGTTTGAACAACTCAAAGCCGAATGCGCAGAGGGATACAAACCTTCAAACAACGCATCGGTTTCGATGGCTGCTGCTTCCGCAAGCAGTAATGCCCGGCAAGAAACGCTGTCAGATAACATCATTGACGAGGTGGTGGTTGCCAAAGATATGACGCTTAGCCGGCTGGCACGCAAATACTATCAGAATACACATTGCTGGGTATATATCTACCAAGCCAACAAGAAAGTGATTCCTAATCCGAATGCACTCACAGCGGGCAAACACTTGGTAATACCCGAATTGACAGATGCCCAGCGCACCATCACCAAGGACAAATGCCTTGATTTGTACAAAAAACTGCGCAATAGCAAGTAATTACTAAATTACAAATTACAAATTAGTCATTACACATTACAAATTAGTCATTACACATTAAAAATAGGTTCGTATCGCCTTATACTTATAATAGATACGATGGTCTCATAGCTCAGTTGGTTAGTAGCACCTGACTCATAATCAGGGGGTCGTAGGTTCAAGCCCTACTGAGACCACAAATGCAATATATTGAAAATGAGGTACTTACAAATTTTGTAATGCCTCATTTTTGCTTTATAGGCAAAATCCGCTGACCTTTTGCGCTCAATCCCGCACCAATAAAGGGAAAACAGGGTACATTTGGGGTACATTTAGGGTGCAAATGAAAACACACAAAACCTTGCAACTTCCTTGCAACTTTTTTCTAACCTATCAAAATTATAGATATTATGGCAAAACTAACCATTATTTTAGACAAGCGTACACATAATACACAGGGACTGTTCCCTATCAAGATACAAATATGTAATGCGGAGAGTTCCACCTCGGTAAGCACACGAATGTTCGTCTCGGAAAAAGCATTTGTCGGCACACCCGAAAAAGTGGTGGATAAGAGTTTCCCCAATGCGTCCGCTATCAATGCACGTGTAAAACAGATGTATCTTGAATATATGAATGCCATTACCGAATTGGACTATGCAGGCAAACTCCAACGTTCAACGGCGGCAAGTATCAAAGACTATGTAAAACGCAAAGGCAATCAAGAGGAAATTGACGAAACAACATTCTCATCGGAAATGGATAGGTATATCTCTACGTGCCGTGCCGACAAAACAAGACAAGGATATGAGTATGCACGTGATATGCTTGGGAAATATATGAAGAAAAACACTATCTATTTCGATGAACTCTCCTACCCGACACTGGTCGCATTTGATAGGTGGTTGGAGCAGCGAGGTTTGTCTATCAATTCCCGTGGGGCTATCTTTCGGTATATCCGCTCGGTATTCAATGCGGCAATCAAAGCAGACAAGTTGTCTCCAAGTGTTTATCCGTTCCGCAAATTCACGATAAAGAAAGCCTATAAGGAAAAGGAGTTCTTATCTTTGGCAGATATGCAGGCGTTGCTTTCACTTGAACTGAAAGGTATGCAAAAGACGGCACGTGATTTCTTTTTGCTATCGTTCTACCTTTGCGGTGTCAATCCTACCGATTTGTTTCATTTCCCCAAAGCAGACAAAAAAGGAAATCTTGTCTTTGTGCGACAAAAGATAGCGCATACTGAACCTATGCCGATACATCTACATATCCAACCCGAAGCACAGGAGATAATAGACCGCTATGCAGGCAAAGAGCATTTATTATACTTTGCAGAGCGGTATGAATATGAGACATTCCGCAGAAAAATGAGCAAATTATTAGAGGATATAGGAAAGCAGATAGACCGCCACATCTATTTCTATATGGCACGCTATACGTGGGCAACTTTTGCAGACAATATCGGTGTACCGCACGATGTCATCAGCAAAGCACTCGGACATTCGGATAAAAGTACGGCAGAAAAATACTATATCAGTTTCAACTGGGATAGGGCAAACTCCGCCAACCGACAGGTGATTGATTATTTATTTGGCAAAATGTAATATCCGGATTATCGGTTCAGCGACATATACTCCCAAGCCTTGCCTTTTCCGTTCCAGTCCTCGTCTGCAAAGAAAAACAAATAGGCAATATCCATTACTTGCTCATCGTCGAACTTCTTGCAGAAATCCGCATAGGCAGCGTTGTACGCCACATACCTGTCCCACGGAGTAGTCCCCTCTGGAAATTTCTTACCCTGCACAGCCGTCTCCACCTGCTCCATAGTCCAGTGCGCTCCGTGGTGTTCGTTGCCTGCTGCGTCCGTGTAGTGTATCGCAGACACATCGGCTTCCGCAAACTCCTTGTCATAGTGCGCACCGCACAAGTCCTCGTGCAAGTCCCGCAACAGAGAGTGGTACTTGGCGGGGTCTTGCGCACGGATATACTCCATTGCCGCATTGGTCGTCTCCACCGACTTCCACATCACTTTCTCACCACCGCCATTCTTAACGGCGGTTTCTATCATACTCTTGTAGTTCATACATCATTGGTCGTTTTAGGAATCACTTAAAAACAACGAGAGGAATGGTACAAGCCCACTCCTCTCTGTACATACTATGCGTACACCGCACTCACACTCACATCGGTGGTGATTTGGTACGCTTTGCCGACATTGCACCGCTTGTCCGCCAACACACCATCGCTCACACCCTGCGTCAGACTGATAGTCGGTGCTGCCGTGGCTGCCGAGTTGGCAAACATAAGCATGGTCCGCTCAACGAACTGCTGCGTTACGGTGTTGCACCCGCAACCACCCTTCGGAACATATTGTATCGTTCCCTGCGCAACCAGTTCCACACACGTAGTAGTGCCTGTGGTAGTTTGGTTTTCGAGTGAGTACCGTACAGTTGCCGTCGGCTGAATACTCTGATTGACGCACACCGCTCTGCACAACCGCTCCTTTACTATCGCCGCAAACTGCTGCACGGCTGTTCCCGTGGCGGCACTTACCGCCACCACATTCATTGCATTTAGATTTAGCATATCTCATCCTCCTCTTTCAGTTTAATCTGTTCGACATCGGAAACAGGGAGGTTGGCATTCAGCAGCCTCTTCAACCGCAACAGGTCGTCTTTCGTAAACACTACCGCTCCCTCCATTAGCGACCATTCCCCTTTCTCAATGGCGGTATCTACGATACTATGCGCCATACGGGGTACTGCCTTGTCGGGTATCGCCGACAGATACTGCCCCACCAGCGGAGCAACCAACGACGATGCTATACCCGACGCAAACGGAGACAACTCCGCACCGACAGACCAATCACCCGACACCCAACCCGAGTTGCGCACAAACGCTTCGATGTTCCCCACAAAGGGTATCGTGGATAGTTTGTGGCTTGCAAAGTACGATATAAACGGCTCGCCCCACTTGACCAATATAGCGGTCAGTATCTCCACATTGCTGTAATTCATAACCAATCCTCCCTGTCCGTTTTAGTTGTTGCCGCAGTTGCACCCGGTGTCGCACACACGGCTTTGCGGGATAACGGTCATCGTGATGTTCGCCAAGGTAGCCGCCATAGACTTCTGCTGGCTCGACAGCACATCAATACCCGCTTGAAACTGTGCATTCAGCACACTCTGCTTACCCTCTGCTACAAGGCGTGCCTCACGCTCCTCGGCAATCTTGCCGCTCAACTCCTCACGCACGGCATCCAATCGGTCTCTTGCCGCCGTATCACGCCCCGCAAGGTCTTTGTACACCTCCACGAGTTTCTTGTCCGTGGCGTTGTCTGCTTGCAGAATGGCATTCTCCATACGCAGTTTGCTAATCTCGTCCGCCTCGGCAGTCGCTACCGCACCACTGCGACCCAAGCCGTTACCCAAGCCGCCAAGCCAACTCAAACCGCCAAGAGCAGTTCCGATAATACCTGTGGTCAGACCCGCATTCGCTTTGGAGTTAGACGCTACATTGTGCATCTCTCCGTGTTCATCTTTAATCATCATAACGCTGATAATTTTCCCTCCTCTCACACCTTCGGAGATTGGTATCGGAACACTCCTCGTTCCGACACTGCAAAAGTACAGACAATATGACAAAGGGCAAAAAAATACCCGCCAACTTACAGAAAAGGTAACGCACACTTGTCGTAGAGTTACCGACAACTTACGGCACAATGTCCGCCGCTCGCTTGCATATATGGAAATTTTGCCGTAACTTTGCAGCGGAAATAGTGATATGTGGGATATTCTTACTATACTGCGTGGTGGAAATCGGAAAAAAGAGGTTGAAAGCCAAAAGGACTTTTCAGCCTCCTTTGTGGATGTCTCACAATGGCAAGAAGCACAAGAATATACCACAGGTGGAACTCGAGAAAAATGCTGGTTGATAAATTCCAAAACATATACACTCTACTTTTTCAAAGTTTCAATCAAAAAGGGGGATAAAGATTATCCTACTGAGTTTTGGATGGAAATAATAGCGTCCAAAATAGGTGCAATGTTAGGGCTTAATATATTAGATTACAACATTGCCAAACGTATGGATAAAGTAGGATGTATTTCTAAACATATGGTAGCAGAGAACGAAGGATATGCTTTAGTGGAGTTGATGTATATTCTAGCAGGATTTAGCGATAACTATAACCCGGAAACAGACAAAGATAAGTTCACAGTTGATTTCGTGTACAATGCACTTCAAGCAATCGGATTAGAAAAATACATCAAAGAGTTCATAGATGTATTGGTTTTTGATTGTATAATAGGCAATCAGGACCGACATCAAGAGAATTGGGGATTGATTTCGCCACAAGAGGCTAAGAAACACATTCCTAAAGAAACAAATCATACAGGAAACATCAAACTATATTGGGTGGGGTCGAAAGTAGCACCAGTCTATGATAGCGGAAGCAGTTTGGGCAGAGAAAAAGATGAAATTACCATTCGTCAAATGTTGACAGATAATGCACAAACTGATGCTTATATAAACCGATATAAGCCTGAAATAAGGATTGAAGAAGGACGGAAGATAACCTATATGGAAATGTTAAAATACTTATTACAACACCCTACATACGGAGCGTTGACACGAAAAAGTATCGAAACATTTATTCGAAATTATGATGCTGATATGGTGGCACAAATTGTTATGGATATAGATAATAATTTACCACCTGACTTAAAGAAAACCTACGGCTTATCAACCTCTCGAAAGGAATTTGTGATAAATTTGATAAATAGGAGAATTCATAAATTAGAGCAGTTCCTTTGATATGGCACACAAAGAGTTTGGAAATATATTTTTGTCTTGGAGACTAAAAAAAGGAGATGCAAGGAATATGGTTGGTGTCCTTAGAGAGACATCAACAGGGGTTGTATTTTCCTATACAGAAAAAGGGAAAGAACTTGCCCAAAAACATAGTTTTAACCCCTATGCAGGTTTTCCTGATATAGATATGGTATATCAGCAAAATGTGTTGGATATCTTTGGACAACGTCTTATGAGACCAGAAAGACCTGATATACAAAGATATTATGACCTTTGGAACATTCCTGCTGATAAAACGGCAGATAAGTTGTATTTATTAGCAAAAACACAAGGAATACAAGCAGGAGATATGTTTGAATTTTTAGCAGATTACAACCCTGTCGAAAATCTTTCATTTGTCAGTGAAATATGTGGTTTATCTCATAGCCATTTACGATCCGATATTATTCAAAAAGGAGATATATTGCAATGGAAACGAGAAAATCATACTCAAGACAGATATGCTGTAGCCTTGTATAAAAACGGAGAGAAATTGGGTTACGTTAAACAAATCCATAATCGTATTTTTTCTAAGACCAAACATACTATACAAATTAAGGTCGTGTCTATAGAAACCAATGGTCATTTGAATAAAGCATATATCCAAATAAGCCTATAGATATTACTTATCACAACTTATAAAGCGGCTGCTCATTCAGAGCAACCGCTTGCTTTTTCACCCTGGGGCAACAACTTATGCTCCATTGTCTCGGTCGGGCTTGCCACGTGGGTCTCGCTTTTGTACTTGGCAAATATCTCACTCACACGCAGCGTTACTTTCGCCTCGGCTATCCTGTACGCCCACGACCGTTTCTTGAACTCGTGCGCCGAAAAGAGTATGTCGGGTATTGCTTTTTCTTCACGATTGATGACGGACGCTATCGTGGTACAGGCATAGCCCATAAATCGCAACTGCGACACAAAGATACAGCGTGCCATAGTAGCGTTTTCTTTCTTCGTCTTGCCCAGAATATCCCCGGCGGTTATCTTGGTGAACTCGCTGATGTTGTTTGTGGTCTCCTCCACCACAAACTGCAACACCTGCATTATGACCTTTTCCTTATCGTTCATAGGTTTGGGTATTGGGGTTGTTTTGTTGCGTTTCAACGTACGCAGTTCGGCGTGAATATGGGTGTGGCTCATATATGGAGTTTGTATAGTATTCCTATAGTGTTCCTATAGCGGAACACCATAGGTTGCACGTGGGTTGTCGGGCGTTATGGTGCAGGCGGGAGCGGCATCTGCGTTGCCTGTACCTGCTGTTGTTGCATAGTCTGCGCTTCGGCGGCTTCCTGCTGTTTCTGCTTGATACGCTCCAACATCTTGTCCGCAAAGGGCGAGGTGCTGCTCTCCAAGTAGGTCTCTACATCAATTGCTCCGTTCTGTAACAACATCATCAGCAAGTTCTCGTTCTGCGCACGGAATACGCCTTGCGACTGGTTCTCGATGAGTGCAAGGTCAAACTGCGAGTTGCGCACTTTGTCGGGGTCGTACCACTTGCTTTCCTCGCTATAGTCTTTGCCTGCGATATTGAGATAACGGCGGTCGGTATAGTATTGCTGAATGACCTGCATAATCTTGTAGTCGCGTTTGCGGATAAGACCATTGTACCACTGCATCATATCGGCGATATTGTTGTTGGCGTTCTGCGTCTCCTGCGCATAGAGCGAAGACGGAGTACCGCTTTTGGCTTGCTCACCACGCATAGCACCGTGTGCGCCGGTGATTTCATTGAGCAGGCTCATATACTGCCCTAACATCTGCACATCGTCCTGCTTGCTGCTTGTGCTGTGGATATTCTTAAAGGGTTCTTCTCCTGCCTCCCAGTCTAACTCAATAACACCGGCAGGCGAGGTAATAGTAGCGGCAATCTCGCTCAATGTCACATCGCTTTTCTCCCGTATCTTCTTGTTTACGACAAACAAACCTTTGATGTCGTTCATACGCTGGTATTCGATACGAGACAGAAGGCGGTTGGTCATACGTTGCGGGTTGATAGCGTCCTCCACAAAGGAGTGTATCTCACCATCCACGAGGGGGAAAGCACCGATGACAAACGGGTGCGAGCCGTGGGCGTAAGGCGTTTCCTCTTGCAATAGCACATAACCTGTCGGGGTAAGGTAGCGCACTACCCATTTCTCCTCTACACGATACTTATAATCAATAAGGGCAGCGTCTTCCGCAGTGCCGCCTGCCTGCACCATCTCCAATATGCGGCGGTTGTTTTCGGCAATGATATTCTGCTCCTCTGTCGTACTGACAAAATACTGCTCGCCTTTGGCTATGTCGTGGCAATAGAACGAATCGAACTGCTCTTTCGTCCAAATCTCAATGACACGGCATTGTTCCGGGTGCAGCGGACGATAGAAATCCATTTGGCTACGGCGGGTGTCTTTGTTGAAAGTTTGCCCCGTTATAGGGTATTGTGCATTGCACTCTTGATAAATCTGCCGTATTTGCATAGTCTCCGCGGGTGTATGGGCGAACTTTGCCAAAACCTCACCGATAGACATATCGTGCAAATAGCCGATGCAACTGATGTTTTCAAAGTATTGTCCCGTGGTGTTCGGGTCAAAGCCGATGCGGTTGTCGTCTATCAACGACACCACAACATCGCTGCTTTTGCGTTCCTGATTAATATCAAAGCCCACACGAAAGCCTGGCATAGCAGACAGCAGAAACTCCTCACAACCACGGGTGTTTATCTCGGGCAGGTTTTGGTTCTGATACACATACTCCATTGCTACGGACATCATCTCTCCGAGTTTCTGTTCGTCTCTGTCGCGGGCAATAGCCAACGGCTCAAAGTTGGATTGGCAATATACGCCGAGAACAGCCTTAACCGCCTTGCGTATGATATTGAGCGACATCGGGGTGATGCCCTGTTGTTTCATCAATTCCTCCTCGGAGATAAGACCGCAGCCCCGCGGGTCAGTAACTTTGTCGGAAAGTTGGTCTCCGAAATAGTAGTTCTTGCACCGCTCCCTGTTCTTACGAAAGTCTTGCAGGCAGTCGTAGTACTTATGGAAACGGTCAAGCAGTTGCAGGTTCTGCTGAAAGATATGCTCCGCAGCGGCTGAATAGGGTTTGCTGCCGTCAGCGTTTGGCAGCAGGTTCTTGCGTGTGAAACGCTTGTAGTTATTCTTGGTTAGTTTTGCCATAGTTATCTGATTTTAGTGGATAATTTGGATTGTCTGCTGCTGACCTCGAAATAGTCGAGGCGTGAGTCTTTGCTGACTTGCCCTGCGAGGACAAAGCGGAAGAAACGGCAGTCGGTTCGCTCCACGAGTGTGCCGATGTCCCGAAACTCCCCGCTCTTCTCCCGATGTCCGAGACAAGCCCACTTGCGCCCGTCATACGACCCGAACACATACAGACCGAGAATGGTGTCGTAGGTCTTGTCGGGGTCTATGACCTGCTCGGTATGGGCGGGAATGGTAGAAACGAGTTGCTGGGTAATACTCGGTAGCACAAGTTCTTGCATACCGAAAGTATTTGATATGGCAGTAACCCCGCTCACTTCAAGCGTTACGTTAATATCCATATCCATATTGAACTTAAACTCAATATCACTATACGTATCAGTACATAACAGCGCATCGCTGACGACCAACTCCATTCGGTATGTGCCTGCGGGTAATTCAATAACCTGCTCCTCGTTAAGTGTATCGTACTCATCGGGCAAATAGTAATATGCTCTACAATCTTGTCCGTCCTCTGCTATTGCAGTCTTTGTCTCCGAAAACCAAAAGACTTGACCTTTGTCATTGCGGATACGGAATATAGCATTACCTGCTGTGCTATCATACCCCACTATACTATCTTCACGTTTGGCAATCGTATTATCCTCGGTTTTGTAACCAGTAACAGTCATTTCCAATCCATTATCAGAGCCGTAGAAACTCATACGCATTTTAGCCGCATAGCCGTCTGGGATAGTAAAGGAGGTAATAGTTCCGTCTGTGGTATTGTATTTAACAATAGATGTATTCTCTGTCTCTAATATCGGAATGGTTATATTAGCGTTAATACTATACGCTGCACCGGTCTCTCCGTTGTCTGCAATAATCTCTGCGGGAACTGCTACTTGGTGGTTGTTCATTGCCACACCGTCGGTTACATACGTGGTAGTCTCGCTTTTGGTTATAGTGGCATTGGCTTTATAAATGGTGCATTTATAGTTTATATCAAACTCCAAATCATAGATAGTCTGTTGCTCGGAAAGGACTGCCCCCAATAATTGTACTTGTTGATAATACTTACCCGCAGGTAATTCGACAATCTTAGTAGCACTGCTTATATCAATGCTGCGTCCTTCGCATACTGTATATGACCCTTCGGTGGTTTGTATAGGCGTTATTTCTGTTGATGTTTTCGGATTAGCACTACTTGCGTGATAAAAATACGTACCTCCGCCCACTTTGCATAGACTGAAGTATGCTCTCTCATTAACATTCGAACTTTCAGATGATGTTCTAATTCCTGTAACGATACATTTCTTATCCGTGGCTCTTGTACCCCAACTTGTAGTTTGTTGAGGAATGGTGATTTCCAAGAGAGCCTTGCACCCCTCGGGAATAACAAGGTAATTGTCTTGGTCATACCCGGTATCCGTTTCCTCGTCCGCAAAATAAGCGTTGCTGTCCGTTCCGTGGTCAAATTTGGTGGAAGCAGGGCGAGAATTGACTGTTGCTTTGTAGAAATCTACGCCTATCTTCGTCATTTTCTCGAACTCGGTATGATGTGCAGGAAACCCGTCCCCCTCTTGGTAACGTTCAAACTCAAACTCCGCCACTGCTGTGCCGTTATCTCCTATGAGATATATCTGTGCGTCAAGCGTCATTATGATTTTGTACGGGACATCCTCAAGCGTTTCCGTATCGCTGAACTTACCGCAATATAGGACTATTTCACTTTCGGTAATATCGTCTGTATCAAAAGTCTCCTCGTCAAGTATTTCACCTGTGTCGGTTCGGATAATCTGATACGTGACAGTTACATTGTTATCCTGTGCTGTATCAATACGGCAACCCTCTACACATCTTAAAGACAATGTTTGTGCTTGTGCGAGTTCCACTTGGAGTTCTGTTTCGTGGGCTTGTGCGGGAATATCCAAACGGTACAATTCCTCGTGTATGGTTTTGAGATACGAAGTAGTGTTCGTTTTCTCATTCCAACCGACTATTGTAGCCTGTGCGGGAGATAAGACAAGCGTCTGCTTGCTCTCAGGTATCTCTATGGTCTTGTATTCTTTCTTGCTGACGGTCTCAAAATAGCCTCGTGCGACAAGGCGGTGTATCTCTTTGAAACCGATACTATCCAACTTGACCACGTGCGACATCACAAAGAAACCGTTGTCTGCATCGCTGTCTTTGTCCACTTGGTACAATTCGCCTTTCTCTACTCGGTACGAGGTGGGAAAGTTGTTTACATACTGCTCCGCACGTATATCCCTGCGAGACCAGTTGCCCTCTCTGTCGAGTATATAGGTATAATGGTAGTCGGGGTTGCTGACCATCAACTCCCGCTCGTTGTGGTTGTAGTTGATGATACTGCCTTTGAGGTACTGCAAGAAATCCACCTGTGTCATACTATCCTCGGCGGATGTGGTCTCGTTGGGGAGTGCGGCGATACGCTTCATATAGTAGGCGTTCTTGGCTATCTTGGAAAAATCAATATGCTTCGGTGTGGTATATTTCACCCAGTCGCCCTCCAAAGGCTGCCCTATCTCCTCCACCTGTTCGCCCGCTATCTCCATCAGTCCGCGGTCGGCGGTGAATACCACGCCCGAATCAATGGGCGTAACCGACCTTGCATTGTTGCAGACATCACGGGCTATGATACGCGAGTTGGTATAGGTCATCTCGCCTGTCTCGTCCACAAACATCGCATATACTCCGTCTTTGCAGAATACATACAGCGGAGCAGAGCCTGTCTGTCCTGTACCGACAGCCACAGCGTTGGACATCATTGCCACTATCTCCGCCGAGCCGACTTGGTAAGTGTTCTCCACAGGGAAATACAAGGGGTTATTAGTAGCACTAACCTTTAATCCGTTGGGGTAACTCTCCGAAACGTTGGTCTCCTGCGGGGCAGGGTTGAAAGAGGCATTGCCGTCTGTCTGATACTCCGTAAGGGATTTGGTGTCAATCTTATCCAACGCTATGGGTTTAAGGTTGTCGTCCATATAGTAGGCGATGTTCAGATAGGGGTGCGCCTCCAATTTGAACTCCTTTTTGTAGAGCGTCATCGTTGTACTATTGGTATTCTCCAAAATACTAATGGTCATTTTCTTGGCACGACTGTCAGGGAAAGTAAGGAGCGGGTCGAGCGTTTCTATAAAGTCGGCATAAAAGTTGATAGTCTTTTTAGGCGTGAACGGAATGTACCGGCACACAGAGAGTATGCCGTCATCCGTATCGCACTCCACCTCTACATAAGCAGACACATCACCCGCTTTCTTGACTGCCGTTACCAACTGCGTGCCTGCGTATCTGGATAGGAACCAGTCGGTGCGTTTCTCGGACAGCGTATCATCATAGAATGATTTGAGATAAGGCAGTGAGCCTTTGAACCAGCGGAAATTATCCAACGCTGCGTCATACTCCAACGAATGGTTGTTGAGGTGGAACACATCTATCGGGTAGCCGTGGAACTGCGACTGCGTATAGTTGGCGATATGCAGGCGACCATTGTAGGTGTATTGCACCTTGGGGATATACGAGTATCGGCTGACGGCTTCCACTTTGAGCGTGTCCTGCTGCGTGATGTTTTTCAGTACCCCCTCAAACTGCGGGTCTTGCAAATCCACAACGGGGTTCTTGAGCAGGTTCGGCAACTCGTCCTGCGTATATTCACGGAGCAGATAAAGCGGACTATGCAATAGTTCGTAGCGTATATCCTTATCCTCACGGCGGTTAGGAACGTAGGAAGCGTTTGCAGCAGTAATGATAACAGATGTATCACTAAAGATTTTTCTATTGAGAGCAAGGCGAATGTTTTTGCTACACTTTTCCATATCATACACAGACGCTTGCGGTGTGATAAAGATACAGAGCGACTTGAATAAGTCTTTGTTGTCGTTCATTATCTTTATGAGCGAACTATCAATAGAAACGCACAAGTTGCAACCGCGTATTTGGAATTTCCACGCCGTTGCAATCTCTACAGAACTATTATACATGGCGGTGCTTATGCCGCTTCTAAATATACCTAATGTATCTTCACCTGCTTTTCGTGCATTATTTTCATTACCATAATTTCCCGCCTCGCCGAGTTCATTGGTTAAATCAGCAGTAGTATTGTCTTCTACATAATTACTGATATTATTTTGACCACCTGCCGATAGGTGTGTGGTTCGTATAATCACTCCGTTTGTCGAATATCCTGCGTCCGAACTAATAGTTTCCAATCTGTCTGCATTGGTATAATTATTCTTATATGTCCAACGAGAGTCTTGGTTATATGCACGCTGGCGGGGGAATATCATAGCGGGTGCGCTGGCGTACATATACTTGCCGTCATAGAGTTTGATAGCGGCACACACAAGGAACGGGTCGGTGAAATAGTTTTTTTCTTGCAGTTTACCATATAGCGTTACCATATTATCGTGTAACGCTTGCCCGTCGGTATCGCCGCCACAAATCTCTTTTCTTTTTTTTCCAAGGAAATAAGGCGCTTTTTTCTTGCTCCAATCACCATATGCTTCTCCCCATTTTCTCCAACCGTCCTGCCCGGTCTTGTCCTCTGTGATAGTACCCGCTTCGCCTGCGTCGGCATAGTTGAAATGTATCTGACCGAAAGGATAGAGTGTGCGGCTGTCCTGCGAGCCGTTTAAGTCCACATTCAGCGTAGTATAGTCGTCTGCGGACGACTTGAACAGCAGATAGGTAAAACTGCCGCCGTCTATGACAGTGAGCAGGTGTCCCGTCTGGCAGATATACAAATCATTGCTGACGGCTACGAGTTTCTTTTCTTCTATCGCCTCAAACACTCCGTCAGCGTTGATATTGCCGAACCAGTAGAGTTTGTCGTTACGCACACCGAGCAGGTGGCGGTAGATATTCGTGTGTATGAATAGTTGTGTATAGGATGTGCCGCTGGTGTTCGGTACATCGCTCTGGAAATTCATAGAGAACACGTGCTTGCCGTCTCCGCTGGTGCGCCACGAGCCGTCCTTGAAACGCAGGTTGATTAAGTCCTCACATTGTCCGTCCTGCACACCTATCTTGGTGGTGTTGTGTACAATACCCTGCAACGATATTGCTTTTACTTGTTCTTTATCCATAGTGGTGCAAGATTAAAAGATACGAGGAATACGGTCTGTGATTGCGGGGAGCATACGGGACGAGTTGCGCTTGATGTCTTCGATAGCGTCCTCGTACTGCGCTTGGTATATCTCCGCCTCACTCGGATAGGCAGACAGCAGCCATTTCCAAATGATAAAATAGACGAGTGCGTCCTGTATGGACTGGTCTAACGGCTCAATAAAATTAGGGTTGAGCGTCTTGTCCCATTGGATAATGTAGTGTATGCTCTCACGGAAGTCGGGCGTGGGGGCGAGGTTTTCCAAAGTATCGCTATTGCCATTGCCTGTAGCGAGATACAATACCCGCTTATAGAGAATGTATATACCTTTGTAGTACTGCACGGCAGGTACTACGCCTTTGGTCAGCGTCAGCGTGGTGGCGTTGGCTTCCCATAGGTAGGCTTTCTCTATATGTTTGGTCATCTTACCGAGCGGGTCGAACACTTTCGACATCGCCGTGCGGGCAAACGAATGGAACAGGTCGTCCTCGTCCTTGGTCATACTTATAAGGTCGAGCAGGTGCGGGGCATTCTCGGAGTTGCGGTGCTTGCCGAGGTAGGAGGTGCGTTTGTGTACCTCCTCTTGGAGCATAGCCAGAGGATAGTATAAATGCAGGATGTCGGTAGTCTCGCCAGAACAGCAGCCGAGCATATCACACCACGGAGTGCGATAGGGCTGCGGTTGTTTCGGCTCTATCTCCACGTACTGAGTTTGACAAGATGAACGTGAGTACATATATTAAGATTTTAGATATTCTTCCACATTTTCCTTAAACTCCTCCAGCGTCCTGCATACGACCACTTTGTTGCCGTAGGATTGCAGGCGGGGGATGACCTCTTTCTGATGTTCGGACAGCCTGCCCGCCTTGCCGTTCTTCATTTCGATATACAGGGCGTGGTAGCCGTTCCTGCCCACAGGTATGCACAAGTCGGGTATGCCGTGGCACACACCCTCCGCCACCAACTTGCGGGCGGTCGTCTTGGTGGTGTACGCTCCGTTGGGTATCGCATAGCAGAGCACATCCCTGTACGCAGCACGCAACCAACGCAGGCACTCCACCTGCAAGGCGTGTTCCGTGGGAGCGGCTTTACCGCCGTTCTTCTTCTCCCAAAGGGTATGTAACTCGTCTATGGTCATTATGCTTTGTAGTTGTCAATTGCCTGTCGGCGGTTGCCGTAGGGGGTATAGGAGACGTGTATCCATTTTGCTCCTGTGCGGTTGGTCTCGTAGAGGAGTTGGTCGAAGACACCGTGGGACTTGATGGCGTTGTAGAGTTTGCGCAGGTTCTTCACGCCCTGTACCTGCAAGTCGGCTGCTTCACCGCGGAGGTGTTGGCTCGTCGGTTTGCCGCCCACGGCTGCATTCAGCGCAGGGCAGCGGTAGCCGCTCGTTACATATATAGGTGCGCCGAAAGCCACGCGGGCGGGTTCGAGGACATTGCGGCACAACGCACGCAGGTTAGACACTACCTCCGGCGAGGGCGTGTTGTCGATATGATTGCGGTCTGCCGTCTCGGAGCGGGTCAGTTCGCTCAATGTAAAATGCTCGGTCAAGTTCATAGTCTTACCTTTTTGAGTTTGCCACACTTCTTGCAGCAGAGCAGGAGAGTAGTATAGGACGGGCTATCATAGCCGTCCTCGTAAAACTCCGCTTCCTTGATTGTCTCCCACTCGTGGCAGCAGAATAGTTTGTCAATAATCTTGCTCATAGTTACACATTGAATTAGTCTATCCACAGGTTATCCACAGGACATCCACCCGTGTTTTATCAGTCTTTGTCGGTGATGATGTACCATATCCCCATACAGAGCAGCCCCACCGCAAGGACAGGGGCGGCTATCACCTGTCGGGCGATGTACGATATTTTGCGCAGGGTCTGTCTCATTGTTCGGGGTCGTCTTGGTGGTCGGTTACACTTACGGGCATTATCAGTCCCGCCTTGAGCAGGTCTTTCTCCAACTGCTCCACCGACGGCGGCTCGGGAGGAATACTCTTGCCGATAGGACACGGACGGTTGGTGCAATAGTAGCCGCGTATGCGGTCTATCACCTGCATTGCCGAGTTGTACTTGTTGGTCAGCACACGCAGGTCGTTCTCCAAGCGGTGCTGCTCCTTGTAGAGGTTGTCCACCTGCTTGTTCTTGAGTTGGATATGCTCACGAGCCTGCTTCAGTTGCTCCTCGGAGCGGTCTGCCAAACCACGCCATCGCTCCACCTCGCTGTTCTCCGCCTCGTTGTGGGCTATCACCTCCGCACGCTCCGCCTCTGCCGCCTTGAGACGCTTGTTCTGCTGAAAATAGAACACGCTACCCCCACCGAGTGCACCTAACAACGCACACACCGCAGACACTATGATGTTAATCCATTCCATATATTGTAATTTACAAATTTACAAACTGCCTGTCTATTCCTCCGTGTAGTCTTGGCAGGCGGGGTTGTGCGGGGTACGGCGGATATTGCGATACCAGCACAGGTGCATATCTGCTCCGAAACGGCTGCACTCCCCGCAGCGGGGTTGTCTCTTTTGCATAGGACTTACTTTTTTAGATAGATACGTATCAGTATGCGGATTGCCGTGGCGACAACAAGCAGCACTACCAGCACCCAGAACGCCCACGATACGCCTTTGTAGTAGGCGGGAACAACACGCTCTACCCGCACCGTCTCCGTCTCTTGGTCGCAGTAGATAGTGTCGTGCCGCTCTACAATCTTGTCCCGCCAGCGGATAGACCAACGCTCACGCCATACCGTGTCGCCCTTTGCGTGGATATAGATACTGTCCTTTTCGTAGGTCTGTATCGTGTCGTGCCGGTAGCGGGTTACTATGCTGTCCCGATACTCCACACTCGGCAGGCACTCGCAGGTCTTGCACCCTGTCAGCAGGCAGGGCGGGAGGAGGGCTACATCTATTGCTACGTACACCATCTTAATGAGGTTTATATGCATCATATAATAGCGTAATATTTGTAATGGGCGTTTCGTTGCAAGCCTTTGTTTTACGATGACGGCAGTGGGGTATATGTGTAATGAAAAAGCGGGCAATGGTGTTGCGTGCTACGCACAGAATGATATTCAGCAACACCATTATCCGCGTCCCCTGTGTTTAGGGTGCAACCGCGGACGAGGCGTCCGCATCCCCGGCGAGGATATTGACGACGCGAGCCGCGTCGTCTCCCAGGCTGCGCACACCTGCCTTACGCTTCACGTCTCCCATATTTACCCGATGGTGTCTGCGACTTGGTGCCAGACGAACTGGTAGAGGGTTCGGAACTGCGTTTGTGCTTTGAAGGCGGCGATGTCGGCGGGTGCTTTGGAAGCGTCCATCAAGCGTTGTCGGGTTGCCTTGCAGATTTGTCCGAAGCGGGTGCGGTAGGCGATTTCGGACTGGGAGGGTGCAGTGGTGCGGTTGCCTCGTACGTGTGTGAAATCGGGAGTGCCGGTGTTGGCGGTGGCAGCGGTGCGGTGCATATAGGTGATGCGCGACTGCTTGGATATTTTGCCCGAGAGGTGGTCAATCGGGTCGAGATAGGTTACTTTAGCCATAGATAGTTAAATGAGGGACTCCCCCAACCCCCTCAAAGAGGGGGCTCGACGGATGTGGATACATGCGTCTGTTTCTTCAAGATTTGTTACTCTTTATTGCGTCCCCTCTCTGAGGGGGTTGGGGGAGTCGGGGTTAAGGTTTAGGATAGTTTTTTGAGTTCTTGTGCGAGGATATAGCCGTTGAGAGTGCGGTACTTGCCGGGGTTCTTTTTGAAGGCGTCGGTGTAGGCGGCACGCTCTTGTGCGGAGAGTGCTTTGACAGCGGCTTGCGCGTTTTTGAACTTGTTTTTCTGTGCGGTCTGCGCTTCGGAGGGTGCTCCCGTGTAGGGGTTGCAGATTTGTGAGGTGAAGCGTGTGCCGTACATCTGCTTGAAGATAATCTGCGAGTGTTTGCAGACTTTGCCCCTGAAGGATTGGAAGGGGACTTCGAGTTTGATTTTGGACATAGTAGTTTTAGTTTGTAAGACCCCCTTAGTCCCCCTTCAAAGGGGGAAATGCAGAGCGGGTCTTGAGGTTTAGGTTGGTTGGGCTGTTTCTTTTGTCATCGCGAGCCTTGTTTTGCGATGTGGCGGAAACAAATGCACCGCCATTCTTTCGAAAGACGGTGCAAAGGTAGTATGTTTGGGAATTATGGTAAGGGTTTGTGCGGGTGTCTGCGGTGATTTGCTGTGATTTACTGCGATTTGCGGGTATTTGCTTTATTTAAGGGATAAACAAAACATAACTATGGTATGTTATGTTTGGACTGCTCTGTCTCTTGGATTTGATAGATTTCTTTCTGCCTCTCAATCTCTTTGCGTAGTTCCTCCTCGGAGGGAAGATAGAGTTTGTATTTGGCGGCAAAGAGTTGTTTGTTTTTCGCCAAGGTGGAGAAGTGTGCGACATCTTCGTTGGTATCGGAACAGAGTACGATGCCGATAGTGGGATTGTCGTTTTCGCCTTTGCGATAGGTGTCGTAGAGTTGGAGATACATATCCATTTGTCCTATATCCTGATAGGAGATTTTGGTGGTTTTGAGGTCAACGAGGACGAAGCACTTGAGGATATAGTTATAGAAAACCAAGTCAATAAAATAATCGGCTTCGGTTGTACGGATATGCTGCTGCCGTGCCACCAAAGCGTAGCCTTTTCCCATCTCCATAAGGAATTGCTGAATGTTGCTGATAATGGCACTCTCCAATTCGGTTTCTGTGAAAGAAGGGTTGGTAGATAGTCCCAAGAACTCGGCAACGACAGGATTTTTGATAAACTCGAGTTTGTCGGCATCATAGTTGGCTGTGAGTTGTTTCATCTCAGCGATGACGGGTTCTTTCTTTTGCGAGAGAAGCAGACGCTCGTAGTACTGACTGCTGATATTGCGTTCCAAAGTCCGGCTGCTCCACACTTGCGTGTTGGCTTCTCGGAGATACCAGTTGCGGGCGGTGTTGTCAGTAACGCGCAGCAGTGCGCGGAAATGTGTCCATGTGAGATTGTGAACGCGTGCGTTCACAATCTCATAATTAGGGAATAGTTGATAGAACTGCGCGTAATAATAGAGGTTTCGGCGCGAATAAGTAGCCCCGTATTTGGCTGTGAGATGTTGTTCCAAAAGGGTCATCAGGTATTGTCCGTAACTCTGTGCATGCTCCTTTCCTGTGAGTTCTTGTGCAACGATATGCTGTCCCAAGAGCCAATAGGTGCGTATGATTGTCCGGTTGAGGGCTTGACAGGCCTTGTTTCTGCCGGAGAGTACAATTTGTTCCGCCTTATCGACGAACAGTTGTTCTGCGGGGTCAAGAGGCGCAGCAGGTTGCGGGTTGGGATATGATTTTTGGATGTCAGCCATAATGGTGGGGGTTTACGAGTGGAGATTGTGAACGCGGGGATCTGTAATTATCAATACGTTCAGGCTTTGCAGTTCGGGTGTTTCTGCATAAAGTAGTCGTAGTGCCATTTAAGGTAATGTCTTCTTTCGCAATCCACGTAGGCATATTGGATAATACGATTATGCAGATACTGAAAGTCTTTTTCTTTTTCGATATTATCTACATAGATGACCTTTCCTGTACTCGGTTCGATAGTTATATAATTGGCAGATTCAAACAATTTGTCGCATACGGGACACATTAGCAATCCATTATTTGGGTTCATTGCATCGTAGGTGTCATCGCATTTTGCATAAGGTTTGATATGGCTGGCGATTAAGAAATCTTCAAAGCCAAATCCGCAGATAGGGCAGATATGCGGAACTTTGGAAAGTAGTCCGTTGCGGAACTCACCTTGTACGGTGCGTACTTTTGAGCCATTGACATACTTGTATTTATCAGTTTGGGATTTTTGTATTCTTACGACATTGTTTTTTGCATCGAACATTGCCAGTTTAGTATCAACCACATCAACAGAATAGGTATCGGTATATTCGATTGTAGGAAAGGTTTCTATTTGTGCCGTCAGATATGGGCGCAATGATTCTATGATATATGATTCGGACAAATCGTTCAGATAGGCGTTCTTTTTGGGCAAGTCAGCCCGTGTTCCTTGTACATTCAAGGCAATATCGGTGCGTGTAACGATATTTTTGCCCACATGTCCGGTTCGGCTGACCATATTTTGTCTATTGGCGTAATTCAGTACAACCATAGGATATTTGGGAGTAAAGATAGCCCACAATTTGTCAGGATCTTTAATACGAGCGTCTAATTTGTCATAGGCTTGTACATATTGATTGTATATTGTTTGTTTTTTGTCCAAAGTATCGGCATTGCAAAATGCAGTATAGAATTTCCAAAGTCCGTGTGTTTTGAATATGGAATAGCATAAAAGATATTGGAAAATATAGGCATTTTCAAAACTTGATGCATAAATTTCCATTATGTCATCGTCTATGATTGTGTATTTTTGGTTGTTGTCTATCTGCACTGCCTTTACGAAGCGCAACAATGCCAATCCTTCCGTAAAATAGTTAGGGACTTGTGCTGTGTTATCCAAACAAAACAAGTCGCGTATATATTCATTTTCTTGTTCTTTATTTCGCACATAGGTATTTCCGAAGCGATAATGTTGTATATATCGTACTACGAAGAACATGGTATCAAATCCATACGATTTGTCAGCCAAAAAGCGTCCGTCTGTTTGTGAGTCTTGTTTTTCGAGTCGTAAATTTTGACATTTTGCCAGAATAATATCTGTTAGATTTTGATTAAATCGTGCCATTTTGGATGCCGATATAATAGAGTGAACAATTGTCTATATTGAGTGTAAACTTGGAGTAACTTTTCACAATTCCATAGTATTTTCGGAAATCTTCGGTTGCATATAATGCCAGATTTATATTGCCTATATGTTGTTTTGGAATAAGAATAGCAATGCTTCCATTAGGGATAGTATTATCGGGCAAGATGGCGGCTCTTGTATTGTATGTAAAATTAGGCATCAGTATTGCGCGGGTATTCAAGTAGGCACTGATAGAGAATTTAGAGACATCATCTATATACTTGTCATAACCGTCAATGTTTACCACAGAGCCGTCATCTAATATATTTTTGGAGCGCAATACCCGTATTTTGCCATTTTCTGCCAGGCAGGCATTTGTAATGGCTCTATCGCGAACAAAGGAGAACACATCCAGTTGCAGTTGTTTTATATAATTGTCAAACCATTTGTTGCGGTACAATAGCCAAAGTTTGTCGTGATAGATATATCCTTGTGGTTGGTAGACAGTTCTGTTGTTTATATAATCCACGATTTCTATATTTCGGCTGTAATGGTGTGTGAAATGAATAGATATAATTTCAATAAATACCTTTTTGAAATACTTTACTCCAAAATCGCATATCCGTACAATATTCAGATTTTCGTATAATTTTCTAACTGTGTAAAACTCGTCTGCAATAGCAAAATTTTTTGGGATAATACAGACAATATCATCAGCCGCGTTATACAATTTGAGCAAGAACAGAGCAAACAGATTAGTCGTTTTGTGTGTTCCTGTTGTTAATTGCGGATATTTTTTATGCGTCTTTCCATAAGGCGGATTTGTCGCCACCAAATCGTAGTGTTGTGTAACAGGGAACTCCAAAAAATCACTTTGACAGATATTAATTCGGATATTAGTTCCCAAATTCAGTTTTTTGAGAGAATGTTCCAAAGATATGATGGTATCGCTATTTATTTCGACGCAATCAATAATGACGCTTTCGGCATTAGAGAAAAGGGAAGACAGTTGCGGTATGAAAGCCCCTAAACCGACGGATGGTTCTAATATGCGGATAATGGGCTTGTCAATCTGCACATTTTTGAGAGCGTCAAAAACAACCATTTGGCACGTATAGAAAGAACCGGTACTATTGGCATCTACAATCATTTGCTCTTTTATGTATGTATCGATGTAGAAATTGGAGCAAAGGGATGTGTCAGTCAGGTATTCCTTATTCAGTACCGGGGTATAAACCTGCACAAAGTCTTCGAAATCAAGCAGAGTATTTATATTGTCAGCGATTTGATGTACAATAGCCGTAGGTACCGCCTCGCCTATGCATCGTCTGATGTTTAGTTCGTTTGTTTTCAGTAATTGTTCCGACCGTGTATTTTCTATCCAGCAAAAGGAATCGGGAATAGTCATGAGCCGCATTAACTCTCGAATAGAGAGTACTCTGTTGTCGTGCGGGTGGATGGTGTCTTGGCTTGCTAATTGGTCGTTGCGCGTGGTGATACACGCACATGGTTTGTCCCAAAACAGGCGTCTATATTTATTTCCCATATAGGCACCTTTGTTTGTAACTCTGTTGCCGTTCTTATCTATGCGGTATGGGATACGGTCAGTTTTTTTGTTTTCGAAAGCACTTTGTCCTTCCTTAAGGTCAGATATCCAATTTTCCATGTGTTTTGGATATTCCCTAAACGAATGGTATATGTCAGTCGGACTTGTTTCTCCATAGGACAATGCCGGCAAATCGCCAATGGCTTCTCGCAAGGTGATTTCGTGCTGTCGAGTAGGAAAGAGATTAAGAGGCGAGATATTTTTCAGGCTTTTGCAAGTGCCGATAACAATGGTGCGTGGTCTGCTAGCCGGCACGCCATAGTCTTTGAAATTAATTACTTTGTAAAAGATATTGTAGTATTCTGCGAGGTTTTTTTCTATGCTTTGACTTATGGACATATCGTCCCCGGACAAGTCTTTGCAGGTAGTCTTCATAAATGCTCTTACATTCTCAAAGACAAAGACTTTCGGGTGAATTTCCATAATCATTTTTATGGCTTCAACGACCAAAGAGTTGCGCGGTTTCTCGTCTTTTTTCTTGTAGTTAGCAGTACTCATTCCCTGACAAGGCGGTGTTGCGAAAACCACATCCACTTGGTTGAGATGTTCTTTTTGCCGCCAAAAGTCAATTTCGGAGTATAATTGTTGTTTAACGTTATCGGTTGTTATATCACCGCAGATATAGCCTGAAGGGTATTTGCATTTATGGTTTAGTTTCTGTATATTCAATCGCGAAGGCAACAATTCATTGGTAGCTATGCATTCATATCCACTTAGTTTGAAGCCATAGCACCCCACGCCCGCGCTGCTGAACAGGCTGATGTATGTACGTTGCTTTTTATTTTGTGTTGTTTGTGACATTTCCGACTAACATAGATTTTCTGTAGCAGAGATAGCCCTTCCTTTTCCTTATGGTATGACCCTGCAACCGATTTGATGTGCAAAGTTAGTTTTATTTTTTGGAATATACAAAATTATTTCAGGGCAACCGCATCAAAATAGTAGCATAATTAGTTAATTTTGAAAGAATAAATACTATTTCTCAAGCAAAATGTTATTCGTAACTTGACGACGCGAGCCGCGTCGTCCCCCATGGCAGCCGCGGACGAGGGCGTCCGCGTCCCCGGCGATGCTACTTTATGGTAAAAATCCTAATAATGCATTCTTGCAATGCATAAATGTGTTAATGTTTGATGCGGTTGCCCTGGGATATGGTCGGATTTGAGAGTATCGGTGTAGGATTTTTAGTCGGGTAGGTCGATGGCGTATTTGGTGGCGAGGTAGGTGACGACTTGGGGCGGGAGGAGTTTGGTGCGGGGTGTGATGCCTTGGGAGTGAAGGTAGGCGGTGTCGGATTGAAGCCATCGGCGGAAGGTGTCGGTGGAGACGCCTGCGAAAGCGGCGAGTTGGGATTTGGTGTAGGATTTCATTTTCAGTTTATGGGTTGATAGGTTTATTCGTTTATACGTGGTTGAATGGGTTGAAAGAAGTTAATAGAGTTGATTAGTTTATGGGTTAATGAGTGGTTGAAAGGGTTAAAAAAGTGGAGAGTTGATGGTTTAGGGGTTAGTGCGGGCGATGGTATCGCCCTGCTAAGAGACAATACTTGATTTGCGAATTTATGATTTGTTTGTAAAATTTGATTAAAAATTAGTGATTATTTTCCGTGGATTTGCTGCGGAGTTCCTTCGGAGTTGGTTCGGAGTTCCTTCGGTGGAAGGAGGGAGGTGAGAGTATTAAGATTTTTTGGCATAGCACCGGAGTGTATTGGGGTATTGTTATTTTTGCCATGGTTGTGAATATATATGATTTAGGCACAAAAGTAGTAAAAATTTCGGATATATCCAATTATTATTTGCGTTTTACACATATTACTGATAGTTTTTTGTTTGGTTTTGATATTATGACGGTTCTGCTACAAGAAGATGGGTGTGCCGCGGGTGGTGAAGGCGGGGGATGTGCATACGGCGAGGAAGACAATAATCAATGATATGAGTATATAGGGTTATGAAGATACGGAATTGGATAAGGGGTTACCGGCAGGCGGTGGCGTTGTTTGGGCGCACGCGTTGCTATGAGAACAATATGGCGGTGAGGAGTGCGCTGGAGTATGACCTGCGCTGGGTGGTGCGGTATCACGTGCTGCTTCACGCGGACGGGTATGATTGGATAGACCGCTTCGGTCGCCCGCGGTCGCGGAGGGAGTTGGTGGCGTTGTGCGAAGAAGCGTTGGCGGAGACGGAGCGGCTGTGGCGGGAGTTGTGCTATATAGAGAGCAGGCGTCAGTACTATGCTATGCGGGTGTATTTGAAAAGGCTGCGGTTCAGTACGGAGCATTTTCCGATAGTGTTTCATTGGAAGTTTCTTCCTTTGTTGCGGTGGGCGAGGAAGCCTGTTGCGCCGCGGTAGATTGGCTTTCTACGTCGGGATGCAAAGATAAAAGAGGGTGCATCAGTTTCACGTGATGCACCCTCTTAAGGCAATATACCCGACTGTTATTGAGCGATTTCGGGATGTAGGGAGAGGTATTTGTCTCTCAAAGGGATGCTCAACACAAAGCAGACATCGCCAAGCGTTATGGTGTAGTCTTTGTCGCCAATCTTCCATGCAGGGCTGTTGTACACCCAGACTTTGATGGTATTGAATATATCGTTTTGGGTGAGTGAGAACAGCACTTCTTTGGCATAGGTCTCGACATCCAGTGCCGTTTTGGGATATTTCTCTTCGATTTTCTTTAGGAGCAATACTTGGTTTGCTTCCAAGAAAGATTTGCCTCCACATTCTTCGTATAGTTTTTTGCCGAACTCATTGAGTGTCAGCGGGCTGTTTTTGGTAACAAACGTACCTAATGCGGAGGGATATTTCGATGTGATGAATAGTTGCACATCAGACAAATCATTTTTGATAGCAGTTACATCCTTTTGCAGGTCGGATATGGCATCGTCTATTTTGGTGAAATGGTTGTCCGTTTTTGTGAGTCTCTTGGAGACTTTCCACGCAATGAAACCTATTATCAATGCCAATGCGATTTCAGGGGCAGCATTCAGCAAGTATGAAAGGATTGCATTCATAAGTATGAGTATTAAACGTTTTCTTGTTTATTGGCTTTACCAAACAGGTGCGCAAAGGTACTGATAAATTTCCGATTACACAATGTTTAGTAGAGTTTTCTGCATTTTGTTGAGTACAAATCGTGTGCCAAATACTATTTGTCAATCTGTGTTTGGGTGTCGTCTATCTGTTCGGAGGTTTGCTGTTGTGCAGTAGCCTGTTGGACGGAGAGTTGGACTTTGAGGGCTTTTTGGGTAAGGATTTCCATAGTAACATCGGAGGTGGTCTGTGTGTCCTCGTTGAGGACTAAGGGCAGCACCTGCACGACAAAGCGGGCGAGGGTGCCGGCATCCGCATTTTTGATTTGCTTGCGCAGTTGTGTGATAGCCTCACCGCAGAGGACTTGGAGTTGTTCGCGTTGCTTCTGCGGTGAGTACTTTTCGGAGTTGGTAGGGCGTGGCATATCAGTCAGCAAATAAGTTTCTGTTGAGTTGGATGTCTAAATGGAGGATGTCATTGACATCTTGCGATGTTACGGTTGCTTCCTCGTCATCGTAAGGATTGGGGAGGTAGAGGAGTTGTTCCGCCACGTTCTCGAAAGTACGGAAGCGGTTGGTCTGTTCCTCGGCATCGAACTCGTCTTGGGAAAGGCTATTGACACGTTTCTCGTACTTTTCAAGTTTCTGCAAGACGGAGTAGTACTGTTGGTTGTAGGCTTTTTCCTCGCTGTAGTCGCGGAATAGGTCTCGGAGGAAAGGCCAGTTGGTAGCGTGCTTAAAGACATCGGTGTCGTGTGCGCCGTCCCAAATAAAGCCTGCCGTGTACCCGAGGCTTTCCCATACGCCACTGAAATAGCCTTGCGCGATATGCTCGATAGCATTGGGCTTGATGTCTATCCAGCCGTCGGTATTGCCGCCTTTGTACGGTACATCGGGGTTACCGCCGCTCCAACGATGGAGTGTGTTGCTCGCATCAATAGCCCATTGCGGGGTGTTGCGTTTGGCAGTGGTGATGTCTTTCTTGTCGTTGTCCCATTTCTTGCGATAGACGGTAGAGCCTTTGAAATCGCGGTTGACGGCTACATCGACAAGCGGTGAGATGACGGAGGGTGCGGCAGCCTGTGCGTACTTGGCGGGGTTGAGTTCGAGGGTGTTGGTGGTCTCGTCGTAGTCCCAGAGGTTTTGGACTTGCAGAACAGAGGCGGGTATGAGTTCGCCGAGCGCATAATCGCCTGCGGTATAGAAAGCGTCTTTCCACGTTTTGCGTCCCTGTGCTGCGAGTGCGGCTTGCACACCTGCGGCATAGTACATGCGGAAGAAATGCACGACAGGTATTTTGACTTTGCCAAAGAGAATAAAGTTGCTCATACGGTCGTACTCGGTGAACCACGTGTCATCGTCGGGGTCGTCGGGTTGGAACCACGTGCTGACAAAACCGAGCAGGGCAAAGTTGGCAGCCATTCCTGCGAATTTTGCGCCGAACTTCAAGGCTCTTTCTCCGAACTTGGGTTTGTTCTTGCCGTAAGGCATCAGGAAACGCATATTCCCCTGTATGGTGGCGTTGAAGAACGTAAAGAACTTGGACATCTCTTTGCTCATCAGTCCGGATTGGTTGAAATTGACAGAGATGTTTTTTGCCATTTTGGCGGCTTCTTGTACGGAGCGTCCCATTTGGCGTGCGGTAACATACTCGGCAAAACGGACGGTGAGTTCGGAGGCTTCGGTCATAAGGCTGAGCGTGCCTTTTACGCCTTTGCCCCATACTTTGTCCCAAGCGTTCTCACCTTTGACCATCTTGTCGAAGTCCTTTGCCATTCTCTCCAACTCGGGCATGAAAGAGAAGCCCGTTTGTGCGCCTGCCTCGAAATACTCGCGGAGATAGTCGCCGAACTGCCCGCCGTAACTCTCTTTGTTTTTGTAGGTGTCGGCAAGGATATACTGCCATACGGTGCGTTGTACCGCAGGGATATTCGCCATAGCGCGAGTGGTGAACGCAAGCCCCTGTTCGCTGAGATTATTGAGGAAAGCGGCTTGTGCGTCCCGCCAGAAGTTGCGGTGTGCAAAACGGGGGTTGTATTGCGTGAGCATACCGCTGATATAGCGTATTGCGGGTGCGTTGTACTTATTGAACAATGCGTATGCTTTGACGGCTTCGCCAAAGTTACCATTGACTGCGTTAGCCAGCCGCTCGTCTTGCAGTTCGATGACATACTGCTGTCCGTCTCGGAGGACGACCACTTGGTGTTGCAGCCGCTCATCGCGTGTGCGGTGTTCCAGCATAGTGTCGGTAGCGCGTCCGGTGTAGATGAGTTGGTCTTGGAGGTCTGCTATATCCGCTTCTCTTTTGGCACGTGCGGCGGGTTGCGTGAGGTCTCGGAGTTCTTTGCGCAGTCGTTCTATGCGGTCGTTGATGTCGGCATCGTGTTCGCGCTCCTGTTGTGTAGGTGCTGCGTAGGTTACTTCGGCTTGTACGGGTGTGCCGTCGGGTTTGCGCATGATATGCCCGGTGCGGGGGTCTATCACGTTTTTCGACCATACCTGTTTAACACGCCATGCACCGCTCTTGAGTCCTAACATCTCGTTGGCAAGCAAAAGATTGAGCAGTTGCTGCTTGGATTTGTTATGCTCGGATTGGGTGATGGAGGTGAGCCCTATGCTCTCAATGAGTGCAAACGGGTCGGAAGCGAGCGACTCACGCCCACGCGCTTTGACAAGTGCTGCGTTGTAGGGGTTGCCATAGAGGCGTGTGCCGTTGTCTTTGATATAGGCGGTGTCTTTGCCATCAAAGTCTCGTTCACGCCAGCCGCGCTGCGGTACGTAGTAACGGCGTGTGTAGCGGTTGCGGGTGTCGGGGTCAATCATACCGGCATTGAGTTGGTAGTCGAGGGCGAACTGATTGGCGGCATAGACAGCGTTCCAGAACTCGTCCAACTGCTCTTGCGGGATGATACGCTCGACGGCTTCGATGATGTCGGTATGCGATGCACCGAGGTTCTTGACAAAGCCCTGTGCTCCACGGTCGGAGAGACCTTGTTGCTCTGCCTCCCAAGTGTCTTTGGCTTGTGCATAGACACCCATTATCTCGCGGACGGTAAGCGGCTTGCCGTTCATCTTCTTGTTGTCGAAGTTCTGCCATTTGAGACCGAGAGCGAGGAGCGGGTCGGCGATGTCAGCGTCTTTGGCTATTGATTTAATGCTGTCGGCAATGCGCTGCATATAGTCGTTTTTGTAGCGGCGGGAGAAGGTCTCTATGCGACCGAGTGCAAGACTGATGTCGGCGTGCATATCCATAGTGTCGGGGTTGTACACGCCGCCTTGCGCCTGCACCCATTGCCGGAAATTGTCGATAGGAGTGAACTTATCAACGATTTGCGCAAAGAGTCGGCTCTTTTTACTGCCGTTTTGGTCTAAGAGTTTGGCATACTCCGCCACTTGCTGCTCGTCCACCTGTTGGCGTTTCCATTCTGCGATACGCTTTGCCCATTCGTGTACCATCTCCCCTTCAACGCGTTTGGGCATAGGAGAGGTTGAAAACTCGGCTTTTCCGTCGTTTTCGGAGTGCGATTGGTGGAGGTTGGTGGCGTTGAGGAGGTCATAGAGTACGCGGTCGGCGGCTTCTTCGCGGCTGCCGAAGTGTTTGATACGGAACAGATGTTCGCCTACCCAGTTCCAGAAACGACGGAGCAGGTTGCGCATACGCTCGCGGAACGAGACAGCGTCTGCTATGGCACGTTTGCCCTGTTGTTTGGCTTCGTCTATGAGTTTTTGCGCCTCTTGCTCCATACGTTCTGCGCCACGCTTGCCGCTGAAACGGGCTATAATCTCACTCAACTTGGCTTCGTCGGAGAGGTTGCGGTATTGCGGGTCGTGGTCGAGTTCGTCCCACATATCGGGCAGGTTCTCGCGGCTGAACAGGTCGCGGAGGTTGTCGTAGAGTTCGGCATTGTTGTTGCGCACAACTTTGACCCACAAGTGGGTGTACTCGTGAATAGGCGTGTTGGGGTTGAGACCGCGGTCGGTGAGGTAAATCTTACCATCCTTGGCGTAGCCGTAGATAGTGCCGTTGGAATTTCTAAGGGTTTCTACACTTTTCCCCGAGAAAGATTTGGCGGAATCAAAGTTTTGTACTACCTTTGCGGCAGAATTAGCACCTTTGTTATTACCGGTGGGCGCAATTGGAGCGTCAGTGTCGATGTAACGAAGGGCTTTTTCTTTATCTACCGATAGCAGTTTCCCATCATTTATCCAATTTATTACGCTTGTTCTGTTCTTATCATACAAAGAACTAACCTCTATAAAATCTTGTATTTCGGCTCCTTTTATGTCTATAGCGACCAACGTGTTGCGACCATTGATGAGCATCTCTGTCAAAACGGCAAAAGTGTTGTCGTGTGAACCATTGAATACTGCAATTGGATTCTGCATATACAATGGCAGGTTGCGGACATCCTCTTTGGCGAATTGATGCGCTTTCATTTTTTTACGCAACACCTCACCATTCAAACGAATGCCGACATTTGGCATTCCTGCTAAAAGTAATGCTTCTGACGGCATACCGCAATCAAACTTGATATTATCGGCATTGTCGTCTGTATAACGTGCAAGGGTATCATTGAATTTTTCCGCAACAGCCATTTGCTCTACATCAACATTCATTGCCTCTCGTTCTGCCTGTTCCTCTGATACACGCTCTACGGAAATGCCTGCGTCATTCAAAGCGGACAAGACGGTGTTGGTAGCCAACTGCTGTGCGTCGGTGAGGTTGTCGGTGTCGTAGTCCAACTCGGAGTATTGGGCTTCGGGGGTATTGCGCTCGCCTATGATAGAGAAGCGTATGTCGTCGCTGTTTTCGCTGAAAGAGCCGTTGTTGGAAGTGGCGGATTTGATTTGGTTGGGAGAGAGAGCGGCGTATGTGTCAAATGCCGCCTCGCGTGCTTGTATACCGTCATAACCATATCTGCTAATAAGGTTGGCAAAGGCTTTGCTTGCCGTAAACTGCCATACATAATCGGGATTGCCAACTCTATTCGCAGTTTCTGTCAATTCTTCAAACGGGATATTGAGATTGTCTGCAAGTCGTTGCAATTCACTTTCGTCAAGTATGCTTCCGATATAACCTACATTTGCAGGCTTTTTGACATTGGCAAACAATGTGTATATTGTAGCCTTTCCATCTCCGCTATCAGCAAAGATGTCGGCATAACCTTTTGCCGGAGTAACCCAAATATCAGCATTGCTTGTATCAAACCCGAAGAAACGCTTGCGAGTATTGCGATTTGTTCCGTGATAGACGACAAGGGGCTCGCCGTTTTCGTCAATGACTTTGGAGAAATCGGCTTCGGGGCGCAGATAATTATCTACGGATTTGGTAGTTCCGTTATTTTGTTGTATCTTTGCAGCGTCATCAAGAACAGAAAGGCTGCTGTCGTGTACAGGTTCGTCTGTACGAATAATCGGGGATATGCCGCCCTCGGATGACATTTCATAAAGTCGTGTGCCTTTGTTGGCATACGGCTTTTTGTTTTGGTCATAGAACGACTTATGCCATACGATACGCCCGTCGTCCGTTTTCTCTACCTCGATAACAACGGCATTGTAGCGGTCTATCTGTTTGATAAACACAATGGAGTTGTTGCCGTTATCCACAATGGCTTTTACCTCGTCGGGGGAGTTCAGCACCTGTTGTATGTTCTGATATTTATCCGCTGCGATATTCGGGTGGTGATTGACTGCATGGTCGAGGAAATAGCCCATACCCGAATACACTCTGTTATCCCGCAAGTTGGAATCCACCAACGGCAGGAACTGTATAGGGATATAGGCAATGGCTTGCGGCTCATTGCCAAATTCCTTGATTATTTCTGCACGGGATTTGCCTTGTGCTTTTTCGATATTCTCTTTTGACAACCATTGTGCAAGGCGGTTGGGCAGTTCGACCTCTGCTTCGTGTTTTGCGTTCCAGTCGCCGAACCAGTTTTTGAAAGCGCGTGTGCGGACTTGCAGCCACTGCCGCTCGTTGAGGTTGGAGGGTTTGCCGTTGGGGGCTTGCATAAACGTACCGTCGGCTTTTGCTTGCTCGGCGATAGCCTGCATTTCTTTGCGGGCTTCGGGTGTCAGCGTGTTGTCGGTTTCGAGAGTTGTCCCGACAGAGAAGCGTATGCCGTCGTCTTCGGTGGCTTGCAAGGTAGCCTCACGGCGTGAGCCTTCCGCTTTCGGGTCGTACTCGTACAAGCCGAGCCCCGCCTGCTCCAATCCGTCCCGCAGGTCTTGCGGCAGGTTGTTCGGTATAACGGCATTGCGGAACTCGTTGAGATAGACAGGGCGTTTGAACTTGGTCTCGAAATACTTTGCGGGTAGGTCTTTGATACGCTGTACCAAATCATTCAACGCTTTGGCAAACGCACTATCCTTGGCTATGCTATATCCATACTCCTTGTTGAGGTGAGCGATAGGGTCTTTCTGCCGCAATGCTTCCAACAAGCGTTGCTCAGCATAATCAACGTTACTGAACTGATTGTCGCTTATCTTCTGCATATTGGATAGCGGGTCAATGATGTTATCAAACCATTCATTGCTCAACTGCTCCCATTGCCCGTCCTTTTCCCCCTCTTGGCTTGTCAGCCGGTATTTGTTGGCACGAATATCGGCAAGCGTATTCATACGCTCGATTAACTGACCTTTGGTGGCATTAAATCCGCCGTGCGAGCCTGCGTTTTGCAGTTCTTCGCGGTTCATCAAGCGAGAGGCATTGGCAAGTGTGTCGGGGATATATTTCCTGTCTCCGTTTCGGGTATAACCGTCAAAGATGTACTCCTTTATGCCAAACCGCTTGTCGAAATCGATTAGCCATTTATCGAAATCGTCCTTATAGTTGGCTTGAACATAGTCTTCCGCTTTCGACAGAGTGGCATTAACATCAATCTTACCATCATATCTAATAGCGTTTTGTATGTCATCAATACCTTTTTCCAACACGTTGTACTTAACGCCATACGTATCTATGTCCTCAATAGCCTCTTGCGCTATTCTCTTTCGTGGAATAAGACTATCGGGGTCGTCTAATGTCTCTTGATAACGCTGTCGGAGTTCCTGCGCTTCTTGCTTCAATTCTCCGACAGTAATACCACGCTGCTCTGCGATGAGGAACAGCAGAAGTTCCCTATCCTCTTCGGAATACTCGTACAATCTCTTTCCTGCAATAGGTGCAAAGCGTTGCTTGACAGAAGCGGGTACACCGCTATTATACAAAACATTTTCCGGGGTAATGCCTTTCTCAAGCATATACCAATAGGCAAAATCTTTGGGGTCGTGCTGACCAGCCAGCCAATTGGAGAAGCCGAGACTGACTTTATTCCATAATCCTCTCCGTGCGGGGTCATTGCCAAAAGCACTATTCAATGCCTTGTAGTAAGCGTCCGCCCCCTTGTCGCTCATTCTGCGTTCTGTAGCGGGATAGGTGGGCGACCACATATCCCCCGTGTACGTACCTGCATTGTTGCCGCTATTGCTATCCACAAGCGAAGAGGGCATTACCAGTGAGATTTCACCATATCCGTGGTGGTCTTGTTTGGCAATGTCTATGACTGCTGCGGACGGATTGGCTAATCCGCCTGCTTTGAGGACTTTGCGTAGTTTGTCGGAAGTGATGTTGTGCAAGCCCACGAGTGTGCGCTCGCCGAGCGGAACGACTTGTGTACCGCTTACAGAGAAACGCGGGTCGGTCAGTTCTGTTGCTCTGCCCGATTGAGTATCTCTATCGATTTCTTGATTATCTCGTGAGCCGTCGGATTGTTCTGCTCCATGTAGTCTATCAACTCGTTCATTCCCGCTTCGTTGTCTTGGAGAAAGACCATCATCGGAATGGCTTGGTCTATGTGAACCTTGTGGTCTTTCAACATTTGTATCAGTTGGTCTTGTACTGCTGTCAATTCCATATTTCTGCTGTATTTTGTCGATTAGATTTTCATTTCCGTCAATAAAAACGGATTGCACAATACGTCCGTTATTGAACTTATGGAAATAGTTTGCCGAGTAGGCAAAGCCGTTTCCTTCGGGGAATTGTCCTTGTGCCTGCTTGCGGAACATATCGGCGTATGCTGCCGCCAGTTCGGCTTTCGGGACGCGGGGTTTTCCGCCTGCAAAGGTACTGCCTTTTAGGGATTTATGCAAGTTTTCGCCTGCATCTTCTACGCTAAATCTTATGCCGTTCTCTGCATCAAGACTGCGACAGAACTCCAATGCGTCGTTCCAAAGTTGTGCAACTTGCCCTAAAGTAATAGAGGGATTATCAGTAATCGCTCTTACCTCCTCGTACTTGTCGTTGATTTTTCGTTCCGCTGCGTCCTGTTGCTCACTAACCTCTTTGCGCAGTTGAGCAAGGGCGGGGTCTTTCCGCATAGCCTCTCGCTCCTGTTTGCCTTGCGGTGAATCGGTAAGCGCAGATATGTTGGCTTGTGTCGGGTAGTGTTCAGATACATAGTCAGATACTCTTTCTTCGAGCCTTTCTATGATACTATTTTCTTGGAGTATAACTTCGATTGGTACAGCATTAACCCCGAGTTTGTCTGCTTTGAGGTTTGGCAAAATGGAGTCGAAATACTGCTCTTCTTCTTTTGATTGGAACGAGATAAGTTCTTTGAGCGACTTTGCCTGCTCATCGAAAGAGAGTGTACTGACGGGGGTGTCTGCTATTTCTCCTCTTTCGGGAGTTTGCCCTCGGCTTGGAGTTCCTGACGAGCCTTTTCCAGCAGGTCGAGACCCCTGTTGAACCAATCCTCCTTGGGATTGCGTTTGGTTATTTCTGCCGCTCTGTCGGCTACTGCTTTGGGTGTTTCGACCGAGAATGTTATCCCGTCTTGCCTTGGATAGACTGTTACTTTGTCGTTGTTCATAATCTATATTGTTAAGAGTTTGTAGAATTGTTTCGTTGTTGATACCATAGTTTTGAGCCACCTCTGCAGCGTCTTTGCCTGTGGCATACGCTTCTTGCATAACGTATGATACGAGTTCGTCTGCAAGTGCGGTATGTCCGTGGGTAGTGCCGTTGTTATATTGGTCGTAGAACGTAGTACCGGTAATAGTCCGCAATATCTGTGCCAACTCGTCGGCGGTAGCATTGTCGGTGAGAGCGGACAGCAGTTGCGGGTGGGCGGCGGTGAGCAGGTGCTGCCGCTCGTGAACGTAGGTGGCTATGATGTCGTTGCCTGTTTGCAGTGCGTCGGTATTGAGAATGACCATACCTTTGCCGCAGAATCCGTTTACTTTTTCTCCACGGGAGAGAGCGGCAGCCATATCGGCAATGGTCTTGCGTGTAGCACCGAGTTCGGCTAGTTTCTTGACGATGTTCTTGTTGGTTACGAGCACGACCTTTGTTTTACCATCGGAGATTTGTTTGATGAGTGCTTTTTTGTCGTCCAGAGAGAGGGGCTTGCTGAGTTCTGCTTCGAGTTGCGCTGTTTGAGCGGCTTTGGTTTCGTTGTAGATTTTCTCTACATAATTGCGCAGGTCGCCATAGGTTTTTATTCCGAGTTGCTTTTGCCATTCATTGAGAATAGCAGGGTCTAAGACATCAAGTGCTTGGAGGTAGCCCTCTATTTGGTGTTGTGCGTTGGCGATATGCCCCTCGCCATAGACCCAACCATTATAGTTGGATAGTGGGTGCGTTATGTCTGCGGTATTGGTATTGGTATTGCCTTTTTCGCCCAGTGCTTTCTCGGCGAGAGCAAGCCCTTTGACGATTGCCTCTATGTTGTCGGTAATCTGCTGCGGGGAGGTGATGTCCTTTGGGGAAACAAGACCAAAGGCTTTGTCAAAACCTGTCCCCTCTCGCAGAATGCGTTCCCGCCGTTCCTGCTTAAGGCGTTGATATTTGCTTTGCTCGTCCTTCGGAGTTCCTTCGGAGTTGGTTCGGCGATTGTCGGAGCGGGATTGCTCGTTTTGGTTTGTGCTTTCTGTTGTCTGTTGCTCGTGCTGTGCGCTTTCTTTGGCGGCACGATGTGCCATACCAAGTATAGCATCAACATTGGCTTGTGCGGCTGCCTCTCGTGCTTCTTTCCCTTTGCCTATACGCAATTTGGACTGACGCTTTGCGCACCAGTTTTTCAGTTCCTCTGTTCCATTGATGTTATTTTGGCGAATGAACTCCCGTGCCAGTTCGGGATTGTTTGTTAGTAAATGGTGAACAGCGGCATATCCGCTCTTTCTGTCTGCTCGTCCACCTAACTCTTCGTCTATGCGCGTGGTCAGTTCGTCCATATCACGCATAGTGAAGTACTGTTGGTCGCTCAATTCAGTGACTTTGTCTTTCAGGCGGGTGTAGTTTTCGCCTTGGTTTTCCTCTGTGCCATTCTGCCAAGCGGTATATAGTGCTTGCGATTCGGCTAACTGCTCCGTGCTAACACGGCTGTCGTCAATAGACATCCGTGTATTGCTGATTTTGTTTACCTCATCGGCTATTTGGCTTGCATTGAGCGGATTTTCTGCGTTTTTTTGCTCGGAGGTTTGCGGGTTTGGTATATTCTTTGTACCTTTGTGGGCAGAAATTCCAGACGGATTGATACCGAGCACGGTAGGCTGATTGTCAGTTTGAGTAGGCTTGCGCGAACGGTTAAGAGGAACTGACTCCTCGACCTGCGTTGTCGGATGCAGGCTGGAATTGTTTAGCCAGACTAATTTCCCTTGTTGGATTAGTTTGGCTATTCTGTTTGCAGTTTTTTCTTGGTTGGATACTACGACCTCTTGTCCGTCTTTGCTGACGGTTATCGATGTGAAATAGTACAGTCTTTCTCCGTTCTGCCCGACAAACGCCTTGACAAACACATAAGAGAACTCCCGCTCGGTGGTTTGTCCGTCTTTGGCTTGGCTCTTATCCATCACCACTACACTCGGGTGTTCGAGTGTAGGTTTAATCATACCGAGTTTGCCGTCTCTGCCCTTTTGTGCGAGTTTGAGGTACTGATGTTCGCCCATCTTGACATATCCGATAGGCGTGCTTACTATGCCGTCCTCTCCAAACAGAGCATACCAATTCTCGGGTGTAAGTTCTATCTCCTCGAAAGGTTCTGCCTCTGCTTCTATCTGCTCTAAGATATTACTTGCAGGAATATCGGTTGCGTCTTGTCCTTGCCGAGCACCTGTTGGTGTGCTTGGTAGAGGAGGTTGAGTTTGCGGGTTTGCAGGTCGGGCTGTTGGTTCGGCTGCTGCGGTTGGTTGTTGTTTTCGGTTTGCATAATGTTGTAGTATTTCGTTCTTTATATCCTCAATGGTGCGCGGCTCAAACAATCCTGTTTGTCCGTTGGCATCGTCCCGTGCGGAGTTGTTGTAAAGGTTGAGGACTTGGCGGAAGTTCTCCACTCCCGATGACATCTCCTCGGCGAGCAACATCTCGAAAGGCGTGAAGCGGTCGCTTACTTTGCCCTCAAAAGCGTCCACTTGGCGTATGTACAAAGGGTATGCCACACCTGCTTGTCGTGCTTCGTACAACAAGCGTATTGCTCCGTTGATATTGTCGGTGAGCGCATAGCCACCCAAACGCCTGTTCTCTATGATAGACGGCATTGCACGAAGAATAGACTGTTTCAGCCCTTTGTCGTTGCCGAGCATACGGATAGTCTGCTCATCAAACAAACCGCCGATAAGCAGGTCGGTAACATAGTCCTTGCCTGCCGGGCTGAGGACAAAGCCGCGGTCGGTATTCTCGGTCAGTCCTGCCACCTCCTGTTGGGTTATGATACCGTTATCCAACAACGAGCGGACAATATCTTTTGCACCGGTCTCGGAAGCAAAGAATGCGTCGAGTGTGCCGTAGTTATCAAGTATGCGCAACATTCCGTCGCGAGCCGCTTCTGTCAGTTTCTTGCTGCTGCTTACTGCACGGTTGGTGCTGCCCTGCGATTTCTTCTCTTGGGCGTTGAACTTGGCAAAGGTTGTGGTATTGTACGGCAAGTCCTCGTCTGTCTGCATATAGACACGCGGGTGCTGCATACCTGCCACCTGCTCTGCGGTGAAACCGAAGTTGCCTGCATTGTCCGCAAGGGCTTGGATATACGCCCCGTCGGTGTTGTTGGCTGCTGCGATGTTGCCTGCAATGGTGCGCCCGTTGCCGTCATATACAATACCCTCGGACGAGACAACAGGCACTTGTGTAACGGCTTGCCCATCGTAGGTCTGCGCAATCTGCGTGGTGATTTGCCGAGCGTCTTGGTCGTTCTTGTAGTCGCGGTCGTTGATGTTCTTGCCGTCCTCGGTAACGGGGAAGCCGTCGGAGGTGTTCCAGCCGTTGAACGGGTCGTGGCTCGGCGTGGCTGCACCTGCTTCAACCAAAACATAATGCCCGCGGATAGTTGTGCCGTCGGGCAGAGTGCGTGCTACTGCATTGCCCTCTACTTTCGGTGCGGCTTGCCAACGCTCTGCGGGAGCAGGATTGGCGAGTTGTGCGGTCTGTGTCTGTCGGCGTGCGACACGCTGTTCTTCCTCACGTGCTTTGCGTGCGGCTTGTTCGGCTTGCTCTGCCTGGGTTTGATAATGGTTGGCGGCAGTGATGGCGTTCTGCAACTTGTTGTATCGGTCGGCAGCGATTTTCTTGGCGGCTTGCAGTTCGTCATTCTGACGCTTGAAATCCGCAATGTCGGTGTAGTTCTTTACGCTTTGTTTTGCAAGACGCTTAACCTCGGTTTCCGCTTTGCTGCGCTCCGCTTCGAGGTATGCGACGGCGGCTGCACGGTCTCCGCCCATGTACTCGACGGTGGCTGCACCGAGTTCGGAATAGGACATTGTGTCGATATTCGGCACTGTCGGTTGCGATACGGTAGTTGTCTGTTCGGGCTGTATGTTCGCACTGGTAACAGGTTCTATAGGATTTCCAAACGCATCGGTTTTGACAAACACAAATGGTTCTTGCTGTTCGGGCTGTTGTTCTGACGACGCGTCCCGCGTCGTCTCCATACTTTGCTCCACGCTTTGCCCTGCGGGATGGAGGGCGGTGAGTGCGATTTCGTTGGGGATGATGGTAGTGTCGGGTTCGCCTTGCGGGTTTTCGATTTCCACCTCTACGCCTTGTGCGGAGACGCTGACTACGCGGGAGGTGTAGGTATTCCCGTTGCCGTCGTCCATAGCGACCTCTTGCCCGGCGTGGAAAGTCTGTGCGACTTGTGCGTATTGTAGGAAAGGTTGCAGTTGCTGCTCGACCATATCGTTGGCAGAGCGGACAGATACAAGGTTGAGGTCTTTGGCAGTAACCTGTGCCATAGTGCCGTCCTCATAACGGACGGTAACGACATCGGCATTGGTGATACGCGGTGCGGCAGGGTCGGTGGTGTTGTCTATCTCCACGTTTCCGTCTCCCACGATATAGCCGCGTTTGGTCTCGTCGCTTGCCAGCGAGACCTCATAGACATTGCCGTTGCTGTGTGTATTGGGTTGTATGTCTGCGGCATACTGCCGGCGCAGTTGGTTCTCCCGCTCCGTCCATTGGTCGGGTGTGAGTTCCCTATCTACACGGCGGAGGTTGGTGTCTCGGGTGTATTGTTCGAACTCTGTTTGTGTGAGTGTAACGGCGTTGCCGTTTTCGTCGGTGGCGGGGTTGCCGTTTTCGTCACGGAGCGTAGCACTGCCATCGGCATTGCGGTAGAATGTAACCTCGTTGCCGTTGGTGTCTTGGTAGTGTTCGATACCCTCATTGGTGTTGGTTTCGGGTTGTTCGGTTTGTGGCAAACCGTCCGCGGACGAGGTATCTTTGACGACGCGAGCCGCGTCGTCCCCCATGGCAGCCGCGGACGAGGCGTCCGCGCCCCCGGAGAGTTCGGTTTGTGTGCGTGTTTGTTGGGCTTCTTGTGCGAGTTGCGATTGATAGGCGGAGTAGATACCGTCCATAATCATTCGTTTGGCATCGTCGTTGAGTTGGTTGTTGCGCAATACGCTTTTGATGACCTCGTGTGCGTTTTGAGAGAAATCGTCGCTGTTGCGTGAGCGGAGCAGGCTTTCGAGGTATTGGCGTTGCGCTCCGTCCTGCATTATCTCCCGCAGTCTCTTGGCAGCGCGGGAGGATTGGAAACGGTCGATACCGCCTTGCACTGCTCCTGCCGCTCCGAAAGCGATGGAGGTAGGTGCGAGACCGAGCCACGTGTCAATCTGTTGGTCAGCAGAGAAGCCTGCGTCCTCTGCGTTGTTGATGTCGGTGGATAATCCCCAGCGCAGGAGGTTGCCTACATACTCCTCGCTGACCTCTTCGAGGTAGTTGCGGAATTGCGCACGGTCTCTGACCTTGCCAATAACGCCCTCATTGAGTCTGCCGAGTACCTGTGCTATTTGGCTGCTTTTGAGTCCTTTGAATAGTTTGGTAGTGCCTGCAAGGGCTTTGAGGGGGTCGAGCGTGGTCATTATCATCTCGGACAGGTTCTCTGCGTACATATCCACAGTGGAGTTCCAAATCGCTTCGGCTGTGCCCTGTTGGTTCTGTCTGCCGCCATACGTGATGTTGCCTTGTTCGTCAAAGTCGGGTTGTATGTCGCCTGTTATGCGACTGATTGCGCCCTCTGCTATCTTGGGTACGCCAAAGGCGGCGGTTTGTACGCCTGCCGCTGCAAGGTTGCCGAGCAGGGCGGTGCCTGCCTCTTTGAAAGCGGTCTTTGCTCCGTATTTGGCAGCCGCTTTGCCTGCTGCCTGCGCCGCCTTTCCACCAAACTGCTCAATGCCGTAGCCGAGTATTCCTTTGGCTATTTTGTCTTTGATTGCGCCGATGGGCATTGCCATAAACTGCAACATAAACGGAATACTCTCGCCTGTGGTCTGTCCTGCTTTGTATAGACGGGATAACTTGTCGGAGTTGTAGGCACAAGCCGACATATAGGCAACGGCGGAGTCCATCAGTCCTTTTTCCGCGTCGGTGAGTTGCTCGCCACGCTCGTATTTCTCCACGATGTTTTTGAGGTTGGCGGAGCGTGTGAGTTGGGAGATGCCGAAGTCCCACGTGTCGATGTCGGAGAGGGATTTGCCGAGCCCTTTCCAGAAGCCTTGTCCCTGTTGTGCGGCTTGGCTTATCTTGGCAGCGTCAGCGAGGAACTGCTGCGATTGGTGATATAGTGCGAGTTCCCTGTCTTTTTCGGGTTTGTATGCGGTGTTGGCGTTTGCGACTGCCCCGATAGCCCCGTAGATACCGCCTTGTGCTTGTGCGCTTTGGCTTGCACGTTGCATGGTTTGTTGGCGTTCTGTTTCGAGTTGCCGGATATGCGGTGCAATGCGTGCGTTGATGTCGGCAATGGTTTGGTTGGTGGCTTTCTGTCCGAGCAGTCGTGTCTGTTGGGAGAGATAGTCGGCGTTGGCATCTGCCATTTGGCGTGTGAAATGGTCTTGCGCGAGTTTGACCTCGTTCTCGTAGATGGCATTGGCGTTGTCGGCTATACGTTGCGCTTCTTGCTGTGCCTGTTGCTGCGTGATAGTGCCGTTGTTTACCTGCTGTTGGAGGTTTGCTATTTGGCGGTTGATGTCCGCCATGAGGTTGTTGTAGGTGTCCTGTGCGGTTTTATCCAACTCTGCCTTGGCTTTCTGTCCGTCGGGTGTGTTAGCCGCCCACGCTTCGGAGACGGAGGTGTAGAGGTCTTGCGGTGTTTTGATTTCGCGGGTGATATAGGCGGGTTGCTCGGCTTTAAGACGGTCTATTTGTTCTTGATTGGCAGGTGTTGCGCCTATGGAGAGGTGCATACCGTCTCCGTCGGTTTGGGTGATGACGGGGAGACCGGTCTGTTTGTCGATATTCATTGTAATACCGTTGGGCTTTCCCCATGTTCCCTCTGTTTGCAGGCGTTGTATCTCGGCTTGTCGGTCTTTGTCCTGCTGCGAGAGTGGCATCGTGGCAGCACTCTCCCGCTGCAACTGCCGGTCCTTTTCGGCTTGTGCGATACCCTCTGCCGTTTTTTGCGGATAAGGGTCGGGTGCGCCGACAGATTGCCAGAAATTGGTCGGGTGCTGTTGCTGTGTCGTTTCCGCGGTTGTGGTGCGGTAGTGTTGTTTGAACTCGTCATAAGGGTGGAATTTCATTCCATTGGCGGTGGCGATGTCGTAGAACGAGCGCAAGCCCTCGTCGGTGGCGGTTTGCTCTCGGAACATCTGTTCAGTGAGTCCGTTGGTCAGTACGCCTTTTTCGCGTGCTTTGTTGTATAATGCGGTTATTTCGTCAGCCATAGCGGTTGTGGTATAATCTTAAAATTTGACACTTTTAGTTGTTTCGGAGTTCCTTCGGAGTTCTTTCGGAGTTCCTTCGGTGGAAGGAGGTGCGGTTGGTAGGTGTTAATGGGTGGCGGGATATTAACAAAAGGCAATTACCAGTCGTCGTATTGTTGGCTGACATTGGGTTTGCCCTCCCGGCTGACGTTGCCGAAAGTGGGTTTTATTCTTTTCAAATTTACTCCCGCCTCTTGTTCTATACGTTCTATCAGTTTGTCGTCCAGCCCATAGTATTTTCCGGATTGCAGGAGCATCACATCGTCGAATATGGGTTTTCCATCTTTTCCGTATCGTATAATTCCGTCTTGCTCTAACTGTTTGCGTAGCGGTTTTGCGTTTTCGCTGCTGAGCAGATTGGTGTAGTGCTTTTTGAGCAGGCTTGCTATAGCCTCGAACTGCGGTTTTGTGAGTTCGTATCGTCTGATAGTACCATTCTCGGTTGTAGCATTCATATACCGCACTCCTCCACTGCCGCCGTTGCTACCCGATCCGCTGCCGGTGCCTTTGTTGGTTCGTCCCTCTGTGTAGCCTGTTGTGCGGTCGTTGCCTTGGGTGGTGGTGGATATATCTTGTCCTTGGGTTGTCTTCGCAACTGTATTTCCGCCCTGTTCGGTAGTGCGTGATACTTTCGTACTATATGATTTTCCTATGGTATCGTATATTTTCTGCACGGCTGCTGCATAGGCTTGCTGCACAGAGCGGAGTTTGTCGTTGTTGGCAATGTCCTCTGCTTGCTGTTCTTTTTGGAGTGCGATATTGTCGTCGTGTGCCTGCTTGGCGTGCTGGTCGGCATTGCGCAACCACACATTACCACCTCCAGCCGTAGTTATCATATCTCCAAGGACGGCAAGAGAATTATATAGAGCCGACTCTTTCTGTTTGCTTTGGTTCAATCTCTCCTCCTCGGCACGCTTTCTCCGCATTATATCGGGGTCAACGCCCAAAATCTCCGACACAAAACGGTGGTCAACACGCCCCGTATTCGGGTCTATACCATATGCAGCGGCTACGGGGCGTTTCTGCGCCTCAAACTCGCGTTGTGCTGCTATGTTAGGATTACCATTAGCGTCATAGTAACCGCCTACACTCTGTTCGGTGCGGGTGGTTACTTTTGGCGAGCGGGTAGTTGTTACGGTCTTGTCGCCGTGTTCGGTGGTCGTAACCTTGTCGCCGTGGGTGGTCGTCAGATTACGATTGTATTTCTGCTTATCGTCTGCCATAGTCGTATCATTTATTGCCAACCATTTTTGCGTTTAATAGCCGCAAGCCCTGTATTTTTTTTGTCAATCTCCTGCTGCAAAGATGCCGGTGGTGCTGCAGTAACAGTAATACCTTTATACGTATATGCAGGTGTTTTAATAGCCGCAGGTGGCGTTGGTGTAGGCTTGGATATATATGAATCAATAATACTCCCTGCGGCACTTGCAGCGTTGGCAGCAAGATTTGCATACGTAGTATTGCGGGCGGCTCTGCGTGCTTGGTCGTCTTCAAACTTTTGCTCCTTTGCTTTCTCCGCTGCGTCCAGATACTTGTCCTTTTGCGCACTCGCACTTGCTGCAATACCGCCCATTAACTCCGCACGCCCATCGGCAATACCTTTCTGCACTCCCAATGCGTACTCGGGTGTAGCACCCGTAATAGTAGCCACACCACGCGCGTTCTCCAGCTGCTGTTTGGACGTGCGGTCATACTGCGCCATCGCCTGCTGGTTCTCACTACGAGCCAAAGGGTTCTCGTACGCCTTTGCTTCATTACTCGCAACCTGCCGTGCAGTCTCTGCGTCTGCCGCCTGCTGCATTTTTCTGTTGTTTCGAGCAGACGCAATACCGCTGACGGCTTGCCCTGCTAATCCTACTATTGCTCCCCAAGGAAATACCATAATAATTGCCTGTTTGATATGCGTTTACTTCACACGCGCGAGGATATTACACATTTTGTATTTTGCAAAATCTTTTTAGAGCGCAAAGATACAATTACTTACGCAATTTATATATTTACTTTTGATACTTTTTTATTTCACTTTCGATAGTATATTTCTGTGGTATTATTCGATTTATAGCACCATTAAGCATGGTTATAGGACAACAAAATAGGGCAGCCATTGGTATTATGACTGCCCCTATGATAAATTTTAGTATTTTACCACCCACCATATCCGTGGAAATAAGTGGATAAACATTACTCTATCTAAATAGAATCGCACAAAATGTTTAGCATCTTTTATACTATTGAAACCTTTTGGGTATTGGTCTGTTGTATCTACGATAAATCCGTTTCTGAAATGTATGCTGTATCTACCATCAGACCGTTTTGTAATTTTTTTAAGATTTTCAAAGAATAGACAATTCGTTGTTTCCATATTACAAAAACATTTTTGCTTGTTCAATGAGGTCTCGGAAAGTAAGTAGAAAATCATCTGCCATTTCTTCGGTAGGGAAAGATAAAATATAACCAATCTTAACAGATACGTCAATATGTATTTTATTTAGTGCGTAGAATATATTAAACTTTTCCGTATCATCTTCTTTCCAATCAGGCCTCCAATCACCCCACCAAGCGTCTCGGAGTTGGATGAGTTTACCGAGAGCGCAAAAGGCTCTCGCTTCGTCCTCGGAGTTGAAAAGGTAATACTTGCTCCGTGTGTTAGGAACAAAGCCCCCGACAACACTCTTCTCATACTCCTTCCAACTCCGTGGTCTGTTGTTTTTTTCTTTGAGCAGACCCTGCTCGATGGCTTTCTCAATGTCGATTAGGTACGACTTACCGTTGATTTCGATTGTTTCCATATTGTTATTGTTTTGATTAGTTATATACATACAAAAAGCGGTAACTCCGTTTTTATTCTTTTATTGGAATTACCGCTTATAAAAAACGATTTTATAGAGTGTTATAGCACCTTTCTTGTCTTGTCTTGCCTAAATTTATACATACCAGTTTCAAATGACACTCGACCAAGAACAATCCATTTGTTAAGATGATTACTTCTTGCCCATATAGAACACTGATTTTGTATTTGATATGGATTATTTATACTCATACTTGGTAAAGAACGCCAAACTTTGTCTGGAATAAGACTCTCGTTAGCAAATCTATCTGCCTCTGTATCTAATGTTCTTGCTTCCATTTCATAGTTCTCTACACGTACATACATATTTATTCGTGGGTGTAAGAATATATGTCCTAATTCGTGCAGTATCGTAAATGCAAAATTATCAATCCTGTTGTATCGTAAAGAAACAACAATCATAGGATTGTCATCTTCCCAATAAGAAAAACCATCAACAGAAGCCTTTTCTACTTTTTCTACAATAGAAAATCCTATACCATACGAATTTAGTAACGTTTTTACTCTTTCAATAGTATGGGTATTTTCGTGGAGAATTGGAATAAGTTGTCTCTGTAAGTCTTGGTTTTTCGTGCTATCATATACACAACGTGGCTTATCTTCACGTGCCTGCATTTGTGCCAACATTATCCATGTCATTAGCATACGAGTGTCTAATCCGGTCTTTGCGGATTTCTTAAATAATCCATTCGCATAGTATTGCAAGTTCGCAGGTGGAGGCAAAACTTGTTGCAAAAATGTGGCTATTTGTTGATAGGACGCAGTCAGAAGTTCTTTGCATTTGCGTTTCAAAATCAATCTCCATTCTATGACGTTATTGTATGCCATAACTATATTGTATGCTTCTTGTTCTTGAATAGCCCGCTCCTGCAATGCTAATACATTGCAATCATATTGCGCTTGCATATTCAGCCAAGTTGTAGCCTTTATGCCAAGTAACTTTTCCAACCGCATAGCAATATCCGGAGTAACTTTACGTTTCCCTTTTAACAATTCATTCAAATGAGATGGTTGCATACCCATCTCTTTCGCAAAATCTTTTTGAGAATAGTTTTTTTCTGCAAGCATATCTTTTATGGTGCTACCTACAGGTACTGCCATCCCAAATATAGGTATGTTATTTTTTGTTTCCATAATGCGTATCATCTAATTCTATTACAATGATTTCTATTCCATTTTCAATTTCTTTGAAAAGTAATCGTTCAACGTAGTTATTCCCAATTCTAACGCTACTGATATTTTTATACTTAAGTTGTTCGTAATGCAGAAAACTAAAATCACGAAGTTCTTCTGTACAAGTAGCGGAAACAAGTATTTGAAACACTTTTACCAATCTTTCATAAAAATCCTTATTCTTTGCATATTTCTTAAATTTATTTCCTGCCTTGCGTTTATCCGATACAAAATCTTCCAATTCCTTATCTTGATATGCAATTTTCATACTACTGATTACTAATTTTGCTGCAAAGATACAAATAAATTCCCAAATATGGTAATTTATTTACAATTAAATGTATTTTTGTATGCATTTTTGGTAATTCCAATAATTTCAAAGACCGCTTGCCGAACACTCTCGGCGGGTTATTCTTTCATTGCTGCCAACT
>ERZ808242.115-NODE-115-length-61466-cov-24.200974_pt1 | contig 61466 bp, 41 predicted proteins | sample MGYA00521244_ERZ808242 | MGnify/ENA primary metagenome ERZ808242 (study PRJEB31516, sample SAMN03275573) | gut metagenome | biome: mammalia-associated habitat; material: feces | host: Papio cynocephalus | place: Kenya | collected 2012-07-27 ... | reverse complement strand
CTAGGTTGGCTTGCGCCACCTTGATGCGGATGGCATCGCCCAATGAATATTTGTTGTGGTGGCGGCGTCCGATAAGACAGAAGTTTTTTTCGTCGAAATCGTAGTAATCGCCTGCGATGTCTCGCATTGGAATCATACCCTCGCAATGGTTCTCGTCGATGGTAGCGTAGATGCCGTATGAGGTAATGCCACTGATGTGGGCATCGAATTCCTCGCCGAGCTTGTCGCCCATGAACTCTACCATCTTATACTTGATGCTGTCACGTTCTGCGTTCTGTGCTATCTGCTCCATGTCTGAGCAGTGCTCGCAAAGTTCCTCGTAATGTTTCTCGTTGGCACTTCTGCCACCGGCAGCATACTTGGTGAGCAAGCGGTGAACCATCGTGTCTGGATAACGGCGGATAGGAGAGGTGAAATGGGTGTAATACTCGAATGCCAAACCAAAGTGGCCGATGTTATGAACCGAGTACTTGGCTTTCATCATGGCACGGAGAGCCACCATCTGGATCAGGTTGCTCTCAGGCTTGCCATCGCAGTCTTCCATCAACTTGTTCAGGCTCTTGGCAGTGGCGCCCTTGGTTCCCTCAGTCTTCATTTTGTACCCGAACTTCACCACGAATTCACGCAGGGTCTCCAATTTCTGTGGGTCAGGATTGTCGTGGATACGATAAGGCAAGGTCTTAGGCTTCTTGCCCTTCTTGACCTTTCCGATGCTTTCTGCCACCGTACGGTTGGCGAGGAGCATGAATTCCTCCACGAGTTTGTTGGCATCCTTGGAACGCTTGTAATAGCAGCGGATAGGCTTGCCCTTCTCGTCAACATCGAAGTGCAATTCCTCACGGTCGAACTTCACGGAGCCATTCTTGAATCTTGCAGCACGTAGTTTCTTGGCGAGTCGGTCGAGGGTGATGAGCTGGAGGGCATTCTCTCCCTGGTATGGATGCTCCTTGGTTTCTGCTGGTGCTGGTGTACCCGTGCCATCCACTACGCCGTTGGCTTCGAGCAATTCCTGTACCTCTTCGTATTTATAGCGTCGGTTGCTCTCGATGATTGTATGCACGATACGATAGTTCTTGACTTCAGCATTGTTGTCGAGCTCGAAGATGACGCTATAGGCAAGCTTTTCTTCGTTTGGACGGAGAGAGCAGATGAAGTTACACAGGCGCTCTGGCAGCATCGGAATGGTGCGGTCTACGAGATACACGGAGGTAGCTCGCTTCACAGCTTCCTTGTCGATGATACTTCCCTCGGTTACGTAGTGGGAGACATCGGCGATATGTACACCCACCTGCCAGTTGCCATTCTCCAACTGTTGGATGCTGAGTGCATCGTCGAAGTCCTTGGCATCCTTCGGGTCGATGGTACAGGTGAATACCTTGCGGAAGTCCTCGCGCTCCTTGTAGTCTTGCTCCGTGATTTCGCCCGAAATCTTGTTGGCGGCATCCTCCACATTCTTCGGATACTTGTAAGGCAAACCATATTGTGCGAGGATAGAGTTCATCTCCACATCGTTGTCGCCCATCTGTCCGAGGATATCCACCACCTCGCCGATAGGACTCTTATATTCACCATCAGGCCACTCCGTGATCTTCACCACCGCCTTGTCGTCGGTCTTTCCCCCCTTGAGCTTGCGCTTCGGGATGATGATGTTGTGGGCGAAGACCGTACCTGGGGTTACGAGATAAGCTACATCTTTGTCAACCTTGAGTCTGCCAACGAAAGTATCCTTGGCACGTTCCAGAATCTTGTTGACTTGCGCCTCCTTGATGTGGTTCTTGCGGCGAGCCAGGAAGGTGAACTCCACGTGGTCGCCATTGAGGGCACCCATGGAGTTGCGCTCCGAAACGAAGATAGGCGTTTCCGAACCATCAGGTATAATCGAGTTCTTTCCGTTCGCCTTGCGCACGAACTTACCCTCCATCACCTGCACGCTCTGGTTGAGTCGATACGAGTTGTCACTTACTTTCACCAAGTAGTCATCCCATGCCATTTCCTCCATGATGTCGATGGCCAGCATCTTGAGCGGATGCGTGGTGAGATGGAGGGAACGGAATATCTCTTTGAAGCTGAGCGCTTCGCCCGGTCTCTCGGCAAAGAACTCCTGGAGCATCTCTGTGAGCTGCGCCTTGTTCATTCTCTTGCCACCTTTTTTACCTTTTCCCATAATTATAAAGATTAATAGTTTTTCTAGGGCAAATTTAGAAAAAAAATCTGAATGCCGCAAGTTGTAGAGGATAATTTTATTTAAAATGTTATGAAAAAGATGTTTTAGATATTACAATGTTGTTACAAACTAAATAATGGTGGTCGAAAGTTCGAAAAAGAAAATGTTTTTTATTATTTTTGCAAACAAATTGTAATAGGTGTTTCTTAGAAACATCTATGAGAGTCACGTATAGATTACAATTATCATAAGACAAGACATTTATGAATACAACCAATTATCTAGTGATAGCTTTTCAGATCCTGGGTTCCCTGGCGTTGCTCATCTATGGTATGAAAGTGATGAGCGAGGCGTTGCAGAAGATGGCAGGATCGCAGTTGCGTCACATCCTGGCTGCGATGACCACCAATCGCTTTACAGGCATGTTGACGGGTACCTTTGTAACCTGTGCCGTGCAGAGCTCGTCAGCCACTACGGTGATGACGGTATCGTTCGTCAACGCCGGGTTGCTCACCTTGGCACAAGCCATCTCGGTCATCATGGGTGCCAATATCGGTACCACGCTCACGGCATGGATCATGTCGCTGGGCTATAATTTAGACCTCACCATCGTTGTATTCCCTGCCTTCTTCCTAGGCATCATGCTTATTTACAGTAAGCGTCGCCGCTATATCGGTGATTTCCTCTTCGGTATAGCCTTCCTCTTCTTCTCTTTGGTGCTGTTGAGCAATGCGGGCAAGGCGCTCGACTTGGCGCATAACCCGTCGGTCATCGACTTCTTTAGCTCTTTCGATACCAAGAGTCATCTCACCATCATCATCTTCCTCATGATTGGAACGGTCATCACCTGTTTGGTGCAGAGTTCTGCGGCTGTGATGGCAATCACCATCTTACTTTGTTCTACAGGCGTGCTACCTATTTATCTCGGTATCGCCTTGGTTTTGGGTGAGAATATCGGAACTACTGCCACTGCCAACCTTGCCGCCCTTGGAGCCAATGCCCAGGCGCGTCGAGCAGCTTTGGCTCATCTGGTGTTCAATGTGTTTGGTGTGGTTTGGGTGCTTTGCCTCTTTTATCCGTTCGTCAACTTCGTTTGTTCGTTGGTGGGCTACGACCCTGATGGAGGCAATCTGACCATAGCGCAGAAGGCTACCATCCTGCCTATCGTGCTGGCTGCTTTCCATACTTGCTTCAATGTCTGCAACACGGGCGTGCTGATTTGGTTTATCCCACAGATAGAAAAGTTGGTTTGCAAGATAATCCGTCCAAAGACGGAGAGCGACGATGACTTCCGCTTGCGCTTCATTCAGGCTGGTATCATGAAGACCCCAGAGCTTTCTGTCCTGGAGGCGCAGAAGGAGATTGCTAGCTTCGGCGAGCGTATCCAGCGCATGTTTAATATGGTGCGCGACCTCTCGGATACGACTGAAGACAAGGGTTTTGACAAGCTCTTCGCTCGCATTGAAAAGTATGAGGGAATATCTGATAATATGGAGATTGAGATAGCGAAGTATCTCGACCAAGTGAGCGATGCCCATCTGAGCGATGACACCAAAGGAAAGATTCGTGCCATGCTGCGTGAGATTTCCGAGATAGAGAGCATCGGCGACAGTTGCTACAACATGGCTCGCACCATTCGCCGCAAGCGTGAGGCGAAGGAGGAGTTCACCGATAAGCAGGTGGAACACATCCATCAGATGTTTGAGTTGACAAGCCAGGCTTTGGACCAGATGATTTTCCTCTTCACCCATACCAAGTCGCAGTTTGACATGAACCGCACCTTCAACATCGAGAACGAAATCAATAACTTCCGCAATCAGTTGAAGCGCCAGAACATTGACGATGTGAATAATCATCAGTACACATACGGCGTGGGAACCTTGTATATCGACTTGATTCAGGAGTGCGAGAAACTGGGCGACTATGTGGTGAACGTAGCCGAGGCTCGCATGGGCACGAAGTTTGGGGATAAATAAAGTAAAAGGTTTCGGTGCAAAAGCGCCGAAACCTTTTACTTTATTTATCTAGAAGAATGTCCTTTAGTTCCTTCATGCCGTCGGAAGCTCCCTTCATGATATGCTCTATCTTGTAATATCCGTTGGTGTTGACGGCACCTGGGTCTATCAGATAGATAGGAATATGAGGCTTGGTGTAAGAAATCAAGCCTGCGGCAGGATAGACGTTGAGCGATGTGCCGATGATGACGAAGATGTCGGCTTGCTGCACTGCTTCGGCTGCAGGCTCAATCATAGGAACGTTCTCACCGAAGAAAACGATGAACGGACGGAGCAAACTGCCATCGCCTGCCTTGGTGCCAGGTTTCACCTCGCAATCATCCTCCGGTAACTCCTTGATATAGCGATAATCGTATGGATTGTTAGAGGAGCACACTTTCGAGAGCTCGCCATGTAGGTGAATCACGTTCTTGGAACCCGCCTTCTCGTGCAGGTTGTCCACGTTCTGCGTGATAACTGTCACGTCGAAATCCTTCTCCAGTTCCTTGATAAGCTTATGTCCCTCGTTAGGTTGAGCGGCATAGAGCTTATGGCGTAACATGTTATAGAAGTTGGTTACTAGGGTAGGGTCTTTTTCCCATCCCTCATGGGTAGCTATCTGTTCCACAGGATAGTTTTCCCACAAGCCATCGTTGCCGCGGAAAGTCTTGAACCCACTTTCCACCGACATGCCGGCACCGGTTAAAAATACAAGTTTCTTCATCTTATCACGTTTTATTTGATAATAATTTCTTATTCTTACTATTAAGAATGCACAAAAATAGCAATTTTTCTTCAAATAGCATCGTTTTCAGCGAGAAAAATGTTATCTTTGCACTCGTTTTTAAGACAACAAGAACAAATCATACGTGCAAGTAGCACAAAAGGTTAGATTATTAATAAAAATAGTTATATAAGAATTTATGGATAAAGTAAGTTATGCTTTGGGCATCGGCATCGGTCGCCAGTTGGCTTCAATGGGTGCAGAGAGTTTGAATATTGATGATTTCGCACAGGCCGTAAAGGATGCCATCGCTGGCAAGCTCCAGCTCGACGAGCAGGAAGCTCAGCAGTTGGTTCAGAACTTCTTCGCAGAGCAGGAGGCTAAGGCTCAGGCTGCTGCTGCCGAGAAGGGCAAGGTTGCCAAGGAGGCTGGTGAGAAGTTCCTCGCCGAGAACGGCAAGAAGGAAGGTGTCATTACAACTAAGAGCGGTTTGCAGTATCAGGTTTTGCGTGAGGGCAATGGTAAGGCTCCTAAGGCTACCGACCAAGTGGAGTGCCACTACGAGGGTACACTCATCGACGGTACCAAGTTTGACAGCTCTTACGACCGTGGTCAGACAGCTACCTTCCCATTGAACCAGGTTATCGCTGGTTGGACAGAGGGCTTGCAGCTCATGACCGAGGGTGCCAAGTATCGTTTCTTCATCCCTTACCAGTTGGGTTATGGCGAGCGTGGCGCAGGTGCATCTATCCCTCCATTCTCAGCATTGATCTTCGATGTAGAGCTCGTTGCTGTTAAGTAATAGGCAAATTTGCCTTCAAATTAAGAGAAACAAAAGAATAAAACATAAAGAAAGAAATGAAAAAGTTATTTTTCGGAGCCCTCGTGGCTTGTGTTGCCGCTACATTCGTAGCTTGCGGCAATTCTACTCCTAAGGCAGACCTCAAGACAGATGTCGATACAATGAGCTATGCCATGGGTATGTCTCAGACTCAGGGTTTGAAGGAGTTCATGGTAGAGCGCATGGGCGTGGATACCGCTTATATGGACGAGTTCATCAAGGGTCTTAACGATGGTGCCAACGCTGGTGACGATAAGAAGAAGGCTGCTTACTATGCAGGTATTCAGATTGGTCAGCAAATCTCTAACCAGATGGTTAAGGGCATCAACCACGAGGTGTTCGGTGAGGATTCTACTAAGACTATCTCTTTGAAGAACTTCATGGCTGGTTTCATCACAGGTACAACAGGCAAGAAGGGCTTGATGACTGTAGAGCAGGCTGCCCAGATCGCACAGACCAAGATGATGGCTATCAAGGCTAAGAACATGGAGAAGGAATATGGTCCTAACAAGGTGGCTGGTGAGAAGTTCCTCGCTGCCAACAAGAAGAAGCCAGGAGTGGTAACTCTTCCTTCAGGCGTTCAGTACAAGGTCATCAAGGAGGGTAATGGTCCTATGCCAAAGGATACCTCTATGGTAAAGGTAAACTATGAGGGTAAGACCATCGATGGCAAGGTATTCGATTCTTCTTACAAGCGTGGTCAGGCGGTAGACCTTCGTGCCAACCAGGTAATCAAGGGTTGGACAGAGGCTTTGGTTCACATGCCAGCCGGTTCTGTATGGGAGGTTTACATCCCTCAGCAGTTGGCTTACGGCGAGCGCGAGCAGGGTCAGATCAAGCCATTCTCTGTTTTGATTTTCAAGATTGAGTTGATCTCAGTAGGTGGCAAGTAATTTTTGTGGGAACTCATTAAGAGAGGACTTATAAAATAATGAAGAAATTAATTATGACAGCACTCGTCCTCGTGGCGAGTGCTTCTTTGTTTGTGGCTAGTGCCGCAGACAAGAGCAAGGGCAAGAGCAAGAAAAAGGTGGTGGCTCCTATCGAATTGAAGACATCTGCCGATTCTTTGAGTTATGCAGCTGGTGTGAACGCCACACGAGGCTTAATCAACTATCTCCAGCAGGCTTATCAGGTGGATACCGCCTATATGGAGAACTTCCTCCGTGGTTACAAGGATGCGCTCGCCCAGGGCATCAATCCTCGTACTACAGCTTATTCCGCAGGTATGGAGGTTGCCAAGTTGGTGGAGAAGCGTGTTTATCCTGGTACCAAGGAAGAATTGAAGGGTGCCAACGACTCCATCAGTCATGCACTCTTCCAGAATGGTTTTATGGCTGCTTTGGGCAATGATACCACCTTCTTTACAACCAAGGCTGCCGCAGAGTATCAGAAAGAGGCTTTGGCTGGTGCTGGCGAGAAGTTCTTGGCAGAGAATGCTAAGAAGCCAGGCGTGAAGGTGTTGCCTAGCGGATTGCAGTATAAAGTGATTACCGAAGGTCACGGCGAGGTGCCTAAGGCAAGTGATGAGGTGGAGGTTATCTACGAGGGTCGTTTGATCAATGGTACCGTGTTCGATTCTACGGCTAAGCATGGCAACAAGACCGACAAGTTTAAGGCTGGCAATCTCATCAAGGGTTGGACAGAGGCTCTCACCACAATGCCTGTAGGCAGCAAGTGGCAGCTCTACATCCCTCAGGAATTGGCTTATGGTGAGCGTCAGGCAGGACAGATTCCTCCTTACTCAACCTTGGTCTTCGACCTTGAGCTTGTGAGCATCGTTCAGCCAGAGGCAAAGCCAGCTGAGTCGGCAGGCGAGTTGAAAGATAACGTAGCAGTAGGTTCTGATAAGAAATCAGCTTCCAAGTCTACAGCCAAGTCTTCTGCCAAGAAAACTCCTGCCAAGAAAGGAAAAAAGTAAAATCATCATGTAAGAAGTCATGTAGCTATGATGGGGTGTCTCTCGTAGCTGATATGTAAAGCCAAGAAAGCGGAAGACAATGGTGTCGTCCGTTTTCTTGGCTTTTGTATTTTATACGAATAAACATCTTTTTGAACCGAATATTCCTGTTATACGACCAAATAGGCACAAAATCAATTATCGAGGGTTGCAAATGTTAAAACTTTAAGCTATCTTTGCATAAGATTTGCTGCACTCAGCAATCAGAAAGCAAGCTTTCATTGCGTTTGTTTGCGAAATCTTTTCATAAGATTTGCATAAATGTGATAAAATTTCTATCTTTGCACTATGAAGATAATGATTGGTTTATGAGGAATATGAAGTATTACTGCATAATTGTTGGTTTGGTGATAAGCTTGCTGGTGGGATGCCAGCGCCCTTCATCAACAGAAAGGACGGAGGAAGAGACAAAGATTTTGGCATGTATCGACGACTCGGTGGATGCTTTGTCACCTCATGCGCCAAAGTTGATAGAACAGGCAATGAAGTCGGCTGCAGATAGCATGGCTTACTATGAGGCTTACGTGAGAAAGGCTAAGTGGTATTGCCTCTCTGCCACCCCTGATTCCTTAGATCCAATTGTGGCTAAGACCATCGCCTTTAGCAATTGGCAACCTACTTCCCCTCGATTAAACTCCCTTCTAGCCTACGCCTATAACTTGAAGGCAGTGAAGCTTCATAACTTCCGTCAGAAGCCTGATGAGGTGGTGAGACTTTACCGGAAGGTGACCGACTTGTTGGCGAATAGTGATTCCAAGGACCAGTTGCCTATGGTTTGCGCCAATTTGGGTGATGCTTATATCTTCAAGAGTCAGTTGCCGGAGGCTGCGGCATGGTATCGCCGCGCTTTGTTCCTCGTTGACTCACTCAAACTGCCAGCCAAGGAGAATATCACGCTCTATCTCGGACTAGCCACCATCTACTTGCAACTCAATGACTTTGATACTTCGCTGAAGTACTATCAGCAAACGGAAAAATACTTCTCGCAAATGTCGGTGAGCATGCAGGCCTATTATCTCAACAACTATGGTAGTTACTATTATTATGCCAAGGACTATCAGGCTTCGCTCAAGAAGTTTCTTGTCTTGAAATCATTTTTGGAGAAGCATGGTAAGACCACGACTTTCGATATGTACCTTTGCAAGCTCAACTTGTCGGATGTTTACCTCAATCTGGGCAATGTGGCGATGTCGGAGAAGTATCTCGACGAGATTGCGCCTTGGTTCAATGCCAACGGCGATGATGTCTCTACTTATTATGTGAACTCTATTCGCATCGGACAAGCCGTGAAGCGAGGAGACATGGCGCAAGTGAGGAATATCCTGCAACGAGAGAAGACGCTGGACAATGTGGATTTCAGTCTTCGCCAGATACGCAATCGCTATCTTCGCAAGTATTATGAGGCAATGGGTGACTATCGCCAGGCGTATGCCAATCTGAAAGAGGATATGCAGAAGGATGACTCGTTGGAGCATAATCGGACCAAGATGCGTGCTTCTGAAATCATGGAACGTTTTGCGCAAGACACCATACAGCTGCATCATAGTTTGGTGATGGAGCATAAAAACGCTGTCATTCAGCGTGCCAATTCCATTACCATTGCCGCCGTTGCCTTGGTGCTGGTCATCGGCTTGGTTCTTGCCCTTCTCTTCATGCACGCTCGCAAGCGATACGCACAAGACCGCCTTCGCATCATGCAGCTCAAGCTCGATGGTGCTCGCAATCGCATATCCCCACACTTCGTATTCAATGTGCTGAACGATAAAATCGTGAAATCGGATAGCAAGGAGGCCGATGAACTCTTGGACTTGACAAAACTGATACGTGCCAACCTCGACTTGGCAGGCAAGTTGGAGGTTTCCTTAAAGGAAGAGCTGGATTTTGTGAAGCGCTATGTGGATGTGGAAAAACATGGCGTGGGCGAAGATTTCCAGTTGAGGGTCGATGTCGCCGATGAGGTAGATATTGACAAGGTTCATATCCCTTCCATGTTTATCCAGATCTTGGTGGAGAATGCCTTCGTGCATGGACTGAAAGGATGGGAAGGGCATAAGGCAATCAGCGTCATCATCCAACGAGACCATCATGTAGTCAGCATCAAGGTGCGTGACAACGGACCAGGCTTCGACGCACGTTGCATGGGAAAGAAACGTACAGGACTGAACATCATCACGCAGACCATATCCATCATCAATGAGCGCAACAAGAACAAGATGACCTTCTCGCTCCATAACCAGCAAGAAGCAGGCAAGGTGATGGGATGCGAGGCAACAGTGACGATTCCTGATAACATCAATTATTTTACAAGATGAGAACAATTATTATAGACGATAATGCACAGGCTGCCCAAGATTTACAAGACCGCTTGGCCAAGTTTGAGCAGATTAAGGTAGTGGGCATCGCTAGCAATGGCTTGGATGGGCTGGCGATGGTAAGCGAGTTGCAACCCGACTTGCTTTTTCTCGATGTGCAACTGCCCGACATCTCTGGCCTGGACTTTCTGGAGCGAGTAGACTCGTTTACCCATGGTGGCTGTCGGGTAGTTATGTTTACGGCTTACGACAAGTTCATTTTGCCAGCCATCCGTAAGAAAGCGTTTGACGTGCTACTCAAGCCCATTGACAACAATGAGCTTGACATCATCATGCAGCGTCTTGACGAGGAGGGATTGCCATTGCCTAAGCAAAACGAACAAGAGGTCAAGGACGTGGATATGCGAGAGAGCAACAAGTTCCTGCTCTATACAAACACGGTGGACTTCAAGCTGGTGGATAAACGAGACATAGCTCTTTTCCAATATAATCATGAGGTGCGTTGCTGGGAAGCCGTGGTGGCTGGTAGCAAGGCTCCCATCCGTCTGAAACGCACCATCAAGAGTGACGACTTGGTAAACGTGGACGAACAGTTCTTGCAAGTGAACCAGAAGTTTATCATCAATATGAATTATCTCATAGAGGTGGTGGATAACGTCTGCCATTTTTATCCGCCATTCGATGGGCTGAACTATGTGAAGGTGGGACGTCTCTATCGTCGTAAGTTGGTAGACCGTTTCTATAGTCTCTAAACTACTGACAAAGTGATAAGTGTTATCACTCGGGAAGCTAAAATATGTCGTAAAAACATCGGAAAGAGGAGGTGAGATGTTAAAATCAGTATAAAATACTATCTAAATGCACGAATATCGCAAAATATTCGTGCATTTTGTTGTTTGTTTCGATAGTTTTTATTAATTTTGCTATCTGGTATAGCAGAATACCTTAAAATAAAAACAATATAAAAGATAGAGAAATGGAGAAAATAGACAATCTTGACAGAAAGATTCTCGGCATCCTCTCAAAGAATGCCCGTATACCTTTCAAGGACGTCGCTGCCGAGTGCGGCGTGTCGCGTGCTGCCATCCATCAGCGAGTTCAGCATCTTATAGAGGGTGGTTTCATCACAGGTAGTGGTTTCGATGTAAATCCTAAGAGCCTGGGGTATTCCACATGTACCTACGTAGGACTCAACCTGGAGCGTGGCAACATGTATAAAAAGGTGGTGGAGCGTTTGCAGAATATCCCTGAGATTGTGGAGTGTCACTTCACTACAGGTTCTTATACGATGCTCATCAAGCTCTATGCCCGCGACAACGAGCAGCTCATGGACCTGCTCAACAATAAGTTGCAGGCTATCCCAGGTGTGGTTTCCACAGAGACCCTCATCTCTTTGGAGCAGAGCATCAAACGTGAGATTCCTGTCATTCTAGAAGATGAGTAGTATGATTCTCTAGGATGAGTAAGAATACAATAGAAATTTCTTATTGAAAAGATAAACAAATGGAAACATTTGATTTGGAGTCGCGCCTCCAAAGTGCGTACTCCGTATTTCCCGAAGCGAAGCATCAGCCCGTGATAGGCCTTACCGCCAATTACGAGGGTATTGATGCTACGCTTCGTGATCGTTATTACAAGCAGGTGATTGCGGCAGGTGGTACACCTGTCATCATCCCTCCCGTTGCCGACACTACTGTCATTGTGAATACCTTGGAGCATCTCGATGGATTGATCTTGACGGGGGGTGGCGACCATAACCCTTTGTGGATGGGCGAGGAACCTTCGCCTCGCCTTCACAACATCAATCAAGAACGTGATGCTGCCGAGCTGATGATTACTCGCTTGGCGTTCAACCGACAGATACCGATGTTGGGTATCTGTCGCGGTATACAAACCTTGGCTATAGCCTTGGGTGGAAAGGTATACCAGGACATCAAGCAGCAGGTGAAGCATAGCCAGGATGCCGACCGCACGGAACCTACCCATAGCGTAGAACTGAAGAAGGATTCCACCTTATATAATATATATGGTACGGAGAAGATTCTTGTCAACTCATTCCACCATCAGGCTGTGAGTGAGCCAGGCAAGCACATGCGTACCATAGCGAAGTCTTCCGATTGTATCATCGAGGGCATCGAGAGCAGCGAGTATAAGCAGATTCTCGGTGTGCAGTGGCATCCGGAGTGGTTGGAAGAGGAAGGCCTCAAGATATTCCAGTGGCTCATGGAGCAAGCCAACAACTTTTATGAGGCGAAGCAGTTGCACAAACGCATCCTGACCCTCGACACCCATTGTGATACCCCAATGTTCTTCCCTCAGGGCATCAAGTTCGACCATCGTGATTCCCGCATCCTCGTGGATCTCCATAAGATGACCGATGGGCACCAGGATGCCACCACCATGGTGGCTTACTTGCCACAACCTAAGTTGGGCGAGAGCTTCAGCAGCAAAGTGGCTTTCCCAGTGGATGGCCCTACGCAGTATGCCGACCTTATCTTTGATAAGATTGAGGAGATAGTGAGCAAGAACCGCAACTACCTCAGCATCGCCCGTACCCCAGCCGACCTTTACAGCGATAAGCGCAACGGCAGGAAGAGCATCATGCTCGGCATCGAAAATGGACTGGCGCTGGGACATGAACTGAGCAACGTGAAGCATTTCGCCCAACGTGGCATCGTATACATCACCCTTTGCCACAACGGTGACAACGATATCTGCGACAGTGCTCGTGGCTGCAATACCCACAATGGTGTGAGCAGCTTTGGCGAGAAAGTTATCCAGGAGATGAACCGCCTCGGCATCATGGTAGACTTGAGCCATGCCGGCGAGAAAAGTTTCTATGATGCTTTGGAGATTAGCCAGACTCCTATCGTGTGCAGCCATAGCAGCAGTCGTGCGCTCTGCGATGTGCCTCGCAACCTGACCGATGACCAGATGAGAGCCCTGGCAGCTCGTGGCGGTGTGGCTCATACCACCCTCTATCATGGATTCCTTCGCAAGGAGGGAGAGGCAGACATCATGGATGCTATCGCCCACTTGGAACATGCCATCGAGGTGATGGGCATCGACCATGTAGGTCTTGGAACCGACTTCGACGGAGACGGCGGCATACGTGGACTCGCAGATTCATCCGAACTCATCAACTTCACGCTCATGTTGTTGCGCCGTAAGTATAGCGAGCAAGACATCGCCAAGATATGGGGTGGCAACTGGCTCAGAGTGATGACGCAAGTGCAGAACTTTAAACATTAATGTTATGACGAAGAAAATGAAGATAATATTGGGCGTGGTGGTAGCTGCCGGTTTGGTGGCAGGTGCCATCAGCTATAAGAATGCCAGCAATGCAAGCTCGCCTGAGACGGAAGAGGTGGAGGAAGCGGAGAAGCTGAATCCCGTAGGTCCTGCCTTCAATGCCGACTCGGCAATGGTGTATTGTGCGGCGCAATGCGATTTTGGTCCTCGCACCATGAACAGCGAGGCGCACGACAAGTGTGGCGAATGGATTGTGAAAAAGTTCAAGCAGTTTGGCTGCGAGGTGGAGACCCAGAAGGCTGACCTCAAGGGCTACGATGGAACGGTATTGAAGAATACCAACATCATCGCCCGCTACAATCCGAAGGCTACTACCCGCATCCTCCTTTGCGCCCACTGGGATAGTCGCCCTTGGGCGGATAACGACCCTGACAGTACCAACTGGCATAAGCCTGTCATGGCTGCCAATGATGGAGCCAGTGGTGTGGCTGTGATGTTGGAAATAGCCCGACAATTACAGGCTGACAAGAAGTTGAACCCTAACATAGGTGTAGATTTCGTTTGCTTCGACACCGAAGACTGGGGAACGCCTCAGTGGGCTGACGTACAGGACGATGGAGACAGTTGGGCATTGGGTGCTCAGTATTGGAGCGAGAATAAACCTGCTGATTACAATCCTCGTTATGGCATCCTCCTCGACATGGTAGGAGGACAAGGTGCCAAGTTCTATCGTGAGGGAATGTCCATGCAGTATGCCTCTGCTATAGTCAAGAAGGTATGGAGTGCGGCTCGTCAGGCGGGCTTCGGCAGTTATTTCCCTAAGAGCGATGGCGGTATGATTACCGATGATCATATCCCTGTCAACCAGAAGGCTAAGATTCCTACGATTGATGTCATTGCCTACTATCCTGACTGCCAGCAGAGTAGCTTCGGACCTACTTGGCATACCGTGAGTGATGATATGGCTCACCTCGACAAGAACGTACTGAAGGCTGTTGGCCAGACGATGATTCAAGTACTCTATACAGAGGAATAAAACAATATATTAAAAGAGAAAAAAGCGGATAAGGTTGTTATGCTCAGGCATGTAGCCTTATCTGCTTTTTTTATTTAGTTTTTGCGTTTGTGCTTAGATCTGTCCCGATTCCACTTGTCTCACCACTCTTTCCGTCAACCTATCCACACCGTTAGGGTCGTACTTCTTGTTGAGGCTGGCACCGAACAGCGAGGCGAAAGCCTGATAGAAACCGGCACGGATAGGACCGAGGAAGGCCTGGATAAGGTGATAGGAGGAAGAGTTGCACTCACGATACACCAGTTTGATGCAGAGTTTGCCCTGTGCATAAGTGAGTTTCTTCATGCGAGGAGTGTATCGTTGCTTGATGTCCTTCTCCACTAGTTTCATGTGGGCATCTTTCGCCTTCTTGTTAGGCAAGGTCTCGAGATAGTCGCCTGTTTCGATGATAATCTTTCTCACCTCCTTGGCGATAGGCAATACCTTCTTGATGTTGTACACTAGTCGGTTGTAAGCCATGCGCTCCTTGGCGTTCTTGAACACAGGCTGCGGGTAAACGTATACGTTGTTTACCTGTACATATTGTATGCTATCTTTGTCTAACAATACCTTGCCCACTTTCACCATCGGCTCGAAGGTAGGTTTGTCCATGTCCACTTCCCGATCTTCGGGATTAGTGCCATCATTTTGTGCTGTCATTTTCAAGCTCAAACCTAGCATCAAGCATAGCAAAAATAATATTTTAAATTTCATCTTCTTTTTCTAATTTTGTCTTGTAATTAATCAAATGGCAAAGTTACATAAATAATTTGGATAGCGGCAGAAAATTCGTCTTTTTTATGAAAAAGGAGTATGAATTTATAAAGATTACAGATTTTGTTACCAATAATGCCGATAAGAGTGCTTGGATATTGTTAAAATTGAAAATTTTAAGAGAATAAGTTGGTCAATATGAGAATTTATTAGTAATTTTGCACTGTTTTTAATCAAATAGGTATGGAAATCTGTGCAATTTGTGAAAACTTGTACAGTAGCATCAACGCTTTTACCAAACGAGAAGAAAATAAGTATTAATCATTTTATAAACAACAATTGAAACAAACAAGGATGAGAAGATTTTCATTATTGCTTGTCTCTCTGATTGTGTTGACTGTCCAAACAGCCTTGGCGCAGAGTTTTCGTGTCAAGGGTACGGTCGTGTCTGCCGATGACAACGAACCGCTGATTGGTGTGACAATCCTTCAAGAGGGAACAACGAATGGTGTGGTTACCGATGTGGATGGCAACTACACCATCGAAGTGAAAGGAGCTTCCAAGGCTACGCTGGTCATCTCGTATGTCGGCATGGAGACGCAGAAGCATCCTGTCAATGTTCAGACGAATACATTGAATGTAAAGTTGACCACCGATTCTAAGGTGATGGACGAGGTGGTTGTTGTGGCATACGGTGTTCGTAAGAAAGGAACCATTGCGGGTTCCGTATCATCTGTAAAAGCTGAAAAGATAGAGAATGTTCCTGCTGCCAGCTTCGACCAGGCACTTCAGGGACAAAGTACGGGTTTGCAGGTTATCAGTTCTTCTGGTGAACCAAGCAAGGCTGCCACTTTCCAGATTCGTGGTACTAACTCCATCAACTCAGGTAAGTCACCATTATTTATTTTAGATGGTGTGCCTATCTCCAGTACTGATTTCAACACGCTCAGTCCTAATGACATTGAGAGCATCTCCGTGTTGAAGGATGCTTCTTCCACTTCTATCTATGGTGCCCGTGCTGCCAATGGTGTGGTGGTGATCACCTCCAAGCGTGGTCTCGCCATGGACAAGGCGAAGGTGACTCTCCGTGCACAGTATGGTTTCTCCGAGTTGGCTCAGAACAACTGGATGATGATGGATACCAACGAGCGCATACAGTTTGAGAAAGAAGTGGGATTGGATGCAGGCAAGGACTATAATCTTCTGTCAAAGATAAATGTCAACTGGCTCGACGAGGTATTCAATGACCGTGCCCCTCTCCAAAGCTATGAACTCTCTGTGAACCGTGCTACCGACCGTTTGAACTATTATGTTTCTGGTGGTTTCTATGACCAGGATGGTATAGCGCAGAACTCTACCTTCCGTCGTTACAATATCCGTACCAACGCCGATGTGAAGGCGAGCAAGTGGCTCAAGATTGGTACCAACACCATGGCTGCCTATGAGGAGGCTCAGCAGGCTGACGATGGTAGCTATACTACGGTTACTCCTATTTCGGCTTGTCGTTTTATGCTTCCATACTGGAATCCATATACATCTGATGGTAAATTGGCGACTCTTGCCGATGGCAACTGGTCTGGCACAAGCGAGAATCCTATTTACTACATGGAGATGAATCCCATCAAGAACAAGAAGTACAAGTTGCTCTCTACCATCTATGCGGAGATTTATCCTATTGAAAACTTGACTATCCGTACCCAGTTTGGTGCAGACTTCTCTCATTCCACTGCTTTCATGCAGTCGTTCCCAAGTCTCTCCGACAATAATGGCGAGGGTATCGCAGCCCGTCAGAGTAGCGACATCTTGAACTTGACGGAGACGACCACCGCCAACTATCGTTTCTCGTTGAAGGACATCCATTCTTTCAATGTAATGTTGGGTCAGGAGGCTGTCGATTATCATTCCGAGGGCTTCAACGTATATACTCGTGGTCAGAACAACGACTTGCTCACCAATATTACCTCTGGTACACGTGCCAGCCGTTGGGCAGATTCTTCATCAGATTATTCTTACTTGTCATTCTTCATGCGTGGCGAGTACAACTATAAGGAACTTTATTACGCCGACTTCTCTCTCCGTACCGATGCCTCCTCTCGTTTTGGTAAGGACCATCGTTGGGGAACCTTCTGGTCTTTGGGCTTCATGTGGAATGTGAAGCAGACCGAATGGCTCAAGAAGTGGAAATGGCTCAGCAATGCACAGATTGCCGTCAGCACAGGTACTTCTGGTAACTCCGAGATTCCTAATTACTATCACTTGGCTTTGGTTAAGGGTGATGCCAACTATGATGATACCGCTGGTCTCTATCCTGCACAGAGTGGTAACGAGGAGTTAGGTTGGGAATCTACCTGGGCAAGCAACTTCGCCCTTCGCTTGGGTTTTATCGACCGTATCAATTTCAGTGTTGAGGCTTATTATAAGCGCACCTCCAACATGCTGATGCGTGTGCCTGAGTCTTACACTGTCACTGGCGAGGGCTATCGCTGGAAGAATGTGGGTGTGATGAGCAACAAGGGTATCGAGTTGAGTGCAGATGGTGATGTCATTCGTACTAAGGATTTCTCTTGGAACGTGAGTGCCAATGTGTCTTACAATCAGAACCGTTTGAAGGAACTTTACAATGGTGTGACAGAGTATGTCAACTCTACCACAGGTTTGAAGTATGTAGTGGGTCACTCAGTGAGCGAGTTCTTCTTGAACCGCTACGCCGGTGTAAACCCAGCCAATGGTGAGCAGCTTTGGTATGACAAGGATGGCAACGTGACTAATGAGTTTCGTGAGAGCGACAAGGTCATGACAGGCAAAACCTATGATGCGCCTTGGATGGGTGGCTTCGGCACCAGCTTCCGTTGGAAAGGTTTGCAGTTGTCTGCACAGTTCAGTTGGATTGGTACACGTTACGTCATCAACAACGACCGCTACTTCGAGGAGAGCGGTGTGACCTTCGGTACTGCCTACAACCAGTCCAAGCGTTTGCTTTACGACCGCTGGAAGAATCCTGGCGACATCACCGACATTCCTAAGTGGGGTGAGGTCAACCAGTTGGATGACCGTTACTTGGAGAATGCAGCGTTCTTGCGCTTGAAGAACCTCAGCCTCTCTTACTCCCTGCCACAGAGCTTGTTGAGCAAGACTCACTTTTTCTCTATGGTAAGAATCTATGGTCAGGCACAGAACCTTTTCACCATTACAGGTTTCAATGGTCTCGACCCAGAGGTTTCATCCAATGTCTATCAGGCGCAGTATCCTGCATCTCGTCAGTTTACGCTCGGTGTGGAACTGCAATTCTAAACAAGAAAGGAGATTAAACAAATGAATATCAAAAATATAAAGACATATATCCTGTTGGGAATCCTAACCCTCTCGATGTCTTCCTGTCTTGATAAGTATCCTGAGGATTCCATCCAGATGGATAAAGCCATCAATACAGTCGATGATGTCGATAAGTTGGTTTATGGCATCTATGACAGTTTCAAGAGCAGTGCCTTGTATTCAGGCAATCTGACGCTGCTACCAGACTTGCAGGCAGACTTCGTATATTGCGTGAAAGGCAACTCCAATACCTATGGTGATATTTACCGCTGGAAGGACATCAAGTCGACCAACACAGATATCGAGGCAGTGTATGCTGACCTTTATGATGTCATCAATCGCTGCAACTACTTGCTCGACAATGTGGATAAGGTAAAGGCTAATACCAATAGCGACAGCGAGTTGGATAAGCTTGACCAGTACCAAGGTGAGGCATACTTCGCTCGTGCCTTGGCTTACTCAGAGTTGATCAAGTGCTTTTGCAAGGCATACGATAGTGATGAACAGGCAGAGCAAGCATTGGGTGTTGTGCTGACAGAGCATTATCATGGCAACGAGGTGCAGAAGCGTGCTACCTTGAAGGCATCATACGACTTTGTGCTACGCGACCTCGACAAGGCGGCGGAGTTGTTGAAGTTGGAGGATGACTTCTCGGGCACACTCTACAACCAGGTTTATTTCAATGAATATACTGTTTATGCCTTGCGTGCGCGCGTATCCTTATATATGCACCGCTATGACGATGCCATCAAGTATGCCACCAAGGTAATCGGCAGCAAGTACTACACATTGGAAAAAGCATCTTCCAACACCTATTCTAATACTTATAACGACTATCAGTACATTTGGAAATATGGCGATTCTCGCGAGGCCATCTGGAAAGTAGGCTTTACCATCAACAGCTATGGTGGTGCCCTTGGTACCATCTTTGATAATTACAACTATGTAACTTATCGTCCGGACTATGTGCCAGAGACTTGGGTCATCAATTCATACGACAGCTATGACCTTCGTGCAGCAGCTATCTTTGCCACTCATACCACAGGTTATTCACACGGATTGGAGTGGCCATTGCTCAGCAAGTACTTCGGTGATGCCACTTTCTTGAACAGCAATATCTTGCACGTGCACCAGCCTATGGTGTTTCGTCTTTCCGAGCAGTACTTGATACGTGCCGAGGCATACGTGGGCAAGAAGGACTATGGCAAGGCAGGCAAGGACATCGCTGCTATCCGTACCGCTCGTTATTCTTCGTTTGGCGGTGGCGTTTCCATGAACGAGGACAACGCCATGGATGTCATCGAGGCAGAGCGTGTGAAGGAACTCTACATGGAGGGTTTCCGCCTAAACGACCTCAAGCGTTGGCACAAGGGGTTCGAGCGCAAGGCTTCCGACCAGCCAGCAGCCAACTTCGTGCAGAGCAACTTGAAGGTAGAGAAGGACGATCCTCTCTTCGTATGGCCTATCCCTCAACATGAGTTGGAGGCTCCAGGTTCAGAAATCGAGCCTAATGAAAGTAATAAATAATGAACAATAAGGAGACGATTATGAAGAAAATGATGATGAGATGTTTGGCAGCCGTGGCTGTACTCATCGCTCTTGCGAGTTGTTCGCAAGAATACATTACCTATTCGGGTCCGAGTCATATCATGTTCTCTGATACGCTCTATCAGTATCCTGTTCAGGAAAGCAACGAAATCTTCAACGTGCCTATCTCTGCAACAGAGAAAGTGGATTACGACCGCACCTTCGGTGTGGAGGTAGTCGATAAGGAGAGCAATGCCATCGAGGGCAAGCACTATCGCATCCTCAACAACACCGTCACCATCAAGGCGGGTGAGATGGTGGGCAATGTGCAGGTGCAGGGCATCTATGACAACATCGGCAAGACCGACTCTCTCGGATTCACCTTGAAGTTGGTGATTCCTGAGAAGTACAACTGGACCGACATTTACAAGGATTACGCCCATGTAGTGATGCAGAAGGCTTGTCCTTTCGACATCCACAACTTCTCGGGTTGGTGCGTGGTTACTTCTACCTTCTACAGCCAGTACTTGGAGAATGTGACCAATCGCTTGATCAAGACGGAAGTGGTCGAGGGTGAGGAGAACACCGTACTCTTGAAGGACATCTATTACAAGGGCTACGACCTGAAGCTGAAGTTCAAGACAGGCAACCTCTTGGAGCCTAAGGTGGAAATGGACGACCAGATAGCGGGTCCTACAGGCGAGGCGTTCGGTACTATCTATGGCGATGGAAAGTTACGCATCAGTCAGCCAAGTCTTTACACCTCTTATTATAATACCTGCCAGAACTACGTGATGCAGTATGTCACCATGAATGTCCTCAACAAAGATGGTTCTTCATTCGGGACAGTAGGCACTTTCATCACCGTGATGGAGTGGATTAGCGATGCCGAGGCAGAGAAACTGAAGGAGCAAGGTTATTAAGAGTTGAGAAAATAGTTATTACCTCATTATAAGTTATATATAATAAGGTATAATATCATTCTAATGATAATGAAATAATAGAATAACAATATGAACAAATTGATTTCAAAATATTGGCTCGTCCTCATGGCACTGGTGTCAGTGACCTTGTTCACCGCTTGTTCAAGCGATGACGACGATGCCGTAACTCCTGTGTTCCCACAGGTGCAGACCATCGCAGGTAGCGCTGGCGATGTGAAGGACTTCTCTTTCGATACCAACGAGAACTGGAGCCTTTCTTCCAACAAGATTTGGTGTCAGATTACCAAGAGCGATGCCGAGGAAGGAACGAAGCCAGGTTATGTACTCAATGGCACTGCTGGCAAGCAGACCATCAAGGTAACGCTGACCGATGATGAGGAAAGCAAGGACATGAGCGTAGCTCAGTTGAACTTGAAGATGGGTGGTCAGGAAGTGGCTATCGCCGAGATTCACCGTTCTGCCGCAGGTTATGAGTTGAAGGTATATGATGAGGCTGGCAACGACATCAGCGAGACGGGTATCGTGGCTGGTTATGACGAATATACCAAGTTCTCGATGAAGGCCAACTATCGTTTCGCCGCAACCAACATGCCTAATTGGGTGGAACTCAACGGCGGCTTCATCGTAGGTCGTCCTAATGAGATGGTTTCTGGTGGTGCCATGTTTAAGGAAGGTGTGAGAAAGGCTCAGTATGCCATCGCCAAGAGCGACGGCGAGTTCATTACCTTTGCATCAGAGGACGGCAAGGCAGAGGTTTCTGTGCCTGTCATCTATAATGGTATGCCAACCAACACCATGGATGTTACCTATCCTACAGATTCTCGTTGGGCTACATGGGAAGTGTCTCTTGATGGCAAGACCTTCACTCAGACCGGTTCAAGCAGCATTAGTGGAGATGGCACGGTCAATAAGTTTACTTTCTCCAACTTCTTGCCTTTCACCTTGAAGACAGCAGGTGATGACTATACGCTCGTCGTGTTCAATAAGTTGAGCGAGGGATTGGAGGCCGACTATACTCGTTTTGTCAAGACCACAGGCGAGGGTGGTGATATTCGCCTGACCATCGATGCTTTGCAGAGTGGTGAGCGTGAGTGCTACGTGTATGCCTTGCCAACATCCCTTTACGAGTCTTTGGGTAATCCAGAGAATATGATCAACTGGGAAGAGGGTGCTGTCAGCTCAGAGTATGACAGATATTTCCTCATGCACTTTACCCAAAAGGAGGCCAAGAAGGATGATGACAATTCCAAGGCACCAGAGGTGACACTTTATGGCTATCAACCTGTGGAGTGCGTGAAGAACCCAACAGCAGAGTATAAGGATTATGCAGCTATGTTTGAGTACGCTGGCGATGAAATCTACGAGGCTACGGTCCCTGCTGGCTCTTATGTCAACATCCAGCCGCAGATTGATGGATGGGATTTCAGTACAGGTTTGGATGATGCGCAGATAGCTCCAGACGATATTTCTACTGAGTATAGCACCAACCAGAAAGATGAATATACATTCAACTTCACGATGCCAAGTGAGCCACTTGTGATGGTTGCGTTCAGAAAGAACTATCAGACACAGAAGGTTGTGTTCTTCAAGTTGCAGGATAGTAGTAATAGCAAGAAACATATTTCTTCTATCAGAAAAATTAGAAAGTAATTTCTAACAAGCAAATTAGAAAATAATGAAGACATTCAAGATATATTCAAAGGCACTCTTGTTGTTGTTGGTCACGATGCTGACCTTTGCAGTGACAAGCTGCTCCAACGATGAGACCGAGGGATGGGACGGCACGTATGGCTATGTGCAGTTCAAGCTCAACAAGAAGGTCTCTTCGAGGGCGACCCGTGCGGCTGCAGTTGACAAACTTGAGAAATTGGGTGATGCCAAGAAAATTAAGGTGGTCATGGAGCACAATGGCACGACCGTGTCTCAGACCTTGATGCTCAACTCTTACAATGCTGAGAACGCAGAGTATGGTCTGAGAAGTGATAAACTCCAGCTTGCTTCTGGTACTTATACCGTCATCGGCTTCTTTCTCTATGATGCTGTCGATGAGGAACTGTTGGCTTCTTCAGCTGGCGAGACCTTTACGGTAGTAGGTGGAGGCTTGAAGGTCCAAGACTTGCAGGTGGAGACCGTGGAGCGTGGCAAGGTGAAGTTCAATCTCGTCAAGGAGTGGCAGAAGACTCGTGCCACTGGCGATGAGTATCTCTTCAGCAGCATCCGCTTGGTTGACATCAGTGTGACTAACCTCTTCACTCGTGAGACCGTAACCTTCCCTAAGGTTAAGGTAACCTACGAGGAGGGTAGCAAGGAAAGCCAAAACCCTGACAATGCCAACGACAAGTACATGGATGTGGGCAAGGCTTACTGCGACTCTACCGTATGGTTGCCAGCTGGTACTTACCAGGTTACTTCTTACACAACATATGGTAAGACGGGTGCCGTGACTACAGAGTTGGAGACACAACCTGTGAAGGGCGAGTCTTTTGTGGTGAAGGACAATCAACTGACCGATAGTGCCCAAGTGCCTATCCTTCTCTCCGAGACCAAGGAGTATATCAAGGACTATAAGGCTTTGAAGGCTATCTGGGAATCTCTCAATGGCAAGGAGTGGAGCTTCTATGGTGACGCTACCTTCCATGGTGCCAACTGGAACTTCAACAAGGAACTCGATATGTGGGGCGACCAACCTGGTGTTACCCTTAATAGCAATGGCCGTGTGACTGGTTTGGTATTGGCGGGCTTCGGTGCGCAGGGCGTAGTGCCTGATGCCATTGGACAGTTGACAGAGCTTCAAGTGCTCAACCTCGGTTCTCATGATGAGAAGATAGGTGCCAACATCTTCACAGAGTATGATGCCAACAACTTGACGGCAGCCAAGAAGAAGAGCATGCGCTACGACTATGCGAACAAGTTTTTGAAGTACGACCCGCGTGCACACATGTCGGATATGATTGTCGAGAGCTACAACTCAGACCCAAAGGTTTCAACCAAGAACCGCATCAAGAAAGACAGCCGCATCCAGTTGAAGGACGCTCAGATAGGTACGTTGACCAACAAAATCTCGGGAGTGTCAAAGGCCATCTATCGCCTCACCAAGTTGCAGCAGTTCTATATCGGTAACTCGTCTATTACATCAGACGAGGTTTGTGCCAAGTTCTATAATGCAGACGATGCTACCTACGGTCAGTTCGCCTCAGAGTTTACCGACGCAGCATGGGACAACCTAACCAACTTGACGGATATCGAGCTTTACAATTGTCCTAAGATTACCTGTGTGCCAGAGTTTTATTACAATCTCCCTGCCTTGCAGGCGATGAACTTGGCGCGATGCAAGGGTATTTCAGCCGCACAGTTGAGAAGCGACTGGACTCGTTTGGCAGAGGAGAAGACAGGGCAGACCTTGCAGATTCTCTATATGAGCTACAACAACTTGGAGGAGTTTCCTGCTACATCAGCCTTGAGCAAGATGATCAACTTGGGATTGCTCGACTTGGCTTACAACAACATCAAGAAAGTGCATCCGTTCGGTACCGAGGTGGCTTTGTCTTCCCTCTACTTGAACAACAACCAGATTGAGGAGATTCCTGCCAACCTCTGTGCGTTCACCGAGAACACCGAGAGCTTGACCTTCGCCCACAACAAGTTGAAGAAGATTCCTAACATCTTCGATGCAAACTCTGTGCATGTGATGGGTTCCGTCGATTTCTCTTACAATGAGATTACAGGAGTGGATAACAGCAATGGTGCTTACAAGGGTATCAATGCCTCTACCGTCACCTTGTCGAACAACAAGATTACGAAGTTCCCAAGCGAGCTCTTCACCACAGGGTCTCCTATCACCACCATCGACTTGAGTGCCAATCAGATGGAGACCATCCCTAAGGGTTCTATCAAGGGTAAGAATGCTTATCTCTTGCAAGTCATCGATTTCCGATTCAATCATTTGACATCGCTGTCGGATGACTTCCGCTCTACGACCCTGCCATACATCACCAACATGGACGTGAGCTACAACCGATTCTCAGAGGTGCCTACCCAGCCATTGAACAGTGCCAACCTCCGTGCTTTCGCCGTCAACCATCAGCGCGACGCTTCGGGTAATCGCATCTTGCGCACATGGCCTACAGGCATCACGCAGTGTCCAAGCTTGATTCAGTTCCAGATAGGAAGCAATGATATTCGCAAGGTGGATGAGACCTTGACCTATCATCTCTATATCTTGAACATCGCCGACAACCCTAACATCTCTATCGATGTAACCAGTGTTTGTCCATACATCAAGGCAGGTGCTTACAGGTTGTTCTACGACAAGACACAAGATATCCGTGGTTGTGATGCCTTGGAACTCGAATAATAAATCTACAAGAAAGTGATTATATATGAAATATATCAATAAAAAGACAGGTCTCCTCATGCTCGCTGTCAGCTTGTTTGCCGCAAGCTGTAGCGACAAGGATGACGTGGAGATTCCAGGAGGGCTCGCCCTTGACAAGGAGGAGATTGTGGTAAGTCCTGAGGGAGGCAATGAGCAGGTCGCCGTGTCTGCCTCCCAAGATTGGGTGGCAAGTGTCGATGACCCTTGGCTGATGCTTTCGCCAGCCAATGGCGTAGGCTCTACCACGGGTTCCATCAAGGTGGATTCTACCTTGATGAACGGTCGCCGTATCAGTGATATTACCTTCCTGGGCAGCAATGGTCAGCGTCGTACCCTCTCAGTGGTTCAGTTTGGTTATGGCAAGCAGATTGACATCAAGGAACCAACAGTGGAAGTGGAGAATTCTGCCGCTTACGACAAGCGTTCCTTCGAGAGCGTGATTTCCGCCAATGTGGATTGTAAGATAGGTAGCATCGACTACTCTTTCGAGGGTGACTTGAACGATGCCGAGAAGGCTGAGTATGAGAATGAGCGTGAAGGCTGGCTTTTGAACAAGAAGGATGAGGACAAACTCGTAGGTACCAACCTTGGCATCGTGCTCGACCGCAAGGCTCGTCCACGTAGCGTGACCTTCAAGTTCCGCTGGGCGATGAATGTCGTTCCTGTCGTGCGTGTGGCCAAGGTTCACTTGGTGCCAGTCAATCCAGAAGATAAGTTGGTGGATGCTGACGGCAACGAGATTGCCGATGTGGTGCTCACCGTACGTCAGAAGGCCGCTCAGAAGATAGAGGACAACCGTGCCGGTGACTCTCTCTCCGTGGTCATCATCAATGAGAAGTTGAACAGCATGGCTGCTATCGAGACCAGCGACAATATGCGCAACTGGTCGAACGTGACCCTTTGGGAGGCTACCGATGCCTTCGTAAAGAGTCATCCTGAGGCTTTGGGACGTGTTCGCTCCGTGAGATTTAGTATGATTAATTTGAATTCTGGTGAGTCGCTTCCTAAGGAGGTGCGTAACTTGAAGTATTTGGAATCATTCTATGTTTCTGCCAATGCCAACAACCAAACTCGTGAGGTAGAATTGGGCGAGGAAATTGGCGAGTTGAAGTACTTGAAGGAGCTCACCGTTTATGCTTACGGTTTGGTTCGCTTGCCGGACAACTTCGTCAAACTCGGCAAGACCTTGGAGTATCTGAATTTGACCAGCAACAACTTCAATAAGTTATCAGACTTGACCAAGGTGGTTAACAAAACCAACTTCCCACATTTGCACTCCTTGATATTCTACGCTCAGCGTCGTAATGATGTATGTATCGATCTTTCAACATTGAACAAGAACAGCAATGGCGATTACATTTATAACAACAACCCTATCGGTTTGTATGGCAATGTGAGTGGTGGAACAGAGCGTCAGGCACTCTTATCGCTTTTGACTTGGGAAAACCTCCGTGCCTTGGAACTTTCTTATTGCTTCTTGGAGGGCGAGCTTCCTACCGATGACGAGATGGATGCAGCTTTGGAGGCTGCTGGTTGCAGAACACGTTACAACAGCAGCGACTTCTCTACCAACAAGAACGACTGGAAAGACAAGTTGGTGGGCGATACCTGTAAGTGGTTGTTGACTAGCAATAACCCTGTCACTTGCAAGCAGAAAAATGGTACGGTGGTCTATGAAAATGTAGTGGGTACTGACGTGCCACGTGTGTTGCCTAAGTGCCGTACGTTGGCTCTGAACCTCAACTTCTTCACCGGTAAGGTTCCTAAGTGGTTGCTCTATCACCCTCATGCAGCGGAGTGGAGTCCTGGCACCATGGTATATAATCAGCAAGGTCGTGGCAAAAACACAGCTGGTCAGACTGTAGGCTTCTCCAACATGAACGAGGATTCTTACATCTATGACTATTACTATGGCACCTCGGACCCTGGCAATAATTACAGGGTATCAGGTGTGGCTTATCCTCTTTATTATCGTATATTCGTTGCTGCAGGCGACGTGGATGAGGAGGCTTTGCTTGCCAAGTATAAGAGACGTAGTACATATAAAAGATAATATCTAACTCCTATAGATAAGCAAACAATGAAGAAAAAGTTTTTCTATATAGCAATGGTTGCCTTGGCTTTGACAGGTTGTGCAGACAACCTGTCGGGGCTCGACTCCTCGAACGGCAAGTCGGATGTGGTCATTCCTGCCGATGCCGAGGAAGGCGAACTGTTGATTAAGTTTAACCCAGAGATGAGCGACATCCTCGACCAAGCCCAAAGTACGATGACCCGTGCGGGCAAGGTTGGTACTCGTTCGGGTATTCCTTCCACCGACGAGGTGTTGGACATCTTGGGCAGTTATAGTTTCAAGCGTGTGTTCCCAGTGGATGCCAACACGGAAGCTCGTACCCGTGAGGCTGGTCTTCACCTGTGGTATTCGGTGAAGTTTGACAAGGGTACAGACTTGAAGGCTGCCGCCGAGCGATTGAAGCAACTCGGTGAAATCTCCAAGGTGCAGACCAATGGCCGCATCAAGCGTGCTTACAATACGGATAGCAAGCGCATCTATCTCAATGAGAATGCGATCAAGGCGAAGGTCGGCACTCGTGCCGTGGCAGATGGTGAGCCTAACGACCCTGGCTTCCAGTATCAGTGGCATTACCGCAACTTGGGTGCTGGCAACTATGCCTTTGAGAACCTCAACGACAACCAGGTGGGTGCTGAGGCCGGTTGCGATGTCAATGCAGCTGAGGCTTGGAAGACTTGCACGGGTGATCCTTCCATCATCGTGGCGATTCTCGACGAAGGTGTGATGTACACCCACCCTGATTTGGCTGCCAATATGTGGTGCAATCCAGGCGAGACCAAGCAAGGTGCTACAACCGATGCTGATGGCAATGGTTACAATGGTGACCTCCATGGATATAACTTTGTTTCTGATACAGGCGATATTACTTGGACGGATGCTAACGACTCGGGGCATGGTACTCATGTGGCAGGTACGATTGCTGCCGTAAATGGCAATGGCATCGGTGTGTGTGGTGTCGCTGGTGGCGATGGCACTCCTAACTCGGGTGTGAAGATTATGTCTTGCCAGGTGTTCTCTGGTCAGAACAGTGTGACATTGGCAGGCGAGGCAAGGGCCATTAAGTATGCCGCCGACAATGGTGCGGTGATTCTCCAGTGTAGTTGGGGTTACAACTCCTCTGAGTCGAGTGAGATAGATGGTTACACTCCAGGTCCAGCCACCGAGAAGGAGTGGGCGGAGACCTATCCTTTGGAGAAGGAGGCTTTGGATTATTTCATCAGCAATGCAGGTTCTCCTAATGGTGTCATCGAGGGGGGTATTCCTGTCTTTGCCGCAGGTAACGAGTATGCAGGTAATCCTGCTTTCCCGGGTGCTTATTCCAAGTGTGTATGTGTGTCATCTGTTGCTGCCGATTATACCCCAGCTTGTTATACCGACTATGGTTCGCTTGTAACCTTGAGTGCGCCTGGTGGTGACTTGGAGTATTACAGCAAGATAGGCGAGAGCGATGAGGAATATTGGAGCGAGACCTCGCAGGCTCAGGGTGCAGTTCTCTCTACATTGATTCAGAATGGAAAGCCAGCCTACGGCTATATGGAGGGTACTTCCATGGCTTGTCCTCATGTATCCGGTGTCGCAGCACTCGGCTTGGCTTACGCTGCCAAGACCCATCGCCATTATCGTGCAGCCGACTTCGTTAGTTTGATGAAGAAGTCTGTTAAGGACTTGGACAGCCACTATGGCAATGGGGCTACCAAAACTTATTACATGAACCATACTACGATGGGTGCTTCGCCACAGATTGTGGAACTCTCCAAGTACGTGGGTAAGATGGGCACTGGTTTGATAGACGCTGCCCAACTCCTGGACAATATCAAGAACAAGGAGTACAGCTCCGACATGAAGTTGCCTAACCTCTATGTGGCATTGGACAAATCAACAACCTTGAATCTTGCCAGCTATTTCGAAGGAGGTAATCAGACTTACACTTGCAGTGTGGCAGATACCAGCATCGCTTCGGTTTCTGTAGAGGGTACCACTTTGACGGTGAAAGGTAGTGCTACGGGTAGCACCACCTTGACAGTGACTGCAGCTGATGGAACGAAGCAGACTTCGATCATCATGGTGCGTAAGAACGCAAGCAATAAAGGTTGGATGTAGTTATAAACTGATAAGAACAAAAGAATAGAAGTTATGAAACATATAATCAAACTCTTCACCCTGTTGGCAGCCTTGTTTCTCACCACAGGCTTTGCATCTTGCAGCAGTGATGACGATGAGCCACAAGAGCAGGCGCTCGCTGTGACTCCAGCCAACCTGGACGGAGTGTGGCAGATGACGGAGTGGAATAATGGTCAGCCGATGCCAGAGGGAATGTATTGTTACGTCATCTTCCATCGCCGTGACAACACCATGGAAATGTACGACAACTTAAACAGTATGTATGCCGTGCATACCACAGGTTATTTCAGCATCAAGCAAGACCCTTACATGGGCTATGTCATCAGCGGTTCGTACGATAATGGTGTGGGCGATTGGAATCAGTCTTATGTCGTGAGCAATCTCTATCAGAGCGGTTCGATGATTTGGACTGCTAAGAACGATGCAAGCGATATTTTCCGTTACCAACGTGTCAGCGAGGTTCCTGCTAATATTGTTAAGGAAGCAAGCGACTTGAAAGAATAATTCAAGATTCAACTTTTGGAAGTTGAATGAAATAATAAGCATAAAAAAGAGTCCTGCCGATATCGGCAGGACTCTTTTTTATTATGTGATAAGTTTTTTATACGCTGAAGCAATTACTTCTTGATAACAACTTTCTTGGTTGTACCATTAGACTTGATGACATAGATACCGCTGCCGGATACCTGGTTAACTTTTCTACCATCGATAGTGTAGATAGAAGGCTTGTTGCCAGAAGAAACCTCTATGTTAGAAATGCTACTTACTGTCTCATCTACGAAGAGCAACTTGGCTTTGCCTTCGACAGAGCTAATCATGACGTAATCATAGATAGGGAGTGTTGCGCCGAAAGAGCCATCAGGCATAGTCACCTCCTCACCCCATATCACAGGATTGCCATCGTAATTGATACCATCGCCAGACTCACGGCAATTGCATACAGGTACACAGCTACCACCATAGACGATGAACTTGTTCTCACCATCAGTCATCTGAGGTTTGATCCACAAAGGCTTGGTGCTACCTGCGATAGTTAAGTCAACAATATCACCTTTCTTAATCACCAAAGGATTAGTGATGGTCTCACCTGGCTTGGAATCACGGTTAGTGAGAGTCAAGGTCTTACCCTTTACGTCTCCAGCCATGTTGACTTGGATGTAAAGCTTGTCGCCAGCAGCAACAGGGAGCACACCTTGGTAAGACTTTGCATATTGATAGTCAGAGTTGACCATGCTGCATACTGCGTCGTTGCTGTTCTTGGCTACACCGAGAGAATATTCGTAATCGAATGGAACATCGCAAGATAAATCAACGACACCATCCTGCTTTACATCGTATTCCAACCAAAGGTTGCCTGTATCTTCCCCCAAAGTATAGGTGCTCTCAGTCATCTTGATGGCTGTTGAACGAACTTCACCAGCCTCAAACTCTGTCTCGGCGAGGTTGAAGGTTGCACCTTTCTTGACACCTGTAATAGCTATGTTGTAGGTCTTACCTGCTTTTGCTTCGGCAAAGAATACATTGCCCTTCTGGTATGTGTCAGTCTTGATGTCTGCAGTAGGGTCTGTAAAAGCAACAGTGACACCTTCGCTTACAGTGATGGCAAGCTTACCGTCTTGGGTTGCTTTGTAAGTGTAGTACTCTGCATTGTCGAAATCAATGGTGTTCTCGCCAGCTACAGCCTCCTTAGGATTTGCCTCCAACGAACCCTTCTCGATGTCTGCGTATGAGAAAGTGAGCTTGAGAGGACTTGTCTCATTGGATGTCACGGTTAGGGTATAAGTTTTATCTACCGTGGCGGTCACGTCTTTCTTGAGAATCTTGTTCTCCATCTTGGTAGCGCCCCATGTACCAGTACCGATGTTCAGCGATACGGTAGAACCTGCGCTTAAGTCTGTGGCAGACTCTACAACCAAGAACTTTTTGGTGTTGGCTGGCACGGTAATACTATAGTAATAAGTGCCTTTTTCTGCTACGGCAATTTCTGGTGTAGGAGTAGCGTCGCTTATCTCTACCGGGATTGGGTTTTCTGGATTCTCACCAGCCTTGTAGTTTTCCATTTGGAAGTTGAAGGTGTCTGCTTTGTCGGTTGCCGTCTTCTTGTCTACCACAATATAATAAGTGTAGAAAGTAGAAGTTGCTTCCGTGCGTACATTATAGCTTCCCTTTTCAGATTGTCCCTGTACGTATGTGCCTGCTTGGGCATTGAGCTTATTTCTATAGATGCTTACTTGACCATCTGTGAGCGGTGTGTTGCTTGCCATGTGGAGGTAACCTGTATGCTCAGGCTGGTAAGTGAAGTAGTATTTGCCTGCTGCAGCTGGTACGGTGTTCTCGCCTTCCTTCAAAGCAAATGGCATGTCGATGCTACCCTCCTTGACTTCTACAACCTCGGATGTAGCTACGAAGAAAGGGATGCCGAGAGAGAAGTTGATGGCATAAGTTTCACCTGCTTTGGTGTTAATCTTGAAAACCTTTTTGCCATTTGTTGTTTCTACAGAAACTTTAGTACCGTTTACTGTTGCGGAGCTAACGTATTGTTCTGTCTTAATCTGAAGCTGACCGTCTTTCTCTGCTTTGTAGGTAGAATATACATTGGTGTTGTCCCAGTTGCCAGTTTGGTAATGAGGATTGCCGAATACTTGTTGTTTGCCTAACTTAATTTCCAAAGGATTATCTTCTGAAAGACCTACGCCTAAGTCTTCTGTCTTGTCAAGTTGAAGTGTAAAACCTGCCTTTCCTTTTTCTTCTGCGTTCAACATGAAGTAATAAGTCTTACCCTTTTCAAGTGCAAAAACCTTGGTGGTATAATCAGACTTAGTTACGCCATCAATTTGGGTAGGTCTTAGTCCACCCTTGATAGCGACATTTGGGACTGGGCTTTCTTCATATTGACCGAGAGTGGCGATGTAGTCATTGTCGGCAGTGAAAGTCCAATAGATCGTACCTGGGGCGGTTGCATCGTAGGTGTTCTCACCTGTTGCGGCAGGAAGAGGGTTACCTGCAGTTTGTGCCATGGCAGAAGAAGCGAGGCATAAAGCTGCTGCGAAGAGTAAAGTTTTTCTCATACTCGTTTTGTTTAAATTTAAAAATATGTTATAATTTGTAAGCTAAGAAGACCTGTTGTGTGATATTCTTTTGCTATGATGGTGGCAAAGGTAACGAATTATTTTGGGATAGGCAAGAAAATCTACAAAAATCTACAAATAATGTAAAACTGCATGGTTGCTTGAAAGTAAAATGCTATCTTTGTATAATAAAATTGAATAGATATGAGATATAGATTATTAGCAATCATAGTTGCATCCTTTTTCATAGAGATCAACCAAGTAAAGGCGCAAGAGCAGTTGCTGCGGTTTGAACGACAGGTCATCGAAACAGGAACGATGACCGAGGATGATGCGCCTCGTACTTATACTTTTGTCGGAAAGAACGTGAGTGGTAGAGTGCAAGAGATCGCTCACATCCAAACAACATGCGGTTGTACCAAGTCGTGTGTCAGCCAAATGAAGTTGCAACCGGGCGATAGCTGCTTGATAGAACTTACGTTCACACCGAACGGCTATCCAGGCACTATCGATACCCGTGCCTTTGTTTATCTGAAAGAAAACAGCAGAGAACCTGTGGCGAAGATAGGATTGAGAGGGATGGTCTTGCCTAGTGCAGATACTTGGTATCGCTTTAAGTATAAAATGGGTGATTTACGATTGAAACAATCGAAAGTTACATTCAATGAGGTAAAAGTTGGTATGCAGCCTGAGGCTCGTATCCTTTGTGGTAATAGCGGAAGAAAGCCACTGCGTATTAGTAGTTTAGTCCTTCCGCAATATGCCCAAATAAGAACGGAGCCTAAGGAGATTGTGCCAGGTGATGAGGCTGACTTGGTGATAACCCTGCTGGTGGATAAAATTCCGCCTATGATGAAACCTAACTTCACTTTCCCGATTATCTTGGAAGGGGTTGATGCCAAACCATCTGATAGAACGATTACAGTGCAAGTAAATCGGGATTAGGCGCAAAATTACAGATTATTTCCCACTTAAAGAAAGATTCTTGGCTTTTTCTTGCTCTTTTTCAGAAATTCGAAGTAACTTTGTGTTAATTTAATAACTAAGTCTCCCATCTTGCAAGATGGGAGGACTCATAAAGTGATAAAAAATAGATAGATGAAATGCCAGCATCTCATATTCCTCCTTTTCTTGAAACTGTTTCTCGTAGACAGCTCCTTCTCCCTTTATGCCCAAGACTTAACCCAAGATTCGCTTCCCGAGAGCAAGAATATGATGCCGTGGCAAGAATTCTTGCAGGACATCTCTGAGCAAGAAGATTTTGAGAGCGTCAACTGGGAGGATTATGAGCAGGAACTGGAGGATTATGCTCAACATCCCATCAACCTGAATACCGCTACCCGTGAGGATTTGGAGCGACTGCCTTTCCTCACCGCCTCGCAGGTGGAGGACATTGAGTATTACCTCTATCGCTATGGAGCGATGAAAAGCCTGGCGGAAATCGCCTTGATACCAAGCATCAGTTGGTATCAGCGACAACTGTTGAACTATTTCGTTTACGTGGGGGATGCCAAGAAGAATGGCTTTCCCAGTCTGAAAAATATCACCCGATATGGCAAGCACGAGGTGATGGGGATGTTGAAAGTGCCTTTCTATGAGCGCAAGGGCGATGCGAAAGACATCGCCAATGGATACCTGGGGTATAAGTATAAGCATGGATTGCGCTATCAGTTTCGCTATGGCGACTATGTGAAGCTGGGATTCCTAGGAGCACAGGATGCCGGCGAGCCTTTTGGCTCGGGCAAGAACAACCTAGGCTATGATTTCTATAGTTTCTATCTGCAAGTGAGAAAACTTGGCAGATGGAAGAATATCACCATCGGGCGATACCGACTTCACGAGGGCATGGGATTGATACTCAACAATGACTTTGGCTTCGGCAAACTCTCCCTGCTCTCTTCCCTGGGTCGCAATTCCAATGCCATCCGAGTGCATTCCTCTCGTTCCTCAGCCAATTATCTGCAAGGTGTTGCCGCTACATATTCCTTCACGAAATACCTAGACCTTACCGCCTTCGCCTCTTATCGCAAGATAGATGCCACGCTCTCTTCGAAAATGGGTGGCATCCAGACCATCCTTAAGACAGGTTTGCATCGCACCCGAACAGAGATTGAGAAGCAAGATGTAGCCTCCAATACCCTCTTGGGCGGCAATATCAATTATCGTCGGAATGGTTGGCATGTGGGTACAACCGCTTTCTATACCTCTTTCTCGCTTCCGCTTACCACCGACAATACCCGTTTGTATAAGCGCTTCGCCCCGCAAGGCGACCAGTTTTGGAATGCCAGCATCGACTATGGCTACATTTCCCATCGGTGGACGATTGCTGGCGAGACGGCAACGGGCGATTGTGGAACCATCGCCACCATCAACTCCGTCTCTTATCTCTTTTCCGATAAGTTTTCGCTCACGGCTTTGCAACGTTTTTATCCAGTTCGCTATTACTCCCTCTTTAGCAATACTTTTAGCGAGGGGAGCGAGGTGCAGGATGAGAGTGGGGCTTACCTGGGACTTACTTGGAGTCCTTGGCAGCGTTGGAGTATCACAGCCTATAGCGACTTCGCCTATTTTGCCTGGCCTAAGTATCTCACGAAGGAGAGCACGCAGAGCTGGGATAATATGTTGAGCATCCTCTTTCAGCCCTCCCATGCCTTGACCTTGGGCGGAAGAGTGCGCTATAAACAGAAGGCAGGAATCACCACCGAGCGGTTGCGGATCTACGCCAGTAAGGTGGGGAAGAGATGGAATGCCCGTACCAGTTTCGATTATACGATGAGCGACAAGAATGGTCGGAGCCAGGGCTGGATGCTTTGCGAGAACATGGGCTACCAGTGGAGATGGCTGAGGCTGGCAGGCAACTTCGCCTACTTCCATACCCAGGATTATGACAGTCGCCTCTATGCCTATGAGCCAGGTTTGCTCTATCAGATGAATTTTGGCAGTTACTTTGGCGAGGGCATCCGCTATGCGCTGGTGGCTCGCACGCAAATAAACGAGCATCTGCTTATGATAACCAAACTGGGCACTACCCATTATTTCGACCGCGACCATATTGGCAGTAGCTTGCAAGAGATTGCAAGTTCTTCGCAGACCGACTTGGAGATGCAGGTGAAATGGAAATTCTAGTGATAAAAGAAGTATTCGCACAGATAGAAGTTTGAGTATTCGGCTGGAGAATAAAGAATTCACATAGAGGATGCAAGAAAAAGAAGAATCTTACGTTTTATAATTAAAAAGAAAGATATTGACATGAAGGTATTAATCGTTATCCCTTGTTACAACGAGGAGGCAGTCTTGCAGAAAACATTGCAAGTGCTTGGCTCCCTCATACAAAAAATCAAGACCGATACTGACGCCGATACAGAATTGCTGCTTGTCGACGATGGTAGCCGCGACCATACTTGGCAGATGATTTCGGATGCAGCCAAACTGCATAAATATGTGCATGGCATCAAACTATCCCACAACCGTGGACACCAGAATGCTCTCTGGGCGGGAATGGAGACAGCCGTGGACCATTGCGATGCGATGGTGAGCATCGATGCCGACTTGCAGGATGATGAGAATGTCATCGTGGATATGGTGCGCCAGGTGCAGGAGGGCAAGGACATTATCTATGGTGTGCGCAAGGAGCGCAAGACTGATACTTTCTTTAAGCGATTCACGGCACAGGCTTTCTATAAGCTGATGCAGAGTGTGGACAAGGAGACGGTATATAACCATGCCGACTTCCGCATGATGACTAACCGAACCTTGAAGGCATTGATGCAATATCCAGAGCGCAACCTCTTCCTGCGTGCCATCGTCAGGCAGTTGGGCTTCCGAGAGGGCTTCGTCTATTACGACCGCAAGGCTCGTGAGGCGGGCGAGAGCAAATACCCATTGAGCAAGATGCTGAGCTTCAGTATCGATGGTATCACTTCGTTCTCGGTGGCTCCCCTGAAGTTCATCACCTTCATGGGTTTGGCGATGACATTCATCGCCGTCATCATGATTATCTTTGCACTCGTAGAGCATTTCCAAGGCAAGACGATACAGGGATGGACCTCCATGCTCGTTTCTCTTTGGTTTATCGGCGGTATCATCACGACGGGTGTGGGCATCACGGGCGTTTATATCGGCAAGATATATACCGAGGTAAAGCGTCGCCCACGATACTTTATAGAGGAAAGAGTATAGTTTTGGCAATTGTTGGCAATTGTAAGCCATCTTGTTGGCAACTGCCGTGCATGTTGTTGACGACTGCCAACCAATTGGATGGCGGTCGTCAAACAATCTTAAGAAAAGCTTTTTTACATCTTAAGAATAAGGTTCTTACTTCATTACTATTGCTTTCTTAAACTGATAGAAGCCCACAGGGTCTTTAGACTCTACGACCCTTGGAACTTCCCAAACCTTTTGGAAAATGTATCCTTTTCCTAATTTCTTCTGAAAATCAGGCATGTCGGCTTCTGGAATCATAAGCACGCCGTCCTGCGGCATCACTTTCTCAAACTGCTGGATGCGGTCGCCCATGTAGAAGTTGAGGCTGAAGAAGTGCATCATATCCACTGACATATAGGAGTAGAGCTTGTTCATATCAAACTTCTTTTCGATGACAGGAGCCAGATGCTTGTCTGCCTTCGTGTTGAGTACGGCTGGCTGCAGGGTGGAGTCGAGCAAGAGGAAGAGGCTGATGATGCTGGCAAGTGTTCCACTCACGATGTAATTGACTCTCTTTTCCTTCAGTGCCTTGATGGTATAATAGATGCTGAAAAGCATCAAGACCACAAAGGCTATTTCTACTCCACCTAGCAAGAATCCCTTTGGTTCTTCCTCCAAGGCATGAAGCATGGCGATGTTGCCGGCGGCATGTTTGCCATGGAAGATAGAATCTGGAACAACGCCACAGCCTACTATGATGAGTGCCACGATGAGAATGATGGCGAGTACGGCTATCACCCAGGCATACACCTTGAGTGCTCCCATCTTTTCCTTCATCATCCAAACGATATATTCGGCGATGAGATACGCCATAAATGGATAGCAAGGTAAGAGATACACGCTGCGCTTGCTCTTTGGGATGCAATAGAAGAAGAGCACGAGCAGGAAGGCGAGCCAAGTGAACACTTGCAGTGGGGTTGCCTTCTTCGCATTCTCCACGAATCGAGTCTTCGAGAATTTCTTCCAAGGCAAGATGAAGAGCGAGAACAATAACAGCAGGGTGTATGGCAACCAACCAGTGATGAGCGTGAGCAGGTTGTACCACGCAGGGTTCTCATGCGACTCGTATGACATCTTGCCCATGAATCGGTCGATGTTCTCTTCCTTCACGAGGCGCAGGAATTCATCGCCTCCCTGTAGGTAGGCGGCATAATACCAGCAGAACGGAATGATGAGCGAGAGAACGGCGGTCAAGCCGAGTCGCCAGATGATGCTCCAGAGATTCTCTCTCTGGGTGAGCATGAATACGCCCATCACGAAGCAAGGCAAGATGATGCCCACTGGACCTTTGGTCAGTGTGGCACCGCTCATGCAGAGGATGGCGAGCCAAGGCAACTGCTTCTTTCCTTTCTCCCACCAACGATAGAGCAAGTACATGGCTCCCACCATGAAAGCAGTATTCACCATGTCTACACGGCAGTTCACACCCGCACGATGCACCTCGAAAGCTGTCAACGTGAGGATGGCTGCGATGAGGCTGGTCTGTGTGTCCTTGCGCTTGGCGAAGAATACAAAACCGCCTATGGTCATCAATGTCAAGGAGATGGCTGACGGCAGACGGGAGGTGAACTCATTGACGTGTCCGATAAATAAGCTAAAGAAAGCGATGCACCAGTGGAAGAATGGTGGCTTGTAAGGGATGTCGCCTCCATTGTTGATAGGCAATATCCAGTTGCCGTGTTCCAACATGGTGTAGGCCACCACAGCCTCGCGAGGCTCGCCCTTGGTATTGAAATCGGTGAGTCCGAGGAATGGTATCAGCATCACGATGGCTAGTATCGTGACAAACCATAATGCCTTCTTGTATGTACTATTCATATCGTATAATATTCTTTTATTATTATTTTGTGTGCAAAGTTACATATAATTGGGATATATTTACTAACTTTGCACCCGATTTAAAGAAAAAATAACAAAGATGAGACGATATGTAAAGGTTTTGGGTTATCTACTCTCCGTGCATGTGTTGGCGTTGGTGGTGATGACTCTTTTCAGATTAGTAGAGTTTATAGCTCTGCATGGCATGATAGTGGATGCAGGGGCAAGTAGGATGATGGCTTTTGTCAAGGGCTTGTGGTTCGACAATGTCATCGCTTGCTATATCTCTGTGTTGCCTGTGGCTGTGCTTTTGATAGCCATGAGCTTCGGGTGGTGTCATCGCCGTTTGTTGAAGGGCGTGAGTATCTGGTATGCGGTGTGGTATGCCATCGCTTTCATGCCTTCGGCAGCCAATACCCCTTATTTCCAGTATTTCTTCAAGAATATCAATTCTAGTATCTTCGGATGGTTCGGCTATGTATCGACCACCTCGGGCATGCTCTTAGAGGAGTCTTCCTATTGGTTCTATATCGGACTTTACCTTGTTTTGACAGCGGCCTTTATCTATGCGCTTATTCGCTTGCGTCGCTACTTTGGAGGGTATTTCTGTCAAGACATGGGGACTGCCAATGGACGGTTGGGAAGTATGAGACTTCTTCCGAAGGATAATATGCATCCTGTGCCAGTTGTGGCTCGCTTCGTAATCTCTTTATTGGTGATAGGCGCTTGTCTCTTCGGCATTCGTGGCAGGATGGGCTATAATCCTATCAAGGTGAGCCAGGCTTACTATTGTGAGGATTCCTTCCTCAACCAGCTCGGCATAAACCCAGCCTTCAACCTTCTCACTTCTGCGCTCGACGATATGCGCAAGGAGAACAAGGAACTGCATCTGATGCCTTACCCCGAGGCCATTGCCAATACCCGACAGTGGCTGGGATTGACGGGGAAGGTGGATAGTACGAATATCTTGAAGCGAGAGGTAATCAACGATTCCTTGGTAAGAGTCAAAGCTGATGGCATAAGTGCAATCAAGGGCGAGCATCCCAATGTCGTGGTGATCTTGATGGAGTCGATGTCGGCCAATCTCTTGGGAACTTTCGGCAATAAGCAACCACTCACCCCGACCCTCGATTCGCTCTATCGTCATTCCTTGGCGTTTACTCATTTCTATAGCGCCGGCATCCATACCAACCACGGCATGACCGCCACGCTCTATAGTTTCCCAGCGTTGATGTTTCGCAACCTGATGAAGGGAACGGTGACTCCTCGTCGCAAGGGTATCGCCACGGTATTGAAGCAATATGGTTACGAAAATATGTTTTTTATGACCCATGAGGCCCAGTATGACAACATGAAGGCATTCTTCTCAACCAATGGTTACGATGACATCTACTCTCAGGAAAACTATCCTAAGAGCGAGGTGGTGAACAGCTTTGGTGTGAGCGACCATTTCGAGATGGGCTATGCGCTCAACACCATCAACCAGAAGGCGAAGACGGGCAAGCCTTTCATGGCTACCATCCTCACGGTGAGCAATCATCCGCCATACGTAATCCCTGACTTCTTCAAGCCAAAGACCCAGGACAAGGAGACGCAAATCGTGGAGTATGCCGACTGGGCGATTGGCGATTTCCTGAAGAAGGCGAGCCGAGAGCCTTGGTACAAGAATACGATATTCGTGATACAGGCAGACCATGGTAAGTTGGTTGGCAAGAGCGAGGGCGAGTTGCCACAGTCGTACAATCATATCCCGCTGATTATCTTCGGTCCGGGTGTACCGCAGATGCAGTATGCAGGACTGGGTATGCAGGTGGACGTAATGCCTACACTCTTCGGGTTGATGCACCTCAACTATGAGTACGAGGGATTTGGTGTGAACCTGCTTAAGGAGCAACGTCCGATGGTATTCTATTCGGCGGATAACCAGATAGTGGCTCGTGACCATAAGCGTTGCTACATCTATAACCCTTCGATGAATCGCAGCTTCTGCTACGATGTGTTGCCTAACGGCGACTTGAAGGAAACGAAGCAGGAGGCGAAATTCAAGGATTTGAAGAACTACGTGTTCTCGAATATCCAGACTGCTGAGTATATAGAGCGTCGCCAACACTAAAATGAGGGTGTGTCATAAGTCGGGCTGAATGCCCAGAAGCACCTAGCCCAGGGCAACGCTCTGGGTAGATGTTGGTTCTTCTTTTAACGATTAATGTTTGACAATCTTGTCGTAACGAATCAAGAGGTCTGAGATGCGATGTGCTTCTGTCAGTCGTTTGATTTCTTTCTCAGGAACCTTTCCGCTTGTTTCCACGTTCATTCCGTCGGAACCTACGGCGGCTGGATACTTGCGTGGGTCGAGGATGCTTTGGCCCATGCCTTTCCAAGCATAGTGGTCGAGGTGAAGCAGATTGAGGATGGTAGGATATTGATCTACCTGTCCCATCACCTTATTATATCTACCACCCACAGGGGCGTTGAGCACGATGAATGGTGTGAACTGCTTATCGCTCACGATTCCTTTGGCGGCAGGCGATGCGCAGATTGGCTTGCGGTCGGCGGCAAGACCTTCGTGGTCGCCTATCATCACAATCATCATGTCCTTGTAGTCGGGGCGGCTCTTCAGATAGTCGAGCAGGATGCCCAGTCCATGGTCGGTATAGTTGGCCATCGTCATATAGTCACGCATCTTCTCCGGGTAGTTTTCCTTGAAGTGGATGCGTTTCAGGTTATCGGGCAAGATGAATGGGTTGTGTCCCGAATAGGTTACTATCTGTAGATAGTTGCTCTTGCCAGCCTTGAAGATTTCGCCCTTTTTGAGTTTCGCCACGATTTGCTTCATAAAGGATACGTCGCCCAGTTTCTTGCGGCTGCCCACCTTCTCGTTGTTTACCCAAGAATCGTTGAAGAACATCTGCTTGATGCCGAAGTCTTCTGCCACCACCGATTGGTTCCAGGTGATAGGTTTATCTACCGTCATCAGGTAGGAACTCATATCGGGATGCTCCTCCTTCATCGCCTTGGCGAGTGAAGGGTAGTGGGTGTAAGGAAACTGCATCGCATAGCATCCGCTCATCAGCGGCAACAGACCGGTGCTTACCAAGAGCTGACCGTCGATGCTTCGTCCGCCCTTCACCTGTGTGAGCACATGGGGAGCGTAGAGCGTATGGTTGTCGGCGATGTATCTATTCAGGTTAGGGGTGATTTCCTTGCCTTCCACCTTGCGGTTGATGACCCAGCTTTCAAGCGACTCGCAGAAAATGACGACGAGGGTTTTCTTCTGGTCGATGCTGTCGGATAGTGGCTGATAGCTAGGTTGTTGCTTCATCCAATTGTCTATTTCCTGCTTCGTTTTCGCAGTGAATACTGCCTTTTGCTGTGTTGCCTCGTTGATCAAGTTTCCAAAGACGGTGTACATCGGCACCTTGCAAGTGTACATGTTGGCACTGTCCAGTTGGCTGAAAGCTTTCTCTGGTCCACCTTTTGCAAAGATGAGAATGGCGGAGAAAACAAAGACTGCCAAGGTGGTGCAGGTGTATTGTATGAGACGCAAACCATAGTTGCTGTTGTTTTTGCGCAGTGCGGCATAGCCTTGAGCCCTAGGCACATCGCTATAGGTTCTCTTCTTTTTCCCTAAAAGTAGGATACAGATGATGGTGGAGAGCGGCAGGAGAATGTCGATGAGTCTCATCGAGTCGACCACGCTGGCGGTGAAGTCACTCAGGTTGCCAGCCAGGAGATAGCTCTCCAGGGGTATCGCCGAGTTGTAGGTACGGCTGTACATCAGATTGCTGATGAGCAATCCGTCGAGAGCGAAGAGCATGATGTATTCCACCCACTTCTTGCCTGTGAGCATGAAAGGGAGGATGAGCAGCAGGGCTGCGAATATCGTATTGACGTACACCTCTACCTCCGAGAAAGATGTAAAAGTGGTCTGTAGACACCAGATGATGTCGAAGAGAATGAACTGCAAGAAGGCGCATCCCCACAATGCTATAGTCTCTTTGTCCCACAAAGTGCGTGGGAATAGTCTTTTCATAAACTGTTTCATGTTTGCAAAGGTATTGATATTTTGCGAGATACCGCAGTTTCTAGGTATTAATCTTTACTAAAAATCCCATTTTAAACAAGCTCGTTTGAAACAAAGTTGTTTAAAATGGGATTTTTGAATGTTTCTTGAGGTCTACTTATGCTGAGATAGGTAGCTTCTGCCACATCTCGGTGTCGCCGTCCAACTTTTTGCAGAGACCACGCTTGGTCCAGCGGTTTATCATCTTGCGGATGGTTTCGCGAGAGGCTCCGTCGCCACGCTCACGGCTGGCGTCGAAGAAGGTGAACTTGTCGGGTAGTTGGTCGAAGAGCACAGTGTTGCGAGTCTTGTATACAGGGGTGGCTTCGTTGGCTTGCTGCTGCTTGTCGAGGCGCAATCCGAACATTTCCATCTGCATGGCTAGTACATAGTCGGCCACCGCCTTGGCGAAGCGGATGCAAGCATCGGTCTCCTCCTCGGTCTGCTCCAAGATGTGGAAGATGACTCCACAGCGGAAGCCGATGACGGCAGAGCGACGACGATATACATCCATCACTCGGTCGGCATTCGCCAAGGCAAGTTGGCGTTTCTCTTCGAGCCAAGTGCAGAACTCCTGGCACATGCGAGGCAACTCCATCGTGCCGTGGCTCTGCTCCAGGAGCTTCACAGCCTGTTGGATGTTCTCTTTCTCCTCGTCGGTGTAGCCATGATGCTGGCTGATAGGGGCAAACGAAGTGTCGGGCATCTTGGCTAGCATCATGCGAGAGGAAGAGCCATCCTCGATGTTGTCGTCGGTGAAGAACTTCTGAAAAATGTTCTGGGTGCAGCAACCCGAGAAGTTGAGCTTGGCATGAGTCACTCCGCTTGTGGCGGTGATGTAGTCTTGTCCCACTTCGCTCTGGTCGAACGACTTGCGGAAATAGTCACCGAAGAAGCGCCAAACGCTTTTCATCGAACCAAGCTCTTCGCTGAACATGTACATGGTGTGGTCGTCGGCACAGAGCTGACGGCGCATCAGTGCCGACTTGGAGATGGTGTCGCCGATGTGTCGGATGCAAGGCTTAGGGTCTATCACGCCCTTCTTGCCTTTGTTTTGCTGAAACCACGCCTCCTGTTCACGAGGCATCTCGTCGTCCTTGTCCATCTTCTTCGCCCAGATGCTCTCGATGCGACGGCATACGCCCTTGCCCGATGCCTGCTCACCTATGATAATAGACATGAGCGCCATCGGTGTCTCGTCGCCATCGCAATAAATGGCCTTCAAGCCGTCGGCGTAGGTGGCGGCAAGTGGGAGGGCAGTGAAGAGGGCAGGCACACGTGCGTCTTCGGACACGCCAGAGAGCGAGTCGCGGAGTCCGAGAGGCAGTTGGTCTACTGGGAATTCTTCCAGTGGTTGGGTACTAGCTTTAGCAGCCAAAAGGTTCTCAACAGTGTTAATTTTTAAGTTGTTCATGTTACTTTAGTTTTTTATGGTTAGTCGTATCGGTATATCCGATAGACGGCTGCAAATTTACTACTTTTTTCGCAAACCGCCAAATATAGAGGTGCAGTATGGCGCAAAACGGTGTTAATGAAATGTGAGAATGTGTTAACAAATCTAACTCATAGTTTTTTGCCTCCGAACTCATAGCTTTCCGGTGGCTAACTCATAGTTTCTCTGATGACAACTCGTTATTTGTCATGAGGGAGGAGAAAAAATAACACGGACAAATTGAATTTGTCCGTCCGGCTGTCCGGCAGTTTTGTAATCGAAAGTAAATCAACGAGTTATGACATGGCGGACAAATTAGCCGGACAAATTCAATTTGTCCGTGTTATTTTTTTTCCCCATTTTCGGCCTTTTCACCTTATTATATATAGAAAGTTGAATTTGCAGTACACTGCAAATTTTGTGTATTATCGCAAGAAAAATGCAATGCATTGCATTTTTCTCATAAAAGTTTCGTATATTTGCAGCGCAATTCATTTTTTAGACTTATGATAGAACGTACAGAGTATATGTCTCTTCTTGAGAAATGGAGAGATAAGAAGATTATAAAAGTGGTGACAGGTATCCGTCGTTGTGGCAAGTCATCTCTCTTAAGGATGTTTCGAGAGAAGCTTCTAGCAGAAGGTGTGTCTGAAAATCAAGTGCAGGAACTCAACTTTGAGGATTTGGACAATGAGCCATTTCTCGATTACAAGGCGTTGTATTCGCACGTTAAGAAAAAACTTTGTCCTGAAAAGATGAACTATCTTTTTTTTGATGAGATTCAGATGGTGGATGGATTCCAAAAGGCGATAGACAGCTTGTTCTTATTAAATAATGTGGATATCTATGTTACTGGTTCCAATGCTTATCTATTGTCTGGGGAGATAGCGACATTGCTTACGGGCAGGTATGTAGAAATCAAATTGTTCCCATTCTCATTCAATGAATATCTCCATGCGTTGCCTTCTGGCATGAGTATAGAGACGGCTTATCGTGAATATATCGAAAAGAGTTCGTTCCCTTATGTGCTGCAAATTAGAAATGACCATGAGATGGTGCGTGAATACCTTTCGGGCTTGTATAACACCATCGTGTTGAAAGACGTGGTGAGTCGCAGGAAAATAACGGATGTCATGATGCTGGAGAGTGTCGTTCGCTTTTTAGCAGATAATATCGGCAATATTTCCGTCATCAAGCGCATCAGTGACACTATGACTTCTTTGGGTAGAAAAATCACCTCGCATACGGTTGAGAACTATATCTCCGCTTTGACGGATAGCTATATCTTTTATGCTGTCTCTAGATATGATGCCAAGGGGAAGCAATTGTTGAAGACCGGACAGAAGTATTATCTAGCGGATGTCGGTCTGCGCAGTATCATCAATGGTACCAAGGGAGGTGATTTAGGGTATGTGTTGGAAAACGTTGTCTATTTGGAATTGGCACGTAGAGGAGGCGAAATCTATGTGGGCAAGGTAGGTGATGCTGAGATCGACTTCGTAGTAGTTCAAGGTGAGCGAAAGTCTTACTACCAAGTGTCACTGAGTGTGAGAGACGAGGATACGATGAAACGAGAACTTGCTCCCTTGCAAGCCATATCGGATAATTATCCAAAGTATCTATTGACGCTTGATAATGACCCGACCGTCTTCCACGATGGCATCAAGCAACAGTATGTGCTAGACTGGTTGGCGGAAAAATAATTAATGAAATAGGAGCAGACTAATTAAAGGTAATAATGAAGATAAAGATTAATCCAAAATATGAGGAGATGAGAGGTTTCATCGAGCACATTCCTGATGTGTTCGAGAAGGAAGGGCATGTCATTTATACAGGACGCAATCTCATCAAGGTGATGGAGGCACCAGATGGAACACTCATCAATGTAAAGCGATTCCATATCCCTAAGGGACCTAATCGCTTGGTTTATTCCCTCGGCATCAGAATGCCAAAGGGAGAGCGTGCCTTCGAATATCCTATGTTGTTGGAACGAAAGGGGATTGCTACACCAACAGCTATCGCACTGGTGGAGCAGCGCAATTCCCTTGGACTTTTGGGATATACCTACCTTGTCACCGTGCAGTGTGACTATGGACATACCCTATACGAAATGGGTAATGCACAACCTGGTAGCTATGAGAAATTGGCTAAGGCTTTGGCTCACTTTGCTGCAGAAATGCACGACCGAGGTATCCTGCACAAAGACTTTACCCCAGGCAATGTCTTGTGGAAGCAAGATGATGAAGGCTTCCATTTCATGATTGTTGACATCAATCGCATGAAGTTTGGTACGATAAGTGTCAAGGAGGGACTCTATAACCTGAGAAAGTTTTGGGGACCGAAGGAGTTTATCCGTATTCTCGTCTCAGAATATGCTTTGGTGAGAAATGCTGATGTGGATGAGGCTGTCATGTATGTGATGAAAGAGCGTGCCAAGTTTTGGACTCGTTTCGGCAAGAAACATCCCGTGAAGTTTAAGTTGGAATTATAATGAGAAACGTTTAAAGCCTAAGCTCTTGTTCATTGACAGGCTTAGGCTTTGAATGGTTATTTGAAGAGGTTTAGTACCTTCTCGATGATAGGCGCCATGTCGTAATATTTGTATTCGGCAAGGCGACCACCAAAGATGATGTCGCTTTCTTGGTTGGCAAGTGCTTGGTAGTGGGTGTACAGCTCGGAGTTTTCCTTGTCGTTGACTGGATAGTATGGCTCCATGCCGTCTTTCCACTCTGTGGAGTACTCTTTCGAAATGATGGTCTTTGGGCAATCATAAACTTCCTGTCCGAACATTTCGAAGTGTTTGTGCTCGATGATACGGGTGTAAGGTACTTCTCGTTCGGTATAGTTGACAACGGCATTGCCTTGATAGTTAGGCATGTCGATGATTTCTTCCTCAAATCGAACCGTGCGATAGTTGAGCTTACCAAATTGGTAGTTGTAAAATTCGTCTATCTTTCCAGTGAATACAAGTCGGTCGGCTATTTGATGCCAGTTTTCCTTGAGTATAATTTCTTTTCCGTCTTCATACTGTATCGCATCTTGAAAGAAATCTACGGATACCATTGTGTCGATGCCTTCAAGCAGTCCTTCTGTGAGCTTGTTGTATCCACCCATAGGAATGCCCTGATACTTGTCGTTGAAATAGTTGTTGTCGAAGACTAACCGAACAGGTAGTCGCTTGATGATAAAAGCTGGCAGCTCGGTGCATTTTCGTCCCCATTGCTTCTCGGTATATCCCTTGATGAGTCGATTGTAGATGTCTTTACCGATGAGTACTTGGGCTTGTTCCTCCAAGTTTCGAGGTTCACTGATACCGTCAGCCTTCATCTTAGCCACGGCCTCCGCCTTTTGTTCATCTATCTTGGCTTGTGCTTCGGCAGGTGTCGAAACACCCCACATCTGATAAAAGGTGTTCATGTTGAAAGGCAGGTTGTAGAGCTTGCCCTTGTAGTTGGCTACAGGCGAATTGGTGTAGCGGTTGAATTCCACGATGGAGTTGACGAAATCCCATACCTCTTTGTTGGAAGTGTGGAAGATGTGGGCACCATACTTATGTACATTGATGCCCTCTGTTAGCTCGCAATAGATATTGCCACCGAGATGAGGCCGCTTGTCTATCACCAGGCACTTCTTGCCTTGCTTGTGGGCTAGGTGGGCGAAGGTGGCTCCGAAAAGGCCGGAGCCTACAATTAGATAATCATATTTCATTATGGAGAAACTAATATTTGTAACTTCTTAATCGTTGGGTGAGATAAGTTCGACGGGCTGACTCCTCTTTTTTAAACGTTCTATATTTCAAGTTGTTTGGTCCCACGTCGGTTTTGTAATGTTTCATGAGATAAGTATTCTCGTTGTTGATGTTGAAACTAGGCGTCGTGTAAACCTCCCTCTTGCCATAATACAATGCGATAGCTTGGTTTACCCAATATCCTGGGTCTGGCAATGCATCGTAATGGGTGTCGGATGGCAGTTTGGTGGTCAGTGGTTTCATTTCGACAACAGAGTTGTTGTATAGTTCCAACATATCTTCTCTATCTCTCATTTCCTTGTCACTAGCTTGTATCTTGCCTTTGACTAGGAGACTGACTGTACGGTTAGTCGTAGAAGGTTTGATAACTACAGCTAAGAGGTATATGATGATGACATAAATATAGGAATATTTGAATGTTTTCTTATATTTATATTTGGCAGCATCATATAAGTTGTAAATGGCAGAACTGAGCGGTGCTTTTGCTTCGGCCTTTCGCGCCATGGCTCCCGAGAGATAATACATGTTGACTAGAACGAGCCAAAACAAAGCATAGGTATATACATTCTGCACTCTGAATGGTCCTTCGTATCCCATGGCATAGCAATGAGGGAAGAAAAAGGCACAGTATAGTCCGAGGGTCAAGAGCAAGCATAACCAAGGATGTGAGAACTTGAACTGTGACTTGCGAGCCAGTTTGCTGACCAATGGTACCAAGGTAACAAAAGTCAAGGACATAAAACTGACGATTCTTTCGCCGATGAAGCTGAGGCTTCTGCTTAGAGTAATCCCAATTGCTACTATAGGACTAGGATGTGATTCTTTCACAGCCAACTCTCTGAAAGCATTGCCAGGGGCTAATATGCTGAAAGAGAATGCCACCAAGTAAATCAATAAGATGACAGCAGGAAAGGTTGGGATGTGCTTCTGTTCGATTCTGTAGATTACGATGGCGGTAAACAGAATGGCTACCATTCCAAAACCTGAAACAAAATTGCCTCCGGCAATGAATAAGGTGAGGAGGATAGAGGCGACTCCTAAGATGATGCGCTTCAGTACGGAATGAGACAACTCAAACAGTATCAGCATAGCTACAAGAAACAATGACAAACTATAGTATAAGGTATAGTACATAGCTCCATTATACCAATAGAAAGCATCGTAGGAAGAGCGTACAAATTGCACATTGATGAGCACGAAAACTGTAGATACCAGTAGGTACTCAATCTTTGAGGTGCGAAGCAATTTCCTCATAATCACATATAGTAAGGTATATGTCGACAGAATAAGGCTGGATGATAAGATGATAGGGACTATCCAGTAAGCACCGAAAGCTCCAGGTTGCAAAGCCATAAGGAAACAGGCTGAATAGGTACCCTGCCATATATAATACATGTTCACCGCAACATTCCATGCCCCTTGCAGACAAGCACTAAATGAATGAGTGGCATTCCATATCTTATGCGCTTCTGCTCCAAATACATAATCATCAGAGAATGGATGCAAATATTGTCCTATCCAAAAAATGGGAAGGATGGATACGATTAGAACTACGATTGCGACAATTGTCACAATTTTCAATTGCTTTTTATTCATACTTTATTTAATCCTGTATTTTTATAAACTTATACCTTGTATAGTGATATAACATCGCTTGTACTTTAATCTTGCATGCATAATAAAAAATAAATGTTAAAGATAGCATGTTGTCAACGAGGTGCAAAGGTAGACATTTTTTTAGATATAGCAAATATCCACTCTTTTTTTTTGCTTTTTTGATAGAATTTTGTACCTTTGCACCAAAAAGAAAAGATAAGATATCATGATACCAAAAATAATTCATTTGTGTTGGTTTAGCAATGACCCTTATCCTGTGGAGATAAAGGTCTGCCTGGATTCTTGGAAGCGAATAATCCCAGATTATCAAATCAAGTTGTGGGGATATAACGAGGCTAAGGCTATCAGTTGTGATTTTATAGATGAGGCTTTGGAAGAAAAGCGATGGGCTTTTGCGGCTGATGTCGTTCGTTTTTATGCAGTTTATAAGTATGGAGGCCTTTATATGGATAGCGACATCTTCCTTTACAAAAGATTTGACCGATTTGTTCCTGAAAAAGGTTTTATGACTTTCAATGAGAAAGTCAACCCAGACAATAGCGAGTTTGGACTACAGGCAGCATTTTTTATGGGTGAAGCGGGTAATCCTTTATGTAAGGAAGTCTTCGAATATTATAAAAATACTCATTATCGTAATTCGAATGGTACGCTTAACAATACGATTTCTCCTTTGGTGATGGCACGTATTGCAGAGCAAAAGTTTGGATACAAGCGAGAGGATACATACCAAAACTTGGGAGATATCAAGATTTATCCTACCCATTTCTTTGCGCCACGCCATAAGTATAAGATAGACGAGAATACCTTTGGCATTCATCGTATATATGGAAGTTGGAGAAAAAGAAAATTTGGTCGGCGATTAGAAATTTGGTTTCGTCACCAATTCTTAGTGGTGAGATATGCTCTTCTCAAAAGGTAGAGAAAAGCATATTCTTATAGTATATGTAACAGTTCTTTATAGAGAGCTATGTACTGATGAAGGTAGCGGGAATAGTTGTACTCCATAGAGTATTCTTTGGCAGCAATTGCTGCTTTCCCGTTCTTGTCCCATCCTTGTAGACCTATTTTGACGGTATCTGCCATATCCTTAGGTTCGAAGGAATTGAAATAGGTTGCATGGTCTTTACATATTTCAGGCAAACTAGTATAGCGTGAAGAAAAAACCTTGCATTGGTAACGCATAGCTTCTAGCACTGGTAGTCCAAAACCTTCGAATAGGCTTGGAAAGAGGAAAGCATCGCAGTGAGCATACATCCAGTTGCGCTCTTCGTCTGTGATTTCTCCAGTAATGTAAACGTTGTCTGCATGACAACGTTCCTTTAGCATTTCCAAATCTCCTATGTATTTATGATATTTCTTTCCACAGATATAGAGCTTGTGCTCTGGAAAATATTTCATCATAGGAATGAGCTTCTGGAAGTTTTTCTTTTTACGGGTCTGACCGATGGTAAAGAAAAACTTCTGGCTATCAGTTATAAATGACGGCTTAGCTTTTGGGTAATTGGTGGTATCTTGAATGCCGTTATAGATGACTCGTAAAGGCTTTCCTTTCATATTAATATGAGAAATGACATCTTGTTTTACAAATTCTGAAATGACAGTGATGCAGTCTGATTGCTTGACACGCCATTTGAGTTTGAGAAGAGTCTTGATGCGGTGGATGCCTTTCTTCTCATAAAGGAAGTTCAAATCATGTATTGTCAGCAAGTTGAGCATACCTTTGGCATGCTTTCGGACAATGAAAAGCTGGTCGGTAGTATGCCAAAGGTCTATCTTGTAGCCAAGATTCTTTAAGTCGCGGTCTATATGCTCTACTGTGACATAATCGATGGAATTACCCAGTGCTCCCTTAAACTTTTCTTTGACGAGCACGACGAAGCGGATGCCGTCGACGATGCCACCTTTGATTAGCTCTCCCAGGTTGTTGGCGATTTCTCCAAAGCCACATTTGTCTTGGTATCGGCTCAAGTCGACTAATACAGTTTTGTATTCTTTGTTCTTTTGTTCTATCATATTTGTTCTGTCGGTTTTACTTTGGAAGATAAAGTCCTATATTGTATCGATGGCGGCAAGGATGGCTTTTCGTAGGAAATAGCCTTGGTTCAGTTTCTCTGCCATGTGTTGGGCATTCTGTCTCATCTTAGAGTATTCTTCATGTGATAGATGAGAGAGTATTTCATCGAGTTCATGCAAAGAATCAATGGCGAAGCCTACTTCTTCTTTCTCGATGATGGATGCAACGGCAGCTTCTTTCCAGATGATGATCGGCAATCCTGCACGGAGATTGAAGGAAACTTTATGGGGAGAGTTCCATTTGAGGTATTGGCCATATTCCCCCGAACAAGTATCGAGTGAATCTCCATCCCAAACCAATCCGAAGTCTGCATCGATGTGAGCGATGAAATCCTCGGAAGGCAAGAAGCCTCTATAGGTGATGTGTGGATTGTCTTTTAGTCCTTGCAAGCCGTCCTTGTTGCCCACAATCATTAGATTCCATGTGTTGAGGCTCTTGGTGAGTTCTATCAGGAAGGAGTTTTTGCGCATGCTAAGTGCTCCTGCATATACAACGGTAGGATTCGTTGTGATGTCGGATGATGGAACTTGTAGCTCGTGGAAGGAAGGAGAGCGGTAGTCGAAGAGTCCCAAGGAGCCTATTGGCTTTTCTAATCCTTGTTCCTGTAGCCAACCTTTCATACTCTCGTTGGAGGCAATGATATAGTCGCTATGGGAGAGGCGACTTATCTCTTTCTGGATAGAGAGCTTCTTGCGGCGAAAAGAACCGAGGTCATGGATGAGCGATACTGTCTTGGCTCCTTTCATACTTGCTACGTTGCACAAGAACGAAAAGTACTTCTTTACGGGATATTGCAAGAAAAGAATATCTCCTTTTTGTAATAGTATACAAGCACGTATGATGCCTAGTAAGTCAAGAACAAAGGCAAGTAATTTGTTGCAGCTTACAGTTCTAGGCAAGCCTAAGTTGACGGCTCCCATTTCCTTGATGGTATCTTCGTTGTCAGTCTTTGCTTTGTTGCCTGCGCTAGTCAGGTTATAGTAGTTTCGACTGATATAACATAATCTATTTTTTACCATATTTTCTTGAATCTTTTTTATATGAAAAATGAGTCTTTGTGCTTCGAAGTCGGCGGATTCATAGAAGAAGAAGTCCTTGCCGGTATCTTCATTCTTTGTCGTTATTGCTTTTCTACTATGAGCAGAATCTCTTTTGCTTTTATATCAGTGGCATTCAAAGGCTTATCCCAGTGTCCTGCTTGCACATAACGAACCTCTAGAAGCTTTAGATTTGCTGATTTTATCTTGTTGCAGATTTCTTTTTTTGTGTATCGTTTGTCTGCGACCAGGTATTCTGCTGAAAGCATATTATTGTTGTTGAACTGTTCTTTTCTATAGACCAAACCATCATCAGTATTGATGAGGAAGTATTCTGGTTTGAAGATGTTGCCAGAAGTTTCCATCGTATTGGATGGCGGAAGATGAAGTAACTCTGTTGGGTTTTCTTTGAGACTGACCTTATGAGTTGCTATATGTTCCGTAAGTTCCATGTTCATGACTGAGATAACAGCCTTTCCACCAGGCTTCAAGCATTGCTTGATGTTTCGTACAATCTTGTCATTCTCTTTCTCATCTCTGAATGAACCTATGACATCGTATAGGCATAGAACGACATCGTATAGACCGGTAAAGTTGACTTTCCGAGCATCACCTGTAAAGAAATTAGCAATGAGCCCACGTCGTTGCGCTTCTTCTGAAGCTTTTTCTATATTTGCTTCCGAGAAGTCTATGCCATTTCCTTTTTTGTAGCCAAGCTCTGCAAAGCGTAAGATATGTCTTCCTTGCCCGCACCCCAAATCTAGAATCTTATGCTCTGGTTTGATGCCAACTTCCTGGATGAGGAAATCTACTTCTGCGTTAGTTGATTTAGCCCATCCATGCTCTGCCATATTCATTCTGCTGTATGCCTCGTTGAGCTGTTGTTCAGAAAAATCTAAGAATCTCTCAAATTTTTCTTTAGTGAATGACATCGCTTGGCTTGCAAATGTAAAAGCTAACCATTCGTTGCCTGGTACTATTTCTCCAAGTTTCTTGATGTAGATTTGGAATTGTTCTTCTTTGTTCGATTTTTCTAATTCTGGATAGAAATTAGAGAAAATTTGGCATTGCTTTTCATTTAATCTGATGCTATTCTTGTCGGCAAAGGGAATTTCTTCCATTATTTCTTCTATGACATGTATGTTCTCTGCTATATGTTGAGGTTCAACTTTTCTCCAAGTTGCTGATTCTAAGGTCTTGATGGTAATGGCATTAGCAGTGGCAAGCCCCCACGCATAATAATCTGAGAATCCCCAGGCAGAGTGTAGAAGCCTAGATCCAATCTTTCGATTCCGATACTGATTGTGTACAACAAGTTGAGTTACCCAAGAACAAATGCCTTTTCCTTGAATTATTTTGCGAAGAAAGAAAGCTTGTCCTAAAAGTTTGCCATCTTCATAGCACAAAGAAACAAACATATGAGGATTGTTTCCATACATCTGTTTATACAGCTTAGGGCCCATTTTGATATGTTGCCCTGCTTTTTTATCTCCTTTTCCACTATATTTCCCGTAGTTTTGGGAGAAGAGGGCTGAACATTGCTCAAATTCTTCGTCTGTGAGCTCTTGGCAAGGCTTTGTTATGTATAAGAAATCTTTCTTCATAATCAAGTTAGTTAATTTGACATTTTGTACTGCAAATTTAGTCGCAATTGCGATTGTTATTGCAGTGCAAAGATAAGCTTTTTTATTAAAACTACCAAATCTCATTGCAAATTTAGTTGCAATTGCGACTGTTGTTGCAGTGGAGAGGCATAGATTTACTAAAAGATGAGCCTATTTGTTCCATTGGTGTTAGATGAGTACCATATCCATTCTTTGTTCGAAGTCGCTGATAGTCTTGACGATGCCTTCCGAGATGTCGGCTGATACATAGGAGAAATCCTTGCCGGTGCGTATTGACTTGAGGAAGGAGAGGAGCATGTAGCGCAGACCTTCGCCATCGAGTTGGTAGAAGTAGCGCCTGTTGTTCTGCGGATTCTCGTATCTCACCTCGAAATAGTCGGTCTTCCACCATGGGGCTGGCACATAGATGTAGCCTTTGGTGCCAGAGATGATGAGCTCGCCTTCCGACTTTACGCCTTGTCCTACCTTTAGCGAGGCTACTGCATGAGGATAGAGGAAGGAAATCTTGGTGAAGGCATCGTAACGCTTCGCCTCGTCGAGGAAGTGGGTGGCTATCTGCTTGCTGCTATAGTTGGTGCCCATGAGTTGGAAGATAGGCAGGAGGGCAGTCGGTCCCCAGGCGCAGATGCTGTTCCATTCGTAGAGGTTCTTTTGCGAATCTTGTGTCGGGTCGAAGTCTACGAGACTCGTACAAGTGGCATCCACCGACATGATGTCGCCGATGATGCCGCCCTTCGCCAAGAGCAAGAGGCGGTAATAAGCCACGCTATAGGCGGTCTTGATGCTATCCATCAACACCAAATGCTTTTCTTTGGCTAGCTGACAAAGTTCTTCCCATTGTTGGATATCCATGGTGATAGGCGATTCGCAGAGCACGTGCTTGCCTTGCTGCAAAGCCTCCTTGATTTGTTCGTAATGCTTCTCTGGGGCAGAGATGACATAGAGAGCATCGCTATCGTCGAGCAAGGATTGGAAGGAAGCTGCCTTCTTGTTGTCGGCCTTCAAATTGTCAGATAGATAGGCGTCGTTGAGGCTGAATACCTTGCCCACCTCCAGTCCGTTCACATACTGGCTCTCTCGCGCTATCTTGTTGAGGATAGGCGATTCGCCCACCAATCCGAGGCGCACCACTTGTTGTTCGCTTCGAATCTCGGTGCTCGATACACCCTGGGTGCGGTCTAGATAGACCACCTTGCAATAAGCTTTGAGATAGTCGAACTTGCCTTTCCAGTCGGAGCCAACTGTAAAAATGTCTATATTATATCTCTTGATGTCGTCTATCTTCTGTCCCTCGTATTCCTCGATGATAATCTCATCGGCGATGCCGGTGGCACGCACGGCTTCCACTCGCTCCATGAGCGATTGCTGCACGTTGATCTTGCCTCGCTCACGGTCGAAGGTATCGGAGGTTACGCCCACGATGAGGTAGTCGCCCAGAGCTTTGGCTCGCTCCAAGAGACGGATATGACCATAATGCAATAGGTCGTAAGTGCCGTATGTGATGACTTTTATCATTTTGATGAGAAGTTTAAGAAGTTAAGGAGTCAAGGGAGTTAAGACAAATGCTTAGAGCACTCCCTTTTCCTGCAAATCTTTCAGTGCGTTGACCAGGGTAGTGTTGTCCTCTGGTGTCAAGTTGCCGAGATGCCCTACACGGAACACTTTCTCAGCCATGTCGCCACCATTAGGGCATACCCAGATGCCGTACTCGTCCTTCAGTTTGAGGAAGATGTCGTAGGCTGAGGCATGGAGAGGATGCAAAGGGGTGACGGCATTCGACATCGACTTGGATACGATGGTGAATGGCAAGCCCTTGATCTTGCTGCGGAAATCCTCGGCAAGCATCTTCATGCGCTTGTTCTCGCTCTCCACGCCGCCATTGCGCTCTATCTCCTTGAGGCGAGCATGTATCTGTAGCAGGGTTCCTACGGCAGGGGTAAAAGGAGTCTGGCCACGTTCGCCGTTCTTCAAGGCATCCTTCAGGTCGAAGTACATCGACTTCACCTGGTTTGCCTCCACTCGCTTGATGGCTGCTGCATCGAGCACGATGACGGAAATGCCTGGAGGACAAGCCAATGCCTTCTGCGAACCGGTAATCATCACGTTCACGCCGAGTGCCTGCATGTCGAATGGGTCGGCGAGGAAGGAACTGATGGAATCGACAGCGAGGAAGATATGGTTGCGATGACAGAAATCACTAATCATCTGGATGTCGTAGAGTACACCAGTGGATGTCTCGTGCAGATTGACGAGGAATCCTGTGTAGCCTTGTCCCTCGTATGGCTTGAGGTCTTCGGCGGTGAGCGGTGTGCCCATCTCCAGCTTGATTTCTGTATGAGGAATATCGTGAATTTCACAAAGTTGCACGAAACGATGACCGAAGCTACCGCCGTTCACCACTAACACTTTGTCTTTAGGAGTGAACACGTTCATGACCACGGCTTCCATCGAAGCGGTGCCCGAACCTGTGATGAATACCACGCGGGCATCGTCCGATGCCTTGGCAAACTTCTTCATCAATCGCTCGTTCTCCTTCATCGTTTCAGAGAATTCTGCTGTTCTGAAATAAGGTACCTGTTCTGCGCCGATAGCTCTTACCTCGTCGCTAGCCATGACAGGTCCTACTGTAAAGTTTAGCATATTCTTATCCCTTTTTATGATATTGTTAGGCTTTTGCCTATGAAAATTACTTGTTTCGTTTGATTCTTCCGAATGTCTTGATGCTGGTGTATTTACGCCAGAGATTCAGGTGGCGCTTCTTAGGTACACCATGGCGACGGATATAGTCCTCGGCTCCATTGAGCATGCGCTGACACACGTTGCCGTCCAGGTAAGGGTCGTAGTTGTCTACTATCCATTGGCGCTTGGCGATAGCCTCTGGGTCATGCAGGGCATGGTCGTAGGCGGCGATGAGCTGGCTAGGTTCTGTGATGTTTTCCCAATAGATATCCTTGGAGATGGTACCGAGGGTGATGACTGGGCGAGATAACAAGAGAAACTCGTAGATGGTGGAGGAGGTGTCGCTGATGAGCGTGTCTGCCATCAACTGATACTTGGTTACGTTCTCTCCCTTATCGATGAAGATGACATCGTCCTTGCCCTTTGCCCATTCGCGGTATTCATCTACCCATTCTTGTCGGGTGAGCGGATGGAATTTCATCAATACCAGGGCGTTGCGCTCCTTTGCCAACTTGCCCAATTCCTCCTTTAGGTATGGCAGGGAGGTGAGCTTTGGCGAGAAAGTCGGGGCATAGAGTATGATGGTCTCCTTGCCACTCTCCTTGAGCAGTTTCTCTCGTTCGGCATCATACTTGTGTAGGTTTGCCTTGATCCAGTCTTGCTTAGGCCAACCAGTCTCCAAGACCTCGAAGTCGCCATATTTCTTGGCGAGCATCTGGAAGTGGGAGGTGAAGTAAGGACCTTGGGTAAAATAGGTGTCGAAGTAGCGACGGATAATCCAATGGTCTTTCTTCTCGGCGGCATAGCCGTGGAACACCTGTATCTTGACGCCTGGCAGATAGTAAGGTACGATGTTGCCTGGCACATAGATGGCCTCTGGCTGGAAGTCGTAAACCTCTTGTATGGAATTGGTCCACTTCACCTGGTCGGCGTATGGAAACTTGTCTATCTTGGGCTTGTGGATATACCACAGTATCTCGTGTGGCAAATGTTGGTTTGTCACATGCTCTTGTATCGGATTGAGTATGTCGATGGCATACTTGTTTTCACAAAAAAGAACGATTCTCATATACCTTAATTATATATAGTAGAAATTCCGATTGTATATAGTAGAAACTTCCGAAAGGAAGCCTTTATTCCTTTGGCACTACCTTGCCATTTTTTATCTCGTATCTCTTGTCAAACTCCTCCTTGGTTCTCTTCCATCTGTTGTGGCTCCAGAGATAATAAGGAGGATTCTTGCGGATGGTCTCTTCCAGCATCTGGAAGAAACGGCGAGTTATCTCGTGCTCGGGCAGGGAGTTGGGCTCTCGGGTGATGAGCTTGTAAGTGGCTGTGTAGTAGCCTCGTTTCGGACGGCTCATCTCCACATAGAACACGGCATCGTTCATCTTCCTCATGATGCGCTCGCCACCCGTAAACACAGGGGTCTCTGGGTGGTTGAGGAATGGCAACCAAAGATGGATGTTCTCCCACTTGGGACCTTGGTCGCTGATATAGCCGAACATGCTCATGATGCCCTTGCGCTTATAGTCGATAAGATAGCGCAGGATGTCTTTCTTCGGTACCACCACGCCATTCTCTTCATGAGAACGGATGCGCTTGAAGAGTTCGTCGAAGGCATGATTGTAGAGTGGGTGATAAATCAAGCCCATCATGCGATTCTTCGGAAGTTCGATGCCCACGCATGAAAGCCACTCCCAGTTGCAGTAATGGCCGAGGATGGCAGCCACGTTCTGACCTTCCTCGAAACAACGCTCCACTTCCTCGCTATTGTAAACCTTGAAGCGTTGGCGTAGCTCCTTGTCGCTGATGCTCAGTAACTTGACTGCCTCAAAAAAGTAGTCGCTGAACCAACGATAGAATTTCTTCTCGATGTCGATAATTTCATCAAGCGATTTCTCTGGAAAGGATGTGGTGAGATTCTTACGCACAATACCCCTGCGATACTTCACCACGTGATACATCATGAAGTATTCAAAGTCGGCGATGCAATAGAGCAACCTGAACGGCAACAGTGATATTGCATAGAAAAATGCGTAAACTATCTTTGTCATTATACCTTATTATATATATTATACTTGCTGCATGTCGTGCAACTTACGATAATATCCATCCTTGGCGATGAGCTCCTCGTGAGTGCCTCGCTCCACGATTTCTCCCTCATGCAGCACGCATATCTCGTCTGCATGCTTGATGGTGCTCAGACGGTGAGCCACAGCCACGGTGGTACGAGTCTTCATCAATTTTTCGAGTGCATCCTGTACCAGTCGCTCGCTCTCGGTATCGAGTGCCGAAGTTGCCTCGTCGAGGATGAGGATAGGAGGGTTCTTCAAGATGGCACGGGCGATGCTGACACGCTGGCGCTGACCTCCAGAGAGACGACCGCCACGGTCACCGATGTTGGTGTCGAACCCATGTTCCGACTTGGTGATGAACTCGTATGCGTTGGCAATCTTGGCAGCGTTGGCGATTTCTTCGTCGGTAGCATCGGTCTTGCCGAAACGGATGTTGTCCTTGAAGCTAGCATTGAAGAGGATAGCCTCTTGGTTCACATTGCCTATCAACTGGCGAAGGTCGTGTACCGCAAGGTCTTTCACGTTGATGCCGTCGATAAGCACCTCGCCCTCCTGTACATCGTAATAGCGAGGTATCAAGTCGAGCATCGTACTCTTTCCGCTACCGCTCTGTCCCACCAAGGCGATGGTCTTGCCCTTTGGAATCACGAGGTTGATGTCTTTCAATACATATACCAGTTCGTCGCTCTTGTGGTCGGTATAGGCGAATGAAACATGGCGGAACTCTATCTGGTGCTCGAAGCTGTCGATATGCTCAGGCTTCTCCTTGTCCTTGATTTCCACCTCGGCTTGCAGAATCTTGTCGATACGTTCCATGCTGGCGAGTCCTTTTGGGATGTTGTAGCTAGCCTTGGAGAATTCTTTCAATGGGTTGATGATACTATAGAGCATCACGAGATAGAAGATGATGGTTGGACCGTCGATTTTTCCGTAGTCCAAAACGAGGATACCGCCAAACCACAACACGATGACAATGAGTACCGTACCGAGGAATTCGCTCATAGGGTGAGCCATCTGCTGTCGGATGTTCACGCGCATGATGTTGTCTCTGTAGCTGCTGTTCACCTCGTCGAATCGTTTGTTCATCTTTTCCTCTGCGCAGAAAGCCTTGATGATGCGCAAACCGCCCAATGTTTCCTCTACCATGCTCATGGTGTCGCTCCAGAGGGCTTGCGCCGTAATGCTCTTCGCCTTCAACTTCTTGCCCACGAAGCCCATGAACCAGCCGAAACCTGGCACAAAGAGGATGGTGAAGAGGGTGAGTTGCCAACTGATGAAGATGAGCGTGCAGAAATAGAAGAGTATCAAGATTGGGTTCTTGAAGAGCATGTCGAGCGACGACATGATACTGTTCTCCACCTCCTGTACATCGCCACTCATGCGGGCGATGATGTCGCCCTTGCGCTCCTCGCTGAAGAAACTAAGCGAGAGGGAGGTTATCTTCTGATAGAGTTGGTTGCGGATGTCGCGCACGATACCTGTACGGATAGGGATAATCGTGGCGGAAGACAGGAAGTAGGCTCCCGTCTTGAGGAAAGTCATGAAGGCTAGGAACAAGCCGATGACCAAGAGGGCTGCCGATGCACTGTGGGCAACGATAAACTCTTGGATGTAGTAGTACATGTTATTGGTCGCCACTTCCTTGATGGTGCCCCAATCTCCGTTCCAGTGCATGTAGTCGTTGGCACGGATACCTCCGTCTACCTGGAAGAGGATTTGCAGGATTGGTATCAAGGCTGCAAACGAGAAAATGTTCAATACCGCACTGAGGATATTGAACAGGATAGACAGCCCTAGATACTTCTTGTATGGAGGGACGAATCGGCGTAATATTTGCAAGAATTCCTTCATAGGTGCAAATTTAGTGTTTTTGGCGAAAACTACAAAATGATTTCTTGTTTTTTTCGCTTAGCTTTGCTAAAAAGACAACTTTTACCCACTTTTCAGTAGGTAAAGTTGTCTTTTCTATCGGTTGTTTAATCTTTTTTTCTTTTGGTGATGACTTCTTTATTTAAAAAGTCTTTACCTTTTATGAAGACTTATTCTTGTCCAAGTTAGTCTTCCTTCACTTCCTCACCGAAGAGGGTGGCTGAGGTGGAGCCTGTGATGCGAACCTTCACGAACTCTCCGATGTGGTGGTTGCCCTTGTCGATGACCACCGCCTTGTTTTGTTCGGTGCGCCCCATCATCTGCTCACGGCTTCGCTTGCTGAAGTTCTCGATGAGGATGGTGAATACCTTACCCTCGTCCTTCTTGTTCTGCTCGGCGCTCACCTCGGTCTGGAGCTTGATGAGCTCGTTGAGTCGGGCTATCTTGGTCTCTTCCGATACGTTGTCTGGCAGGTGCTTGGCTGCGTAAGTGCCAGGACGCTCTGAATACTTGAACATGAAGGCGCTGTCGAAACCTACTTCCTTCACCAATGAGAGGGTTTCCTGATGGTCTTCCTCGGTCTCATCGTGATAACCCACGAAGATGTCGGTGGTGATGCCGCAGCCTGGGATGATGTGCTTGATGGCAGCAATCTTATCCAAGTACTCCTCACGGGTATACTTGCGGTTCATCAACTTCAATATCTTGTTGCTTCCGCTCTGTGCAGGGAAGTGGATGTGGTTGCAGAGGTTTGGCTCGTCGGCGATGGCGTGCAGGATGTCCTCGG
>ERZ808242.113-NODE-113-length-61556-cov-15.827434_pt1 | contig 61556 bp, 31 predicted proteins | sample MGYA00521244_ERZ808242 | MGnify/ENA primary metagenome ERZ808242 (study PRJEB31516, sample SAMN03275573) | gut metagenome | biome: mammalia-associated habitat; material: feces | host: Papio cynocephalus | place: Kenya | collected 2012-07-27 ... | reverse complement strand
AATTTTCGGGCTGTATCGAGGACTCCTTCCATGCGTCCTTCCATGCGTCCTTCCTTGCGTCCTTCCATGCGTCCTTCCTCACGACCTTTAGCTAATCCTTTTTCTTCACCTTCCATATATGAGCCATAAAGCCCTGAGTAGTAATCATCGACAGCCTTTACGCTTTCGTCGTACTTCTAAATATTTTGACCTGTATGGTTGGAATTGTCCCATACGCCCTGAAAGGGCAGAAGCACCTAGCCTAGGGCAACACCCTAGGGAATATACATGCAAGAACTTCGCCCTGTAAGGGCAAAAGCGTTATACCTGGAGGGGAAATCTTATGCTTTTGCCCTTACAGGGCGTGTTGGTCTCAACCCATTTACCCAGGGCGTTGCCCTGGGCTAGGTGCTTCTGGGCTTTCAGCCCGTGTCAACCGTACAGGTGGGAATATTTTTCTATTTGAATATCGAGAAGTTGACGCTGCCATAGCTTCTGTGCTCCACAAAGCGTGGATGGTCGGAGAAGTCGTAGTTCTTGCCATGCTCGAACACGAAGACACCATCCTCGTTCAGCAGGTCGCCATCCAATACGAGGTCTGGAATCTTAGGGAGATCCTCCAATGCGTAAGGAGGGTCGGCAAAGATGAAGTCGAACTTCTGCTTGCAGCTCTTCAGGAAGCGGAACACGTCGCCACGAATCAAGATGTCTTTGTCCTCGCCTAATTTCTTGAAGCACTGGCGGATGAAGTTGGCATGGTCACGGTCTGCCTCCACGCTTACTACTCGGCTGCATCCACGGGATACCAGTTCGAGCGAGATGCTGCCCGTACCAGCGAAGAGGTCGAGGGCAGAGGCATCCTCGAAGTCGATGTAGCCCTGCAACACGTTGAAGATATTCTCCTTGGCAAAATCGGTGGTAGGGCGTGCCTTGAAAGTGCGGGGAATATCGAAATGACGCCCTTTATATTGTCCTGTGATAATTCTCATGATTAATTTCTAACTTTTAATTTCTAACTTCTACCTTTTAACTTCAGCCTTCTACCTTCTAACTTCTTCACTTGCCCGTATACAGTGTGAGCAGGTCGAACGGCATGCCCTTGATCTCGGTGATGGGGGCACGGTTGAACTCGGCGGCTGGGTTCAAGAGGAAGGTCTTCCTGATGTAGAGCTTGGTATTGTAGGTGAACCACTCCTTGTCGGGAACATCTCCCATCACATATAACTCATCTTGCACTTGGTCGAGTCCCAGCTGCTTCCAAACATAGAGGATGAAGTAGAGCGCATCCTTGGCATGCTCGGTGTTGAACGAGTTGAAGAACTTGAAACGATTCTTCTCGAAGCTGAACAGGTCGAGCTTCTTGTCGTGGAAATATCCGTAGAGCTTGCGATGGATGCCCGTGAAGCTGCGTTGGTGCAGGTAGTGCCACATCGGTTGCATGATAGGGGTGAATCGCACATCAGGGAAGTTGTCTTCCACCACCATCTTCAGATCCTTGTTGATGGGGAACACCGCTACCACGTTGAGGGCGGGCTGCACCCTGAAGAGGATGGCATCGCCGCTATGCCCCGTGAAGGCATGTTGGTAAAGCGTACCTAGGTCTTCCTCATGAAATTCTTCTACGGGCACCAGGAGGATGGGGGTGTCGATATAGACACGCACCTTCTGGTAGCCACGCTGCAAGAGGTCGCTCTCCTTGAAAGCCTGTCGCAAGTTGGCCGCCATGGATACACCGCTCTTCACCGTGTATGGCTCGTAAATGACCTGATGCTCGGCATCGCGGTCTACTACCGAGAAACTGAGCGTCTTGTTGCTCACACGGATGGTGAGTCGTGCTTGTTGTATGTTCTTACCCATAGGCTGTATGAATGTCTTTTGATATTTGGGGATGCGGGCATGTGTCTTTTACCAGTTGCCTGCGTTGTTGTTGTCGGTGGTGATGTCGCCTATCTTGAGCCCAGGATAGAGACCGGCGTAGTTAGCCTTGTCGGTCACCTCCTGTATGTCGTCCTCGTTGAGTCCGTCAAGGTAATCCTCGTAGGCGGCACCGCATTCCATCAGCGGTATCTGCTTGCCGCTCTTGCCCACAATGGTGGTGGCTTCGAGCGAGAACTTCTTTCCGTCGGCGTAAGGGATGAACTGGTCGCCCACCCTGAGGTACTTGCCCTTGACGAGGGTGGCGAAGTCGCCCGTGTAGACGCCATGCTTTGCCTTGAATTTCTCCTCGGCGTCGCGTATCTTCATCAGTTTCGCCTTCACCTCCACCTCTCGGCTCTCCATCGCCCTTTGGAAGCGGATGGGCTGGCTTACGCTCAGCACGCAGAGCAGCATCATCACGATGACGCAAGCTCCCAAGATATAATTATTGTTTATTCTCTTTCTCATTTCAAAAAGTATTATTACTTTTGCAGAGGCAAACTTCCTTAGGGGAGGATTGCCTTACTGAAATGCAAAGATACGCTAAATTACAGATAACACAAAATATTTGGCGTTTAAATTATTAATTATTAATTATAAAATAGGAATTTAATGATAGTCGATGAGCTAAAATATCAGATATTACAGCAGTTTGGCTTTCCGCCGACTCCCGAACAGGCGCATGCACTCGATGTGTTTGCTCGTTTCTTGACCGACCCGAATCCTCATGCAGTGATGATATTGCGAGGTAGCGCTGGTACGGGTAAGACGTCGCTTTCGGGTGCCATCGTCCGCACGCTCAAGGCTATCCGTCAGAAGGTGATGCTCTTGGCTCCTACGGGCAGGGCTGCCAAGGTCTTTTCGCTTGGCAGTGGGGCTCCGGCTTACACCATCCATCGCCGCATCTATCGTGAGAAGGCTTTCGCTGGGGTGGACGGACAGTTCAATCTCAACGACAATCTTTATACCGATACGCTCTTCATGGTGGATGAGGCTTCGATGGTAGCCAACTTGGGATTAGGTGGAACTACCTTCGGAAGTGGCTGCCTGCTCGATGACTTGATACAGTTTGTGTATCAAGGGCATAACGACCGACTGTTGCTCATCGGCGACAAGGCGCAGTTGCCTCCCATCGGCGAGGAGGAGTCGCCAGCGCTCAATGCCGCCGTGCTGGAAGGCTATGGCTTGGCGGTCTATGAGTGCGACCTGAACGAGGTGCTCCGACAAAGCCAGCAATCGGGCATCCTTTATAATGCCACGATGATTCGCCAGATGATAACCCACGACGACATCACCCAGTTGCCGAAGATTCGCTTTCAGGGTTTCGCAGACATCAAGGAGATGCCTGGCTCGGAGCTGATCGAGGCATTGGGGGATAGCTATCACCATGTGGGGCTGGATGACACTATCGTCGTGACTCGCAGCAACAAGCGAGCCAACATCTTCAACAATGGTATTCGCAACATGGTGTTGGACAGAGAGGAAGATTTGGAAAGTGGCGACATCCTCATGATTGTGAAGAACAATTATTATTGGACGGAGGAGGAGAGGAAAAAGTTAGGAGTTAGGAGCGAGGAGTTAGGAGTTAGGAGCGAGGAGTTAGGAGTTTCAGGGGGGAATCATAAAGTTCAAAGTTCAAAGTTTAAAGTTCAAAGTAACGAGATTCCTCCTTTCCTGGCTAATGGCGATAGATGCAAGGTGAAGCGGGTGAGCCGTCGCATCGAACTCTATGGTTTCCACTTCGCCACCTTGCTGCTGCAATTCCCCGACTACGACAATTATGAGTTGGAGGCTACAGTGTTGCTCGATACCTTGCAGAGCGACGCCCCCGCCTTGACCCACGAGCAACAGGAACAGCTCTTCCATCAGGTGGAGCTGGATTACCAGGACGTTCCGCTGAAGGCAGACCGCATGAAGGCGATTCGACAAGATTCCTACTTCAATGCCCTGCAAGTGAAGTTCGCCTACGCCGTTACCTGCCACAAGGCACAGGGTGGACAGTGGGCGCATGTGTACGTAGACCAGGGCTATATGACCGACGATATGCTCACCCCCGATTACATCCACTGGCTCTACACCGCCTTTACCCGAGCCACCGAAATGCTCTATCTCGTAAACTGGCCGAAGACGCAAATAGAGGGTAATGCCGAGGGATAAGGTATGTAAAAATGAGATATAATGGTTCATTTCAGAAAATAACTGATTGAAAGTTTGATAATTCGGGAAAAAAACACTAATTTTGCAACTCGTAAGCATACATCTTTTAATATAGAGAGAATGTAGAAGTGGTATTTTAAGAACGGATATTATTCAAATTTATATATAAATAAATGGAAAATAGAAAAGTTGCATTGATTACCGGTATTACGGGTCAAGATGGCTCTTACTTGGCGGAGTTGTTGCTGAGCAAGGGATATGATGTACACGGCACCATCCGTCGTTCGTCTACCGACTATCGTGAGCGCATCGCTCACTTGGAGGGTACTCCTAATTTCCACCTTCACTATGCCGATCTTGGTGACTCCATGAGCATCATTCAGGTAATGAACAAGGTGAAACCAACAGAAGTTTACAACCTCGCTGCCCAGAGCCACGTACAGGTGAGCTTCGACTCCCCTGAGTTTACCGCCGATGTGGATGCTACCGGCGTACTCCGTATCTTGGAGGCTATCCGCCAGTGTGGTTTGGCAGAGACTTGTCGTATGTATCAGGCTTCCACTTCTGAGCTTTATGGCAAGGTGGAGGAGGTTCCTCAGAACGAGAATACGCCGTTTCACCCATATTCTCCATACGCTGTAGCCAAGCAGTATGGCTTCTGGATAGTGAGAGAGTATCGTGAGGCATACAATATGTTCTGTTGTTCGGGCATTCTCTTCAACCACGAGTCAGAGCGTCGTGGCGAGACCTTCGTAACCCGCAAAATCACTCTTGCTGCCGCTCGCATCAAGCAGGGCAAGCAGGATAAGGTTTATCTGGGTAACCTCGATTCCCTCCGTGACTGGGGCTATGCCAAGGACTATGTGGAGTGTATGTGGCTCATCCTCCAGGCAGAGAAACCAGAGGACTTCGTTATTGCCACAGGCAAGCAGCATTCTGTAAGAGAGTTCGCCCAGTTGGCTTTCCACTATGTGGGCATCGAGCTGAAGTGGGAAGGCAAGGGCGAGAATGAGAAGGGTATCTGCATAGAGGGACCAGAGAACTTGATAGGCAAGACCCTCGTAGAGGTATCGCCAGACTTCTATCGTCCTACCGATGTGGTCAACCTTTGGGGCGACCCAACCAAGGCAAAGGCTAAACTCAATTGGAATCCTAACACCACCTCTTTCGAGGAACTCGTCAAGATTATGGTGGAGAGCGATATGGCAAAGGTTGCCGCCGAGGATGCCGGCCAGAAAGTGAGATGCAATCTAGAAGAATATCTAGAGAAAGGCATCGTCAAGTAATTTTTATCAAGAATTTAGAGGATTTGTTCTCATTCGTCAAGTGATTTTTTTATCAAGAATTAGAGAATTAGAGAATTTTTTCTCTTTCTCTTGTTCAAGATATTGAATTGAACTTACGTTAGAATTTCAGGAAGCGTTAGGAATTGAACTTACGTTAGAATTATAGGAAGCGTTAGGAATTGAACTTACGTTAGAATTATAGGAATTTTTAGAGTATGGCTTTACTTTATCAAGAGGAGAGTAGTGAGTTGATGAGATTGGCTCTGCAACTGCATCAGGAACTAGGATGCGGTTTTAAGGAGAAAGTCTATCAAGATGCCTTTGAGGTATTGCTAAAAGAGAATAATGTGCCTTACATTCGTGAGGCACATATTTCTTTGAATTACCATGGTACAGTCTTGGAACATGACTTTTATTATGATTTCCTGTGCTATGATAAGATAGGCGTGGAACTGAAAGCTACGTCAGGTCTTATTGGTGAGTATGAAGCCCAGATTATCAATTATCTTCATGTTAGCAATCATCAATTAGGTTTGTTGTTGAATTTTGGTGCCTCTAGTTTACAATACAAATGGTATCCCAATGTTTGGCATCACAGGATTTCGTCAGAAATCCCTAATTCCTGTAATTCTTGATTAGAGCAAATTCAAGACTGCAAGAATGAAAATTCTCTAATTCTCTAATTCTTGACAAAAAATAAATATGAAATCTCTAATTCTAGACGAATATGTCATTAAGTAAAGATAGTAAGATTTATGTAGCAGGACACCACGGCTTGGTCGGTTCTGCTATCTGGAACAACCTCAAATCAAGAGGTTACAACAACCTGGTGGGTCGTTCTCACAAAGAACTCGACTTGACCGACCAGTATGCAGTGCAGAAGTTCTTTGACGAGGAGAAGCCTGATGCTGTGGTCTTGGCAGCAGCCTTTGTTGGCGGTATCATGGCGAACAGCCTCTACCGTGCCGACTTCATCATGCAAAACATGAAGATGCAGTGCAACGTTATCAGCAACGCCTACTCTCATGGCGTGAAGAAGCTCCTCTTCCTGGGCTCTACTTGCATCTATCCTAAGGATGCACCGCAGCCAATGAAGGAGGACGTGCTCTTGACCTCTCCTCTGGAATATACCAACGAGGAGTATGCCATCGCCAAGATAGCTGGTTTGAAGATGTGCGAGAGCTACAACCTCCAGTATGGCACCAACTATATCGCTGTGATGCCGACCAACCTCTATGGTCCTAACGACAACTTCCATTTGGAGAACAGCCATGTGATGCCAGCCATGATGCGCAAGATTTATCTTGCCAAACTCATCCACGATGGCGACTGGCACAGCATCGAGGTGGATATGAACAAGCGTCCTATCAACCCTACCGACAAGCTCCGTGCCATCATCGGCGAGGGCAATGTGGATGGCAACAACGACCATGCGCGTATCTTGAAAGCTTTGGAGTTCTATGGCATCTATGATAATAAGGTGGTGCTTTGGGGTACAGGCAAGCCTCTGCGTGAGTTCCTCTGGAGCGAGGATATGGCAGACGCCAGCGTGCATGTGCTCTTGAACGTAGACTTCAAGGACATCATCGGCATCGAGAAGTATTCTTCTGTGTTCTATGGTGCCAAGGTAGACGGTGCCGTTGACCGCAACAACTCCGAGGGTCGTGGTGGCGCCATCCCTTCATTGGGCGAGATTCGCAACTGCCACATCAACGTGGGCACAGGCAAGGAACTGACCATCCGTGAGCTTTCCGAGTTGGTAAGAAAGGCTGTAGGCTTCGAGGGCGAGATTGAGTTTGATGCCAGCAAGCCAGACGGCACACCTCGTAAGTTGATCGACGTAGAGAAGCTTCACAGCCTCGGCTGGACTCACAAGGTCGAGATTGAGGATGGCGTGGAGAAACTCTATGAGTGGTATCAGAATAGTTTGAAAGACTAAATTATATAACAAAAAAGGCAGACTTTTTCGGTCTGCCTTTTTTATTACATCTTTTTATTATATCGAGGAAAATTGTTATTTCAATCCGTCGGCATCGCCTGTGGTCTTGAGTCCGTTGCTCTTGTTGCGAGGTGTAATCTTCACATTCTTTGCCACGGTGTTTTCGATGACATCGGTCTTGAAAGCCATCTTCTTGTCGGTACAGGTGATGTTCTCGAAGGTGAAGCCCACGAGGCGATATTTGTCGCTCTTGCCCACGTCGAAGAAGTTGTCGCAGTCCATCTGGATGTTCTTCATCGTGATGTTGTTGCACTGGCTCAGCGGCATGTCCTTGCGATCGCCGGGCTTGAAGAACTGGGTCCATGGGCGAATCACGAGGAAACTTCCTGTGGTGCCCTGGATATTATCCACGGTTACGTACTCGTAGTGCTGAGGCGTGTCGGGGCGCATCTTCAGCCAGAGCACACGCTGTGCCTTATCCACCTTGATGTTTCTCAGTACAATGTTGCGGTCTTTGAGACTCTCGCTTCCCAAGGTCAGGCATCCATGTACGGTTCCGTAGTGGCAGTTTTGAATGAGCACATTATATACAGGTCCGTTCTCTGGAGCCTTGTCGGCCCAAGTGCCTTTGCCGCCCTTGATGGCGATGGCATCGTCGTTGACGCTCATATAGCAGCCGTCCACCAATACGTCGTGACAAACGTCGATGTCGATCGCATCGCTGCTCGGTGCTCGCAAGCCCTGGGTTGGAGCGAAGATGTGGCAGTCGAGGTAGCGCACGTGGTCGCAACGATAGATGTGATTGGTCCAGAAAGGACTGTTCTGGATATGCACATCCTGTAAGGTCACGTTGCTGGAGTTGCTGATATATACCAGGCGAGGGCGCTGTGCATCCTTGTTGGTACACTGGCGGTTCCAGGTGCGGCGAATCCAAAACTCCTCCCAGTAGTGGTGACCGTTGCCGTCGATGGTACCAGGACCCGCGATGGTAAAACCATCGCACTTGTCGGCATTGATGAAGGCAGAGAAGTACTTGCAGGTCTCTCCCTCGATGCGAGTCTCCAAGACTGGGAAGTTGGCGATGCGGTCGCTGCCTTTCAGTTTGCCACCTTCTGATACATAGAGGTGGGTCTTCGGCTTGAAGAAGAGGGCACCGCTCTGATAGGTTCCCGCAGGGACGACGATGACACCACCGCCATCCTTCGCTGCACGGTCGATGACAGCCTGAATGGCCTGGGTCTGAATCAAGGTACTGTCGCTCTTCACGCCATAGTCGGTGATGAGATACTTCCTGCCGAGGGTATCGACATTTACTTTCTGGGTGTTGCTGAACCAAGCGTCCATCTTCGTGCCGTCAGGCCAAAGCTCAGTCTTGGCTTTCTTCACTTTGTTTTGTTTCTTGGCGGCGTTGGTGCTTAGTGGCGAGAGTGCCACCAAGCAAGCCATGAGCCAAATATATTTCTTCTTTGCTATCATTTTCTTTATTTTTAAATATGTATGGTAGGAATAGCCCTATACGCCCTGTAGGAATAGTCCTATACGCCCTGTAGGAATAGCCCTATACGCCCTGTAGGAATAGCCCTATACGCCCTGTAGGAATAGCCCTATACGCCCTGAAAGGGCAGAAGCACCTAGCCTAGGGCAACGCCCTAGGAAATGTAGCGCGCTCCTATCGCCCTGTAAGGGCAAAAGCGTAAAAAATCCCTATAAAAATATAACGCTTTTGCCCTTACAGGGCGTTTTAATCACATAATGTCTACCCAGGGCGTTGCCCTGGGCTAGGTGCTTCTGGGCTTTCAGCCCGTGTCAACCATACAGGTGCTTCTGGGCTTTCAGCCCGTGTCAACCATACAGGTGCTTCTGGGCTTTCAGCCCGTGTCAACCATACAGGTGCTTATTTTTTTACTTTTTTATTTTTCACTTTTTAACCTTTAAAAGCTTGTAATATTCTACTGCTCCCAACAAGAGGCAGCCTGTGCCGTAGTCCTCGAAGTCGGGAACGGAGGTGAAGGTGACTGGCTGACCTGCGGCAGGATCTTTGCCAGTGCCTTGGTTGTAGCCGATGAAGCCATCCTCGTGGACGGAGGCAGCCAGTGCCTTCCAAGCCTTGTCCATTGCCTTCTGGTAAGTGGCTCTAGGCAGAATGCCTTGTTGTACACCCCAAGCCATGCCGTAGAGGAAGAGACCTGTGCCCGTCATCTCTGGACCGCCGTAGTTGGCAGGGCAAACGAGGCTTACGTTCCAGTAACCATCCTCACGCTGGCTCTTCAGGATAGCCTTGCTCATCAAGATGAAATCGTTCTTGAGATACTGATAGTTCTTGTCGGTCTTAGGCAAGGTCTGCATCACACGTACCAATGCTGCATATACCCAACCATTGCCACGGCTCCAGTAGCAGTTGCTGCCATCTTTCTCCTTGTAAGGGGGTACATAGTCCTTGTCTCTCCACCAGAAACCTTCCTTCTTGTTGAAGAGTCCCCCAGCCAAGGTGTCGCGGCTCCACTTGTAGGAGTTCATCGCATAGTCGAGATACTTCTTCTCGCCAGTGATCTTGGCATACTTGGCATAGACAGGCATCGCCATCTGGATGGCATCGATCCATGTCCAGTAAGACACTCGCTTGGTACTCATCTGATGGTCGAGGTTCTCCTTCACCTTGCTGATGTCCTTCTTGCCGCCCGTCTGCACATAGCGGTCGAGATAGGTTTGCTGGCAGCACTGGTTGTCGGCATCGGTATCGTTCACGCTGTTGCGAGCCGTCCACTTATGGTAGTCAGCCCACTGGTCGGTGTAGTCGAGGTAACGCTGCTGAGGGTCAATCTCGTAGAGAGCCATCAGTCCCTCATAATATACGGCACGAGTCCAGAGGTTGCTCGTGCGCTTCTTCTTCACATAGGTGTCGATGGTAGGGTCGCTGTACTTCGTCATGAAGTAGTTGTTGGTGCGATGCGCTACCTCTAGGATTTCCTGCTGTAAGGCATTCTCTGCCTTTGCAGCATTCTGCACTTTTTGAGTATTTGGGGTGCTCTGCGCAGAGATGGCTGTCATGCCCACGAATGCGCAGAGGGTTGTAAAGATAAGTTTCTTCATTGCTGAATGATATTTGATGAATTATACCTTATTATATATAATCTGTTACTTCAATTCTATGAGTTTCACGCTACTGTTGAGACCGCTAGCTACAGGTTCCCAGTTGGCATAGGAGGTTTTCTTGTAGTTGATGTTCACCACGTTGATTTCTTTCATCTTGCGCCACTTCACGCCTTGTCGGTCGAGTTCGGCGATGCGGTTGGCTGGCAGGTTGGTAACCTCGATGCGGAGGGTGTTCTTTCCCTTGACAAGCGTATCCTTGCTGTCGAGGATGTAAGGCACAGCCCAGGCGCATCCGATATACTTGCCATTAATGTATACACGGGCACTCTCACGAACATCGCCCAGGTCGATTGCCCAATGCTTCTTGGCATCGTCCTTGCTCATCTTGAAGGTGGTCTCGTAAACGCCCGTTCCCATGGTCACCTTTGCCTTCTCGTCGAGGTTTTCCCAAGATTTCAATCCCTGCAACTGATAGGTCTTGCCCACCTGTGGCTGCTCCTCGGTAAAGGAGAGCGTCCAGTTGTTGGCGGTGAGGTCGATGCTCTTGCCATCGGCAGCTTGTTGAGCCTCAGGGGTGATGGAAGCCTGAGCATTTCCTGCATTCCAATCGCTTACAGGCTTGTTGGAAACCAGGAGGATGCGGCTCTCGCCACTCTTCAGCCGGATGTCCAAGCCCTTGTCTGAGATGTTGGCTGCGTGGTATTCGCCTGTCATTGGGTTGTACCATACGCCATATTTTTCTCCTGTGCCCAAGGCAACAGACGATGCTACATCGTCCTTGGTAAGGTTGGCGATGAAGTAATGATGTCCCAAGGCATTGCTTCGGCGAATCATCTTCAGTCCGAGTTGCTTCTTGAGCATCTCAGGCTTGGCAGCTTGTGCCATCGCCTCGGTGTTGTCGCCCTTGATAATCTTGGCACCTTGTGACTTGAGGTTGGAGATATGCTGGATGACGTCACTAGGCATGATGTTGTTGCCAGGGATGATGAGTCCCTTGTAGCGAGTGCCGGCAGCTGTCTCAATCATGCCATTTTTAAAGGTACACGTGCGCAGGTAATTGTCGCTGATATAGTCGCAGTCGAAGCCCGCCTTGTCGATGTCGAGGATGGTCTTGATAAATTCAGGTGCCTTCTTCGCCATGGAGTGGATGTCAAACTGCATCAACCAGTTCTTGGTGTCCTTGCGCCACATGTCTCTTACCGGCAGATAAACCAAGAAGTCGTTGTCTGGCTGTCCCCACTGCAAGTAAGTCTGGCAGTTAGTGATGTATTTCATCAGCTCTGGGGCATCGCGCCAAATGCTGTTGGTAGGGCTCATGTCGACGGAGGCATAGAACTTCCAACCTGGCCATGGGTCGTTCTTAGGCGAATAAGCCGTGCCATGGAAGAACATGTGGTTCACTCCGGCGCAGAACATCAGGTCCATGTCCGGTTTCATCTGGCTCAATGAGGTGCGGAAATGCTCGGTGAGCCAGGTGAAGGTCTCGCTCGAAGTATACTTCTTTCCTGTGATGTGGGCGGCAGATGGCGCGTACTTCAACATGCTGAGGTCGCTGTAGTTAGGACGAGTCATTCCTGGATCCTTGCGCAAGCCCTTGATGCCGAAGTCGGTGAGACCGAAGCCTTCAATCTCAGGAATGTCTACGGCAGCATAGCAGTCGATGAGGTTGGCTGGTGAGCCATGCGCCTGGTTACGGGTGATGGCGCCACGGTCGTGCGCCCACTTGGTCCACTGCTCGGTGAAGTTATGGAGCAGCATGTCGCCCAAGGTCTCACGGTAGTCGCTTACCACCTCGGCATCGCCATCCAAGAACTCAGGGAACTTGTCCTGCAACTTGTATCCATGCATCTTCTCAAACTCGGTGAGGAGGGTAGGAGTCCAGTTGGCACCATATACCTCGTAGCTGTCATTAAAGAAAGTATGAGGATAAGGAGTCTTCGAAGCCACAAAGGCACTGTCGATGTGGGCTAGATAATGAGCCACGGCGGTAGAGTCGAAGTGGTCGATGACATAGCCCTCGCCACCAGGAGCCGCACGTTTCACCTTTTGGCGGGTACGGCTCTCATAAAGGGCGATGACACGTTTCTTCTTCTTGTCGCCTTCCACAGGATAAGACTTGATGACCTTCAGCTTGGCGAAGGCACGCTCTTTCTCAGGCACGTTGAACTGGATGTCCATGAGCTTCTGCTTGATGCCCACTACGGTATCTACGAACACCGCCTTGCAAGCAGCCTCGCTGATAGGCACCCAAGGACCACCGAATGGCCAACCCGTGCCTGTCGCCATATCGGTCTCGATGCCCACTTGCTTGTTCTCTTTCTCCACGAACTGGAGCATGTCCATCCATTTCGGAGAGAGATAAGGGATGTCGTTCTTGTCGTTGCCTTGCACCCCATAGAGCGGTGTGATTTCCACGGCACCGATGCCCGCCTTGGCATATTCGTCGAGGTTCCACTTCAAGTTTTCCTTGTCTACGGCAGACCCCATCCACCACCATCTCACTCCAGGCTTGGCTTCCTGGGCAGGGGTAGGGAGGTACTGCGCCTGACAGTTGAGCGATGCCATCATTGCCAGGGCGAAAGAAAAACCTACAAACTTATTTCTTTGTGACTTATTCATTATATTGTTGGTTTTTAAGTAATGTTATTATTCAGAGATTGTTTCATCTTGTGAGAGACAGCGTTTCTATCTTTCGAAAGATAACATGTAGTCTTCGTTTGCAAAGATAAATAAAAAAAATGGAGTACGTTGCTTTTATAGTTCGGAAATCTATAAAATAGTACAAATATAAATGATATTTGCCAAAAAGTAGGGGTGTTAGCCTAGAAATAATAGTACTTTATGCCATAAAGATGAGAGGAAAATTTGCAGCATTGAAAAAATATCTGTATCTTTGCCAAAAAATAAGATTATGGCTTCAAGGAGATAACCGTTAGGAATACAGACATTCTCCGAAATCGTGAAGGGGAACTACTTCTGTGCTGACAAGACGGCTATCGTCTATCAGTTGGCTCATTATGCCAAGTTTCATTTTCTGGTCTGAAGGGATATATGTCGTAGTGATGACAGACGGCAATAAGACTTATACCCAAGAAGTTGTGAATAAATAATCATAAAAAAAAATAGTAAAGGGCGTGCGGTCAAGGATAAAACCTTGCTGCACGCCCTTTGTCGTTTGAGCTACTACTGGCGAGATGTTTGGTGATGATGTCTATTCATAGCCGGAGACATCTCCATCGGAACTGCTGCCACCGCTTGGGGTTGAGCCAGAGGATGAACTGCCACCGCTAGCATCGTCCTTCTTGTCGGTGTCGCCCGTGTTTTCACCCTTGTTGTTATCCTTGTTGTCACTCTTGTTGGGTGATTTGTCGATGACACCATCGTTGTAGAGGATGCCGTTGGCACCTTGTTCCACGCTACCGTCACTCTTCACGTCGCCCACATAGACGGAATTGCTTACGTGTGTGTTCTCGACTGACGCAAAAGCGATGTAGCAGGAGAGCAAGTCGCCCGACCAATCGGCTGGCAGTTTCAGTGTCGCCTTGCAATCCACGCGGCTGGCATCCTCGGTGGTGAAGACCGCCTCGCCCTTGGTGAAGTTGTAGATGAGTGGCATGGCGAAATCGTCGATGGCAGCATGACTCTCGTCGGAGTTGTCCTCCCAAGTGAATGTTGCTACATCGTTTTCCACCTTCACGGTGCAGAATCGACCTGGCATCAGGGATCCGCTGCTCACTAGCACTTTGCTAGGGTCGATGCCAAAGGCTGGATACTTGCCAGCCATGCAGTTGCGCACGGTGTGGCTCATGGCTGCGTTGGTGGCAGTCTGCTGCTGGGTGTAGTTGCGGAAACCAACCTGGAGGTAAGCCGTCATCACCTTGACAAACTTCTGCGCCATGCCAAACTTGGTGCGCTGAGCCATCTGTTTCTCTGTGCGAGGGTTCTTGATGCTCTGAGCCTTGCCACGCATGTAAGCCATGCCCTTCCAGCTACCGCCAATCACTGTTCCTACGGTTCCATTGAATCCGCCAAGAATACCTTGTCTAATCTTTCCCATAATCTTTTCCTTTCTTTGAGATTAAATAGTTAAACATTACATGATGTGGCTCCCTTCTCCCTTCCTTGTCTAGCTCTCCCAAACTACGTTTTTCGGAGCATGTATAGACTTGGTACGGAGTTGGTACGGAGCGGGTACGGAGAAGGTCTTCTTCCAAGTCCGATCGCTACTCTTCGGAATCATCCTCAGTAGTCCTCGTTTCCTAACCACATTGCAAAGATACCACTTTTTCTTGCCCTATGCAAGCATCGGTAGAAGCCTGCGTTAGCTTGCGCTTGGTTGCGTAGTTGCGTCTGTCGAGGTGGTGTCCTCTGCCTTGTTTTCTGTTGTTTTTATCTTCTCGTACTCGCCATTTCCTGTTCGTTTGCAGAGGGAATGCTTGTTGACGTATTCACCCACATATTTCTCTGCGGTGCGCTGTGCGATGTTCTGTTTTTTGGCAATGGCGAGCACCGTTTGACGGTTGAACTTGTCGGGAAGACTTGTGAAGAGCCTTTCGCTCTTCGGATTCAGTTTGATGCCCATCATGTCTTCGCCCTCCTTGTTTGGCATCAGTGTGGCGAAGATTCTGGCAGCGTGCTGCATCAACGTGTCGGCGATGATGAAAGCGCTCTCTAGGTCTTCGTCTTGGCAGATGATGGTGTCGCTGACAGGAGATACTTCCAGTCTGGTGATGCTCAGCACCATGGCGATGCGGAAAGTACTCAGTCCGAGTCGATAGATGCTGGCTACAAAGTCCCTTCCTAGCATATTTTTGTATTCCTCCACGAGATTGTCGAAAAAAGCGTTGAATCGGTCGTGCTGTGCTTCGGTCAACTCATACTTGATGCCTCCCTTGCCTGATACACCCTTGTTGCCGCTTGCATGAGACAGTGTGGCGGATAGGTTGGCTAGTTGATTGTGGATAGTGAATACACGCTCTCCGATAGCCTCCATCTCTTCATCGATGGTGAGCTTCGACTTGCAGAACACATTGTGCCATTTCACGGGAATATCCACTTTCATGAAAAGAAATCGAGAGAAGAGTCCATTCTCGGGCGATGGGATGAGGTTGTTCACCTGTCCTGGTGTGCCGGTGAGATAGACCGTCCACTTTGGGTTGTGAATCTCCACATGCTCATTCTCCTTGCGGCGACGATAGGTGATGTCCTCGTGGTGGAATCCTTTGCGCAGACCATCGGAGAAGTTGCCGTAGTCGCTCTTGAGCGTGTTGGCTAGAGAGTCTGCCTCGGTCTCGAAGGTGATGCCCTGGTCGTGGTTGTCGTGCAGAGCTTGATAGATGGCGGTGGATGAGCAGTTGGCTGGTATCAGCATGGAGCGATAGGGTGGTTCCTTGGGCATAGGCATGGCTGCGGCTTTTTTACTGCCCATGGCACGAATTTCTGCCATCTGTTGCTGATAGTCCTCCATTTCCAGTTTGTTGGCGTTGCGAATCTCTTGCTCGATGCGGCTTACCAATTTGAGGCAAGCGGAGGTACGTCCCTTCCCGCTGGCGGCATTTGCCACTAGGAAGGTGAAGAGGTTGGCATATACTCTCATGTCGTCATAGATGGCGTACACTTCTGGGAAGACTCCGCTTAGGATGGTGATAGAGGCGAGCAAGAGCATGTCTTGCTCGGTAGGTGTCTTGCCAAGTACTTTGACATCTCTGAAGATAGGAGGCAAGTTGGTTCCCAGCTTGTCGCTGAAAGTAGGGAGCGAGGTGTCTGCTGGGATTTCATGCTCTGGCGTTTCGTTTGCAAGGCTTGCAGCTTTTGCAAGGTTTGCAGTTTTTGCAAGGTTTGCAGAGTTTGCAGGTCTTGCAGAGCGAGGTGCATTGTAGGCTGGCGTGATGTCGCAATGGGCATTGGCAATGCTTACATCCACACCAGCTTCCTTGGCATAGCCAAAGAAAGATGCTGCTGTAACACCGGAATGGTTGCCAGAGGTATGAAGACGCTTGATGCAGTCATCATAGAGGTTGTCGCATTTCTGATGGTCGTACTCGGCATTGAATCGGCTGATGTCGTGGAAGATGCTTCTTCCATCCTCGCCCATTTCGAGCGTGATGCCAAAGGCGATGTTGCGCCAACGGTTATAGCCAGCGGTGATGTCGATTCCCATCTCCACGATGCGGTTGGCTACTGTGCGGATTTGCTCCGCTGTACTGATGCTAGCCCATTGCTTAGGGCTGAAAGTCTTATTTTCTGACATAAATTTAATCTCCTATAAAAAAATCGTTTGAATTTTATTGAAATGCCATTATAATGCCATTTCAATTATTTTTCCCTTCGAGCGTAGAACTTCTTTTTTTATTCTTCGTTCTTAACTTTTTGTCTTTCGCTCTTCATTTTCCGTTCTCCATTCCTTGTTCTTCACTTTCAAAATGGGCAAATGAGAGGATTCACGTAACAGTTGTTATCGAATGGCAGAAAACAGGCTCGGCTCACGTTCTTGCAAGCAGGGTCTATATCCACCCCATAGTTCCAACGAATGTAGTTTTGCAGGGCAAGGAACCAAGTGGCATGGTCAGCCTCTTGCAGGTCTATCTGGTTGATGAGTTTCAACCCATCGCCCGATGGACTGCGGAAGGCAAGTTCCAGTTCGAAGTTTTCCTTCATCACCTCATCGTGTATGAACTGCTGTTTAAGTTCTTCCACGTGGTCATAGCCGATGTGGTCGATGTCGGTGCAAATCAAGCCTGAGTGCTGGATGAGCCCCTTGTCGTTTCGGCTACAGAACTTACCGCTTGCCAGGATGTAGTCGAACTGCTTTGCCTTGTACGCCTTTCGCTCTTTTTCGTCTTCGATGCCACGGAGCGTATCCGTGGCATGCTTGAAGAGGGAAGGGTTGGTGATGTACGCCCAGAGGTGATAGATGCCTACACGGTTGCGACTCACCACATTGGAGATGGGATGGCGGTAGTATTGCATCCGATGCTCATAGAGTTGGTCGAGAGTCATGGGCATGGTGTACCTCCTTTCTCTTCTCCTTCCTTGGAAGTTTCCTCTGTTGTAGAGACTGGCATTGGCTTGATGCGGCTGTCTCTGTAGGAATCCTCCAAGAGTCGTTGCAGGTCACTCTCCTTGTAGTAGCATCTTCCGCCCATCTTGGCGAAAGGCAGCTTGCCATTGGAGCGCAACGTCTGCAAGGTGCGCTGGCTGATGTGGAACATATTCATCACATCGAAGTTGTCGTGCCACTGGTCGAGTGGGGTGAGTGCAGAGGTTGGTGTGCATGGCGTAGTTTGCACGCTTTGCACGTTTTGCAAACCTTGCAAAGATTGCAAACTCTGCATGTCTTGCCATGTCTGGGAAGCTTGCGATTGCAGCAAGTCCTTTTTTAGATGTATTTCTTTCTTCATCTTGTTGCTAACAGCGGTGGATGTCTTGAAGTCTCAAAAGCACCGCCTGGTGGATACGCCAACACCTCGAAAAGACTTCAATGTTCTCGGTGCTCCTGAATGGATATGGAGGCCTCCATACTGGTTTCTCGTTTGCAAAAGTATTAAGAATATTTGAAGAAAGAATGGATTTATCGAGATTGTGAGATGGGGTAATAAACGTACGGCAAAGAGACGCTAGAGAAGATTGCAAAGTCTTGTAATACTGATAGATAATGATGGATAGGCTTTGATGGGGTATAACCGCACTTGTAAAAGGTGAAAATGTGGATAATGGTGCTTAAACGATACGGATAAAGAAAATAACCCGATTTGGATGGTGGAAATATAACAAATAAGCGGATTGGATTTTAGTTTTCAATCCGCTTATTTATGGATAAAATGGAGTGATAATCCGCTTAATTGGCTGAAGATAAAAATAAAGTAAGAGGGTGCGACATAAGCTAGGCTTACGACGCACCCCCTATTATAATACTATTATCCTTTGGGCAATCTGTTATTTAACCACTACTTTTTGGTTATCAATAATATATATGCCACGTTTCAATTTCTTAAGCGTTTCCGGTGTTGCATTGGAATCTATGAGTACACCCTCTACACTGTATACACTCATCTTTCGAGAAGAGTTGCCAAAGGCTTCATGTATACCTGTTGCACAGGTAGGGGACAACGTATAAGGCTTCTTGCGACTTCCTATAATCACTTCCGAATCGAATGGCAAACTTTCTTTTGCAACAAAGGTGTCTCCATTGTTTGTGTTCTCAACGATGAATGTTATCGTGGTTACATCATCGCCATAAATCGTCAAATAATGTTTTCCGCCGATGTATTGGCTTTCTCCACGACACTCGTTGCCAGCAAATGCATAGATACGACAATGCTCGTTGTCTACATCAGATGAAGAATCTACAATGTGTGCTATCACATTCATCGTAGAAGGATACTTGTGTGCATCAACTGCTGTCATTGGATTGTCGGCAATGTCTTGCGCATTTACTTTGCTCTTGTCAGAAAAGTCAAAAATCAAAGTTTTATCAGTCACAGACTTATAGATGTATCCATATCCTGGGATAAGTGTATCTAGCGTGCCTTCCCAATATCCGTTGTAGAATTCAGAGAATCCATACTGTGATGTCATATAGTCTCCATCTGATGCTTGGGTCAATATGTCATTGATGTCCTTTTCCTCATTGCATGGAAATGCTATCCAGTTCCATCCTGCATGTAGCTCAATAGGTGTCTCTGTTGTGTTTAGAAGACGACCTTTGAAAGACTTCATGGTGCCGTATGAAGCCTCCATCTTGTATGCTAGACCTGGCTGCAGTGATTCTATGCTTCCAGTCACTCCTTGTGTTAGGTCGCTGATTACTTCGTCATGCTGGCTGACAATGTGAGTTACGTTGCCCAAGAATTCGCTTACAGGAATAGGCTCGCTAACATAAGTTGAAAGCCAGTTCCAACCTTTGGATAGCGTAAGAGATTGAGCGAAGATGTCACGTCTGAAGTTAGCCTTGACGTTTTTTTCTTCATTGACCTTTAAAGTGATGTTTGCGTCTTCACTTACCTTTTTGCCATTGATGGTCCAGCTCTCAAATATGTAGTCTTCGTCGGCTTTTGCCGTGAGCTGCAATACGTCGCCAAAGGTGTAGATACCCGCTGCAGAGCCGATAATTGCGCCTCCTTCGATGTCTTCATCTAATGTTACCGAATAGTTCTTCAGAGCATAGTTTGCTTTGACGTCCATATCTTCGATAGCTAAGTATTCTAGCTCTTTGTTGGTGGATACAACTTCACCATTCACAGTCCAATTCTTAAACTCGTAGCCCTCGTTGGCATCAGTTGTCAATCTCAATAATGAGCCATATTTTGCGTTTTTTTCTTCGTTGCTCGTCAGCTTACGTGCTTTTGTTTCAGAAGATTCTTCTACTGTTCTCACAGAGCCTGCCACAGTAGGGTAGGTGGATGTGCTCAAAGCGACAAGTCCGTCACGGAACATAATCCATCCCGCTTGTTTTCCGTCCTTGCCTAAGTAGCCTTCCTTATCCTTTATGTTTGCAGTATTGACAGTGAGTACAAAGTAACCGTTTCCTACATTCTTGTTGAATGCAGCAAGGTCAAGAGTAAATGTCTTGTCATCATCCGTTGAGATGCCAATGGAACTTACATCTTGTTTTACACCTTGAACAGCTATAGAAATATCATCCGTGGTAAACGACGATGATTCCACATACTTGTTAAACATTACCTTAACCTGCTCTATCGGTTTCGTAGCTATCTTTCCTTCCTCTGGCGTACCTTCTATGGAAGCTACGTCAAGCAGCAGGTCTGGTGTAGGTTCGAATGTGAGGATATACGTCTCGCTCTTACCAGAGATGATGTTGTCGGCAAAGTGGATTTTATTCTCATATAGAGGGTCCTTGCCGTCACGGAGTGTGCGGTCGGTCTGCCAGAAGTTACGTAGTGGCATCTTTTTGCCGTCGCTTTTTCTTACTACTGACTTCAGTTTTGTGATGCCATAGGTTGGGTCTGTCACATTGCCATAATTCCAACCGCTCTTATCTGCCGATACCGTCATGGCATAATCGGTCTTCGATACTTTCTGTATATCCGATATTTGTGCCAAAGCCACTGGCTCTATCTCGCCATTTGAGAGATAAAGCATGTCTGGGGTATCATTGGCATCAACGATGTCATTGGTCATGAAGCCCGCGAGTTTGTCATTTCCTTGTTCTATCTCCAAGCTTCGTATCAACTCATGAATGTTTACTTGGTTGAGAAGAGATAAGTCTGGATTGCCGTAACTTGTAACATGCGTTGCCTCTACATCGTAATCTACGAAATGTCCCAGTAGCGAACTCTTGATCCACCATTGTGCATAGGCAGTACTTTTGGCAGGAATAGTGCCAAAGTCGGTCTCGACGGTACTGCCAAGGGCGAGCGACTTTTCTCCGCCATTGAGTTGACTGCTCATGAGCTCGAAGTCTATCTTCAGACCTTTCTCGTTATCAATGATTTCTGGTTGGTCGGTGTACATTCTGACGTTGGTTGCATCGCCATAACCAGTATTATTAATAAGGAGTGAGAATTCCGCCTCTTCGGATGGCTCCACTTTCTCGGTAAGAGGATCGTCACCCTTGATGTCACGTTGCATGAAGTAGGTGAGGTCGAGGTTTGGCGAAGGCTTGACCGTAAGTGTCACTGGCGCCAAGGTGCGAGTTACCGTGAGCCCTGTGAATGGATCTACATAAGATAGATTTCCACCGAACGAATAGTATTGGCTGTTTGTCGGGGCAGCATACTTGGTCGGGATGAACATAATGGTAGCTACACCTGTTTGTTGAGCATCCAGTGTCCATCCATCCTCCAAAGTCAATTTTCCCGTGAATCCCTTGAGCGATTCTGGGTTGATTTGGAATTCATGGCTTGTGGCAATATTTCCATGTTCATCCTTCACCGTCAATGCCAACTTTACATCTTTCATGGCAGTACTCTCGTTACCATTAAAGACAGTGAGCGTGCCACGAAAAGCCTGACGTGTCATCACCATCTTTTGAGAGAACTGCAGGGTGATAGATGCACATACAGATGAAGTTTTCTCTTTGTACTTTTCTGCACATACGTTGTAAGCTTTCAAGAAGCGGTCTGACAGAGACTCATAGCCCATGCTGACGGCAGCTTCGTTCATGGTTATGTTATAGGCGATGAGTTCTTCCAACTTGTTGGAATCAATGTAGTTACTATCGTCTAGTCCATTCAAGCGCTTGTACAATTTTATGGCTTGGTCTGCTGTCACAGAAGCAGGACGCAAAGCAAGAATGTCTTCGTCTGTAAGCCCTTTCTTTTCTGTCACTGCTACCGCAAAATCCAGTTTGTTCTCCATATCGTTTCCAACCCAGGTGGAATCTCCAAATATCTCTGTAAGAATATGAGAGAAATTCTCTAGATAATCTGCCTCCATAGAAGCGACCTCGTCATACTCTTTCTGCCAGCCTCTATTGTCGGAATCACGGGATTGTACTCGTGCTTGGTTGTTATCTTTAGAGTTTTGGCATGGTTCGGATGATATCTTTACTACCTCTTTTATTTCCCATATTTCTTTACCTAAATCATATAGGTCGGAAACTGGTAATCCAGTTTTATAGTCAAAGTAATGTTTTGCCGCATCAAATAGCTGTTGCGCTAATTTCTTGAGTCCTTCTGCGTCTAAGATTAATCTTTTTTCCTCTTTTTTTTGTTTTGCAAGTTTGTAAGTGGTGTCTAATGCATCATTGACAGGCCCTAGGAAAGTTTTTCCAATCAATACGTTAAATAAATCTTCCGCTTTCTTTGCATCGCATGGGTCACACATGTTCCATGCTTTCTCTGTAACTACAGCAGGCTCTGATGTTCCTGAAGCTTTAGAACCACCGCCGCCAGCAGGACTGCCAAGGCCGCCGCTACCACCCCCGAACAAGCCAGAAACGTAGTTGATGATAGTCGCACCAGTTGCTGCCGCAGCACACATTTTCATTCCCATTCTCTCCACCGATTCATTGTGTTTCAAAGAATCGCCACAAAGAGCCTCGTAGTTATCTATGAATTGGGTCATACAGCTGGAGAAATTATTGACCAAATCATGCCCTGCAGATTTTGCCGTTTTCCTAGCATTGGTACCATCTTGCAATCTCGTGATTCGAACAGGCACTACGATGGTTTGCTGAGCAGGTAAGTCTGTTGCTTCCAAGCTTACCAATGGCTCGAATTTCCATTCGTCCGTATTCTCTGGCATGACCAGCTGATTGTTCATGGCAGTGACCAATCCCTTGTTGGTGGCTGTAATATAGACCAGCGTACTTTCGCCTGCTTTCATGTTGTCGCCATCGATTTTATCAGGCACACCAAGCACTACCACAGGTTTAGGAACATTGGTTTCATATTCCACCTTGGTTACCAACTTATATCTATCTTCGATTTCTGTCTCCTCTACATTCCATTTGTAGGTGATGGCTGTGTATCCCATGTTGACTACCACTTTGCGTGTACGCTCCGGATCCACATATACATTCATCGTCTCGTCTTGATGTTTGTCGGCTGTGACATGGAGTGTGTAATAGCCTTCTGGTAGCTCAATATCGAATATGCCGCTTTCATTGGTTTTGCCCGTGGCAATCTCTTTGCCCGTGGTAGGATGCTTCACTGCGACATCAGCGTTTGCTACGTGAGGAGCTTCGCTAGTATAATAGGTAAACTCATCGCAAACATCGACTGAAAGAATGCCTTTTGCAGATGATACAGGTTCTATATTGAAAGGGATGGATATACCATTTCCATGTTCGCAGTTTACGGCTATGTTGCCTGTTACAGTCACATTTGCTTGCATCTTGTCGCTTGGACTGATGATGAGAGCCACTTCTTTGCTCTCTCCCATGGCAAGCGAACTGAGGGTCTGGATGCCATTGAGCCTTATCCATGAAGGAGTACTAAAGGTGATGTCGCCTGTCTCCGCCTTACCTACATTAGATATAGTAATGCGATATTCACGCTCACTGCCCAAGGTAACTGAGGTGTTGATGCTAGCCACGTTTGACTTAATCTGGGCATTTGGCTCTCGGATATAGAAATTGATGTCGGATGTAGCGTTTGCCCCCTCGTCGCTTGTGAACGATACCTTCAAGGTTTGCCATGCCAGCTTAGGCGATACTTCTACACCTGTAATGGTATAAGAAATTTTCTTTGTTTCTCCACCGCTTATGTTGATAGGTGCGTTGGCTAAGGTAACTTTTGCATTGGAAAGCTCAGACATCAGCTTCGCCTTTACATTCTTCAATGGCAAGGTACCAGAGTTGGACAACTCAAAACTTCCAGTGAAGCTCTCGCCTTTGTTCACATCGCAGGTAAGAGATGAGTTTTTCACCTCCATGCCGTATATGTCGAATGAGCATTGCTCTGTATCCACCTTGTCATCGTGGAAGCAGGAGCCAACTACGAAATGTCCATACTGTTTATCGAAAGGCTTGTATTTGACGGCGAAACTACCCTGGGCATCAGTCTTTGTAGTGATAACTTGGCGATACCCCTTGTTGATAACATACACGTCTATGTTGGCATTGGCTGTATTTCGACCACTAGCCTTACCTCTAATTTCAATCTCTTCTCCCTTTCCGAACACAGTTTTTGATATCGTAGTAGATGTTGCGAATGGCGCAAGGATATGGAGGGTGAGGAATGTGGAGGCATTGTTGTTGTAATCCAGCTCTGCATGCCCCTTGTTAGGATTTACCTTCACGTAGAGCGAGTGTTCACCTATCGCCATCTTGCCTTGGATACGAATCTTCATATCGGTCGTTTGACCAGCAGCAATGGCAGCGTCGGTGTAAGCCTCAGCAAGCGCATCCTGCGAACCAGACTCGTAAAGTTGGACCTGGGTGCCTGCTGGCAAAGCGGCATTACCGCTATTGTGAAGCTTGGCGGTCAAAGCGATTTCGTCTCCATATACGTAGTTTTCTTCTACGGAAGAGAGTGCTTGTACCATGACATCTGGCAATGTTTGGTCGCTTACGGCGAACCAAACATTGCCGGTGGCAAAGCCTTCTGATGTAGCTTTCAGCATGGCAGTGAATCCATCACCAATTATGTCATTGTTCTTTGACTTAACCGTAAACTTACTTTCTGTGGCACCAGCGGGAATGATGACGGTGGAAGGATATTCCATGTCGGCATCATGGTCGCTACTGATGTTTACTGTCAAAGGTTGGGAGGTTGTCGTATTGTGTTTGACAGTTAGTGTCATTTCGCTGCCCTCCTTGAGTACGGATGCAGCGGATGTCAGGGTGAGGGTAGGGCCGTCGTTGTCGTAAACCGTCAGAGGCACCGTGACAACACCACCCGACTGAGCGTTGTTTACATTGCAACTGCAAGATGCAATCCACACTGCGGCAGATATGTTGTAAGTGCGCTCTCCGTCTACGAGTACGTTGTCTATAGGACCTAGATTGATGGTGGCCTCTTCCTCGCCCTTCTCGAGAGTTATGGTCTGTTGACCATAGTAAATGCCTCCATTCGAATCGTCTGATAGCTTGACTGTTACTATCTTGTCTATATTGTCTGTCCTGCGTATCTTCGCCGTGATGGTCAAAGGCCCGGCAGACTCTGAAATAGCCTTAGGGGTTATTTCCATTTGGAGAGTAGGCACGTCGTTGTCAACCAAAGTAGTATATAGTGAAGCTGCGTTGTGACCAGCTGCATTAACTGTAAATGTCACGACCTCTTCCGCATTAGGTGTCTCGTCTTCCAAAGCGTCCACTGTTACATCGACACTTGTCTTTCCTGCAGGAATGACAATGTCTTCTGGGATACGGAAACGAGAAGCATAATCACTTGTCATCTGGATCTTGATATCCTGCTTGGAAGCACGCTGCGTGCTCACGGTAAACTTGATGCTGCCACCTTCTGTAACATCTTGTGCATCAGTCGAGATGCTAAGTGAAGGGTAAGTGTCATCCTCAATATGTAGCGTTGATACAATTTCTGGATACTCATTTCCGGTCGCTCTGAGTTTTACCACCGAGTCATTGTCAAGTATTCCGTTGGCAGTGACTTTTGCATCAAAATATGCACTCGAATTGCCTTTGTCGATGGTAATCGATTGTGGCAAACTGATGCGAGCGTCTTCATTGTGGGTTATGGCAAAGTGTTCAGCTTGTGTCATGTCGCCACTTCTCGTTAGTTGAAATCTTATCAACTTTGCACTAGCTTCGTCCACCTGGTAGCTCTCTGGAGAGAGCCATAACTTTTTCGAAACTTTAAGCGTATTTGCTGTCTTCCCTACATTGTTGCCTTGTAGCCATGATGGTTCGCCAGCATCACTGCTAGGTACCAGCCTTACCTCTATATGGCAGTTGCCGTCCATTCCTAAAATGGTTGGGAGCGTAATCTCCGCATTTCTGCTTACTACTCCTCCTGCGTTTAATTTGCCATCATAATACAAAGTACCCAATAGCTTGGTGTTTCCCTGACTGTTTTTGAGCAGAATTTGTTCACTCCATCCTGCGGTAGTAGGTAATCCACCGATGTTGTTTACCATCCAGTTGATTCCGATTTTATCTCCAGGTATCAATTGTGATTCTTTTGTCTCCACCTGGCTAACCTCCAAATCTGGAGATTTGGCAATGGTCACTTTCCCTGAGCTAAATCCAGTGGCTAGATTGGAGCCATCCCTGGCACCTATCACAACGTCGGATAACGTAAGAGAATGCTCCGTGCCTTCGTCTAGGGCATTGGATGCCGTTAGCGGAACAGACAGCAAAGTTCCTGTCCTACCTTTTATGGCTTTGTTCTTAGACGAAAAAATCATAGCCATGTATCTGTTGACACCGATGCTTTGGAATGTAACGTTGTGCTCGTCGGAACGTTCAGAGAGCGTCGCAGCCGGAGCATTGATGGATATGCCACTAGGTACAGTCAATACAAACTGCACCGCTACGACATCAGCGGTGTTGTCCAGATTGACAGGCAAACTGATGGTCTTGCCTTTTGCGACAGATACATCTGGTATGCTGAGTGTATTGCTCTGTCCAAAGACTGTAGATATTCCAAGAAGTAGAATACATACAATGGATAAAAAATGCCTATATTTCATAACTCAATTATTTTTTGTAGATTTTATGTACCTTGCTTCGTTGACGAATGATATTGATACCTTTGCTCGTTGTCTTTGTTCGGCAACCAGAAGCATTGAAAATTTCTGCATGGTTCATGTCTGCGCCCATCACCTCGTCAATTCCTGTTGAGGTATCACTGCCTATGCCGACAGATATGGATTGAGCTTCTGCGTCCGACAGTGAGGCCGAATGCACGGTGGCATGAGTATATTCGCCAAGTACGACGTCCTGACTACTTGGTATGGTAATCCCGTTGAGTGAGTATGCGACAACATTTCCATGAGCTGTGGATTGTTGCAGTCCGGTAGTCGCGTCAATGTTCCATTTGATGTCGCCTTCCGCTTTGATGGAAAGTGATGCCACAGGGATATTGGAGTTTAATATTATCTTGCCGTCTCTGGCGAAGATGTGTGCCTCGGCTTCTTCTTTCTTTCTAGAGGTATCCTCTTCTTTTCCTCTAGTCTTCATGCTCTGTTTTTCGTTAGATGCCAGCAATATGTTGACTGTGCAAATCACGTCTTGCACATTGATGCTTTCGTCCTTGAAAGTATTGGCTGCTGTGAAATTGAAAGGATAGTTTCTGTAAGCACCGAAGGCATACAGTATAGTGGCCTGAAGGTCTGCTGCGTCAACTCCATTTACGAAGTTGGCGTCTCCTTGGTTAAATGAGAGCTTGATTCTGAATCTGCTACCGTCCGTATCGTCATCGTTTATCATGTTGAGTACATTCAGCGTATCTCCACTTTCACCAAAGTATGCATTCTGCGTCGAAACATATGGAATGGATAGATGTGCGTCTGCAAATTTTAATTGCATCGCCCATTCTTCCGTGTCATATTTGTTGAAGGCGTCCAAGTCTGCTTTTGTGCATAATAGGTTGAGTGATGCATTATACTCATGAGTGTTCTTGTTATACAACAAAATGGTCGGTACCTTACTGGCAATGTCGGCGACTGAGAGATCTGACATGTTGAGGTCTGTGACTTTGTCCATTTCTTGATGTGAGATGTCCAAGTCGGTTAGAGAGGATGGGAGAGCTGGATATAAGTCTTCAAACTTATTGTTGGAAACATCCAATGAGGTAAGACTAGGAATGCCTTTTCCTAGCAAGCCTACATTTCCGCTGTATTGGTTTTTACTAATATTGAGTGCATGCAAATTGCTGAAAATATCGGCATCTTTCATTTTCATGGCTAATATGCCTGTTGCAATGTCTCCAGACAGCAGGTTGCCAGAAATGTCTAAAGCCTCTAGTTTTGGAAATGCGGCAATGGACATAGGAAAGAGCCCTGTCAAGCCTTTGTTTGCCAGAGTGATGCCTATTACATGCCCCTCCTTGATGTCCAGTCCTTCGAACTTGCTGACATTCTTGGCTCCTCCTGTCATATCCCAAGGGAGTGAGAATCCCATCTGTTGGATTTCCAAAATCAGCTTTCCTAATGACTGCCATTCCGTTTCGTCGAATTTGTAAATGGTAAAAGAACCCACATATTCAGATGGCTTCCCATAATAAAAATCCCCCTCGGCGATTTCAGCATATACATCATAGCTCCCTTCTTCTTTCGGACTTTCAGGTAATGCTGTGGAATTGCCATGCAAGGTGTAGGTGAAGTTTACGGTTCCTACTCCTCTTTCCGTAGAAGCCATAGCCTTGTGTGCAAGTCCATCATAAGATACATCTTTGCTTGGCAGCGTAATGCTGTAAAGATTTTCACTTAGCAAAGCTTTGTCTATGTAAAATTCTTTCGAGAGTTCTGATGTATAATTTCCTATGCCCTTGACAATGGCTTTCGCCGTACCTGGCACAACATTGTCAGTGTAGCCGACATTAAAATCCTTGCCCTCTATCAACGTAGCATAAGCCTCGTTGGTGAAAGTGCAAGTAGGGGTATGGTGTTGACCATTGTATACATACTTTTCGGATGATAAGCTTATAGTTCCAGTGAGAGGGACAGGATTAATATTGAATGAGCATGTCTTTCTGCCAATCGAATATGGAAATACGCCCTCTATGCAGAACATAGCTGTTCCAGCGTTGATATTGTTGATATATTTGGCAGTGGTAACAGGCATGTCTGCAACATCCGTACATGTAACATTTTGGTAAATAGAATCGCCAGTGTAAGTCTTGTCTTCTATCCCGGAATATTGATGGAATGATACATCTTGATACTCTATGGAAGGCAATAGGGTCGTGTTGCCGACGTTATCCTTTGTTCTGAACCGAATAACGTGTTTTTCGCGAGAAGCATCAAACATAGCCACAAGACTATCCTTGAAAGTTGCTCCAGAATGTAACAAATCGGTCAGTGGCTGCCAATCCTCGCTAGTTTCTACAGCATATTCTATCATGCCGTCCAATCCTGCGGGACTGTCATAGGTACCTTCTATGGCTAGTTTATGAGGGCGGGTAAGATCATTCCACCCCTCTGGGTCGTTTGGCGTAACTTCAAATGATGAAGTAGGCTCCAAGCTCACCTCACCCACGCCTATAAGATATGAAAAGGTAACTGTAGAACCAGCGGGAATCGTTCTGTCCTTCCAACACCATCCCATACCGCTATCATACGAGCCGTTTTCCTCCATAAAGTTACTGCCCGAATAATAGTTGCCTACCATTTGGTATGCCTCGTTGTTTAAGGCATAATAGCCAAACCAATAATCACTAATGCTTGTCACGCCAGCAAGTCCAGAACCAAACAGCACACAAAGTTGCGAGCCATTTCCGTCTTTCATGGTCACGCCATAAGTCTTGCCCGCTGTATCAATGCGCTTGGAAATAGGTGCCTGGTCATTGTTGCCTATCTTGACATCTGCATGTGTGCCTAATGACACGATTGCGTCTTTTTCATTAGCGTTGTTGACCAGGTAGCTAACTCTTGCAAACTCGCCTTGTTGCTCTATGGCGACGGTACAAGTCACATTGTCTATCGTCGTACCGTTGAGGCAGTCTACGTTGGTGGATGACCCTTTGTTTACTTGCATGGCAAGTTTGTATCCGCCGTCATTGTAAGTTGAACTATAATATTGGCTATTAAAGCAACCTAGAATATCGATGGATGCATTCGACTTTTTATAATACAGCCGTGTGTTACCTACTTGCGTATACCCATAAGGAACGCTGTTAAAAACCGAACGTGTTTGGATATTTTTCGGTTTTATCTGTGCTTGTATCGGTACTGCCGTGGCAGCACCGATACTACATAATAACAAGATTGCGCATTTTTTTTTCATACAAATGCATCTTGTTGTTTTTAGAAATGATAGTTTCATAAGCAAGATGTTGATACTCTTATATATAATAAAAAAATTATTTCAGCAAAATCTTCATCGTCTCGCCGGCAACTTTGAGGATATAGATACCGCTCTTTGGCGCAACAACGAAATGAGTGCCTTTCGCCGACAAGCGACCTTCTGCATTGTAGAGCAAGATGCCATTCTGGCTGTCGCAAGAAATCTTCAAACCATCAATCTGAATGTTCTTGTTGGCATTGCTCAGCGGGAGCTTGTCGATGAGAGTAGGTAGAATCTTGGCTTCCTCATAGATGAATTTCTCAGATTCGGAGTAGGACAGCTTGCCATTCTCATAAAAATACTCATGGTTCTTCTCCTCAAGTTTTCCATACCTATTATATTGATAGGTGGTAATGTCCTTGCTCTCACTTGTCATATTGTTCTCTAAGTTCGTATGTTGTGAAATATTAGAGTCTGACGTTATGAAATTGTCATCATTCAGCAGTATTTCGCCAATGGTTGTGAGGATGCTATGGTCATTTTGGACAGTTGAGGTATATGACAACTTGTTGCCCTCTATCTTGTAGCTCATATCCTTGGTCTCTTCATTCTCATTTTGATACTGCGCCCATTTGTTGGTCGACTTATCCCAACGATAGTACTTTTGGCGATACAACCAATAGGTCTTGCCGTAAGGAGATCTTACGTCGTGAGGCAAATATTCGTCATCATATTGAGTTGTAGGATCGATTCCCTCATAGCCAAAATCCAAATTGACTTCTTCTTTCTCATACTTATTGATGCCAATCCATGATGAAGTGTTCTCATCCCACTGATATTCGGCATAGTTGTCGATTTTATCCCTTCTGTCCTCGCTTTCTTTCTGGAGACGTTCAGTCTTTGCCACATTGATAACCTCCCCATTGTCACCTTGTTTTCTCTGTATGGTGACATAGGTTCCGTCATCTTCTGTTTTGTATACGTACTCCTGGAAGTCAGGTATGTAAGTGTCCGTAAGAACCCAACTGGTTGTCTTCTTGTTATACTTGTATGTCCAGGAAGATCCGTCTTCTTTGGTGATGTAACGTGAGCCGCTATAGATGGTGCCAGGCTTCTTCTCATCGTCATACTCCACGTAGGTTGTCTCCAGACTGCCGTCCTCCAATATATAGTAGCTGTGATACTCATCCATTTGCAAAGTTAGGTCTTTTGCCGACCATACGGAATATTCTTCCTCTTTGTAGCCGTTGTTCGAATAGATGTATATCGTCTTTGAGTTGACAAATTCCTTACCACCATTGATGTTGTTCTTCTGCATGTATTCTGTAATGGCAGAAGGATACCCATCGTCGGTAAATGTATAGACGGTACGTATGTTATATCCTTGATAGCCAGAATCTTTTACCTCATACTCTTTCGTTAGTACCCATTTGCCGTCCTTCAGCTCATAATAAGTGTTGGTGTCTTCACTAGCCACATAGTTGTCCTGAGGCAAATTGTTCTTGTATCCCTTGATGCAACGTATTGCCTTGAGCAAATTGTGGACCGCGTCGTAATAATATATGTCCACATAGTTTGTATGATACTCCTCGTTGTAGAGTTCACGGGTTGTTACCTTGTAGCTGTTGTCGTCATCGAAGGTCACGGTTCCGATGATGCTGTCATTCTCGTCGAGCTTCTGGTATAATATTTGGCTATATGAATTAACCGTATACGAAATCTTGTAAATCTTGCCGTCCAAGATTTCACTCTTATAAGACTGGGTAAGGCTCCAAGTCCCATTATCATATTCATAGACGTTTAGAGAGTAGTTGGTTCCTTTGTCATCGATACGCATACCCTTTTCTTCTCTTTTTGAGCTAGCTACGAAGGTGTCAGATTTTTCGTCGTATTCATAATCTGTTCTTGTAATCCATCCCTCTGAAGGTATATTTGTTTCCTGGGTGCTTTTATGTCCCGTTACATAAGTGATGGTAGTACCGTCAGTGTCGTAAGAAATCTCCTTATAACCCATATACTCCCCATTTTCATAATAGGAAATTCTCTCGTAAGACTTTACAAGATCCCCATTGTCGTTCTTTCTATATTGAATTTGAGTGATATGGTCGTCTCCGATGATGTTTTGCTCGTCATCATAACTTGATGAGATGAGTATGTACTGTTTTGCACACTCTGCCCATTGATATTTTAGATGTGTTTCTAGTTGTCCATTATCATTGTAAACATATATTTCCACCAAAGCACCCTTGGTCTCTACACCATTACCATTTTTGTAGGAATGGTTGTAGTCATAATAGGCATCAGACACTAGAATCATTTTATTGTCTGAAATCCAGTCACCCATTGCTTCATCAAAATGTTCCTTCTTTTTTAAGACATAGCTTTTCTTATGAGTAAGATTGCCGTTTTCGTCGATTTCTCGCTCTTCCTTTTCGCAATCTTTCCACTCACTGCTGCCAGCCGATTTCTCTTGTACGAGTTTTTTCGTCCAAAAGTTGAATGGTCCTACTTCGTAGGCATATCTTCTTTCAGATGCGATCTCTCCGTTAGTATTAAAAGTTGTAAGCATAGCACGTCTTCCATACTTGTCGTATGTGATGGTTTCATTCTTGCGTTGCTCTTCGTCTGACATTCTTTTGATGACATGGCCTGTTACAAGGAGCGTATCCTTGGTGGTGATGTCGGCAGTAGCTTCCATGAGGCGTGGTGCTTGTGGAGCAGTCTTAAATTTTGGAGCAGACAAGTGGTTGGCATCCTTGTTGAGAGCACCAATTTGGCTAGCCGTATTCTTTTGTATAGAAAATTCCACCCCCGGTGCGATAGGTCTAGGAATGATCGCTTGTGCATGACTTGCTGTTGCAAAAGCGCATAAAATTGCAATTAAAAAGTAACATTTTTTCATAAGCTAAAAATTTAAATTAAACATCGCTAATTTTTTTGCAAAGATAGTAAATTTTAGCTTATTTGTTGTCTTTTTATCGTGAATATTTGGCTACTTGTTGTTTTTCGTGCCTATGTGGTTTGTTTCCGTGTTTATTCGTCGAGCAAGCGGATTGAATTTTGCCTTTCAATCCGCTTGCTTATAGATAAAATGGAGTGATAATCAGCTTAATTGGCAGTCGGCATGTTTGGAAGTATCGACAGTGGTGTGGGGATGCAGGATGAGAACTGTTGGCAATCTGTAGGTTTGTATTTACTGATGTTTTCTACGAACGATTTATATTCTTCATCGTCTTTGCTCAAATTTTTATATTGTTCATTGATGGTACTGTAATTGGCTTTTCCGTAGATGCCCTTGTACTCTTCAAAGAAGCAATTTTCGACAAACTCTTTTTTGTCACAAAAGCGAGTGATATTGAAGGCTAACATCAACATGGCTACATGTTTGGTGCTAACTTTATGTTTTTGCAGTTTTTTATCGAAGCGTCCCTTAGGATTCAATTCGTCGAAATGGACAATTACATTATGTATCCATTTTCCTGTATTCAGGTCTTCGTTGAAGAGTTTGGATTCAATGGTAGATAGCCCTTCCTTGTTGCCTGCCGATAGAGCTTCACAATAGGAATGGGCTTTCAATTGCTGTGGATCTAAGGTGTGGAGACCATCGCAGATGAATTTTTGCAGGGAATTGTTGTCGGATGCATTCTGTTTCCTTTTCGTAAAATCATCGAGCGGAAGCATTTGGGCTTGTTGCCCAGAAAAAATACCCATGGCATCTTTTACTTCTTTGAGGGCCTTGCTGCAACTATCTTTATAAATAAGTACGCATAGTTTGGGATCTTCCCTGATTTCTCGCTCTCGGGCTATTACTTTTCTGCATAGCTTGATGATGGTCATCAACAGCTTGAAGAATTCGTTCATGACTTTGCAGAGTTCCTTTACAGATTCAGGATAGGTATCGAGCCCAAAGAGGTCCGACGATTGGTTAAGCAGGGAATTGGAGAATACGGATGGGGTGATTTCCTCGCCATTGGCAAGTTTGCCCGATTTTTGTATTCGTCGGCAAGTTTTCTTGTAGAGTCGTTTGGTCGTGGCGATGGTACTTCTTATTCTATTGAATAATCTGTATGCCGTCTCAAACCCCTTGTTGTTATCAGTGGCATATTCTTTGTTGAAGAAAGCTGCGAAGTTGAGCAAGGAAATATGTTCCTTTCTCATCTTGGCAATCCCCTCCTCAATGTCGGCGGTCATCATTTGCACTTCGTAGACGGAATACTGTTTGCTACTTAAACTCTGAAGCAGTTTTCCCTCCTCGTATTCCTCTGCTTTCTTTTGGAGGAACTTCAATGTGTTTTCGTCTTTATCAACGATAGTGGAGAATCTCATCCTTTATTAAGTTTTATGTTCCCAACTTGCCGTTAGAAACGGGTTTATAAATATGGTTTTCCTGGAATCTCGTTCCTGGTTCAAGTTGGTAATAGACTTCGCACATTTAGGGGTGTTCAGCGATATTGCCAAAATCACAGGCAAAGTTACAAAAATAATACAGATGTTACAAGAAAAGGACAACTTTATTAAAGTTAAATAATATTAATGTATTGATATATAGATAGATACGATTTTATTTTAGAAAATTTTGCTATGCGGTTTCTTGAATTTTTTGTCTATTTCTGACAACTAATGTTTTGGCAAGTTACTCTTTGCCTCTACCTTGCAAGCCTACTTTGAGGGAAGAAAAGAACTCTTCGAGGGGCTTGCCATCGCCGATTATGAGAAAGACTTCCAAACGGTATTCTATCTCATCTTCAATTTGATGGGAGCCTACATGAGGGTAGAGGAGGATAGTGCTATAGGCAGGGCTGATGCAGTGGTTCACATGCCCGATGCAGTATATGTCTTCGAGTTGAAGCGACTGGATTATCAAGGAAGAATAGTTATCTGAGAGGTATAGCAACATGGCGATGTTGGGTACTGTTATAGTATTTTATTATGGTATATTAATCACAGTGACGGGCGAGCAGCAGAGGATAAAGCCTTGCTGCACGCCCTTTTTAGGTATCTTCTTTTCTTACCTTGTCTATTACCCATCGTCGGCTCTGATTCTGCACCCGTTTTTTTTTTGTTCGATAATCCGCAAAATAATCCGCTTTTTGGCAGAAGATAGTACGATTATCAAAACTCATAGACCAAATGTCAAAAGAAAAGGTCGGTCTTTTGAGATATTTACTACTTTTGCAGCAGATTAAAATAATAACTGATTTTCAGAACAAACTAAAAACAATATCAAAAATGAGTAGCATATTAGAAGGTCGTCCTGCCTTGAAGAAGGAGGTCGACAAGATAGCAGAAGTAGCCGGTTATCTCTGGCAGAATGGTTGGGCTGAGCGCAACGGTGGTAACATCACCGTCAACATCACCGACTTGGTGGACGATGAAATCAAGGCTTTGCCAGCCATCAGCGAGGTGAAGCAAATTGGTACAGCTCTCTCAGCTTTGAAGGGATGCTATTTCTTCTGCAAGGGTACAGGAAAGCGTATGCGCGACTTGGCTCGTTGGCCAATGGAGAATGGCTCCATCATCCGCATCCTGGACGATTGCGCCAGCTATGTCATCATCGCCGACAATCCGGTGATGCCAACATCCGAGCTTCCTAGTCACTTGAGCGTTCATGCTCGTCTCATCGAGAAGGGCAGCAACTATAAGGCAACTGTTCATACCCATCCTATCGAGCTCATCGCCATGAGCCACAACAAGAAGTTCATGGGCAAGGATGTATTGAGCAACTTGCTCTGGAGTATGATCCCGGAGACCAAGGCGTTCTGTCCACTCGGCTTGGGTGTCGTTCCTTACCAGTTGCCAGGCAGTTTGAAACTTGCCGAGGAAACCTTGAAGGAATTGGAGAACTATGATGTAGTGATGTGGGAGAAGCATGGCGTCTTTGCCAAGGGCTTGGACGTGATGGATGCCTTCGACCAGATCGACGTGCTCTCTAAGAGTGCCAAGATCTACATCGACTCCAAGTGCATGGGTTATGAGCCTGACGGTATGAGCCAGGAGGAAATGGCTGAGATGACCAAGGCTTTCAATCTGCCAAGATAATTTTGAGTCATATATTTGAACTTGAAACGTACACTTAAATTTGAGACATACATTTAGGATAGATAAGAATCTATATCGTACGATCTCAATAGGTAAAAGTATGATTGATTTTTTAAGGTTAAAGTAGATTTTTAGGTTTAAGATAAAGATAAGCCCCCGGACATTGCGAAATGCTCGGGGGCTAAGTTTTTTATTAGTTATATACTATGTTTTCCTAGACCCAGTAAGACGCTCTCAGTACTTAGTAAGAATTACTCCAGTACTTTGGGTGGATTACTCCAGTACTTAGTAAGGATTACTCTGGTACTTTGGGTAAGTTACTGTGCGTGGTATATATCAGGGTGATTAGTCCATGTGGAAGAGCTCTTCCAATGGGATGCTGACAGGCGAATTGTCGGGATTCACCTCCATGATGTCCGCCATCATGTCCCACCATTTCTGAGTGATAGGGTCCACGTTGGTGGTGTCCTGGCTGTTGGTGTCGCTATCGCACTTCTGTACGGCAAAGAGCAGGTTGGTGTCTTTGTCCCAGAAGATACTGTAGTCGCTCACACCTTGGTCCTTGATCATCTGTTTCAACTCAGGCCAAATCGCTGCGTGGCGCTTGGCATATTCTTTCTCGCATCCCTTCTTGAGATACATCTTAAATGCAAATCGTTTCATTTTCTTAGGTTTTAAAAATGTTAGAAAAAGGATACTCTTATGTCTAGAGTACCCTTTTATGTTGATTGTTGAAAAATTATGAATCCGTTAAATGAGCTGTGGCAGGAAACTGGAGATAATCAAGACGATGATGCCAATCACCAAGGTCACGATGGTCTTCTGCGAACAGCTTTTCCATTCCTTCAGGATGATGCCCCAAACATTGGAGAACACCACGTTGAGTGCCATCAAGATGCAGAAGGAGAGCGTCATAAGGGTAGGGAATTCGGTGAGGAAGCCCTTGCCCAGCGACAATCCGAAGAACTGGCTATACCACAAGGCACCAGCCAGAGCACAGAACACAAGGTTGTTACCCCAAACTTCCTTCTTCTGGTAGTCGCCCCAAGTATGGTTCTTGCTGTTCTGATAGAAACAGTAGATGGCATTGGTGACGAAACCACCGAGAGTTACGAGGAAGGTGGCAGGCAATGTCTTGTACATATCGGGTGTCAATGTGCCGAAGTTGATGTCGGCTCCGAAGGCAAGGCCTACGTTGAAGCAACCGCTCATGAAGCCAGCCAAGAGGGCGATGGCAAGTCCCTTCGGAAAGTTGAAGTCCTTGACTGCTGCCTTCTTTTCTTCTTCGGAGAGTGAAGAAGCCTTCATGCTACCCGCCATACCGATGATGGCGATACCGATGAGGGTGACCACCACGCCGAGTATCACACTGAAGGTGAGTGATGACAAGGCGTTCATCTCCGGGAAGAAGATGTTGAGCAGTACAGGACCCATGATGGTACCGAGTCCTGCACAGGTTCCCAGGGCGATGCTCTGGCCGAGAGCCACACCGAGATAGCGCATGGAGAGACCGAAGGTCAAGCCGCCTATGCCCCAAAGTACACCAAAGAGCATGGTCATCGCCACATTGAAGCCGTTGCCGTCGAAGAGTTCGAAGAACGAATGACCGGTTGGTACGGCGAGCATAGCACCCAAGAATGGGAGTATCAGCCAAGCGAAAACACCCTGCACCACCCAGTAAGATTCCCAGCTCCAATCTTTGATTTTATTGATTGGAACATAGCAACTGGATTGGCAGAAGGCACCGATGGCTATGATTAAAAGTCCGATGATTATTTCCATAATTATAAAATTAAAAGTGAAGAGTGAAGAATTCATGTTCTTATGTAGCTATAAGACTATTGAATTCTTCGTTCTTCACTCTTCGTTCTTCACTTAATTAACCTCTCTTAGCGAGAACCTCAGCCTCGTACTTCTCGATGTCTGCGATGTACTCCTCGCCAACAGGGATGTTGTGCTTCAAGTTGAAGTAATCATATACGGCACCGAATGGCAATGTCTTCTCTTCCTCCAAGAGAGCCAAGCGCTGGAAGAGCTTGCCCTCGTCCTCATACTTGCGCAAGGTGTCGAGTGGCTCCAAGAATGCCTGGAGCAATGACTTCTGGGCTGCACGTACGCCGATGATGTAAGCGCCGATGCGGTTGATGGAGCCATCGAAGTAGTCGAGACCGATGTGGGCACGGTCGAGAGCGTTGGCACGTACCAACTCTGAGAAGAGGTTGCGAGTGTTGTCGTCGAAGAGGGTCACGTGGTCTGAATCCCAGTGCATTGGGCGAGATACGTGGAGCATCAACTCTGGTACGAAGAGCAACAATGCAGATACGGCATCAGAAACATTCTCTGTTGGCTCGTAGTGACCAGTATCGAGAGTGTACATCACGTTGTTCTTAGCGCAGTAACCAGCGTAGAAGTCGTGAGAACCTACGGTGTAAGCCTCCAAACCGATACCGAAGAGCTTAGCCTCCAGGCAAGACTTCATATCTGGCAATTTCTCTGCCAAGATCTCGTCGAGAGAGTTCTTCAAGATCTCACGATAGCGACCCTTCTCTACGGTGAGGTCCTTGCTACCATCGTGTACCCAAATGTTCATGATACAAGGGTCGTTCTGATATTTACCCATGGCATCGGCGATGCGACGGCAACGCTTGGTGTGCTCAATCCAGAACTCACGGATGGCTGGGTCAGGGTTAGAGAGTGAGAGGCTGCCGCTCAATGGGTGAGAGAAAGAGGTAGAGTTGAAGTCGAGCTTCAGGTTCTGCTCCTTTGCCCACTGCATCCAACCTGTGAACTGGTCAACGGTAACCTCGTTGCGGTCTATCTGTTTGCCACCGAACTCACCGTAAATCTCGTGGAGATTGAGGCGGAATGTACCAGCCAAGAGGCTCTGTACCTTCTCGATGTCCTGGCGGAGCTCGTCGATGTTGCGCGCCTTGCCAGGGTAATTGCCAGTACTCTGGATACCACCAGATGCTGCCTCGCCACGCTCGAAGCCAACCACATCGTCAGCCTGCCAGCAGTGCAAGGAGATAGGAGTCTTCTCCAAGGTCTCGATAGCCTTGTCTGTGTCCACACCGAGAGCAGCATAGCGCTCCTTAGCAATCTCGTAATTCTTTAAAATCAAATCTGCTTTCATGTTTTTAAGTCTTTATTGTTGTTTTGATAATTATTTTTGGAGTTAAAGGAGTTAAGAAGTTAAAGGAGTTAAGACGGATGTCTTTCTCCTTACTTCGTGATTTCGAGGAAACGTTCGTATGCTTTATTCCATGCCTCCTTGTCCTGTGGCTCGAATTTCTTGAGCTCCAATGAGTTGGCGATGATTTGTCGCATGTCCCAGATGTCCTTTACCAGTCCAGAAGCCTTGGCTTGAAGCATGATGTTGCCGATGGCGGTGCCTTCCTGAGGACCAGCCAATACGGTGACACCACAACTGTTGGCGGTAAACTGGTTGAGATATGGATTGAGCGAGCCACCACCGATGATATGGAGCACGTTGATGTCGAAGTCTGCAAACTCCTGAAGCCAGGTGAATACTTGGCGATAACGAAGTGCCAGGCTCTCGAAGATGCAACGGCAGAACTCACCATAGTTCTGAGGCACATGCTGCCCCGTCTTCTCGCAATACTCCTTGATGGCGTTGACCATAGAGGAAGGGTTGGCGAATACGGCATCGTCCGGGTTGATGATGCTCTGGAAGGCAGGTTGCTTCATCGCGTCAGCTTGGAGCTTGGCATGGTCGAGAACCGAAAGGTCGGAGCCATTGGCAAGTGCCTCGTCCTTCCACTCCTTGCGGCAACGCTCGTAAATCCACATGCCGCAGATGTTCTTGAGGAATCGGGTCGTGCCCTCGATGCCACCCTCGTTGGTGAAGTTGAGGTCATAGCTGCGCTGATTGATGATGGCGTTCTTGGTCTCGATGCCCATCAGGCTCCATGTACCTGAGCTGAGGTAAGCGAACTGTTCGTTCTTGGCTGGTACGGCAGCCACGGCACTGGCGGTGTCGTGTCCCGCAACGGCGATGACAGGAACTGCCTCCAAGCCCGTCATCTTCTGTACCTCCTCTGTCAAGGTGCCTATGATGGTGGCAGGAGTGGTCATCTCGCCAAACTGTGAGCGCTTCAAGCCCAAACTCTCCACCAATTCCTCATCGAGGTCCTTGGTGTTCGGGTTGAGAATCTGAGAAGTGGAAGCCACGGTATATTCGCAGATGGCTCTGCCGGTCAGCATGTAGCTCAATGCGTCTGGGATGAAGAGAATCTTCTCAGCGTTCTCCAAGGCTACATTGCCAGCCTTGCGCATGGCGTAGATTTGGAAGAGCGAGTTGAAGTTCATAAATTGGATGCCCGTCTTCTCGTAGACTTTCTCCTTGCTTATTTTTTCGTCGAAGTATTTCTCCATCATACCGAAAGTATGAGGGTCTCGGTAAGCCATCGGGTTACGCAAGATGGCATTGTCCTTACCTATATATACGAAGTCGCATCCCCAGGTGTCGATACCGATGCTCTCGATATGGATGTTGCGCTGGGCAACCAACTTCAGTCCCTTGATGATTTCGAAGTAGAGGGCGTAGATGTCCCAATAGAAGTGTCCACCCGTCTCGATGAGGTTGTTGTCGAAACGAGTCAGTTCTTCCAAGTCGAACTTGCCATCTGCCAGACTACCGATGATGGTTCTTCCGCTAGTGGCACCCAAGTCCACGGCGAAGAAATATTTGTTTTCTGTCATACTGTTCTTAAGTTTTTAAGTTTTTTCGGTTGCAAAATTAGGAGAAAATGAGGATAAGCACCAATAGAAAATGATATTAGAGCATGGTTTTTTGGCTGATAGCAAAAAGTCTCGTTGATTTCGCAAATTACAAAGATTGAAGGATAAGGTAAGTGTAATTTGCGAAATCGGCGAGACTTTTTTATGTTGGGTCAAGTATCTTTTATCGGGTCATGTTTCTGAATTCAGAAGGCTTCATGCCCGTTTGACTCTTGAATTTGGACGAGAAATAGTCGGGCGACTCGAAGTTGAGGCGATAGGCAATCTCCTTGATACTCTCGTCGGTGGTAGACAAAAGCTCCTTGGCTCTTTGCAGTCTGAGACTTTGCTGGTACATGGCGGGAGCGAACCCCGTATGTTCCTTGAAGAGCTTTCGGAAGGAAGAGTAGCTGATGCCCAGTTCCTGTGCAATCTCCTGTATGGTGAGGTTGTCTTCCAAGGATTCCCTGATGCGCAAGCGAGCACGGTTAATCATGTCGACATGTTGTGAGTCCTTGTTGAGGATGATGTTTCTTTCGAGCGAGTACATCACGCCGATAAGGTGGTTTACGATGCCGGCAAGTGTCTGCTGCGAGTAAGCTGCCTCAGCTTGTGCGGTCTTGTATGCCTCTTCGAACAGGCTGATGATCTCGTTGCTGAATCCCACGTGGTAGATAGGTTTCTCGGGTGAGAGGAACTTGTGCTTGATGCGGTCGTCGATGTTCTTCCCCTTGAATCCTATCCAGTAGCTCTTCCATCCCTTGGTTCTGGAAGGGTAGTAGGTATGCCATTCGCCAGGGAACAGCAGGTAGATGTCGCCAGCCTTGATGGTTGTCTCCTTGCAATGGGCAGAGTGGAAGACACCTTCTCCTTCCGAGAGGTATAGCAGCTGATATTCATCGAGGGTTCTTCCCTTGTGCTTGTCGAAGTAGTAGCCGTCAGCATGCCCTCGGGTAGGGTAATCTTCCATAGGCTTTATGTCTTCGATGCCGACGGTGCTGATGGTGAGTCCCCATTCGGCATCTCTTTCTGTCGCTAATAAATATTTACTTGTTTGCATGTTAGGTTTTTGACAATGAATTAAACATTTGTTTGCAAAAGTAACAAAAAAAATGGATATATGCAACATTTTCTATGGATAGTTAACACTATATACCTTATTAATATAGAAAAAAAAGGAAAATTAAGGAATAAAAGGCGTTTTTTAGGGTTGGTGTCAAAAAAGAGAGGTTAATAATCAAATATTGTGGTGTAAAACGACACTTGTGGGGTAATTTTGCAACCGAGTTAAAGATATAAACCCATTATGAATAAAAAAGTAAACCTAAAAGCATCGCCTAAAAATTGAATATTTTCAAGAATTTTCAACACCTAGGTCGCTTGATAAAGTAAACTAAGATAACAAAACCTTTTTTGAAATATGAGCAAACAAAACGAATTACTTAAAAAGTCTGTGCTGCCATTTGCTTTGGTATGTTCGGCTTTGGTACTTGCACCGAATGTGGGGGGGCAAGCTCATGCCGAAGTGCTGAATGTGCAGCAGGCTAAGAGCGTCAAGGGAATGGTAGTCGACGAGACTGGCGAGCCTGTGATTGGTGCTACCGTATTGATTGTAGGTGGCAGTGCCACGCAAGGTACTGTTACCGACATGGATGGTAACTTTTCCATCAATGTGAAGCCAGGTGCGAAATTGAAGGTAACCTATATTGGTTATGATAACACTATCGTTGCAGCCAAGGATGGCATGAAAGTGCAGCTGAAGAGTTCTGGCGCCGTGAATCTGAACGCAGTTGAAGTCGTTGCCTATGGTGTACAGAAGAAGGTGACGGTGACAGGTGCCTTATCTTCTGTAAAGAGCGAGGATTTGTTGAGAACTCCTGTTGCTTCTGTTAACGATGTGTTGGCAGGTCAGCTTTCTGGTGTGACTACTGTACAATTTTCAGGTGAGCCTGGTGAAAACAATACAAGCGTGTTCGTACGTGGTAAGGGTACGTTTGGTAATGCCAACCCTTTGATTCAGGTTGATGGCGTGGAACGTGAAATGTATGACATTGACCCTAATGAAATAGAGAGCATCACCGTTTTGAAGGATGCTTCTGCTACGGCTGTATTTGGTGTTCGTGGTGCCAATGGTGTCGTGTTGATTACCACTAAGCGTGGCCAGGAGGGTAAGGCTAAAATTTCAGTTTCTACTTCTTTTTCTGCTTTGACACCTACCAAGATGGTGGAGCAAACTTCTTCATTGGACTATGCCAACTTCTATAATAAAATGTGTGAGAATGATGGTGTTGGACACTTGTTCTCTGATGCTGTCATCAAAAAATTCCAGGATGGTTCTGACCCATTGCGCTTTCCTAGTACCAATTGGGTTGATTACGTCATGAAGGATGTGACCTTGCAGACTCAGCACAATGTAAGTATCTCTGGTGGTACTAAGTCTGTCCGTTACTTCATTAGTGCTGGTATGTTTACGCAAGGTGGTTTGTTCAAACAGTTTGACCAGGCTTATACAAACGATTATAGCTATAACCGTTTTAATTATCGTGCAAACTTGGATATAGATTTGACGAAGACGACGACTTTGGCTGTTAGTTTGTCAGGAGTTGTTGATGAGTCAAAGAAACCATATACCGGTCAAGGCTCTTCTGGTCTTATCAAGCAGATTTATTATTCTACTCCATTCTCTAGCCCTGGTATTGTAAATGGTCAGTTGATTGCTGGTTCTGCATTGCCTTCTGATAATGGTGACGGCAATATGTTGCCGTTCATTGGTGGTACAGGTATGGGGTATTATGGCTCAGGTTTCATGAATACCAATAACAATAAGCTAAGTATGGACTTGCAGCTGAATCAGAAGCTTGACTTTATCACCAAGGGATTGTCTTGGCGGGTGAAAGGTTCATACAATAGTAACTATCTTATTTATAAGAGAGGTAGTGCTACTGTTGCGACATATACTCCTGTATGGCAGGATAATGATGAAAATGATCAGCCTATTTTTGAGTTCAGAAAAGATAAGGATACGACCACACCTGCTTATTCCGAGTCAAGAGGAAAAGGGCGTAACTGGTATTTTGAGACTGCTTTCAACTATAACCGTTCGTTCGGCTTGCACTCAGTTGGAGCATTGTTGCTTTATAATCAGAGTAAGAAATATTATCCAAGCGAGTATGCTGATATTCCTGAAGGATATGTAGGCTTGGTAGGTCGTTTGACTTATGACTGGAACAACCGTTATATGGCAGAGTTCAATATCGGCTACAACGGCTCTGAAAACTTTGCGCCAGAAAAGCGATTTGGTACATTTCCTGCGGGTTCTATAGGTTGGGTAATGAGCGATGAGTCTTTCTTCAAACCATTGAAGAAAGTTGTTTCATTCTTGAAACTTCGTGCCTCTTGGGGTCTCGTAGGTAACGATAAATTTGCCGGTAATGGTTATCGTTTCCTCTATACTCCAGACCCTTATAGCGTAAACCAAAACTCTTTGTTTAACCGTACAGGTATAAGTGGAACTACTGACGCTTATGGTTATAACTTCGGTGTGGAGAATGGTACAACAAAACTTGGTACTATCGAGGCAAGTAAACACAATAAAGATGTGACATGGGAGACTGCGTTCAAACAAGACTATGGTTTCGACATAAACTTTTTGAATGATCGTTTGCGTGGTACATTTGATTATTTTAAGGAGCATCGTAAGGATATCTTGGTAGTGGATCAAACTGCTCCAGCATTGTTGGGCTTTTCTTTGCCTCCAGCTAACTTGGGAGAAGTTAATTCTTGGGGATACGAGGTTAGCTTGAACTGGAACGATAAGATTGGCAAGAACTTCCGCTATTGGATAAAAGCCAACTTGTCTTATAACCAGAACGAAATCTTAGAAAAGAAAGAGGCTCCACAAGAGTATGGTTATCAATATCAAAAGGGACATCGTATAGGAACAAGATCACAACTTAAGTTCTGGAAGTATTATTACGAGGGTGCTGAGGCTGATTACAAAAAGGAGTTTGGCGTTGATTTGAACAATCAGTTTACAAATGCCGATATAGGTTTGAAGCCTGGAGATGCAGTGTATGTAGATATGAATGGAGATGGTACAGTGGACTCCAAGGACTTTAGCTATAACTATGGATATACTGATGATCCTGAGTACGTTGCTGGCTTGAATTTGGGATTCGCATGGAAGGGCTTTACTTTCAATGCTCAATTGACAGGAGCATGGAATGTAACCCGTATGTTGAGTGATGTGTTCCGTCAGCCATTTTATAGTGCTTCTAATTCAAAGCAAGGTGGTTTGCTCCAATATCACGTAGATAATACTTGGTCAGTGGAAAATCCTTCTCAAGATGCGCTTTATCCACGTCCAACATGGAATAGTGCCAACCAAAACTATGCAACATCTACTCTTTATGAGAAAGATGCCAAGTATTTGCGCTTGAAGACACTGATGGTATCTTATGACTTTAAGTTCCCATTCATGAAGACTTTGGGATTGAATCTGTTGCAGCTCTCTCTGAGTGGCTATAATCTCTTTACGCTTACTCCATACAAGTGGGGTGACCCTGAGACTCGTGCATCCAATGCACCATCGTACCCTCTTCAGAGAACATATACAGCTAGTCTTAAGTTAGGATTCTAAAACGACTGAACAATATGAAAATTATAAATAAATTAATAATGGGCTTTGCTGGAACGTTGCTCTTGTCAACGTCTTTCACAGCTTGTACAGATGAAATTGCTTTTGGCAACAGCTTTCTGGAAAAAGCACCAGGTGGTACTGTTACCAAGGACACTGTATTCAATAGTGCTATTTATACAGAGCAATTTTTAAATAGTATTTATGCTTTGCAATATTATGGCTTGCCATATAACACTAATTGTGGAACAAGTGCTAGTCCTTGGACAGGTAAATTGGACCAGCTTACGGATTGCTGGTTAATGCACTGGGATGCTTCTGCTATATATAAAGATTTCTATGGAGGCACTTTGGATGCAGGTAAAACTCCATTGATTTCTTATACGAATGATAATGTATGGAAAGCCGTGCGTTCAGCTTATTTGTTACTGGAAAATGTGGATAATGTTCCTGATTTGCCAGTAGATAAAAAGGCTTCTTTTAAGGCACAGGCTAAGTGCTTGATAGCAGCACGCTACTTTGACTTGTTCTCTGTGTATGGTGGTCTTCCTTTGGTGAAGCATTCTTATACAGGTACGGAAGGTACTTATGAGATTCCACGTGCTTCTGTTGATTCTACGGTTGTCTTCATGACTGGTTTGTTGGATGACGCAATTAATTCTAAGGCCTTGCGTTGGGCTTATGATGGCAATACAACAGAGTCAGACTCTACCAATAATATAGGTCGTTGGACTGAGGCTGGTGCAATGGCGTTGAAAGCTAAAATCTTGACTTATGCCGCATCGCCTTTGTTTAATGCTCCCAAACCATATTATGATGGGATGTCCGAAGAGCAGAAACCTTTGGTGTGGTATGGTAACTATGACCCTAAGCGTTGGCAGGATGCCTTGAAGGCTTGTCAAGATTTCTTTAATGCGTGCGCTTCTAAGGGTTGGTATCATTTGACAACTTGCCAATCTTTGGGATTGAGCAAGACTCATGATCATTACCGTCAAGCTTATCGTAAGGGATATGCAGCGCAGGGTAGTCACGAAATTATCCATTCCACTCGTGTGCTGACCACAGACGCATATAAAGCTGCGGCTTATACGTGGCATTATTGGCATTATAATCCAGCTCGTTCAAATTGTCTTCCTACTCAGGAATATATTGATATGTTCCCTTGGAGTACCGGCTATAATTTCAATTGGGAGAAGGATAGTCTTGCAGGAAAGGTCTCTGGTGCAAACGGACAGTTGTTCTTCAAGTTTACCACCGGTCGTTTTGGAACCAAGACTCCTTCACGTGATCCTCGTCTATATGAGGAGTGTATTGTGAATGGTATGCAAAAGTCTTTGGACTGGACTACAGGAAAGTCGAATGGTGATATCTATGAACTTTGGGTTGGTGGCCAAGATGTAAAAAATAATGTAGCTGCCGAAGAAAATGGTAAGGTAACTATCAATGAGGCTTTGGTTTCACGCTTTGCATCTGGTTATGATAACAACAAGTATTACATGGAAGATGATTATCTTCGTCAATATACTCAGTGGGTATATTTGGGTATGAATGAAATGTATTTGATGTATGCTGAATGTTTGGCTCAGACTGGTAACTTGGAAGAAGCAGTGAAGCAGGTCGATGTGGTTCGTTCACGTGTAGGCTTGAATAGTATCGCCAAGGCAGTACCTACAGTTACGACAAGCAAGGATGCGATGATGGAGGAAATCTTCCGTGAGCGTGCTTGTGAGTTGGGATTGAGCAATGCTCGCTATTATGATATGATTCGTTACAAGCGTGGAGATTGGATGGTTAGACCTCTGCATGGTATTGTAACATTCCGTTTGCAGCAAGATGCTACAGGTAAATGGGCACCTGTGTATCGTTCTTGGATTGGTAATGACAAGAACAGTGGTGTGAAGGAACCTAGTAGGTTTGATTATTGGAGATTTGAAATTAAAAACATGAAACGTGTTTGGTGGGGTAAGGACCCTAATTCCAATGAAATCACGAAGTGGTTCTTGTGGCCATTCCCACAGACTGAAATCAACAAGGGCTATGGATTGGTTCAAAACCCTGGATGGTAATCTGAAAATATAAATGATAAAATTATCAATCATTAAGTATATAATTAAGATTCGATTATGAACAAAAAAAATATATATGCGCTTTCGTTATTGGTAGGCTGTGTTCTACCTGTAACAGCGCAAACAGATAGTTTGTCCACTGAAAGTCGTTTTGCAAATCAATCCATAGAGGTTGGTGCAAATAAAAACTTTACACGTGCGCAATCTACTGCTGCTGTAACGATTATAGAAAATAAAGATGTCAATAAGCGTTCTGCCAAAAATATTGGCAATTCTATAATAGGTCAGGGTGGTAACGGATTGGTATCCTTGCAGAATTCTGGTACCTATTTTAGTGCTAATCCGACATTCTATATTAGAGGTCTCCAAAGTTTGAGCAATAGCACTCCTTTGGTGCTTGTAGATGGTATAGAGCGTGACTTAGTTTTGGTGGATGCCACCGAAGTAGAACAGGTGGCTGTTCTGAAGGATGCGGCTGCTGTAGCCCTTTATGGCGTGAAAGGTGCTAATGGCGTGATTGAGATTACTACAAAAAGAGGTCGTTATAATTCACGTGAAATAAAGGTGAACTATGACCACTTGTTTAATTATCAGATAAATCGTCCTAAGTTTATCAATGCACAGACATACGCTTCGGCGATGAATGAGGCATTGGGCAACGAAAATGCTGCTCCTAAATATACTGCTGATGAAATCAAGGCGTTTGGTAGTGGTCAGTATCCTGATTTGTATCCGAATGTAAATTGGGTTGATGCAACATTCCGTCATCATGGTCTCACTAACAAAATTGGAGCTGAGGTGACAGGCGGTGGCTCCAAGTTCCGTTATTATACTGCTGTCAACTTGTTGTCAGACAAGGGCTTTGTGTTGAACAATATTGATAATAATGGTAATAATACACAGGATAAGTATGTTCGTGGTAACTTGCGTATTAATTTGGATATAGACTTGACCCCATCAACACTTTTGAAAGTGAACGCATTTGGAGTGCTCGGTGAAATGTCTCAACCAGGCAATGCCATTAATCTATGGGGATTGGTATATTCTTTGCCAGCTGCTTCATTCCCTATTAGGTTTCAAAATGGTGATTGGGGAGGTAGCTCTACTTGGGCAGGAACTAATAATCCGATAGCCAATACAGCAGGTGCTGCTTATTACAAGATTCATGAGAGAGCCCTCTATTCTGACTTCACTCTCAATCAGGATTTAGGAATGTTTTGGAAAGGTTTGAGCGCTTCGGCTCGACTGGGGTATGATACATATTCTACAATATATGAGAATCATAGCAAGACTTTCCTTTATGGATATTATGCTCCTACTAAATGGGTAGATGGTGTACCAACACCAGGAACTTATTCTCTCGGTGGAGAGCAGGGTGTTCAAAGTTCTGATGCCAATACAAATGCATATCAGCGTCGTTTGCATTTCGATGCAGGATTGAATTTTGAGCGTAATATAACACCAAATGATTATTATTACTCTAGTTTACGTTGGACTTATGAGTATGAGGATCAGACGGGGCTTAATACATCCATATATCGTCAGACGGCTTCTTGGTTGAACCATTACGCTTATAAAAACCGTTATATAGGTGAGATCGCATTGGTTACAACTGGGTCTAGCCGCTTGGCTCCAGGACATAAGTGGGCTTTTGCTCCAACATTAAGTGCTGCATGGGTGATGAGTAATGAAAGCTGGATGAAAGACATCAAATGGGTTGATTTCTTGAAGTTCCGTGCTTCGTATGGTCGTATAAATACGGACTATTTGCCAGGAGACAATGTATGGACATACTATACGCAGTCTTATTCTACTAATGGTGTGACTTATCCATTTAATTCTGGTTATGATTCCTCATTTGGTTCAACTTTGTTAGGCCAGATGGCAACAGATAATCCAACTCATGAGAAGGCAGACAAGTATAATATTGGCTTGGATGCGACTCTTTTTGGAGGGTTGAATGTTCAGCTGGATGCTTACTATCAAAAGAGAACTGACATTTGGTGTTCTGGCTCTGGAACTTATGGCTCTATTATAGGTTTCGCAGCTCCTTATGTCAATGCAGGTTGTGTCAATTCTTGGGGTACTGAGGCTTCTTTAGATTATACGCATAAGTTTGGTGAAGTAACATTCAATATAGGTGGAACCTTTGCTTTGAATAAGAATAAGATAAAGGACCAGGCTGAGGAACCAAGGGCTTTTCAGAATCTTGTCCAAACAGGCAACCCGCTTAGCTCAACTTATGGATTGATAGCAGATGGACTGTTGACGCAGAAGGATATTGACAATATGAATTTGTCAAAAGATGATCCAAACTATGTGCCAAAGCAGACATTTTCGGCTGTCTATCCAGGCGACATCAAGTATATAGATGTCAATGGTGATGGCCTGGTTGATGCTAATGACCAAGTAAAGATTGGCTATAGCACTTCATGTCCTGAGATTTATTATACTGCTCATTTAGGTGCAGAGTGGAAGGGTATTGGCTTTGATGCAATGTTCCAGGGGGTTGGTCGTTATTCTGCAGTATTGAATACATCTGGCTATTATTGGGGCTTGGTTAGCAACCGTACTTTATCACAGTACGTTTACGACAATCGTTGGACTAAGGATAATCCAAATGCAGAATTTCCACGTTTGAGTTCTAGCTCTAATGCTAACAATTATCAGACAAGTACATTCTGGCTTCGTGATCGTTCTTTCTTCAAGCTACGTAACATAGAAGTTTATTATAACTTCCCTACTAGCTTGATGAAGAAGACTGGTTTTATGAATGCGGCTAAGGTGTATGTAAGAGGTGTAGATCTCTTTACGCTTGACCATTTGGCTACTGTTGATGCAGAGTCTTATGGAGCTACAAGCCCTTTAACTCGTAGTGTGGTAGTAGGTGCATCTGTGACATTCTAACAACTAATTAAAGATAAAGTATATGAATTTAAAGAATATATTATTTGCATCCGTTTTAGGCGTTACGGTGTTGAGTTCATGCTCTGATAAGATGAACTACAAAGAGTACAACGTCTATGACGAAGAATATGTCAAGGAGATGTTTGGTAGAGTAGGAGGCTTTATGACCCAAATCTACAACGACCTTGATGCTGATTTCGGATATTCTTCCGCGACAGGTTATTGCAACTTGTCGGGGGCGATGTTGAGTTCTGCAACTGACGAGTCTGTGTATTCTCATCCGGGTAATCATGTAGAGGATTTCTATAATGGAGGCTGGAGCTCGACCAATACAAATCTCAATTCCAATGTATGGGGAAAGTGCTGGGATGGCATTAGCTATTGCAACCTTCTTTTGGATCAATTTTCAGGCTTGGAGTTCCCTCATTATAAATTGGATACTCATTATAAGGAGGAGATGGCTCAGTATAAGAATTATTTCTACGAGGCACGTTGGGCGAGAGCATATTTCTATTTCTTGTTGGTGCGCCAATACAAGAATGTTCCTTTGAAAATTAAGCATATGTCTGCTTCGGAAGCAAATGCTCTACCACAAGTATCTTCTGATTCTATTTTCAAATTTATTGATGACGAGTGTGTGGCTATCAAAGATAGTATCTTCAAGGATTATGGTTCTGTAGGATACCCAACTCCTGCTGAAACTGGACGTGCTAATAAGTTGGCAGTTTTGGCACTTCGTGCTCGTGCGGCTCTTTACCATGCAAGTCCATTATTTAATGAGAATAATGACAAGCAACTTTGGTATGAGGCAGCTTTGAGATGCCAAGAACTGCTGACAGAAGCTAGTGTATCTGGCAAAAGATTAGCCAGCAACTATGGCAAGATGTTTGGTAGTGATAGCTGGAGTGACTCTGACGCTCAGTTGGAGTATATTTTCGGAAAACGTTTGGCTGCGAGCAACGCCTTTGAGAAGAATAACTTCCCAATTGGTATGGAAAATGCTGGTGGAGGTAACTGTCCTACCCAAAACTTGGTGGATGCTTTCGAGATGACGAATGGTAAGGCAATAGACGAAGCTGAGAGTGGCTATGATGAACAGAACCCCTATAAAGATAGAGATTCGCGTCTGTCTCAAATTATAGCTGTAAATGGTGAGCAATGGCCTAATTCTGGCGGCATTTTGGAAACGTATGTTGGTGGTGCTAATTCTTCATCTGTAACTTATGGTACTCCTACTGGTTATTATTTGAAGAAATATTGTAATGCAGGTACCATCATCAAGAATACAGGTGCTAACTCTGCTTATCATATTTGGGTAATATTCCGTTTGGGAGAATTCTATCTTGACTATGCGGAAGCTGCCCTTAATTATAATTTCTTGAATGGTAAGGGTGATCAGTCTGGTTACGTAGCTCCTGATGAAGGTAATGGCTTGCCAATGACTCCTGCTGCAGCTATTAATATGATTCGTAAGCGTGCTAAGCAGCCAGAGATTGCTACCAATTTATCATACGAGGAATTCTTGAATAAGTATGAGAACGAGCGTTTTGTCGAACTGGCTTTTGAGGGACATCGCTTCTTCGACTTGCGCCGTTGGAAAAAGGCAGATAAATATATGAATACAATCTATAAGATGACGATTACTAGCGATAATGATGGAAATCTCACTTATAAGAAAGAGCCTTATATCACTCATGCTTGGGAGAATAAGTGGAACTTATTCCCAATTCCTCATGCTGACGTGATGAAGTGTGGCTATACACAGAATCCTGGTTGGTAATCTAGTTTATGACACATGGGCAAGTAAATTGCCCATGTTGTTATACTAAATATTAATCTAATTTTTATTTTATTAAAAACCGTTTTATTATGAAAAAGTTTTATCTTTTATTATTAGCGATTGTAGCTTTTGTTACAAGCGCTACGGCGGCTACAAAAGTCATTTACTCACAGGACTTTGAAACTGCTATCGATGCCGCTGCAGCTGGTTGGGCTTCTCCATCTGCTGCTTCAGGTCTAAGTATTGGTTCTGATGGTGAGAGTAAAGTGCTTGTTTTTAAGCCTACAGGTAATGACCGTTCTGCGCATACCCTTTGGGGAGCTGATTTGATTAATGCAGCTAATGTTTCTAATTACACGGTCTCTTTTGAGTTTAATGCGTTTGCATGGGGTAATAACCATACTACAACTGAGTTCACATTGATGTCTGACGAACAAACTTGTACCAAGAAGCCAAATGGCAATTATACTGATAACAGCACAAATTGGTTGTTTGACTTGACCCAGCTTAGTGCTCCAGCGGCGGCAGCTTCTGGTTCTATGGCGTTTAAAATTAATGGTGATGAGTCTAATGTAATTTCTCTAGCTTCTGGCAAATGGTATCATGTGGATCTTTCTGTTAATGTTGATGCAAGAACTGTAGATTATCAGATTATTACTGCTGGTGAAGACCCTGTAACTGGTACTTATGAGGTTCCTGAAGAAGTTAGTATGATAGCTACTGGTCTTTATTTCGTGGGTGCTCGTTATACCCCAACTCAGTATTTTGATAATATTTCTGTTACTTCTGAAGTTGATGGTGATTTTGCTAATGTTCCTACCGCAAGTCTTTCAAGCATCAATCAGCATCAGCGTGTTTATCTCCTTGGCTTCAAGGAGGGTGAAACATTGCATGTGAAATGGAACGGTGTGGAGAAGACCTATGATTTCGGTGAAGCTGACCCTAATCCTGTGGATCCTACTAGTGGTACAATCACTTGGTCTAATAACTCTAATTATGATGCATCTCACGAGGGCTTGGTAGATGATCCTTGTGAGAGTGGAACACTTGAAGCTTGGGCGACATCTGGCAATGCGGAGTCTGAGCATGTGTCTCTTGAAGTTAGCAATGAATTGGTACCTGTCTCTCAGGCTGTAGCTACTATTTCTGCAGTAAAGGAAGGCTATGGAAAGACATATACCTTGACTGCGGATAACAGCACTGTAGAATTGGCACCAGCTTTGATTATTGATGCTAAGTTTGTGGGAAAAGACGCTTCACAATCTTTTGAGAAGAATGGAATGGCTTCTGGTGAGACAATAGAACTTCCTGGTGAGGGTACTCTTACTATGACTACCAAGGCTTTTGGCTATTCTCCTGTTGTTTCCACTATTGAAAATAATATTGAATATACTCAGAAGGCTGATTATAATTTTGCTCATTGGACAGAGGCTGATATCACAAAAGCAGGTTTTACTGCAGATGGAAATGTCGCTGGTAACTATGCTACTTATGGCCGTTTGTATTGGTATAATTCTGCAACTTATGATGCAAGTGCTGAAGCTAATGAGAAGACACCATATAGTACTATTCCTCAATTTACAAAGAAAGCATCAGAATGGACAGATTCAATCCTTTCTGAGAAAGTGGTATTTACAGCTATTCCTTCTGTCAATGTCCATATTTATCAAGGTGTAGGCCTTGTTCTTGATGGTAGAAAGGGTGATGCACAAGATGGTAACTGGATATCCTCTCTTTACTTGCAAGTAAATGATTTGACTTCTTCTGATTTCATTATGAAGAGTAGCTATAACAATTATGGTTCTAATGCACTTCATCCAATTGTAGCAAGTGAGGAAGAGTTCTTGGCACAGGATAATGCCCCTGTAACTGCTGTTATTAAGGGTACTGAAACTGTAGATCTCTATCGTATTTCTGATTGTATTGCTCGTATTCAGGTATTTAGCCCTGTTAATAGTGCAACTGGTATCAAGAATTTGAATATAGTTGAGACTGCAGATCCTTCTGTTAAGAAGGTAATGACAAAGAATGGTCTCGTTATCGTGAAGGGTGACAAGGTGTTCTCTGTAGTAGGTGCACAGATTAAGTAATCTGAATTCTTTTAGAATTTAATATAATCCCAATCGGGGCAGAAACGTTTGAGTTTCTGTCCCGATTTTTTGTGAGTTTTGGCGCTCTTCTCAAAAAATAAAGCAATAAATCAGATTTTATGGATAGCAGTTCGAAAATTATGTGTAATTTTGCCACGAAATATAGAATAACAAACAATTTTAGACCTATTTGTATATGAATAAACGACTACTTACAACATCTGCTTTGGCTTTGTTGCTTAGCATGGGTGCTAATGCCCAGCGCTTTACCGATAAGCTAGATCGTGGATTGGTGGCTGTCAAGACCACCAAGGGCGTGTATTGCTCATGGCGAATCCAGGCTGATGAGTATTATGACGTGAAGTACAATCTCTATCGAGATGGTGCGAAGGTAAACTCTGAACCACTTGATGTATCAAACTTTACGGATACATCAGGTTCTACCAGCAGCAAATATACAGTGAAAGCTGTAGTGAATGGGGTAGAGCAGGAGGCTTCGAAGACAGCTGCTGTTCTGACTAATAATTATAAGGAAGTAAAAATCCAATATCCTTCTCAACTCAAGTCTACATACGAGCCTAACGATGCTTGTTGTGCCGATGTGGATGGTGATGGCGAGTTGGAAATCTTGATGAAATTTAATAATAAGGAAGAGGGTGTCCAACTCTATCCTAAGAATGGTCCTACTATCAATGGCGTGGAGACCAAGGAATACTCTATGCTAGCTTGTATGAAGCAAGATGGTACCATACTTTGGTGGGTGAACTGTGGACCTAACATGGGTGACTTCCAGAACAACGAGCAGAATATCGTGGGCTATGATTGGGATATGGATGGCAAAGCCGAGGTCGTGATGAGATTGGAGGAAGGTTCCGAGATCCACATGGCAGATGGTACAACCTATGTGATTGGTGCTGATGGTAAAAATGGTTCTAAGTGGACTAATTATCGTGAGCCAAAAGGTTCTGGATCTGTAGAATGGTTTACCCACTATGGCAAAGAGTTCCTTTGGTATTGCGAGGGTGCTACAGGTAAACCATACCAGTGTATAGATTTTCCTTTGAAACGTTTGGAAGATGGGGAGACAAGTTTGGAGAAAGCTTGGGGGGATGGCTATGGACATCGCTCAAGCAAATATTTCTTTGGTGCTCCTTATCTCGATGGCAAGCATCCTAGCATCTTCTTGGGACGTGGTATTTACACACGTCATAAGTTTATCGCATACGATGTAGACCCAAAAACGCATGACTTGAAGGTTCGTTGGAAATGGACCAACAACCAGGCTGGCTCTCCATGGTATGGACAGGGCTACCATAACTATACCATTGCAGATGTGGATTGGGATGGTCGTGATGAAATCGTTTGGGGTTCTATGGTCATCGATGACAATGGTAAGGGACTCTCAACTACAGGTCTTGGTCACGGTGATGCTTCTCATGTGGGAGACCTCAATCCTTATATCCATGGTCAGGAAGTATTTGCATGTAATGAGGATGCTCCTGCCAATAACTATCGTGATGCGACAACTAGCAAGATATACTACCGTCTGACAGATACCAACGATGCTGGTCGCTGCTTGGCTGGTAACTTCTATAATGATATTCCTGGTTCTGTAGGCTATGGCGCGCATGATACACCGATTTCTACCGTAACCAATGATCATGTAAGTGTCAACACCAATGGATTGGGACAGAACTTCCGTATCTATTGGGATGGTGATTTGCAGGAGGAGTGCTTCGACAATATAACGGTTTCAAAACCAGGTAAGGGTACATTGGCTACTTTCTCTGGGGCTAATTCCAATAATGGTACCAAGGCAACTCCTTGTTTCCAAGGTGATGTCTTTGGTGATTGGCGTGAGGAAGTAATCGAGCGTACTGACGATAATAATATTCGCATCTATACCACCACTGAGCCTACTCAGTGGCGCAACTACTCTTTGTGGTACGACCATCAATATCGCAATGGTATGGTATGGCAGCCATGTGGCTATAATCAGCCACCTCACGCTTCTTACTTCTTGGGAGAGTTGGAAGGCATCACGATAGCTCCTCCACCACTCACCACAACTGGTCGTAGAGAGGTCTCTTCTTCCATTGGAACAGAGCTTAATGGCAAGCATGCCTTGCTTGATGTCACCAATGATGTAACTGTAAGTGTGGCTAATGGTGCTTCTCCAGCCATCTTTACAGACAATGCTCCTTCTTGGGTGCAGGGTACTGCTGAGAGCGAGTGCAAGACCAAGGATACTGAGATAAAGTATGCTTACTATACACATACTTTGATTGGTGGCGCATTCACAGGTAATACTCGTGTGGTAAAGCAGGGTGATGGTACATTGGTTCTTCCAAATGTTACAGAGACTTATACAGGGAAGACGGATGTCTGGGCTGGTACTTTGCAGTTTGATGGCACGATGGAGAGTAGCCCTGTTTGGTTGAATCGTTTTGCCGAACTCAATTCAAATGGCGGTAACTTCAAGGGTGGTATCAAGGCTGACTATGGTTCTGTCATTCGTCCAGGTGGTAAGGAAAAGGTTGGTTCTCTAGAAACTTCTACTCTTGCCTTGAACTTTGGCTCGATAGTGGAATTTGATATAGATGCAAATGGTAACTCGGATGTACTGAAGACAAAGACATTGAAGATAGAGAAGAAGGATTGGAAGAATGGTCCAGAATACCTTGTACCTCGATTTAACTTTGTAGTTCCCGCTGGTCTAAAGGCGGGTAGCTATAAAATTGCTGAAGTTGAGAATGTTGTAGGCAATATCAGTGATGTCGCATTGACAGGTTTGGAGGGGCATAAAGCTTCTTTGGCACTAGTTGATGGAGTCTTGACATTGAACATATCTAATTTGCGTGAGGCAACATCTGTTGTTTGGACAGGTGAAGAAGATAACCAGTGGAATTTGGCAGACAAGTCTAACTTCAAGAATGTTACCAGTGGTACAGCAGACGTGTTCGTTTCTGGTGATAATGTGACATTTGGTGATGATGCTAAAAATAGTAATGTAACATTAACAGAAAACGTATTCCCTGCTTCTTTGATATTCAACAACAAAAGTTTGGAATATACTGTTGATGGTAGAAAGGCCATTGCTGGAACTTGCAGCATGACAAAGAATGGAACTGGCAATGTTAATATTAATAATGTGAATACTTTCACAGGTTCTGTAAACATTAATGCAGGTTCGCTTAAGGTTAGTAATATGGGTGTAGAAGCTGGTGTTAATACAGGAGCTTTGGGGTATTATACCAATGTCATTACAATGAATGGGGGTACGTTGGTTCCTACTCGGAACATAACGACTTCACATCCTATCGTTCTTGGAAGCAATGGTGGTGTGTTGGATTTGCCAAATGGTGTAACCTTAACTTTAACAAATTCCATTACAGGAGCAAATAATACATTGACTAAAAAAGGAAATGGAACATTAGTTTTGGCACCTTCAGCGAATTATGGTAAACTTATAGTAGAAAATGGAAGCGTAACAAGTCAGGAAAGTAATTCTAGACTTAGTTATCCAAAAACTATAGAACTGCATAATGCAACGTTGAGAGATGCAGACAATATATATTCATATTCGACAAATGCTGCTAATGTATTGGTTTCAAAAGATTGCGTGGCTTCTTGGTATTTGGATTCTCGTTGCTCTTATACTGGAACTTTGACAGGAAAAGGTAGCTTGAATCTGTATGTGCAGAGTATTCGTAATGAACTTAAAGGGGATTGGTCACAGTTTGCTGGAGTCCTGAAAATTTATAGCAACAAGACGGGTAGCTATACTCCTGAGTTGTCGATTGATAATAGTTATGGAATGAAGAATGCTTCTGTGTCTGTATCTTGTCCTATAAACAACAATGGTAAGAACTTTGCGTTTGGTAACTTGGCTGGTAGTGCTCAATTGAATGGATCGGGTACATGGACTATTGGTGCGTTGGGAAATGAGGTTACATACTCAGGAGTTATCAATGGAGGTAAAATTATAAAGACAGGCGATGGTGTTTGGACACTCAAGGCTGCACAGAATAAGGTTGGTGGTTTAACTACTGTAAATGGAGGTATCTTAAATTTGTATGCACCACGAGTTACTACCCTTTTCTTTGGTGAGAATGGTGTTTCGGTAACTGGAACAGGTATCTTGGCAGGTATGGCAGCTGTTTATAGTATCAATGTCAATAATGGTGGAACTTTGCGTCCAGGCTATTATTCTCCATCTGCACAATATGCTTATGGAGCGTTGAAAGCTACTAACGGCATATATTGTTACTCTGGTTCTAATGTTAAGTTCTACTTGCGTAATGGTAATGGCGGAGATTCAAGTCGATCTTATTTAGTTTCGGAATCAGGATTGTCTATCAATGGCAAAATAGTAGTAGAGAAGTACTCTTCTTATGTGCCAAAAGTCGGTGATACATTTGTGTTATGGACTGCAAAGAGCTTCTCTGGCACTCCGGCATCTATCATTTTGCCAGAACTTCCTAGTGGTATGGAGTGGGATACCTCTGCTCTCTATCAACCGACTGGTGTGCTTAAAGTGATTGTCTCTACAGGCATTAAGCAGATTTCTGATAATGAAATGTTCGTATGTTCAGTCTTTACAACTTCAGGAGTGAAAGTTGGAAATTTGAGAACTAATAAACAGTCTATGCGTAGGGATGTGAAAAATCTAGGAGTTCCTGCGGGCATTTATATTGTTCGTGTTGGAGGGGAGTCTGTTAAAATTACAGTTAAATAATTAGAGTATGATAAAATTTAAAAATAATCTTCTTTCAATAATCCTTATCGCCATCATGATGGCGATAGGGATTGTTTCTTGTTCATCGGATGATAACAATAAAAGTTATCAAGAAAATCAACAAGAATATATAAAAAAAATGTTTGAGGGGATGAAAGGTACTTATTCTGGGTATTTGATAATGCCAGACAATAGTTCTGCTCCTGTGAAATTTACGATTGATAATATGGCTAATGTCAACATCGCTTCTTTTCCAATGGATCGTATCTTGTATGAAGTGTATGGTAGTGAATATTTAGCTGTAAAAATGTCTAGTAACGCTGTTTCGTATTCATGTCCGATAGATAGTGTGGGCTTTACAGGGAATTATATGTCGTTTGTCTCTAAAAATGATTTATCAACAGGGACAATAAAATTTTCCTATACAAAAGATGGAGAGTTTTTTAATGGATATGCTCTTGTGACTGTAAAAGGTCTTTATAATTCTATGCAGAAGATTATAAATGTGAACTTTATAGTAACAGATTTAACTATAAATCAAAAAGATTTTACGTCAGAAGTTTGTCCAATCAATCATAATTTTGAAGCTACAAAACAAGATTAGTGATTTCTGTTATTATTTTGATATAATTTATCCCTCATTCCCTCATCAAATGACTTAGAAAAATGCCTAATGAATTGTTTATTAGGTGCTAAGTCTTTTGAGGAGGGGGTGAGGGATAGTCTTTTTATAAGCCTTTATCCCTCATTTTGTTTGACTAGCATGTGTGTTGTCCAATGGGTGCAAGTCCCTAACGAGCCCTAGTAGTGGGAATCGTCCAGCCAGAGAGACAAGGGTGTCCGTGGTGATGCGGAATCTGAAAGAAGTCAGCGGCAAACATCTGACCCAACGCACAGAAACTTGATATAAGGCTATATGTAGGGATAAGGCTGCAAAATGAGTCAAAGTCCAATAACTACTCGGAACTGCATGTGGTAAATCAAGTGGGTATAAGGTGGAAAGACAGCATGCTTAACTAGTGAGGTCTCACGGACATGGTGATTAGTTGCTTTACGAAATCCATGGAGTAAAGCTTGCCGTGAGAAGTCAGCAGATGCCATAGTAGTGGAGTTTTCGATAACGCTCCACGAAGGGCAGAACCTATATATTAAACGATAGTAATAGAAACGTACCTTACGAAGGGAAGAATGCAGAAAAACTTGTCGGAAGTCAAGTGCTGCCTACAGAAAGTTAGGACGGAATCCCTCATCTGATCCCTCATTTTCTTCATATTGGATAAAAATTGAAGTATTTTGAACAATATTGATAGTTGAACATAAGATAAAAGGGCTAATTTTGCGCTATCAATTCAGACTAGCAATATTTGGTAAAGAAACATATTTTTATATAAATCAAAAGACCAATAACAAGAATGAGACAATCGAGAATATTTAGTGTAGCTTTGATGCTCTTTCTGTTGTCGCCTAGCTATATGGTGGCACAGAACACTCCGTATACCCAGATGGAACGGTTGGACAGAGGCGTTGTGGCTTTGCCAGCCAAAGACAAGGGAATTTTTATCTCTTGGCGCTTGTTGGGTACCGATCCTTCCACCACCTACTTCGACGTGGAACGAAACGGAAAGGTGATAGCCCAGCATCTCCGACTCACCAACTATACCGACAAGAAGGGTACCTTGAAAGATGTGTATCGCATCATTACCTATCAGCAGGAGCCCAAGATGGATGCTTCTGCCAAGAGGGAAGTGTCACGTGAGGTAAAGCCTTGGGCTGACCTCTACAAATCGTTGCCGATAAACAGACCGCAAGGTGGCGTGTCTCCCGACGGACGTTCCTATACCTATGCTCCCAATGATTGCAGCGTGGGCGATGTGGATGGAGATGGCGAGTATGAACTGATTGTGAAATGGGACCCTTCCAATTCGCACGACAATTCGCACGATGGCTATTCGGGCGATGTTATCTTCGATTGCTATAAACTTGATGGCACCCAGCTCTGGCGTATCAACCTTGGCAAGAACATCCGTGCCGGTGCTCACTATACCCAGTTCCTAGTCTATGACTTCGATGGTGATGGCAAGGCGGAAATGATTTGCAAGACATCGGCAGGCAGCATAGATGGAAAAGGTAAATATGTGAGTGAGGTGGCTACTGATGCTGAGATTCGCTCGCTCGACAATGATGCCGACTATCGCAATGAGCGAGGACGTATCTTGACGGGACCAGAGTTGCTCACCGTTTTCGATGGTGAAACAGGAAAAGCCATCCATACCGTATGGTACAATCCTAACCGAGCTTTCGGTGTGGGCAAGCAGGTGGAAGAAGGGGAACGTTTGGATAACGGATTCCCTGCTTATTCATCTAAATGGGGCGACAAGAACAACTATGGCAATCGTGGAGAGCGATACTTGGCAGGTGTGGCTTATCTCGATGGTGCCGATAAGCATCCGAGTGCCGTGATGTGCCGTGGGTACTATACTCGCTCTTATCTCTGGGCGGTCGATTTCGATGGAAAGCAGTTGAAGACCAAATGGCTTCATGCTTCCGTTTCTCCAGAGCAACCTAGTGCTTATGCACAGGGAGCGCACAGTTTGGCTGTGGGTGATGTGGATGGTGACGGATGTGATGAGATAACATACGGTTCGGCTGCCATCAATAATGATGGTACCTTGCTTTATTCCACAGGCTTGGGCCATGGCGATGCGCAGCATTTGGGCGACCTTGATCCTGATAGACCTGGCTTGGAGTACTTTATGGTGCATGAGGAATATCCATACGGCTCTGACTTACGTGATGCCAAGACGGGTGAGATATTGTTCAGAACTTATGATAAGGATGATACGGGCAGAGGACTTGCCGCCGACATTGATGCCAACC
>ERZ808242.112-NODE-112-length-61772-cov-16.452242_pt1 | contig 61772 bp, 45 predicted proteins | sample MGYA00521244_ERZ808242 | MGnify/ENA primary metagenome ERZ808242 (study PRJEB31516, sample SAMN03275573) | gut metagenome | biome: mammalia-associated habitat; material: feces | host: Papio cynocephalus | place: Kenya | collected 2012-07-27 ... | reverse complement strand
GCAAAATTACCCCATGCAAATCGCGGCGCGACCGACAAAAAACGCCATTTTCGCGCTCTATTTCATCCGTCGTCCGTGACAAACTTTTCGACCAAAAATCACGACAAAGCATCGCTCGGTATCCTTACCTATGCGGGTCAGGCTCTGCTGCCATGCCCACATTTCCTTCCTCTTCCAGCGGGGCATAATGGGCAGTGTGGTCAGCGAGATAGAGGCGATTGAGTGTGAAGGCCAGCGACGACAGCGTCTGCGCCCTGACAGCCTTGGCCAACTGACACTCCCACACCGTGATGCAATGCCAGCCCATGGCGGCCAGCTGGCGTTGCACCTCCTTGTCACGCTGCCTGTTGCGTGTGATCTTGTTTTGCCAAAAGGCCACATGGGTCTTGGGCAGGCGGAAGGCGCCACAGTCATGGCCGTGCCAGAAACAGCCGTTGACAAAGATGCACGCACGATACTTCCTCAACACAATGTCGGGATGGCCTGGCAGGCGCCGATGGTTGACCCGATAGCGGAAGCCCTGGTGCCAGAGGTAATGGCGCACCACCACCTCAGGCCGGGTGCCACCCGAGCGGATGGCGGCCATGATCTTGCTTCGCTTTTGGGGAGAAAACTTGTCCATCGACTTATCCTTACTTTCCTGCAAAAGTACAAACTATTAAGCAAACATATCACATTCTGTCTCCACTTTCGCTCCGCTTTTTATGTCGTTCGGACAGAAAAGTCACACATTTTTTCCTTGCTTTCATCAGAAAACATTACTTTTGCAACAAAACCCATTTGCCTTCGTGCCCTCATCAATCCACTCAAGCCTAACGGCACACACTGCATCACAACATTTTATCAGCCAGCTCACTCGCCATGTCACTCATCGACCTCATCTTTGGCCGCAAGCCCACACAGACCGCATCGCCGCAGCATCGCGATGCCTCCAGGTACGCTTTTGTCGACGTGGAGGTGAGCATGCGCGACCACAAGGTGCACGACATCGGTGCCTTGCGCCATGACGGTGCCACATTTCACGACAACAACCGGCAGGCCTTGGCCAATTTTCTTGCTGGCGCCGACTACGTCTGCGGGCACAACATCGTGCACCATGACGCCCGTTACCTGGGTTACGCCCCGGGCAAGGCTCCGTGGCTATGGGTGGACACGCTCTACCCGTCGCCCCTGCTCTTCCCCGAACGGCCATACCACAGGTTGGTGAAAGACGACAAGTTGCTGACCGACCAGATAAACAATCCCGTGAACGACTGCGAAAAGGCTCGACAGCTGTTGTTCGACGAGATGGCACAATGGCGCACCCTGTCCAAGGGCCAGCAGGACATCTATGCCGGTCTGCTGGGCGACACGCCTGAGTTTGGCGGGTTTCTGCAGATGATGGATGCCCGCACGCCCTCCACCGACATCCGCCAACTGGCAAGTCTCATCTTCGCCGAGTTTGAAGGGCGCATCTGCAGCCATGCCGATGTGGTCTCGCTCATTGGCAAGTCGCCCGTCGCCTTGGCTTACGCGCTGGCACTCATCGGGACCGGCGACCGCCACTCGGCCACGCCGGGATGGGTGCTCCACCATTACCCCGAAGTGGAGCACATCATCTATCTCCTTCGCCACGTGGCGTGCCCACAAGGATGCAGCTATTGCGACCAAGCCCACGACGCACGGCTCCATCTCCGACGCCTGTTTGGCTACGACTCCTTTCGCACCTACGATGGCGAGCCCCTACAGGAGCGCGCTGTCCGTGCCGCTGTCAGCGGGCGGTCGCTGCTGGCGGTGTTTCCCACAGGTGGCGGCAAGTCTCTCACATTTCAGTTGCCCGCCCTGATGGACGGCGATTCCTGCCACGGCCTCACGGTGGTCATCTCCCCCCTGCAGTCGCTCATGAAGGACCAAGTGGACAACCTGACCAACCGCGGCATCACCGATGCCGTGACCATCAACGGACTGCTCAACCCCATCGAGCGGGCCGACGCCATTGAGCGAGTGGCAAGCGGAGAGGCTTCACTACTCTACATCGCCCCCGAGATGTTGCGTTCCAAGACCATTGAGCGCATTCTTCTGGCAAGGCACGTGATGCGCTTCGTCATCGACGAGGCCCACTGCTTCTCTGCCTGGGGGCAAGACTTCCGCGTGGACTATCTCTACATAGGCAAGTTCATACGCGAATACCAGGAGCGGAAAGGCGACCAGGGCCAGGTCTGCGTGTCATGCTTCACGGCCACAGCCAAGCAGAAGGTGATACAGGACATCTGCGACTACTTCAAGCATTGGCTCGGCATCGACCTCGAGCTCTTCGCCTCAAAGGCCGCGCGCACCAACTTGCGCTACTCGGTCATACACGTCGACACGGACGAGGACAAGTACGTCAGGCTGCGCTCGCTGGTGGCCGAAGCCGCCTGCCCCACCATCGTCTATGTGTCGCGCACCAAGCGGGCACGTGAACTTGCCGAACGCCTGACGCGCGACGGGTTGCCCGCCATGCCCTACTACGGCAAGATGACGGCAGACGACAAGACACAGAATCAAGATGCCTTCATGGGTGGCAAGGTCGGAATCATCGTGGCCACATCCGCATTCGGCATGGGGGTGGACAAGAGCGATGTGGGACTGGTGGTCCACTATGACATATCCGACTCGCTGGAAAACTACGTGCAGGAGGCTGGACGCGCCGGACGTGACCCACACATCCATGCGCGTTGCTATGTGCTCTATGGCGACAATGACCTCGACAAGCACTTCATACTGCTCAACCAAACCAAACTGAGCATCAGCGAGATCCAACAGGTATGGCGCGCCATCAAGGATTTCACAAAGGACAGGCCACGGGTGTGCTGCTCAGCCCTGGAGATAGCGCGCCGCGCCGGATGGGACGACTCCGTGTCGGACATCGAGACACGCGTGCGCACGGCCATCGCCACCCTGGAGCAGAGCGGATACGTGGAACGTGGCAACAACGTGCCGCACGTCTACGCCACCGGCATCACGGTGAACAACATGGACGAGGCTCGCAAACGCCTGGATTGCTCACCTCTCTTTTCGGACGACGAGACAGAAGAGGCGGTGCGCATCATCAAGTCGCTCATCTCACAAAAACATACCGCCAAGGCACGCAACGCTGAGGCTGAATCGCGCATCGACTACCTGGCCGACATCCTCGGTCTCACCAAGCAGACGGTCATCTCCGTCGTGCAGCGCATGAGACAGGAGGGCATCCTGGCCGACTCACGTGACATGTCGGCACACCTCAAGGATGCGGGAGGCGGCGAGCGAAAGGCACAAACCACACTCGAACGGTTTGGAAAACTGGAGCGATATGTCATTGAGCACATACCGGACGAGCGTGTATGCCTGTCCTACAAACAACTCAACGACAAGGCCATCAAGGACGGCATATCGACCGCCACGGAGAAGGACATCAGAACACTACTCTACTTCCTCATGGTGAAGGGCTACACACGAAAGACCGAGGGCGGAGCCAACAATGCCGTCATCAGGCGCTGTGCCAGCCTGGACAGGGTCTTACGTCGATATGAGCGGCGAATGGCCATCTGCCAGTTTGCCATCAACTGGCTCTACAGGCTGGCCCAACAAGATGAAACCGACACCCGGACCGACACCAGCGAAGTGGAAGGCGCGGTGGCCAAGGGGGGCAACGTGCAGTTTTCCGTCGTGGAACTGGTCAACGAGATGAAGCGCAACGGACTGCAACTCTTCGGACTCACCGATGACGTGACCCTCGAGGAGATGGAAGAGGCACTGCTCTATCTCTCCAAGATTGGTGCGCTCAAGCTCGAAGGCGGCTTCCTCGTGCTCTACAATGCCATGGATATACGACGCCTGAAAGACAGCAGACTACGGTACAAGCAAGACGACTATCGCATGCTCAACGAGTTCTACAAGCAGAAGATACAGCAAATCCACATCGTAGGAGAATACGCCAACCTGATGGTGAGGGACTACAATGCCGCGTTGCAGTTTGTGAAAGACTATTTTCAGATGGACTACCAACGCTTCATGAAAACCTATTTCCGGGGCGAACGGGAACAGGAAATCGGACGCAACATCACACCCGCACACTACCGCAAACTCTTCGGCACACTCTCAGCGCGACAAATGGAAATCATCAGTGACAAGGACTCCCGTTGCATCGTGGTAGCCGCCGGACCTGGCAGCGGCAAGACGAGGGTGCTGGTGCACAAACTGGCCTCGATGCTCCTGCTCGAAGACGTGAAGCATGAGCAGTTGCTCATGCTCACCTTCTCACGAGCGGCCGCCACCGAGTTCAAGCAACGGCTCATCGGCCTCATCGGCAACGCGGCTCACTTTGTGGAAATCAAGACCTTTCATTCCTACTGTTTCGACTTATTGGGACGGCTGGGCAACATCGAAGATGCAGACCACGTGGTGGGAAAGGCCGCAGAGATGATAGCACAGGGAGATGTGGAGGCCAGCAAGATCAAGAAGGCGGTGCTGGTCATCGATGAGGCGCAAGACATGGACGCTGAGGAATATGCGCTCGTGGTGGCGCTCATGAAGGCCAACGACGACTTGCGGGTCATAGCTGTCGGCGACGATGACCAGAACATCTACGAGTTTCGGGGAGCTGACGCCCGCTACATGCGCCAATTGAGCATGCTGCCTGGCGCCCGACTCATCGAGATGACAGACAACTATCGGAGCGCTGCCGACATCGTGCATGCGGCCAATGATTGGGTAAAGCTCATCGGCCACCGCATCAAGAAAACACCACTTACTGCCGTGCGGCGAATGGACGGACAGGTGAAGGTGGTGCTGCACACCATGGCAAGCAGGGCGGACGGCAGTGAAGAGAGAGAACAGCAAGCACTCTATCTGCCCTTGCTGGAGGAAGTGAAGCGGAGAGGGAAAGGATCCGCTTGCGTGTTGACACAAACCAACAAGGAGGCGGCCATCATGGTGGCCTTGCTCAACAGGAACGGCATCAACAGCCAGCTCGTACAGTCGTTGGGCGGGCTACGGTTCTGCAACATCGCCGAGACACGCTACTTCTTGAAACACCTTTTGCAAGGGCAACAAGCACCCATCATACCCGATGATCTGTGGGATGAAGCCAAGGAGCGCACATGCGGCAAGTACAAGAGGAGCCAGGCCTTGCCCTACCTCAAACGGTGCTGGCTACTGTTTGAGCAGACGCATCCCACCAAATACTACAATGACTTTTGGGATTTCATCTTCGAATCGTCGGTGGAAGACTTCTGCGACATGGCGAAGGGTAGCGTCATCGTGTCGACCATTCATAAAGCCAAAGGTAGAGAGTTTGACCATGTGTTCTTGCTATTCACCGAACCCGGACGCATCACCGAGGAGGTGGTGCGCCACCTCTATGTGGGCATCACACGCGCCAAAGACAGCCTGGTCGTTCACACTGACAGCCTCCTGTTCCGCCAAATGCACGCCACGGAGCTCCTCCGCGACAACACACCCTATGGCCTGCCCGATGAAATCGTGCTCATGCTGTCTCATCGCGATGTCTATCTCGACTTCTTCAAAAGCCACAAGCAACAAATCCTGACCCTGCAGAGCGGCGACCGCTTGTCATACAGCCATCACCATCTTTTTACCCCAACCAACATCGCTGTGGCCAAATTGTCTAAAGACATGCAAAAGAAACTGCAAGAATGGGAGGCCCAAGGCTATCAAGCCGACTATGCCACCATACGCTTTATCGTGGCATGGAAGCCGAAGGATGCGCCCAAACAGGAAACGGAAACGGCAGTCTTGCTCATGGACCTACATGCCAGAAGGCTGTAAGGCCTATCCTGCAGGGAGAATGGCCCGTCAAGGCCTGACAAAGCAAGTGACTACCTTACCCTTGATTTTCCCCCAGCTCTCGGCAGCAATGATGTGGCAAGCATGTTGGGAGGGTGATAGCTGTACAGATGGCCTTGTAGCTCATGGGCACAAACTCGGCAAGCATGTTCCGCCGGGATGTCCCCTCATGTGACGGAAAGCGCACAACAGATAGGAAGAATAGAAAAAGCCCTTGCAGAAGATGTTTCTGCAAGGGCTTGCTTGAGGGTGGGGGGTGGGACTCGAACCCACGACATTCAGAACCACAATCTGACGCTCTAACCAACTGAACTACACCCACCGTGTGTTTTGGTTGCCTTGGTATCTCAAAGCGAGTGCAAAGGTAAGGGATTTATTTGATACCACCAAATAAATCCCGAACTTTTTTCATTTTATTTTTATTTTGCAGGTGCCGCGGGCTGTGCGGGGGCATTAGGAGCCGTCTGCTGACCACCCTGAGCACCCTGCTTAGCACCCTGTGCAGGAGCATTCTGCTGCTGACCGGCCTGGAATCCCTGCGTGTTTGTGGGATTGGTGGTCTGAGTCTCCGTAGCCGCCTTCTCCAGGACACTCTGCGAAGCAGAAGACTGAGGAGCGGTGTAAGCGCACACCACGCTGATGAGAACCATGGCTGCAGCGAGTCCCCACGTAGCCTTCTCGATGAAGTCGGTGGTCTTGCGCACGCCCATGATGGCGTTGGAAGAAGAGAAGTTGCTGGCAAGGCCGCCTCCCTTAGACTCCTGGATGAGCACGATGAAGATCATCAGCAATGACACCAGGACGATGAGAATTACAAATAATGTGTACATAATTCTTTACTTATTGTTTTTATTGTTTAATATCAACTTTTCCAAGAAACGTATTTGATCTGCAAAGTAAGCATTTTTTTTCGGATAATTCAAATTTAATCGCCGAATAATTTCAAGCGCTTTGTTATATCGGCCTTGTTTGATGTAAATTTTTGCCAACGTCTCCGTAAAATAGCTTTCATCACCGTTTTTGTCGTCACCCGAGCCCGCCTGGGCATCCTCGGGCATATACTCCACATCGGTTTTCAATTTGATTTTTCCATTCTCATTGTTTATGAAATTATCTATCAAATCTTGACCTTTCAATTGTGGCGTAGCGCTTTGTTCCGCTTCCTTTTCCTCTTCGCTTTCCGACTCCAAGAGATAGGACACATAATCGACAGCGGCATCAGCCGGAGTAGGCTTCCGCTTGTTTTTCTTGTCCGCTTCCTTTTCCTCTTCCGGTATTGTCTCCAGGAAATTGTCGATCAGCGAGATGGTGCGATTGTCATTGGGTTTCTTTCGGTCGTCCTTTGGTTTGGCGGGCGCATGACGCATCTGGTAATGCGCCGCTTCCACCAGGTTGAAGATCACCTTTCGGTCGGTGATATAGATGGCCGCCCGTCGCAACTCTTCGTCAAAGGTGGGGTCATGCAGCAAATAAAGGTTTTGCAGCAGGAGCAAACGCGCCGTCTGATAATAAGGATAGAGCGCAAGAAGGCTCCGGAGATCGTAAAGGGTCTCGCGGTCGAGCAGTTCCGGCTGTTTAATGAGTTGCGCTATGTCCATATTTGTCTGGATAATAGAATCATGAATGACGAGAGAGTGATTTACCAATTGGCGACAGTGGCGTTGAAGATTTGTTCCGTCAAGTCCTTGCACATCTGCGTGACAAGCTCCTCTTGCACGCTATTCAGGCTTTTCGTGGTCTCATAGCTCTTGGATGCCGTGAACGACCGTTCGAAGTCCTCGTTGTGGTTGTTGTTGTTGGTAAACCTCACGTTGACGGTTATCGAGAGTTCAGTCTGCGCCGAGTAACCCTCGCTTGATACCGACTTGTTGCGTTGCGAATACTGCGTGATCTCACCCTCGATGACCAAGTCGCCATTACGCTTCACCTGCCTCAGGCGGGTGTGATTGGCAAAGACATCCTTCAGTTGGTTGTTGAAGATGGGTCCCATCGGTCCCCACACATAACTGCTCCGAATGGGGAAGTCGGCTATCTGTATGGTCTTTGTCGTGGTATAATCTATGCTGGCACCATTAAACTTGTAACTGACGCTGCATGCCGTGAGCAGCAGCAGGAGCGTAATGGCGAGATACGACAGTCTTTGTTTCATTGTCAAATTCATCGAGATTTCACTTCTTGTCCAAGCCATATTGCTTGATGCGGCGATAGAGCGTTCGGTCGGAGATGCCCAGTTCCTGGGCAGCTTTCTTCCTGTTTCCGTTGTTGCGCTCCAAGGCCTTTTCCACCATTTGGCGTCCCAGGTCGCTCAGGTTGAGACATTCCTGTTCGGGCTTGATCTCTTCCGCCACAGCTTCCTCCGCTGAAGGGGTGTAGGGAGAGAGCCGCGGATCACGGCTGCTGATGGCCGGCACATGCTCTTTGGCACTGTCAATAAAGCCCGACGAGAAGTGGCTGGCCACATCATGCAGGTCACGATTCTCGTCAATCTGCTTGCGCAGCGTCGACACGTCACGCCGCAAGTCAGCGATGTTACCCCTCAATTCATAGAGAATCTTATAGAGGATCTCCCGCTCACTCTCATAAGAGTGTTGCCCAGGCTGGTTGATGGTGGCCAGTTCCGTGCTCTCCGGATCTTGGGGAATAAACCGTCTCAAGGTCTCCACGCCAATCTCTCGCTGTTCGCTCAGCACCGACATCTGTTCCGTGATATTCTTCAGCTGGCGCACATTGCCCGGCCACTTGTATTGCAGCATCATCTTCTTCGCCTCCTCGGTCAACGTAATCTTGGGAAGCCTATACTTGTCGGCCATCTGCATGGCAAAGAGCCTGAAAAGCAACAGGATGTCCTCTCCCCTATCGCGCAAAGGCGGCATCTGGATGGGAATGGTGTTCAGGCGGTAATAGAGGTCTTCGCGAAAGCGTCCTTCTGAGATGGCCTTCCGCATGTTGACATTGGTGGCGGCCACGATGCGCACATCAGTCTTGCGTATCTCCTGTCCCCCCACACGGATGTATTCGCCTGTCTCAAGCACCCTCAGCAACCGGGCCTGGGTGGCCATGGGCAGTTCTCCCACCTCGTCAAGGAAGATGGTGCCCTTGTTGGCCACGCCAAAGTAGCCTTCGCTCTCACCGATGGCTCCGGTGTAGGCGCCCTTCTCGTGTCCGAACAGCTCACTGTCGATGGTGCCCTCGGGTATCGATCCGCAGTTGATGGCAAAGTAGCGCTCTCTCCTGCGGGGCGAATTGTCGTGTATGACCCTTGGCACAATCTCCTTGCCCACGCCGCTCTCACCGACGATGAGCACGCTCAAGTCAGTGGGAGCCACCTGCAAGGCCACATCAAGCGCATGGCATAACCCTTCGCTGTTGCCCACGATGTTGTACCGTTGTTTTATCTTTTGCAGTTCTGACGTATTCATTGGATGACAAAATTACACATTTTTCGAGAAACCCGCAAAAATGGCAGTCGTTTTTATTATTTCTCTTTTTTTTCAAGTTTGATGAGCAACAAGCCGATGCCTGTCCACACCAGTTCCCTCATTCTCACGATGAGGGCGACAAAGATGCCTGCGCTGGCACTGATGCCCAACGTCGTGGTGGACATGAGGAAGCCTCCCTCACGCCCTCCCAACTGCAGAGGCATGAAGAACAACAGATTGGCGAAGAGCGATGTGAAAGCAAGCACCAAGACACAGTTCAGGTAATTGACACTTGGCATGAGCACGAGCAAGATGAAGAAGATCTCCAAAGCCGAACAGATACGGCACGCCAGTTCCAGGCCCACCGCTCCCATAAAGTTATAGGGGTTCTGAGTGTGAAGCGCCGCAATCTGGTTGTCGATATTGTCCAACTGCTCGCGGTGGCGCTCCACAAACGGCCTTGCCCACTTCTTGACAAAAGGAATGTGTCTTAGCAGATTCATGACCCTGTTGGCCAGTCCCTTGCGGTAGCCGGCAATGAAAAACCAGATGCCCAGCAGGCAGAAAGCCGCAATGGCCGCCATGAGCAAGCCCATGAACAGGTTGACTGGTTGCGTGCAGAGATAAAGTGCCACCGAGATCAGCCAAAACCAAAAGTGGCTAAAAATGTGGGTCATGGCATAGAGGATGACCGACGATGAAGCTTTCTCCGTGCCGATCTTGGGTGCCAGTTCCATGATGCGATAGGGCTCGCCACCCATGAGGCCGCCCGGCGTCGCATAGTTGAGCGCGAATCCAGACACGGCAACTTTGTAAAGCCAGAAAAAGGAGATTTTCTTCGGCTGCTCACCATTGCCCGTCTTGTCACCCGCAACACGCTGGCTGCACACGCCCTTGATGATGAGGTACCAGGACGCGGTGTTGAAGACATAGAGAAACGCCCACAACACCAGCACCGCCACAAACCAATAGCCTGCATGGCGAAGTCCCTGCCACACCTGCGCGAAGTCGAGCTGCGTGACCATGATGACGAGCACCAGCAGTCCGAAGACAAAGAATGCGTTCTGATATTTTTTCTTCATGATCCGAAGATGGATTATGGACTATGAAGGCAAGAAGCCTCCACAGTCACCTGTTGACATCATTTGCGCTGCTCCCTACTGGTGCTCTCGCGCTTCTTGGGGATAGAGAACCTCACCTTTTCACTCTCGTCCTTGCGCTCATGATAGAGCTTGGGCAGCGGATTGGCCAGTGGCTCGTCATAGCTGGCACGGTTGCGGAACCCGTCGATAGCCTGCCAGATGGCATGGCGGAACGCCGTGGCGTCAGCCGTCCCCTTGCCTGCGATGGCGTAATCGGGGCCCTGGTCTGAGGCCGCACAGACCAGCGGCAGGCCACCGAGATAGTGGATGCTGTCTTGCGGCAACAGAGCATTGAAGGGAGCCACGCCCTGGTCGTGATACATGGCCAGGATACCGTCGAACGCGGCGAAGTCACCATTGGCAAAGAACTCGTCGGCCAGATAGGGCCCGAAGACGCAGACATCCTCCCCGGCCAGTTGCTTGACGGCCGGTATGATAGCCTCCGCCTCTTCCTTGCCCGGACGCTCCGCGCTATGGTTGGGATTGAGTGCCAGCACGGCCACACGCGGGCTTGAGATGCGGAAGTCACGGCGCAAGGTGTCGGCAAACACCTTGATCCGGCTGGCCACAGCCTCCTGCGTGATGGCTGCAGGCACATCCTTCAGCGCCACGTCATCGGTCACCAGCGCCACCCTCAGGTTGCCGTTCACCAAGATGTCAACCGCCTTCTGCCCCTCACTGAGGCATTGCTCGATAAACTTGTCGCTGTTGGGGAAGGCAAAGCCATCGATATGCATGTTGTCCTTGTTGATAGGACACGTCACAAGCACATCAAACAGTCCGTCCTTATAGTCGGTGATGGCCTTGTCGAGCGCCTTCACCGCTGCACGGCTGGCATCCTGCGAAGGCACGCCCAGCTCCACCTTCACCTCTTCGTCAAACACCGGAAGCAGGTTGACCTTGCCCTCCTGCGCCTCTTCGGCCGTATTGACGATGGTGAAGTTGCCCGTCACGCCAAGAGCCTTGGCGTGATAGGTTGCTATCTTGGGTGAACCATATATAATAGGTGTGCACATGTCGAGCATCTCAGGCTCCTCAAACGCCTTGAAGATCAACTCATAACCGACACCGTTAGTGTCTCCGTGGGTGATGGCCACGCGTATTTTCTGATTGTCCATATTTTGCTATTTCCTTATGATTATTTACTGATACTGTTTATTTTCCTGATGGTTTTCCGTGCATGAGGTTCGCGCTTCCGCAAGCCGTTTAGCGCTTGTCCCACTGTAAGGTGTAGAGTACGGCCTCCAGCCGTCGGATGGCATTGCGCTTAGCTTGTCCCGGTGCGAAGACAAAGCCTTCCGCCACCACGGCCCCGCTCGCAGGAGTCTTCCTCCCATCCTTGTCCGTCCTCACCAGCCGGCGACTGACAAACGGTCCGCCCATGTCGTCGCCCCGCATCTCCCACAAGCCCCTGTAGAGCGTCATGGGAGCATGCGCCTCATCATGATGGCGGAGCCAAAAGCGACGGTCCTTCTCTTCCCTGAAAACCAGACGGCTGGCGACCGTCGGAGCGACGGTGGTCATCCACATGGAGTCCGTTTCGCCCTTGATGTTCCGCCGAAGTGCCGAGTCACGCAGTGCGACAAAGTTGCCCACGCCACCATTCCCGGCAAAGGCCGACCGCTCGTCAGCAGCCTCCGATGAATGTTCGCGGTAGATCACGATGTTCTGCATCGTCGTCGAACCGTTGTCGCTCAGCCAAACGAAGTCTTGGCCACGCTTGCTGGCTACCATGTCGACCGGTATCCAGATGGACACCCCAAACATTCGCTTGACCATCCGCTCAGCGTTGGCGTTGCGCTTGTGTCTCAGCAGGGCAAGCGTCTTGTTGGCCTCAGCCCTATTGAGCAACGTGCGCACCGTCGTCGCCACCCCCTGCGCATACTGTCTCAACGCACGCAGAGACGGGGTTCCAATGCGCACCACCATCTGTGGCTTGGCCCAGACATTCCTCTCGTAGCCCACATGAGGGCGTTCAAAGGTTTCCGGGTCGACGGTGACGATGACGATGTTGCGTGCCTGGCGCAGGGAAGCGTTAAACCTCGCGCTGTCGATGGCCGACACATCAAACGACGGTTCGCTCTGGGGCAAGCCTTCCACATCCGTTTCGAGCATCTGCCTGACAACGCCCTCGCGGTCGCCCACGAGCAACACCTCATAGAGCCGTCCGCCCGAAGGGGGCAACAGGCCGCCTGAGCCCGTGCAAGCCATGAGCGACAGGCAGACCATCAGACAGGCAAGCACTCTTGTCATCGTTTCTCCTCATGGCGCACCTCTCCAATCTTCTTGGAGGTGCTGAGCAGGCCACAGGCCGCATAGATGTCTTGCCCCCGCGAGGCGCGTATGGTGGTGAAGACACCGTGGCCGGTGAGATAATCGCGAAACTCCTCCATCCTCCGTTCATCTGTGCCATGCAGGGGCACATCAGGTATCTGATGGAAGCGAATGAGATTGATGCGGCAAGTCAGGCCCTTGAGGAGCTTGACGATCTGGCGCGCATGGTCCAGCGTATCGTTGACACCACCGAAGACAATGTACTCGAAAGACAAGCGGCGCTGATGGGCAAAGTCGTAGTTGCGCAACAGGTCGACGATCTTCTCGATAGGCATGGCCTTCTCTGCGGGCATGAGTTGAGCGCGAAGCGCATGGCTGGGCGCATGGAGGCTGATGGCCACGTGGCAGTCGCTCTCCTCGAGAAAGCGCTGGAGCTTATCCTTGATGCCCACCGAACTGACCGTGATGCGCTTGGGGCTCCACGCCCAGCCATAGTCGGCGGTCAGTATCTCGGTGGAGCGCAAGACGTTGTCGAGGTTGTCCATCGGCTCGCCCTGCCCCATATAGACGATATTGGTCAGCTTGTCCACCTCAGGCAGACTGTAGATCTGGTTGAGGATGTCGGCCACGGTGAGATAGCCTTCAAAGCCCTGCTTGCCCGTCTGGCAGAACAGGCAGTTCATCTTGCAGCCCACCTCACACGAGACGCAGAGCGTGGCCCGGTCGTCTTCGGGGATGTAGACTGTCTCGACAAACTTGACGCCCTGACTGTCGTCCGGGCGTGTGGTTCTCACGGGGAAGAGATACTTGATGGTGCCGTCCTTTGAGTGCTGGGCATCGATGGGTGCGGCGCACCCCACCTCATACGCTTCAGCCAGCCGCGCACGATTGGCCTTGGATATGTTGGTCATCTCGTCGATGCTCTTGACGTGGCTGCCATAAATCCATTTGGCAATCTGCCCTCCTGCGAAAGCGGGCATTCCCAAGGAAGAGGCCACTTCTTTCAGTTCGGCGAGCGTCATGCCGAGTAATGTTTTCTTCTTCATCTCTGCAAAGATACAAATTTTTTGAAAAAGCTACACGTATTGTGGGTTAAAATCGCTATCTTTGCATAGGATAGGCTGCACTCGGCAATTTGAAAGCAAGCTTTCATTGCGCTCATTTGCACTATCCTTGCATAGGATAGGCTGCACTCGGCAATTTGAAAGCAAGCTTTCATTGCGCTCATTTGCACTATCCTTGCATAGGATAGGCTGCACTCGGCAATTTGAAAACGGCTTCTCCAACTTATATCATGGACATGAAACAGAATCCGACAAGCACCGGCATACATAAAGAAAAAGTGGGGACGGCAAACGCTCTCCACCAGGAACCTCACGTCACAGTGGGCATCGTCAGCGGCGAGCGCATCTGCTTCTCGCTCAACAAGCCTTATGACACAAACGGCTCTCTGGCCACAGGCGACCAACAGGTCTCAGTCGCCGACGGCGCCATCATGTGGCAGGGCACGCGTCACCGCGAACTGGCTTTTCGCCCCACGACGCCCGAAGCGTCGTTCTCGCTGAAGGATGTGACTATCGGTGTCAACTTCCACTGGGAGCGCAAGGAGACGCAGACTTTCTTGGGCTCATTGCGGTTTGTGGCCGATGGGCGGAAGATATGGGCCATCAACGAACTGCCGGTGGAGCAATATCTTGAAAGTGTGATCTCAAGTGAGATGAGTGCCACCTCCAGCCTGCAACTGCTCAAGGCTCACGCTGTCATCTCCCGCTCATGGTTGCTGGCCCAGATGGAGAAGCGACAGGCCGCTGCCCGCATGGCCACCTACCGACCTTCGTTTGTGGAGAGTGACGACACCCTCATCCGTTGGTATGACCGCCAGGACCACACGCTCTTCGACGTGTGTGCCGACGACCACTGCCAGCGCTACCAGGGCATCACTAAAGAGACAAGCCCCCATGTGGCCGAGGCTATCCGGCAGACTCGCGGACAGATCCTGACCGACGGCGACGGCATCTGCGACGCGCGCTTCTCAAAGTGTTGCGGAGGTGTCATGGAGGAGTTTCAGTATTGCTGGGAAGACAGTCCGAAGCCTTACCTGCGTGCCGTGCGCGACTGGTTGCCGCCACGGTTGGCGACTTTGGCATCAGCCGGCATCGACGCCCCTGCCCTGCCCGACCTCACACGGGAGGATCAGGCGGAGCGCTGGATACGCACCAGGCCTGAGAGCTTCTGCAACACGGACGACAAGACCATTCTCTCACAAGTGCTCAACGACTACGACCAGGAGACCACCGACTTCTACCGCTGGCAGGTGGCTTATGCGCAAGACGAACTGGCGGCGCTGCTCCGCGAGAAGCTGGGCATCGACTTTGGTGCCATCCTTGACCTGGTGCCCATGGAACGGGGCAAGAGCGGCCGGCTCGTGACCCTGAAGATTGTGGGCACACGCCACACGCTCACCATCGGCAAGGAACTGGAGATACGGCGCGCCCTGAGCAAATCACACCTCTACAGCTCGGCCTTCGTCGTGGACAAGGAGGGCATTGGCGGACAGGGCATCCCCGCCCGCTTTGTGCTCACGGGAGCCGGATGGGGACATGGCGTGGGCCTCTGCCAGATAGGCGCTGCGGTGATGGGAGAGCGCGGCTATGCCTACGACGAAATATTGGCCCATTACTATCCCGGCGCCACCATAACCAACTCATATCAATATCATCATGCAACATCATAAACGATCGCCCTGGCTATGGGTGCCGACACTGGCCTTCAGCGACGGTCTGCCTCTCGTGGCCGTCATGAGCATCTCTGTCATCTTGTACAAACAGCTCGGCTTGAGCAACGCTGCCATCACCTTCTACACCTCCTGGCTCTACCTGCCATGGGTGCTGAAACCCGTGCTGAGCCCCTTCGTGGACCTCATCAAGACCAAGCGCTGGTGGGTCATTGCCATGGAGCTGCTGCTGGGCGCGGCCTTGGGCGGTGTCGCCTTCACCATCCCCACGGCGCTGTGGATGCAGGGCACACTGTTCTTCTTCTGGGTCATGGCGTTCTCGGGAGCGTTCCATTGCATCGCCGCCGACGGTTTCTACATGCTGGGGCTCGACAGTCACCAGCAGGCGTGGTTCATGGGCATACGCTCGGTGTTCGACCGTCTTGCCACCATTTTCGGACAAGGCGTCCTGGTGATGGCCGCCGGCAACCTGCAAGTAATCTTCCGCAACAGCATTGCTTACTCGTGGAGCTTGATGTTCTATGGCGTGGCGGGCCTGTTCTTGCTCTTGTGGCTGTGGCACAGCCAGGTCTTGCCCCGGCCGTCGGAAGACGTGTCGCGTCCGGGCATCAACATCCACACCATCTGGAGAGAGATAGCCAACACGTTCCGCACGTTTGTGCAAAAGGAGCAGGTGGTGGCGGCCCTGCTGTTCATCATGCTCTTCCGCATGCCCGAGGGCTTGCTGTCGAAGGTGTCATCGCTTTTCCTCATTGACGCCCCACACAACGGCGGACTGGGCCTGTCGCCACAAGAGTTTGGCCTGGTGCAGGGCACAGTGGGTGTCATCGGCGTGGCCCTGGGCGGCGTGTTCGGCGGCATCGCCGCCAGCAACGGGGGACTGCGCAAGTGGCGGTGGCCCATGGCCCTTGCCTTTGCCTTGCCGTCGTGGGTCTACGTCTTCTTGGGTTATGTGTTGCCCTCAAGCCTGTTGGCCATCAATGTCTGCGTGTTCATCGAGCAGTTTGGGTATGGGTTCGGACTGACGGCCTACATGCTTTACCTTATTTATTATAGTCGCGGAGCGTTCAAGACGAGCCACTACGCATTGGCGTCGGCCCTCATGTCATTGTCGATGATGGTGCCGGGCCTTTTCGCCGGCACCTTACAGGAGATGTTGGGTTACCGTCACTTCTTCATCCTGGTCATCCTCTGTTGTTCGGTGACATTCCTGGTGACGGCTTTTCTCAAGATTGACCCTCAGTTTGGTAAGCGTGACGGGGATGGAGGCAACTAAGTATTATGCCATCTGCGACTGTGACAGTTGTTTCTGCTCATGCGAGCGGGTGTTTCGGCCTGACCTCACCGGCAAGCCCGTGGTGGTGCTGAGCAACAACGACGGTTGCGTGGTGGCGCGCTCGAAGGAGGCCAAGCAACTGGGCATACCGATGGGCATGCCCTATTATCAACTGGCGGAGCGATTCCCGGGAAAGGAGATCGGCGTGTTCTCGAGCAACTACGAGCTCTACGCTGACATCACCCAGCGCGTCATGGAAATCATCCGTGACGCCTGTCCGGAGTTCTACCGTTACAGCATCGACGAGGCGTTCTGCGTGCTCGGCAACCAGCCCTACGACCAACTCAAAACGTGGGGCGAAAATCTCAACCAAAAGATATGGAAGTGGGTGGACATGCCTGTGAGCATCGGCATCGCACCCACCAAGACACTCGCCAAGTGTGCGGACCGCTTTGCCAAGGACTACCCGGCCTACCGCCACTGTTGTGTCATCGACACAGAGGAGCGGCGCATCAAGGCCCTGAAGCTCTTTCCGCTCAAGGAGGTATGGGGCATCGGCCGACGATACCTGGAACGGCTGGAGGGCTACGGCATCCACACGGCCTACGACTTCGCCATGAAGCCGCGCGCCTGGGTGAGAAAAGAGCTACACGTCACCGGCGAGCGCACATGGATGGAGCTCAACGGCATCGACTGCGTGCCCACCGAGCAACTGTCCACGAAGAAGAGCATCTGCACCAGTCGCTCCTTCCCCGGCATGATCGAGGAGCTGCTCGACCTGCGCACACAGGTGAGCAACTATGCAGCCCGCTGCGCGGAGAAGTTGCGACAGCAGCACAGCGTGTGCGCCTCCATCATGGTTTTCATCGACACCAACCGCTTCCGCACGGACCTTCCCCAATACAGCAACTCGGCCATGGAGACCCTGCTCACACCCGTCAACTCCACACAGGAGGTGGTAGAAGGGGCACTGAAGGCGCTGAGACGCATCTTCATCAAGGGGTTCAAATATAAACGCGCGGGGGTCATCGTGTCGGCCATCAGCAACGAGAACTTGGTGCAGACCAACTTCCTCGACTACGATGCCGAGAAACGTGACAAGCTGAAACGGCTCACAGAGCAGATTGACAAGATCAACAAGCAGAACGGCTCCGAGACGGTGGTACTGGGCAGCCAACAATATACGGCTGCACATGGCAGGGGCAAGGCTGGCTCGTTTCGCGATGCCATCAAGCACGACTTCCGTAGCCACAACTTCACCACACGCTGGGAAGACATCATCCGAGTGAGATGAGAGAAGCGCAGGTGACTGACACAGGCTGACCAAAAACGCGAAACAAAACTGAAACATTCCAACAAAAAGCCCCTGGAGAATCGCGTATTTGCGACGACTGAGGTTCGCGGCCGCAAATACGCTCTCTTTTTCGATTTTCGCATAACTCGCTGATAGCCTGACCATTATGCACTTGTTGCCCAAAATGAAAACTTGAGAGGGTCTTTGGGTTTCGGAAAACACCCTTTATCGTGTTGCAATAAGCATCAAATGACGACACGATATACCCTTTATCGCATCATGATTAAGCATCTATCGCAATGCGATAAAGGGTATTCTTTGGAACAATAACATACAAATTAACGTTCATTTAGGTTTTTAACGGAATTTAATCGGACAAAAGCGTTTTTTTCGTCTCTAAAAGGTGCACTCCGGAGAGGCCTGTTTTTTCAGAAAATAACCGACATTCGTCACGGAACACTTCGCAAGGCCCACCGACAATAAGCGACAAAGGCGAGCGCAACCGGTTGTTCCCTAATCCCAAACCTTAGTAATGGTGAAAAAATAAGTTGCACAATTATGCCCTGTATTTTTGAGCAGTTTTGGAATTTCGAAGAAGGAGCGTAGCGGGCTACGTGACTGATGAGAAATTTCAAAAATGACAAAAAGGCAGGTAGTTGAAAACAACTTACGAAACCTGCAAAATTGGGTAAGTTATTTTTTTACCATTACTTAATAAGGGATAGCCCCCTACAAGCCATAAAACTTGGTGAACGCCTTGACCGCATACTCATGGTCGGCGACGCTGCCTGTCTCCCGGCAACTGTGCATGGCAAGGATGGCGTTGCCCATGTCGACACCTCTCAAGGGAATGGAAGAGGCAAGAATATTGCCAAGCGTGCTTCCACCGGCCACATCGCTGTGGTTGACAAAGCGCTGACAGGGCACACCGGCCTGCTCACAGATGCCAGCGAAGACGGCTGCCGACGCGGCATCGCTCGCATATTTCTGGGCGGCATTGAACTTGATGACAGGACCGCCTCCCATCATCGGATGGTTGGTGGGGTCATACTTCTCGTTATAGTTGGGATGCCAGGCATGGGCATTGTCCGCAGAGACCATGAAGGCCCGCTCCACGGCTTGATAGTAAGCCTCCTCACTCCCACTCTGCATCAGGGCTATGCGCCTCAACATGTAGGAGAGAAACGGGCTGCCCGCCCCTTGCTTCGTCTGCGATCCCGTCTCCTCATTGTCGAAAAGCGCAAGGACCCTTGTCGTGTCGGACACTTCGGGATCGGCTATCATCGCTTCTATTCCCGCCCAGCACATGGACAGGTCGTCGAGCCGTCCTGAGGAGATGAACTCACCGTGCGCTCCGAAGGTGCAGGCTGGTGTGGCGTCCGCAAGGTAGAGGTCGAAGTCCAATATGTCCTCTTTCCTGATGTTTCTCTTCTCCACAGCCTCACCGTCAGGGGCCATGGGCGACGCGTTGAGCTCTTCGACGATGACGTTCATCAAGAGATTGCCCCTCTCCAGCTCATCGCTGAGAATGCCGAGAATGGGCAGGACATCCTTCTGACGGCTCAGCTTCACGCCATCGTTCACCTGACGGTTGAAATGGATGGCGAGATTGCTTATCTGCAGCAGGGGGCGCCTGGCATGGAGCAACAAGGTGCGTGGATGCATCACATCGTCGCCTTTCACGATGACCCTGCCCGCAAGCGTCAAGGGACGGTCAAACCAGGTGGACAGGATAGGCCCGCCATACACCTCCGTGTTGAGCTTTACCAGGCCTCCCTCGCAATCCATCTCCGCATTTGGCTTAATGCGGAAGGTGGGAGAATCGCAGTGGGCGCAGATCATGTGAAAACCAGTGTCGGCCAATGGTTTCCGGCCTATCTGGAAAGCATAGATACTGGAGTCGTTCTTGGTGACATAGAACTTGTCACCCGCCGCCACCTGGCCCATGGGCTCTTGCGGATGGATGCAGCGGAAGCCATTCCGCCGCAGTTCTTCGGCCATATTCCTGACAGCCAGGAAGTTAACGGGCGAAGCGTCAAGAAAGGACAATAGTCGGTTGATCATATTTGCAGTGTTTAAAGTGAAACATTCGCTTACGCCATGCGCAAGCTGAGAGCGCCTCTTGGTTGTCTTACCACTCTCTATAGGAATAAAACGCAAAAAGGTTACGCTTTATTACAAAAAAGGTACTCACAATTAACCGCAAAAAGGAGATTAATCGTGAATACCTGTACAGATGAAGCCACCAATGAGGGCTATTTCCTAAAACTCACTGGTGAAATGGAAACGGATGTGGGTGAAATCCTGTTGGGCCATGGACAGCACATAACTGGAGTCAGCGAGGAACACGTCACGGCCCTCGATGTCCTTGGCCATATACTGGTACTTGCGCTTCTTGAAGTTGTCGAGTTCAGCCGCATCGTCGCTCTCCACCCAGCAAGCCTTGTAGAGATGCACCGGCTCCCAACGGCACTTGGCGTTGTACTCGTGTTCCAGTCGATACTGTATGACCTCAAACTGCAGTTGGCCGACGGTGCCGATGATGCGACGGTTGTTAAACTGGTTGACGAACATCTGCGCCACGCCCTCGTTCATCAGTTGCTCGATGCCCTTCTGGAACTGCTTGGACTTCATGGGATCGTCGTTCTCGATATACTTGAACAACTCCGGAGAGAAGGAGGGCAACCCGCGGAAGTGGAGCTCCTCACCCTCGGTCAGCGTGTCACCGATCTTGAAGATGCCATTGTCGGGCAGACCCACAATGTCGCCGGGATAAGCCTCGTCTACCGTGCTCTTGCGCTGGGCCATAAACTGCGTGGGCGAAGAGAAACGCACCGTCTTGTCAAGGCGCACGTGCTTGTAGGGCGCATTGCGCACAAACTTGCCGGAGCATACCTTGCAGAAGGCGATACACGAGCGATGATTGGGATCGATGTTGGCCGTGATCTTGAAGATGAAGCCCGTGAACTTGCTGTCTGTGGGCTCCACCACACGCTCCTCAGCCTTGGTGGGCCGGGGGCTGGGAGCAATCTCCACAAAGCAGTTGAGAAGTTCCTGCACGCCAAAATTGTTGAGCGCAGAGCCGAAGAACACAGGTGCCACCTCGGCCTTGAGGTAGTCGTCGGTCTGGAAGGTCGGGTAGACACCGTCGATGAGCTCAAGGTCGTCACGCAGTTGCTGCGCCTCCCGGTCGCCCACGTGGCTGTCGAGATCGCTGCTGCTGACATCGACCGCCACCTTCTCCGTGACACGTTGCTTGTTGGGCGTGAAGAGGTTGAGCTGCTGCTCGTAGATATTGTAGACGCCCTTGAACTTCGCTCCCTGGCCGATGGGCCATGACAGGGGGCGGACGTGGATCTGCAACTCCTCCTCCAGCTCATCGAGCAGGTCAAAGGGGTCGCGTCCCTCACGGTCCATCTTATTGATGAAGATGATGACCGGCGTGTTGCGCATGCGGCACACCTCCATGAGCTTGCGCGTCTGCGCCTCCACACCTTTGGCCGAGTCGACCACGATGATGGCCGAGTCGACAGCGGTAAGCGTGCGGTAGGTGTCCTCCGCGAAATCCTGGTGACCCGGCGTATCGAGGATATTGACCTTGTAAGGCTCGCCCTCCTGGCCCTCGGGCAGATAGTCGAACTCCATGACTGACGTAGACACGGAGATGCCACGTTGCTTCTCGATGTCCATCCAGTCTGACGTGGCCGTCTTTCGTATCTTGTTGTTTTTCACGGCGCCAGCCACTTGTATTTGTCCTCCGAAGAGCAAGAACTTCTCCGTGAGGGTGGTCTTACCGGCGTCAGGGTGCGATATGATGGCGAAGGTTCGTCTCCGCTTGATTTCGTTTGCTATGGTTGCCATGCGGGTGAAGGATAAGTGCGGTTATTGTTGTTGAAGCAGCGTTGCCATGCATTTCTTGAGGCTATCCTCCCAGTAGGGCACGCTGATGCCGAATGTTTCCTTGATTTTGGTCTTGTCGAGCACGCTGTAGGCGGGCCGTTTCACGGGCGAGGGGAACTCGTCGCTGTGGCAGGGCTGGATATCGCACGTGGTGTGCCCAGCCAGTTCGGCGATTTTCTTGGTGAAGTCATACCATGACGTGACACCTTCGTTGGAGAAGTGGTAGATGCCCGAGTGACCCTCATATTGGCGCTTCTCCACAATGTCGAAGATGGCTTGCGCCAGGTCACCGGCATAGGTCGGTGTGCCCGTCTGGTCGAACACCACCTTCAGCTGGGGCTTGGTGGCGGTGAGCTGGAGCATCGTCTTCACGAAGTTGTGGCCAAACTCGGAATAGAGCCATGCCGTGCGGATGATGATGTGGTCGGCACCCGTGGCCTCAATCTGCTGCTCGCCATGGAGCTTGGTCAGGCCGTAGACGCCTGTCGGGGTGCCTTTCTGGTCCTCGCGGCAGGGAGTGTTGTAGGGGTCACCGCCAAAGACATAGTCGGTGCTGATATGCACCAGCAAGCCACCCACTTCCTTCATGGCCTGAGCCAGGTAGGCCGGCGCGGTGGCATTGAGTGTCTCCACAATGGGACCCGCCGTCTCAGCCTTGTCCACATTGGTCCAAGCGGCACAGTTGATGATACACTGGATGTTGTTTTCCTTCACCGCCTTGCGTATGTCATCAAGACTGGTGATGTCAAGTTTTTGATAACCTTCACACACATCGGTGAAGATGTAATGGTCTTTTGCTGACTGCCTACTGACCAGTTGCATCTCGTTTCCGAGTTGGCCATTGGCTCCTGTTACAAGAATATTCATGTCTATTGGGTGTTTCCTGATTGATTTATTCGTCACCGAAGTCAAGTCCCTCCGTGCGGTCCTTGGCGTAATAGTCGCTGAGCATGCCGATGAAGGTCGTGATTTCCTTGATGGCGCTCTCCGTCTCTGCCGACACCTCTTTCTGCTGCATGTGCAGGAGCATCACGCCATAGAGGGCGTCGAGGCAGGTCTCTATCTCGTTGATGTCCTTGTCGCCCTTGTTGCGCAGTTCCACTATGAAGGGCAACACCTTGTAGTATTCGGCATTGTAGAAGGGGAACTTGCCCGACTGCAACAGTCTGTGGTGAAGCTCGGCAAGGTCTTGCAGGGTGACCTGATTGATCTGCAGGTGACCTTGTTCGCGCTTGCCTTCCTCGTTCATCATGCGAATGAGGTTGCCAAACCAGTCGGTCTCCTCATCCTTTTGGTCGTCAGTATACTGGAACTTGTCGATATATTCCCTTCGCAGCCGGCTGAGTGAACAGCCATAGGCTCGTATGAGATCCTCAATCTGCCACATGTAAAGCAGATACTCGGCTATCGACTTCTTTCTGATTTCTTGGGCTATGTACATGGTATGTAAAGTGTTATATAGAGGTGTGCGACATGTGCCCGATAGGCTCGGGCATGCCTACCGGGAATATCGTGACTACCTAATAATGGAAGGTGTAAAGGTTAAACACGGTGCCGATGAGCACCGCAAGGGAGAAAAGGATGACGATGGAACCGATCACACGATTGATGATGAGGATGCCCATCTCGTCAAACTTGTTGCCCACCTTGCCCACGATCCATGTCAAGCCATACCACCAGAGCAGAGCACCCACCACGATGCTGACATACCCTGCGGCCATCTCCACGGGATGGTTGGGGATGACAAAGGCAAACTGGGCGAAAGCCGCCATGAAAAGGAAGATGATAAGAGGGTTGGAGAAAGTCACGAGAAAGGCGGTGATGCCATTGTGAAGAAGCGAACCTTTCTTCTTCACGCCCCTGTTTTCCACACCTTTGGCGGGTTTGCTCCGCCAGCAATAGACACCGAAAATCATGAGCACCACGCTACCGGAGATCTGCAGCCAAAACTTGTTGGTGGGATTGGTGATGAGATCCATGACAAAGCTCATGCCGAAACCCGTGAACAGCGCATAGATGATGTCGCTCACTGCTGCACCGATGCCCGTCACAAGGCCATACCAACGCCCTTTCCTTAGGGTGCGCTGTATGCACAGTATACCCACCGGGCCCATCGGAGCGGAGGCGATAATTCCGATGAGCACGCCTTTGAGGATGAGCTCAAAGAGGTCTATTTGTATGGGAAACGGCATCATTCAGCGTGCAAAGGTACGTTATTTTCTTGGATTGTGCAAAGTTTTTGGCAATTAGGTGATAGCCGACAGGCCTATTCGGTGGAGAAATCGGCCACCACGCTGCGGTAGGTGCGATAGAGCCTGGTGCGCGTGATGTAGCCTTGCAGCACATTGTTGATGTCGACCACAGGCAACGCGCTGGCATTGGTCGTGTCGAACTTGCGCATGACGTCGGTCATGGGCTCGTTGCGGTAGAGTATGGCGGGCACGGGCGTCATGACTTGACTGGCTCGCAACTTCTGGTAGAGCTCCGGGCGGAAGACGATGTTGCGTATCTTGGTGATGTTGATTTCTCCGAGGAGACGACCTCCTTGGTCGAGCACGGGCAGAAAGTCGCTGTCGCTGTTGCTGAGCACACTGACCACGCGGCCCAGCGGCATGTCGGGACTGACGCTGGTGCAATCCTTCTCGACGATGGCCTCCATGCTCATCAGGGTGAGCACGCTTCGGTCGGTGTGGTGAGTGATGAGCTTGCCCTCGCGCGCCAGTCGCATGGCATAGATGCTGTGGGGCTCAAAGATGCTGATGACCATGACGCTCACCACGCTGACAATGAGCAGCGGCACGAAGAGCTGATAACCGCCAGTGATCTCGGCGATGAGGAAGATGCCTGTGAGGGGCGCGTGCATGACACCCGCCATGACACCCGCCATGCCCAAGAGGGCGAAGTTCTTTTCGGGGATGTAAACACCTATCTGCTCCAAGTTCCATAGGCGCGAGAAGAAAAAGCCCGCAAAACCACCCACGAAGAGCGATGGCGCAAACGTTCCGCCGCATCCGCCGGCGCCATTGGTCGACGACGTGGCCACAATCTTGGTGAGCAACACCAGGGCCACATAGACCACGAGCAGCTCTGAGTGGCCGTAGAAGAGCGAGCCGTTCATCACCTGGTCCCAGTCAGCCTGTGTCTTGCCGTTGAGCAAGATGCCGATGCTGTCCCAGCCCTCGCCATAGAGTGAAGGGAAGAAGAAGATGAGCGAGCTCAGCACCAGTCCGCCAAGCAACAACTTATAATAAGGATGGCGTCGCATGCGCGCGAAGATGCTTTCACACCAGTTCATGCCCCTCATGAAGTAGAGGCTGACAAAAGCACAGAACACCCCCAGCAAAACCGTTGCGGGGATGCGCTCCACGCTCCATGCGGAGTCGAGCGTGAAGGAGAACATCGACTTGTCTCCGACAAGCATGTAGCTGGTCACGTTGGCCGTGATGGTGGCGATGAGGATGGGCACGATGGAGGCCATGGTCATGTCGATCATGAGCACTTCGAGCGTGAACACCAGTCCGGCGATGGGTGCCTTGTAGATGCCGGCCACAGCAGCGGCCGCGCCACAGCCCACGAGCAACATGAGCTGTCGCTTGTCAAGCTTGAACAATTGTCCGAGATTGCTTCCGATGGCCGATCCCGTGAGTACGATAGGAGCCTCAGCACCCACCGAACCGCCGAAGCCGATGGTAATGGCCGACGCCACGACCGACGTCCAACAGTTGTGCCGCCTTAGGCGCGACCGCTTGGTCGATATGGCGTAGAGCACGCGCGTGATGCCATGCGAGATATTGTCGCGCACCACATACTTGATAAAGAGGGAGGTGAGCCAGATGCCCACCACGGGGAAGAGCAGGAAGAGCCAGTTGGGCGCATCGGTGGAGAAGCCATTGGTCAGCAACCGCTGTATGAGATGGATGATGCCGTGGAGCAGATAGGCTGCCACAGCAGCCAATATGCCGACGACGAACGCCAGCACCTGCGTGGTCTGCTTGTCGGTGAATGTGCGCTGGCGCCAGGCAATCAGCCTGTCGAGCCAGCTCACGACCGCTTCGGGTGACGAGTTGACAGCCTGGCTCATTTCCGGATGATGGTCACCTCTCCGTCGGCGCCGAGCTTCACAATGGAACTGGGCTTATGGGGTTTATGTTCCTGTCGGCGTGCGAAGCACACATAGTCGGCCTGCGCCAAGAGCTCCGGTGCGATGTCGCAATAGTTTTGCGCGGCGGGTTGGCCACTGATATTGACGCTGGTGGAGACCAATGCCTTTTGGAAGCGGTAGCAGAGCTCGCGCGAGAACGGCTCCTTGGTGATGCGCAGGGCGATGCTGCCATCATCGGCGATGAGGTTGGGGGCGAGGTTGACCGCTCCGTCGAGGATGACCGTCATGGGATCCACAGCAGCGTCGATGAGGTCCCAGGCCACAGGCGGCACCTGCCTGACATAACGTTGCAGGCGCGCGTCACTGTCGACGAGGCAGATGAGCGCCTTCGAGTCGTCGCGCTGTTTCATCTTGTAAACCTTGGCCACGGCCTCGGCGTTGGTGGCGTCGCAACCGATGCCCCACACCGTGTCGGTGGGATAGAGAATGACGCCGCCCTCACGAAGCACGCGGACAGCGTTGCGTATGTCTTCTTCTTGTGTCATGTGCTTGCAAAATCTGATTTACCGCAAAATTACGAATTCTTTCGGTCTCGCCCAAATGTTTGGACAAAAAGTTGCTTGCATTTTATGCCATCTTGGCTCGGGCACGAAATCAACCCATGGCTGTGACTTGGCTTCCTTTGGCCAAGCCACAGCCATGGATGATCTTTTCCATGTGTTCGATCATGTCTTGTTGGGCAAATACGATGGCGGCCGTTTCATGGTCTGTCTTGATGGAATACTCACCTTCTGTTCCATACCACTCTACCAGATATTGGTGGTTGTCTGTCTGCAATTGGAAAGCGTGCTCATATTCTCCTTTCGAATCGTAGAATGTGAATCTGTCATTTTCGATCTTGTCTTTTTGACAGACGTTGCGAAGATACAAGAGTATAGGGTCAAGACAGTGCCCATTGAGCGTTTTGCGCTGGGCAATGATGACATGACCGCTTTGGCTGTAAATACGTTTGTTCCATGCTTCGTCAAGAATTGTCGGACACTTGACAAGGCACTGAATCCAAGGTGCGCAATTCTCCTGCCTGTCGGCAATCAGTGCTTTTAGAAAGTCTATAGCCGACATGGCTGGATAGCTGTCCGTCCATAAGTCAATCAGAGCCTTTATGTTCTTTCCGTACGCTTGCCCTTCCCTTGTGTGTTCCCGCAGGTAACGTTTGAAGCTATTGTCGCGATCCTTGTTATACAGGAACAGTCTGTTGTTTTCCTCCCAACAGTTGGGCATGAAGGTCAGCATGGCGATGTAATATGTGAGGCTATAGTCTTTGATGCACCCCAGCATCCCCAACAATCTTTCACTGTATTTCTTGAAAGCGTCAAGATGGTTGTCAGACCAGTTTAAAAGGCACCGTATCTGCCCCCAAAGGTAAGGATGCTGCTCCACCTCGTCAATGCGTTCTTCCCATTCGTCATCTAACAATGACAAAGCGGCTTTGAGCCGTTCTTCGGCTAATGACTGGTTGTCAAGACGTTGGTAATTCTTAGTGCCATCTTTCAAAAATTTTTTCACAGCGTGCCTGTCTTTCTCCAAGTTCAATCCTTCTTCATGCACATACGTGGCCAGGTCTTTGACCATTTGCTTCAAGCTAAAGGTTGCTTCTTTAGAGAACTGAAGCTTATCTATTCTCTGGTTGTTGTTGTCGTTAAGAAGTATGTTGCGCGCCGACCTGACCCATGCTTCCAGGTTCTTAAGCCAGGCCCTATGGAGGTTCTTGTCGAAATGGAAAGCCGCCAGCTCTTGCTCATTTTTTCTTGTCTTCGATGCGGGGAAAGCGCGAAGAAACAGCAACATGGCATAAAATGTCAATTCAACATCATTGGGTACATTTGTGTCCAAAAAAGAATCAAATAGGGTGCGTTTATCCTTCTCGATGTGGCTTGTATCGGGCAACAGGTAGGATATTTCAAAGTAGATGCCGTTGCTGTCTTCGCATATCAAGGAACAGACATCCTGTATCAGTTGTTTGAAATTCAACGTGGGAGTCGTTGTTGGCACGACGGCATGTTTCTCGCCACTGCGCAGCTCCGTCAAACTGTCTGTATAAGCAAACAGCAGGCCGTCTATATTTGATTCCCTCATGTCATATGCAGCTTCTGCAAGTTGCTTGGACGTGTTGTCGTTTTCGAGTAATTGAAGGGCGATCAACCGTAACAGCAGCTTTTTGAATTGGACTTCTGAGAGCTTGGCAGCTGCGAGGCGTCGCTTTTTGCGTGCATCAGCATCCTCGCTCTCCGTGTCAATAATTGCCTGACGCGCATACTTGTGCCAAAACAGGTCGATCCACGCCCCGTCCATCATTGAACGCCACATCTCCTCGTCTGCTTCAGTTGCGAGCGGAAGACCTTGTTCGTTAGTCTCCTTTTGTTGCATTTGGAGTTCTTCTTCAAGTGTGGATTTCAGTTTGTCAAAATCAGACAACTGCTTACCCCGTGCGTTCATCTTGATGAAAAGTTCATCCGACAAGCCAAAATCTCCCAGGTTCAAAAGATGAAAAGTTATGTGCTCCAGATTTTGGCGGCACGTGGCCATATCCATGTTCCAGTCCTCACCCATTTCATGAAAAATGGCGTCTATCATGACAAGCATAGAGAGGATTGTGGGATCATATTTCCATTCCCACTTGAACCAATCTCTCTTTTTGATTATAGCTGACGGGGGTAGGTCCTTGCATTGCTTTTTTGAAACAGCAAGCGCCTCCTTTACAAGTTGTAAAGCGTCATGTTGTACCAGTTCATCGCAAAACTCCTCGGATGTATTGCGAGTCTCGTAGGTGAACACGGAATGTTTCCTGTCTTCTGCAACACGAAGTTCCATTCCCATCATCCAGTGAAGGAGAAACAGCGTTGTGAGGCGCTGCTGGCCGTCGAGAGGTTCAAAAGCCCCCTTCCGGTTGCTGCCATATATGAAGTCAAGTTCTGTCGCGGGACGTTTTCCCTTCACCACCAGGAGAAGAGTGTGTACAAAGACCTTTCTGATCTCTTCCACTTTCTCATCTGCTCGGCCTTGGGCATATTCGCGTTGTATCTTGGGAATACGGATCTTGCCTTGCTTTAAAAGGTCGCTAAAACTGTATTTTTTCAAGCTGTCACTCATTATTTGCCTCCTTGCCGTTTGTGGTTACTGAATCAAAAATGGGGTCCACCGCTTCGTGTAAAGCTCTCATGTACCCCTCCCTGTCATTGCTGTTCCATCTCATGTTGTCAAGATATGACGATTCCTTGTCACTGTCGGTGTAATACTTCAGAAACAAATTGCGGGTGCACAAGGGGATGAAGCGGTCTCCTTTTCTATCGTACTTGATGATGCAATAACGCTTATAGGCAAATGGCGCATCTTTGTACTCCCTGTTTGTTGCGCTATCCAGTAGCGTCAAGTTGCTGAGATAGTCTTTTTTCTTGGTGGTGAGGTCTATTTCTGCGTCTGTTTCGCCCGACTCTGATGAATAGAACTTGTTTATCGTTAAATAGAAATCTCTGTATTTGTCTACATTCACCTTTTGCCGTTCCGCAAACTCATCGATTAGCTTTTGGCATTTGCCAGCGAGTTGCTTCGCGCGGTCAGTGTGCTCCAATCCCAATATGAACTTCACATTCTTAAGCCATCTCATGCGATCGTCAAATTCCTGCAATGTGGCATCGTTTTGTGAGTCCACATGCTCCACATCCCACGTTCCTTTTTTATATTTGTCGAAAGCGAACCGCATGTTTCCTCCCTTTAGGCAACATTCTATGTTGAACAGCAATAAGATACGGCCGACATACTCTTGTCCGTACTCCAATTCGTCAATGTCGTCCTTGCAGAGAAACTTGTTGTCTTTCTTGAAGCGTTCCATCATTTTCCGGCGAAGTGCTGCCTGGGTGTCATCTTCGGTCCATTCGTGTTCGGGCGAAGATAGCTTGCAAATGTGTTTTTCGCTTTCCAGATAGTTGTGGATCTGCAATGGCGTGAAGCCGATGGCTACCAGGTAGCCCACATAATGGTAATACATGCTGTCTTCATACCATGCCACCAATCTGTCAAAAGTCTTCCTCACTTGTTTCCAGGTGTCCTGCATTGTGTGTATGTCGTCAGACCAAGCACACTCAAAACACTCTTGAGTGTTGTGGTGCTCTTGATCACGGCAATGGTCGTAGAGTCTCTGGAATTCGCGGTATGAATAGTCGGTGTCCTTTTCTTCATCTCGGCATGTGACAAAGTCGAACAACACATCCATCCGAGTTTGCGTGCCTTGATTATCATCACTGATGAAGTACCAGAAGCTGTCATCCTGAAATTTTCGCTCCATTTCATTCCACTCCATGGACAATTGTTCTGCTGGCAGCGTGTCTTCCCCTGCTCGCAAACCGTAATCCATGATGAATAATGCTTTGATAAGTTCTGAACTTGTCAGTGAAATCTTGCCTTTGTTAAGACGGTTGAAGATGTTGATGCTCACAAGTTCTTCTCTGTCTTTTTCAAGGGTATACCAGATTATCTTTATTTGGCGTTTTTGGTCATAAAGCAAAGAGCCAGTGAAATTGTTCAGGTTTTGTTTCTTCCTTGTTTGGTCCTTGAACCATTCATCGATGACCCGCTTTGCTTCAGCCAAGTAATAGCTGTCAATGTTTTCTGCTGCATTGGGATTCTCGAAGTCCAGTTGGGGGCGATTGGCGTATGCGATGTCATAGAGAGAGTCTTCATACATCTCGCGCTCATCTTCGCCCAGACGTTTCATGAGTCGTTTTAAGATCAGCAACATGGTGGTTAGGCGTTGTTGGCCGTCCAGCACTTCGTATGCGTCCCTACCATTGTATTGGCAGGGCTTGACCACTATGGGTTGAAGAAAATAACTGTCACTCTTGGGATTGCTGTCATTCGCAAACTGTTTGATGTCTTCCAGCAAATCTGTCACTTGCTTTTCCTCCCAACGGTAGCCGCGTTGGAAGGACGGTATCACAAAGTGATGCTTCCCGTCCAGCAAATCCGCAATGGGCATTGGGGCGAAGTCTTTGTTGTAGGTTGGGTCGGTTCCCATGTTTTCGCGTTTTTAAGAGGATTCTATCGTGATTTATGGTGCTCACCTGATGGCTCGGTAGAAAACATACGGTTTGACTGCTAATTCCTTTCCTGCCTGTCGCTCTTCCGCTTGAAGATCTTGTAGCCTGTGGCGGCCACGATGACGCTCATCAAGGGCGAGATGATGTTGAAGAAGCAGTAAGGCAAGTAGGCAAAGGTCGGCACGCCCAGCACCGTGCTCTGCGTCATGCCACAGGTGTTCCACGGCACGAGCACTGACGTCACGGTGACCGCATCCTCGGTGGTTCGACTGAGCAGTCGGCGCTCATACCCCTGCTCATCATAGACATCGCGGAACATGTTGCCCGTGAGCAAGATGCAGAGGTACTGGTCGGCGATGGCCACATTGAGCATCAAGCCCGTGGTGGCCGTCGAGGCGACGAGTGACGTGCGTCCCTTCACCAGGTGGATGAAGAGGCGCGTGATGCCGCCCACCATACCCGACGCGGCCATGGTGCCACCGAAACACATGGCACAGATGATGAGCCAGATGGTGTCCATCATGCCGCCCATGCCGCGCGTGGCCACCAGGGCGGCGAGCATGTCGTTGTCGGTATGGAGGGCCGTGCTGCCATAGAGACTCTTCATGGCTGCCGTGAAGGGCGACGGAGCGATTTCCGCAAGCACACCGGGCTGCCACACCAGGGCTGCCGCAACGGCCATGACCGACGACAGGAAGAGCGTGATGACAGGTGGCGTGCGGCGTGCGATGAGGACACCCGTGAGCACGGGCACCGCGAGCAGCCACGGGGTGATGTTGAACCGCTGGCTGATGGCCTCGGTGAAGGTGTCGATGTCTTGCGAACTGCTGGTGTGGGCAAACAGGCCGCCGATGGCAAAGATGACGAGGGCCAGGCACATCGACGGCACGGTGGTGATGAGCATGTAGCGGATATGCTTGAACAGTGGCACGCCCAGGCTGCCCGAGGCCAGCGTGGTGGTCTCTGACAGCGGCGAGATCTTGTCGCCGAAGTAAGCCCCACTGATGATGGCGCCCGCCACCCATCCGTCGGCAAAGCCTTGCGCCCTGCCGATGCCCATGAGTGCGATGCCTATGGTGGCGATGGTGGTCCACGACGACCCCGTCATGACGCTCACCAAGGCGCAGATGGCACACGTGGAGGCGAGGAAGACGTCGGGGTGGATGATCTGCACCCCATAGTAGACCAGCGCAGGCACCACGCCGCTCACCATCCACACGCCACCCAGCGCGCCGATGAGCAAGAGGATGACGAGGGCGCTCGACACGCTGGCCACGTTCTTGGTGATGGCTTTCTCAAAACTGGCCCACGGCACGTTGAGATAGCCCATGCCGATGAGCACGCACAGGGCCGACACGGTGAGCAGCGTGATCTGCGACGCACCGCCCAGTGCGTCACTGCCAAAAGCCTTGATGGTGACCGTGAGCATGATCACGAGCACGGCGATGGGGACCAGCGACAACAAAGCCGACGGTCGCCGCTTCAGGGGTTCACCTTTCTTGTTCCGATTGTGTAACATGGAGTATGGCGTTGTGTGATTACTGTCCGCCCACCGATGCCTCAATGAAGCGGAGCAGGCAAAGCACTGTGAAGATGGCAAACAGGGCTGTCATGGCCGAGAAATAGACAACAGGACCTTTCTTGCGTGCGCCCGCCTCTCGTGTGGCCTTCAGATAAGTCTTCAGGTTGAGCGCATGAAATAAAGCCAGCAGGAGGAACCCCGCAAAAGCCAGGAAAAGGAAAGCATTGCCCAAGCGGCTATTGTCTTGCACGGTTATCCCTGCAAGGATGAGCGCCAGCCCCATCCACTTCACGCTGTTGACACGTCTCTTGTTGTTGTCCATTCTCTTGTCTTGTTGATGAAATAATGTGTTGCGTTGCGCATGGCGACAGTCCGAAAGCGCAAAGTGACTGCAAAGTTACACTTTTTTTTGGCATGTGCGGCATAGGGTGTCGCACATTTTGTTGCTCATCATTAGGCACATACCCAAAAGAGGCGGGATGAAAAGCCGTTTTTCATCCCGCCTCTTTGTCTGTAGTGTTGCGCAGTGTCACTCGTCGTGATGCCCGTCGCAGGCATCATGATGGCACGAGCTGTCACCATAGGCGATGGAACCGTCAAGGTATTTCCCGATCAGCTCATCGGTGCCGATGACGGGTGCACCACCGTGTACGGCAATGTCCATCTCGCCGAGCATCTTCACGGCACCAGCCCCGAGGCCGCCACAGACCACATCGGTCACGCCCAGGCTTTGCAGAAAGCGCGGCATGGCTCCATGGGCGTGCTCAGGAGAGGTGAGCACTTGTTTGCCGACCACTTGATTGTCGGCGATGTCGAAAAGGGTCACTTGGGGTGCCTTGCCGAAATGGGGATAGAGCACACCATCGGCAGTGGGAATTGCAATTTTTTGTTTCATGTCTTCTATTTGTCTTGTTGAATGTTCTGTTGGGGCAGCGGCATGCGCCCGCATCTCCGACGGCATGTGTCCTGTCAGCCGCTTGAAGAACTTCACGAAGTAGGACGGGTCGTCAAAACCCAGCTGGTAACTTATCTCCTTCACACTCAGGGTGGAGTTCTGGAGTTGGCGCTTGGCCTCAAGCACTATGCGGTCGTTGATGATCTGCAATGGGGAGCGGTGCGCGCTTTGGCGGACATACGTCGCCAGGCTTCGTGGCGAGACGTTCAACAGGCCGGCGTATTCCTGCACGGTATGCAGGGTGCGGAAGTTTTTCTCGAGCAACTGGCGGAACCTCACGAAGGTGCAGTTGGCGACACTTGTCACATACAGTTTGGGCCTCTCCTTGCGTTCTCCGCCGCGTTGCACGCGTATGAGAAAAAGACGCAACAGGTACTGCATGTAGTCCTTGTGGGCGAACGCCCCTGTGAGCGCATACTCGCGGTTCATCTCACCGACGATGCCAAGCAGCCGCCGCTCCTCGTCGGCCGTTATCTTGCAATACGGCAGGGAATCGTAGGCATTGAACACATTGTACTTGATAAAAACACTCTCGCTCGACTCCTCGTCGACCAGGAAACTCGCATTGAAGTGGATGACCACCCCCTGGTAGTCGGTGTTGCGGTCGAAACAGTGAATCTGTCCAGGGGCTACAAAGAAGATGGTGTTGTCGCTCACAGGATAGTCGACAAAGTCGACCATGTGCATGCCATGCCCGCGACGGAACCAGATAATCTGATAGAAGTCGTGCGCATGTGGCTGCATGGGATTGCCGCAGATGTCATGGAAGAAGTGCGGCATGAAGTGCAGCTCCAGTTCCAGGCCGGAGTGACGGTCCTCGCCAATGGCGTATGTCTTTACTTTGTCCATGCTTGTCATGTTGTTGGTGTTTGCAATGGGTGCTTCGGTTTCCCGCAATGGCAGATTCTGTCGTTCGCATGGCAAATTTACATATAAATTTTGACGTTCAGTATTGGCACGCGCAAATTTACCATCCTGCTTCGGCAAAGTACAACGGCAAACGATGTGGAAGTGCGTAATTTTGCAGCCGAGATAACACTCACAAATCACTCATAAACCACAAAAACAAACGCAACAATGGAAAAAGTAAATGCCTATCTTCAGATTACGATGAAGATCAAGGAGAGCGACCGCCAGAGCGCGGCCAAGGTCTATTTCGACTATCGCAAACCGTTCCTCGACACCATCGAGGGCGCGCTGACCAAGAGTCTGCTGGTACGCGATGAGGATGTGCAGGTGCTCCACGGCTTCGACTCGGCAGAGCATGCCGCCGCCTACCTGGAGTCGGAGATGTTCAAGGAGGACGTGGCCAAGGGCCTCGCGCCTTACTTCCAGGCCGACCCCGAGATCCGCATCTTCACCGTTGTGGGATAACCCGGACACCGTGGCTCATGTGCTGAAAATGTGAAGCCATGGGCGAATGACGCCATGCCATCGGTTCGGCCATAGCCCCGCCTAAAAAGGGCTTGATGGCATCCTGTAATCACCAACAACAAATCCCGACTGTTTCTATTCAAACAGCCGGGATTCGTTGTTTTTTGATGTGTTAGGATGTACGACGACTACTTCACGACGATCTTCTTGCCGCCGCGCACGTAGATACCGGGCTGCAGGCGCTTGCTGTCGTTGGCAATGAGCTTGCCGTCGATGCCATAAACCTTGCCGTCGGTGGCCTCCGTGGCCTCCGGCAGCGTGATGGCTGTCGCATCACCGTAGACCACCTTGTTCGACTCGCTCGACTCACTATCGCTGCTGACTGCCGTCACCGTGTACTCGCCGTATGCGGCGTTGGGCACGCTGTAGGTGGTGCTGGGCACGGATGTGCCGTTGACCTTCACGCCATTGCAGTAGATGTTGTAGCCGGGCAGTGCGATGTCACGCTGCATCTTGCTGGCCTGCAGCTCCACGTCGCCCTTCTCCAGCACGGCGGCGATGCGGTAGTTGTAGTTCTGCTTGTACTTGGTGGCCAGCGAGTACCAGTAGCCGGCCGACGCCGACGATGAGATGAGGTCGCTGTATCCCGGCACGGCAGCCTCGGTGTCGAGCACGATGGGCTTGATACCATTGGCGTAGGTGATGTGGTAACCCACAGCGATGTCCTGTCCGGCCACCACCTCGACAGGTGTGTTGAGCACCACGCTGTTCCAGCCGGCCACAAGCGACGACACGGGCACCGACTGCTCATACATGATGTTGTCGCCATACATGACGAAGACCGACGCCGACAGCAGGTCGGCCGTTGCGATCTTGAACTTGACGCGCGCCACCTTCTGGCCCACCTTGTCGGCCATGTCGGCAGCCTTGAACTTGATGGCGTGATAACCCTCGAGGTTGCCAGAGCTCTTGGTCATGCCCAGCACCATGTCACCACCGTCGTGCTGGTAAGAGTATTCGGGTGCGCTGCCACCATCGGTCCAGGTGAGGTTGAGCGTGGAGCCGTCAGTGGTTGCCTTGAGGTCATAGGGGGCTTGCAGCTTCTGGCTGATGAGGTTGTCGAAGGTGCTCACCTCACTGGCTTCCGACTCCCAGCCGTTGTCATAGACGGAGGTCACATAGTAGTTGTAAGAACCATACTTGTCAAGTGTCTCGGCATAGTTGGTCTTGGGACCTTCGTAGACCTGTTCGCCATTACGATAGACGCGAAACGCCTTCACCTTCGGCGTCTGCTCAGCGGAGGCATTGGCCTTGGCCTTCAGCGGTGTAGCGGTCTCGATGCCCAGTCCCTCGGGTTCCATCTCGATGGCGCCCAGGCGCAGGGTGCCGGCAGGCATGCGCTCCACCTCGGTGGTGTTGATCGATTCAGGCGTGAGACGTGCGGCCTTGGCCTTACCGGGCTCACCGGCCTCAGGAGCCACCGCCATGGCGCCGATGACGAAATTGTTCTCCTTGAGTGACGTGAAGAGCGTGCTGAGCTTCATCCAGTTGGCACCGTCGGTGAGGCTGATCATGGCGCCACCGTCCACCGCGGGGCCCTTGTCAAGCAGAACCGCCGAGACGCCAGCAGGCAGGGTGGCATTGTAGCAGATGTAAAGATCCTGGTCGGCAGGGATGGTGCAACTCTCATCCGCATCGAAGGTGGTGTTGTAGAGATAGCCCGGTTCAATGTCGCTGGCACTGTAGCTGCGCGAGAGAAGCACATTGTTCTGACCGTCGCGCACCTCCATCTTGAAAGCACCGATGCTGGCGTAGATGCCAAACTTCATCGAGTAGAGACGGTAGCCCACATAGGGCTTGAGCTCCTCCTTGCTGAACTTGGCGCCATAGAGCAGCTTCATATCCTCGGCGAATCCTGTGACATTCGCCACACTGCTGTACTTCTGCATCTCGTAGGCGTTGGAGCTCCACTCGAGCTTGATGTTCTTGCCCTCCTGGTCCTTGCCGAGGATGAGCGGTGCCGTGTATTGGGCGGGCAGGCCGACACGGGCGTTGAGCGTGTAGGGGTCGCTGGTCTTGCCGTCGTCTGCCACGGCCACGATGTCGTAGGTGTATGCGCCCAGGCTGTCCACTGCGTCGGTGTATTTCGTGTCGGTCACTGCCGTGCGCACAAGCGTGCCGTCGCGGTAGACGTTGTAGGATGTCACCTTCTGGTTGGTCTTGGCCTCATCGTTGAGTGCCTCCACATCGGCAGAGAGCATGAGGTTGCCGGCTATCTTGCCCGAGGCGAGCGTCTTCCAGGAGGGCTTGCTCTTGTTGAAGTCAGAGGAGTTGGGCGAACTGGTCGAGAAGGAGTTGCCCTTTGAGTTGACCGCCTCGCTGTTGTCCACGCCCACGGGGTGCTTCTTGGCCGTCTGGGTGTAGTAAAGGCCGAAGGCATAGCTGCTGCCAAGCTTCATCTTGTAGGGCTTGGCCAAGGCAAACTTGTTCCATCCTCCATTGGTGATGGCAGCCACCGCCTCTGCGCTGACCGCCTCGCTGTAGTCGATGACGCCGTCCTTCATGATCCACAGGGTGGCACCTGTAATGCCGCCCTCGGGTCCCACGTAGGCGTTGATGGCGGTTATCTGGTGGTCGGGGAAGGCGGCCATGTCCTCAGCCGAGAACTCCTGCTTGATCCACACCTTGGTGTTGCTGGCTGCGGTGCCGCCGATGGCGAGGGCGTAAGTCTTGTTGCCCCAGGTCATCTCGGTGTCGCGCTTCAGGGGCGCAGTCCAGCTGAGGGTGTTGGAAAGGCCGTCGGTGGTGGCGGCGGCGTATGACACGGGCGGCACCATGTCGTAGACCGACTTGGGCGAAGCGTTGACGCCATAGGAGAACTTCTCGCCATCGGCATACACGGCCGACACCTTATATGTATAGGCGCCTGCGGGCTCGTGCTCAGAGAAACATCCCGTGCAGTCGGCAACCAGCAGTTCCTGGTTGATCTTCGTGTCATTGCGGTAGACGTTGTAGCCCATGGGCTCCTCGGTGGCCTCGTTCTTGATATTGGCGGTGATGAGGAAGTCACCGGGTGCATCGTCCTTCCACGTCTTGCCGTCGTAGGAGTAGAGGTTGCCCTTGCCCACGGTGGCCTTACGGTCACAGATGGCGGCCATGTCGAGGTTGCGGCCATATTCATATTTCACGGCAAACACCACCTCGGTACCGGCCTTGATGGTGTAGGGCGTGGCCAGCGCGGTCTTGCGCCAAGTGTTCTTATGGAAGTCGGCGAGGTTCACGGCTTGCTCCACCACGGGCTTGCCATTCTCGTAGATGATGACGGTGGCCTTGTAGACGGGACGATACTCGAACATGCTGATGGTGTCCACCTGCTCGCCGACATAGTTGGCCAGGTCTGCCTCGGAGAACTTTGCTCCCGCATAGAAGGTCACGGCTCCCTCCGGATTCTTGAGCACGCCGTCTGTTCCGTTGTAGTCTTCGCCATCGTGCCACTGCAGGCTGATGGCGTCCGTGGGCTTTTCCCATGTGATGGTCACCTGGTCAAACAGCGTCTTTGCCGAGACCGAGTGGGGTTGGCCGTGCTGGGCATAAGCCTCATTGGCTCCTCCGAAGGCTAACGACAGCGCTGCGCCGAGGGTCAGTGTGCGTAAATAATGCTTCATGAGATTGTGTGTGTTTGTTGTTGCGCGAACTTCAGTGACGGTTTCCTATTTCTTTTCCCTTTGGGGAGGGATGGCATCGCCGTGTGCGCAGACCTACCGTATCGCGCTTTTACAGTGGGGGCACGCGGAAACGCGGTTACAAAAGTAACGCTTTCTTTTCACAAAAGAAGAAATAAGAGTGAAAAAATGTCGAAAAATCATCATTTTGTCATCCATGAGACGAACAGCAAACCATCAGTTTACAAATGAAAACGCCCTTCCCATAGGCCCGCAGGCTATTGGGAGAGGGCATCTTTTCAGAGCACGCTATGGCGATTCTTGCGCTTTAAGGTGTAACTCACGTGGATCCATCTGGGGGCCGGAGCGCCGATAGGCTCCCAGATGAGTTGGTCGAAGTCGAGGTTCTCTCGGATGTAACGGTACATGGCAACGCCTCGCTCGGCCGTTCCAATCACGAGGTCGGCCGCTTCGCCCTTGGTGTGCTGCGAGGCGGTCGCCGCCCCGCTGATGAGGCGGTTGACGGCCGGCGAACGGTAGCCGCTCGAGATGACGATGGGCCCGAAGCGGCGTCGCAGGGGTTCGAGCACGTGTTGGCAGAGGGCGCGCAGCGCCTCGGTCTGCTTGGTGTCGGGGCGATTGGGCAGGTCGTGGTCGGCCGCTACGCCCGACCGGGTCATCTCGTAGAGCATGAAGTGCTCCGAGAGCATGGTGCGTTCTGTGTTTGTCATAGTGTTGTGTTATGTGTGTTGATTGTGTTTGTGTTGATTGTGTTTGTGTTGATGCGAAAAAAGTTGTTGTGGCGAGGTTCATGTGGCGGTGCGCCCCACCTGAAGGTTTCACAGGTCTTCGTCCTGCAGGTAGGTGCGGAGCACGGAGCGATGGTCGCTGACACGGTTGTTGATTTTCCACACCCAGTGGGTGAGGTGACGCGGCATCTCCAGGCCCACGGCCCTAAAGGCGCGGCGAGCAAGGTCTTGCTGAGAGCGCGGGCGGCCATACTCATCGTGTATCTCGTGGGTGAGCCATGCCAGGTGGATCATCTCCACAAGATCGGTCTTCGTGCGATGCCATACCACCGACCGTGGCGGTTGGTCCACCAGCCGCCGCACATCAGCGGTGAGCCGTTGCTGTGCCGCCCGCCGTTGTGCGAAGCGTCGTTGTTGCTGTTCGTATTCGTCAATCATGATTGTCTGAGAGTAGTGTTGACAGGTGTGTTATGTGTCTTTCTTGTCCATGGGCTGCGCATGGGTTTATGCCACAGGATACACGTCTTGGGGTCCTGGCCATGAAGGAACCAGAGCCGTCCGAAGTGGTCGATGGCCGAGGGTCGCCCCGACTGTTGTCTCTGCCTCACTACGCTACTGATGTTGGCAGGCAGCCGGCGGTGCAGGTTGCGACAGAGCAAGGTGGCGATGCGGCGCATGGTCATGGGGCGCCGGGTGTCGTGGTCGATGATGCGGTGCAGGCGGCTCAGCGTCCAGGCCAGTTCCATGAGTTGGCTGGTGGAGTCGCCCCAGAGGGGGAGGTCACAGTCAGCGCAATCGAGGTCAATCACCTCGCTGAACACTTCCACCAGCCGGTCCTCAATGGCCAAGCGCTGCTCGTAGGTCATGGAGAACGGCGTCGAGCCGGGTGGGTTGTGATAATCATTCGTCATGTTGTGAAGTTGTTTAAGGGTTGTACGGTTTGTTGTCTCTCTGTGTTCGTGCCGTTGTGAAGCGCGTGGGGGAAACTATCCGCTGGGGACATTCGTGTCGAAGGTGTCATCTTGAATACGATGCGAAACTTTTCTGCCGGCAAAGATAGGGCGTGCCACTGTGAGCACCAAAAATATGGCAGAAAATTAAGGCAAATTAAAAATGAGCTGAAATATCACTTCACGAAAAGTAAACAGTCTCAACAATGTATATGTTTTCGAGAACGCATCCTGTCGTCGACAGGATGGACGCGCATGGCAGACCGACATGAAAGTCATACATATATAAAGGTGTCACCACCCGACCCCTTCAACCAGTCAATAATGCGGCTGGACAGGATCCTGACGTTGGCCCCACGTTTAAAAACAATGAATCCGCTGACCTTTAAACCTTCGTGTTTAAAAGTCAGCGGATCGGCATGTTGCTTGGTGCATGCCTCTGCGTGCCGGGTCACTTGACTCTGGTCAAAGCATGTCTGGCTTTCGAGTTATTGTTGGAGAAATCTTTCCATGACAGGAAGACATACCGGACGTCTTTGTCTATGCACCAGTTCAAGTCGCGTTCTTCATTGTTGAACTCTATGTCGTAGTATGACACATAGTTGGAACCCCTCTGGATACCTCTTTCAGCCCACGAGCCTGTGTAATCATCAATAGTAGGGTCACCGACCTCTCCGCCGTATGGATAATGGATCTCCATATGGATGTCAGCTTCTCCACTGGCATGAAGAGTGATTTTGTAATTGTCCTTATAATCAGGGGTGGAAGAACTAGCATAGTATTTCTTGTCAATCGAGAAAGTCACAACGATATCCTGGCCCTCACCCTCTTGGCCTGACATTTCGCTGCCTTCACTTTCTGCGGTTACGTCTGTCGATTCTTGCTCTTCGTCGCCGTCAGTTTCAAAGAATTGGCCGGCAAAATCGAAATTGATGATCTCGACACCCGTTACTGTCTCCAGGTCCTTTTCCAGTTTCTTGACCTCATCCTTGTCGTCAGTCGTGTAGTGGAAAGCAAACTCTTTCTTTGTTTTTGGAGCCGACGACATCAGTTCCATCAATTTCTCCGAGGCCTTTTGGGCTCCCTTGTCGGTTGCGCCCGGCGTGAAGTCGTAATCCAGTTGGGTGCCGTCTTCCTTGAGCAATCTCAACTCGAATGTTGAGCCTTGGCAATCGCCAAACATAAGTTGTTTCACATTCGACAGGGTCACGGTCACCTTGAAATTCCACTGACCGTTTTTCTCATCAACGGTCACAACGGCAGGTTTTGACTTCACCACCTGGGCGAGTGCTGCCTGTTCACCGCTGACGGTTGAGTTCTTGTTGGGGATCTTCCATTCCGTAGGAGCGTCGCTGCAAGAGGCCATAGCCATCAGCAACAACAATGCGAATAAGTTAAGTAAATGCTTCATATAATTTTGATATTAATTGTATTTATACGTTTAAGAGTGTCATACAAGATCGTCGTACTGCAGTAAAATTTATGCAAATATACTAAAAATAAACTAAAATAACCTTCTCCCGACGACGTTTTTGTTGATGGCGCGAAAATAATCAGAAAATCTGCAAAACATGCAAGCACCATGTCCGTAACACGGGCACCGCGCTGATGAAGGAATGAAGAGCCAGGACACGAAAAGACGAAAGGACAAAAAACATTAAAATTTGCACCTTTTTTGCAAAAGCGAACCAATAACGTGAAATGTTTTGTACCTTTGCCGACTAACAAAGAAGCCTAATAAATTAATCATTATGGTAAAGTTAAACTTAACATCCCAGATTGTACTGAACAAGGTACCTGAGGAGTTCTATCATCCTAAAACCGCTGTGGAACTGTCTGAGCTGACACGTTGTGAAAAGATTCCCACCACCATCTTCCCGAAGTCAGAAGAAGGTGCGCGCAGCATAGCCAACGCCATCGAGAAGACAATCCGCCAGAAGCAGCAGTCAGGACAGTATTGCGTGCTCGGACTGGGCACGGGCTCATCGCTCACGCCAGTCTTCAATGAGCTCATCCGCCTGCACAAGGAGGAGGGGCTGAGCTTCAGCAATGTGATCGTCTTCAACGCCTACGAATATTTTCCCCTGCAGGCTGGAGCCAAGAACTCCACGCTCAACCAGCTGAAGGAGCGCCTGCTCAACCATGTCGACGTCAACCCGCAGAACGTCTTCTCACCCGAGGGCACGGTTCCCCAGGAGCGCGTGCAGGAGTTCTGCCGCCTCTATGAGCAGCGCATCCAGAGTTTCGGCGGCATCGACATCATGCTGCTGGGCATCGGCCGCATTGGCAACATCGCCACCAACGAGCCTGGCTCAGGCCTCACCTCCAGCTCGCGCATCATCCTCATCGACAACCTCACACGCGAGGAGATGTCGATGAGCCAGAGCACCAACGAGACGGTGCCCCCCTGCTCCGTCACCATGGGCATCTCCACCATCCTCAAGGCCCGCAAAATCTACCTGACAGCCTGGGGCGAGGAGAAAGCGGACATCATACAGAAGACCGTCGAGGGTCCGATCAGCGACGCCATACCCGCCACTTTCCTCCAAACACACAACGATGCACACGTGGTGATCGATCTCGCCGCCGCCGGCCGACTGACCCGCATCGTGCATCCCTGGCTCGTCACCAGCTGCACCTGGACCGACAAGCTCACACGCGCAGCCCTGGTGTGGCTCTGCGAGGTGACCGGCAAGCCCATCCTCAAGCTCACCAACAAGGACTACAACGAGAACGGCCTGTCGGAGCTGCTCACCATCTACGGGTCGGCCTACAACGCCAACATCAAGATATTCAATGACCTGCAGCACACCATCACCGGATGGCCCGGCGGCAAGCCCAACGCCGACGACACCTACCGTCCGGAGCGTGCCACGCCGTTCCCCAAGCGGGTCATCGTGTTCTCTCCCCACCCCGATGACGACGTCATCTCGATGGGCGGCACCATCCGCCGCCTCGTGGAGCAGGGACACGACGTGCACCTCGCCTACGAGACCAGCGGCAACATCGCCGTGGGCGACGAGGAGGTCACACGCTTCATGCACTTCATCAACGGCTTCAACCAACTCTTCATCGGAGAGAAGGACGAGGTCATCAAGGACAAGTACAAGGAGATCAAGGAGTTCTTCAAGAAGAAGAAGGACGGCGACATGGACACGCGCGACATCCTGACCATCAAGGGTCTCATCCGTCGCGGCGAGGCACGCACCGCCTGCACCTTCAACCACATACCGCTCGACCATGTCCACTTCCTTGACTTGCCGTTCTATGAGAGTGGCAAGATCGAGAAGTTCCCGATGACAGAGAAGGACGTGCAGATCGTGCGCAAGCTCATCGCTGAGGTCAAGCCTCACCAGATCTACGTTGCCGGCGACCTTGCCGATCCCCACGGCACACACCGCAAGTGCACCGACGCCGTGCTGGCCGCCATCGACCTGGAAAAGGAAGCCAACGCCGAGTGGCTCAAGGACTGCCGCATCTGGATGTATCGTGGCGCATGGGCAGAGTGGGACATCGAGAACATCGAGATGTGCGTACCCATGAGTCCTGAGGAACTGCGCGCCAAGCGCAACGCCATCCTCAAGCACCAGAGCCAGATGGAGAGTGCGCCCTTCCTGGGCAACGACGAGCGCCTGTTCTGGCAGCGCGCCGAGGACCGCAACCGCAACACCGCCAAGATCTACGACAACCTGGGCTTGGCTTGCTACGAGGCCATGGAGGCCTTCGTCGAGTACAAGCCGCTCTAAGCCGTTGCAGGTGTCATAACCGCGAGGCCCATCCCTTGCCCTTGGGGCGGAGGATGGGCCTCCTTGTTTCTGCACGTAGAACAGACCCCCCATTTAGGTAAGCGAATCCGTAATAATGGTAAGCGTTTTTTTTCAGAATCATCGTATCTTTGCAGAAGATAAGCTGCACCTCAGCATAACATTCAAGCAAGCTTGATGTTCTGCATTCGGTTTGCATCATCTTTGCACACAAACCCATAAGACTGAGACATGAAGAAGATTTTCAACCTGCTTGTCGTCTGTTGCCTCGCGGCACTCACGGCTTGCGCACAAAACACAAAAAAGGAGAACAAGAACATGAGCAAATCATTGGTGGCCTACTTCAGCGCGACAGGCACCACGGCTGAAGTGGCAAAGAGACTGGCCCAAGCAGCCGATGCCGATCTGCATGAGATCAAGCCCGAAAAGAGATACACAGCCGACGACCTCGACTGGACCAACAAGCAGAGCCGCTCCACACTGGAGATGAACGACAGGAAGGGCCGCCCCGCCATCGTCAAGGACCTGCAGCACGTGGAGGCATACGACACGCTCTATGTGGGCTTCCCCATCTGGTGGTACACGGCACCGACCCTCATCAACACCTTCCTCGAGAGCTATGACCTCAAGGGCAAGACCATCATCCTCTTTGCCACATCGGGTGGCAGCACGCCCGACAAGGCACTCAAGGACCTGAAGACGCAATACCCCGCACTCCACTTCAAGGCAGCTCGCCTGCTCAACGGAGCCAGCGACCAGGAACTCGCACAGTGGGTGAAAAGCCTGCGGTAAAGCCACAAGGAAGCGGCGGATGATGCCCCGCGCGCGGCGACAGTGTTAATTAGTCATAAAAATATAGAAAAAGATCCACGCCACAGGCATCCGTCTCACACAATTTTAGTAACTTTGCGCCCGATTTAGTCCGTGGAGGCATGAACAAGCAATGGTTGATGCTACCATTCGCCTTGCGGAAAAACCCGTTTAAATAATTAAAATGTACGCAATTGTAGAAATTAACGGTCAGCAGTTCAAGGTCGAGGAGGGCAAGAAGCTCTTCGTTCACCACATGAAGGACACCGAGGCCGGCCAGACTGTTGAGTTCGACAAGGTGCTGCTCGTCGACAAGGACGGTGCAGTGACTGTCGGCGCACCTGCCGTAGAGGGTGCAAAAGTAGTAGTAGAGGTGGTGAACCCGCTCGTGAAGGGCGACAAGGTGATTGTCTTCAAGATGAAGCGCCGCAAGGACTATCGCAAGAAGAACGGTCATCGCTCACAGTTCACAGAAGTTGAAGTAAAACAAGTAATCGCTTAATCCAGGAGGTATTCATCATGGCACATAAGAAAGGTCAGACGAGTTCTAAGAACGGTCGTGAGTCTCACGCTCAGCGACTCGGCGTCAAGATCTGGGGCGGTCAGCAGATCACCGCAGGTAACATCATCGTGCGCCAGCGCGGTAACAAGCACTTCCCAGGCGAGAACGTAGGCCAGGGCAAGGACGACACACTGTACGCTCTTGCTGATGGTGTGGTGTATTTCCACAAGGGCAAGCGCGACAAGAGCACCGTCAGCGTGCTCACGCCGGAGGCTTACGCTGAGAAGACAAAGCAAGCCGAAGCTTAACACACAACAAAACTTATTCCAAACAAACATAGAAGCCTGGTCCGCAAGGATCAGGCTTCGCTCGTTTTTTCACCTTTTCCTTGGCTGTTCTTAAATATTTTCGTACTTTTGCCAAAAATAAAAAAGTACAATTCAATCATACAGCACTATGCTTACACTTAAACTCATCAGTGAGGAAACTGAAAAGGTCATCAAGGGACTGGAGAAGAAGCACTTCGACGGTGCCAGAGAGGCCATTGAGAAAGTATTGGAATATGACAAGCTGCGCCGCGAGAGCCAGCAGAAGCTCGACAGCAACAAGGCGGAGCAGAACAAGCTCTCCAAGCAAATCGGCGCCCTCATGAAGGAGGGCAAGAAGGACGAGGCCAACGAAGTGAAGACCAAGGTGGCTGAGCTCAAGGCAGCTGACAAGGCCCTGCAGGAGATCATGGACAAGGCAACGGCCGACATGACCAACGAGCTCCTCGACATACCCAACATCCCCAACGACGATGTGCCCGAGGGAAAGGACGCCAGCAGCAACGTGGTCATCAAGGAAGACCTGACACACATGCCCAACCCTGAGGACGAGGTACTCTGCCACTGGGACTTGCTGAAGAAGTTTAACCTTGTCGACTTCGACCTCGGCGTGAAGATCACCGGAGCCGGATTCCCCGTCTACATCGGCAAGATGGCTCGCTTCCAGCGCGCACTCGAGGCCTTCTTCCTCGACGAAGCTCGCAAGGCCGGATACACCGAGGTGCAACCGCCCTACGTCGTCAACCAGGCATCTGGCCTCGGCACCGGACAGCTGCCTGACAAGGAGGGGCAGATGTATCACGCCAACCTCGACGACCTCTACCTCATCCCCACGGCTGAGGTGCCAGTCACCAACCTCTTCCGCGACGAGATCCTCGACGAGAGCCAGTTGCCCATCAAGTGCTGCGCCTATTCGGCTTGCTTCCGCCGCGAGGCTGGCAGCTACGGCAAGGACGTACGCGGTCTCAACCGACTGCACCAGTTTGACAAGGTGGAGATTGTGCGCATCGACACACCCGAGCACTCATACGAGTCCTACAAGGAGATGCTCGACCACGTGGAGAGCCTGCTCGTCAAGTTGGAACTGCCTTACCACATCCTGCGTCTCTGCGGTGGCGACATGAGCTTCACGTCGTCCATCTGCCACGACTTCGAGACATACAGCGCCGCACAGAAGCGCTGGTTGGAGGTCTCATCGGTGTCCAACTTCGAGAGCTACCAGGCCAACCGTCTGCACTGCCGCTACCGCCGCGCTGACAACAAGAAGATCGAGCTCTGCCACACGCTCAACGGTTCGGCACTTGCCCTGCCGCGCATCGTGGCCACCATCATCGAGAACAACCAGACACCGGAAGGCATCCGCGTGCCGAAGGTGTTGGTGCCCTACTGCGGCTTCGACATGCTCGACGACAAGGCTTGCGAATAAAACCGACCATCATACGGCAAGCGTACCCTACACGACATAGGGTATGCTTGCCTTTTTTTATTATACAAAAACCTATACGCACATGAACAAGATAATCAAGAAGGAGCAGTTCTCCGAGAAGGTCTATTGCCTGGAGGTGGAAGCGCCACTCATCGCACACAGTTGCAAGGCCGGCCAATTCATCATCCTGCGTGTCGACAGCCACAGCGAGCGCGTGCCCTACACCATCGCCAAGGCCGACGACCACAAGGGAACGCTCACACTGGTGGTGCAGGAGGTGGGTCTCTCTTCGACCAAGCTATGCACGCTCAACGAGGGCGACTATGTGCAAGACATCGTAGGACCGCTGGGCAACGCCTCGGAGATCAGGAAGTTCGGAACGGTGGTCTGCGCTGGCGGCGGCATCGGCATCGCCGCCATACTGCCCATCCTCACCGCGCTGCACGAGGCCGGCAACAGGGTCATCTCCGTGCTCGCAGGACGCACCAAGAACTTGATTATCATGGAAGACGACGTGCGTAAGGGCTCCGACGAGGTGATCATCATGACCGACGACGGCTCCTACGGAGAAAAGGGTGTCGTCACCGCGGGCGTGGAGAAGGTCATACAACAGGAGCACGTGGACCGCATACTGGCCATAGGACCTCCGGTGATGATGAAGTTCACCTCGCTCCTGGCCAAGAAATACAGCATACCCAACTACGTGTCGCTCAACACCATCATGGTGGACGGCACGGGCATGTGTGGCGCCTGCCGCCTGACCATCGGTGGCAAGACACAGTTTGTGTGCATCGACGGCCCCGAGTTTGACGGCGACCAGGTCGACTGGGACGAGATGTTCCAGCGCATGGGCACCTTCAAGGGCGTGGAGCGCGACGAGATGGACCACTACCAGGAGCACGTCTACCCCACCCCGACACCCCAGCAAGAGGCGGAGCTGACGACGAAGAGCGACGCGAGGGCTGACAGCGCGAAGGCGGAGCCTTGCCCCATCGACGAGCTCACCGACCGCAACGCCCCCTGGCGAGCCGACCTGCGCAAGGCCATGACGGCCAAGGAGCGCAAGTCCATCGGGCGCGTGGTGATGCCTGAGCTCGACGCTGACTATCGGGCCACCACCCGACTGGAGGAGGTCAACCAGGGACTGACCAAGGAGATGGCCGTGCGCGAGGCACACCGATGCCTCGACTGCGCCAAGCCTGCCTGCGTGGAGGGGTGCCCGGTCAACATCAACATCCCGTCATTCATCAAGAACATTGAGCGCGAGCACTTCCTCGACGCCGCCAAGGTGCTCAAGCAGACGTCCGCGCTGCCTGCCGTCTGCGGACGTGTCTGCCCGCAGGAGAAACAGTGTGAGAGCCGCTGCATACACCTCAAGATGAACGAGCCGGCGGTGGCCATCGGCTACCTCGAGCGCTTCGCCGCCGACTATGAGCGCGAGAGCGGCCAGGTGGCGCTGCCTCACATCCAGCCGGCCAACGGCATCAAGGTGGCTGTCGTGGGGTCGGGACCATCGGGCCTGAGCTTCGCCGGCGACATGGTGAAGAAGGGCTTTGAGGTCTATGTCTTCGAGGCGCTGCACGAGATCGGCGGTGTGCTGAAATACGGCATACCCGAGTTCCGACTGCCCAACCGCATCGTGGATGTGGAAATAGACAACCTGCGCAAGGTGGGCGTGCACTTCCAGACCGACACCATCATCGGAAAGACCATCTCGGTGAAGGAACTGGAGGAGAAGGGATTCAAAGGCATCTTTGTAGGATCGGGCGCCGGACTGCCCAACTTCATGGACATACCTGGCGAGAACCTCATCAATATCATGTCGTCCAACGAATACCTCACACGCGTCAACCTCATGGATGCGGCCAACCCCAAGACCGACACACCGGTCATCCTGGGCAAGAAGGTGCTCGTGGTGGGTGGCGGCAACACAGCCATGGACTCCTGCCGCACGGCCAAGCGACTGGGCGCTGACGTGACCCTGGTCTACCGACGCTCGGAAAAGGAGATGCCGGCCCGACTGGAGGAGGTGAAGCACGCCAAGGAGGAGGGCATCCACTTCCTCACGCTCCACAACCCCAAGGAGTATCTCGCCGACGAGAACGGGCGCGTCAAGGCGGCTGTGCTCGACGTGATGAAGCTCGGGGAGCCCGATGCCTCCGGACGCCGCCGGCCAGAGCCGACAGGCGAGACGGTCACCATGGCGTGTGACCAGGTCATCGTGGCCGTGGGCGTATCACCCAATCCGCTGGTGCCCAAGTCGATTGCCGGACTGGAGCTCGGACGAAAGAACACCATCGTGGTCAACGACAAGATGCAATCGTCGAAGGCGGAGATCTATGCCGGCGGCGACATCGTCAGGGGCGGCGCCACCGTCATCCTGGCCATGGGCGACGGGCGACGCGCCGCTGCCAACATGGCCGAGCAATTGCTCAACTAACAAAAACAAAAGGCCAACAAGGCCACACTACCACAAGAAGGAGGATGCGTCCACTTGCCGGCTCGCTCGCCGAGACCGTCAAAGGGACACATCCTCCATACATTACAATTCAAGATAACACTTATCATGTCTGGCTTTTACACCATCCTACTCTTAATTTGCAGCAACATTTTCATGACTCTCGCGTGGTACGGCCACCTGCGCCTGCAACAGGCAGGGGTATCGTCAAACTGGCCCCTCATCGGCGTCATCGCCTTCTCATGGGGCATTGCCTTCTTCGAGTATTGTTGCCAAGTGCCGGCCAACCGCATCGGATTTGAGGGGAACGGGGGGCCGTTCTCGCTCGTGCAGCTGAAGGTGATACAGGAGTGCATCTCTCTCGTCGTCTTCGCCGTCATCGCCAACATGCTGTTCCAGGGGCAGAGCCTCCAGTGGAACCACATCGCAGCCTTCGGTTGTCTCATCGCCGCCGTGTACCTCGTGTTCCTATGAAGGCCAGCTATCACATCCTCGCCACCGTCGTGGTGCTCATCTGGGGCGTGACCTTTGTCAACTCCAAACAACTGCTCCTGGCTGGCATGCAGGCACATGAGATTTTCGTCGTACGCTTTCTCTTGGCCTATCTTTGCATCTGGACCATATCGCCCCGCCGCCTGTGGGCCGACAATTGGCGTGACGAACTGCGCATGGTGCTCTTGGGCATGACGGGCGGCTCGCTCTATTTCGTCACCGAGAACATGGCTGTCCGCATGGACTATGTGACCAACGTGTCGTTCATCGTGTGCACCGCTCCCCTGCTCACCACCCTCATCGCCCTGGCTTGCCTAAAAGAGGTCAAGGCCACCCGCAGCCTCATCATGGGTTCGTTGCTTGCCACTGCGGGGGTGGCCTTGGTCGTGTTCAACGGCCAGGTGGTGCTCAAGCTCAATCCCCTGGGCGACACACTGGCCTTGTCGGCTGCCTTGTGCTGGGCCATCTACAGCATCCTGCTGCGCGACGTGAGCCACTACAGCGCCACGTTCGTCACGCGCAAAGTGTTTTTCTACGGTCTGGTCACCGTGCTGCCCGTCTTCATCTTTCAGCCTTGGAGCTTTCCCCTGCACCAACTGACACGCCCTGTCGTATGGGGCAACCTGGCATTCCTCGGCATCATCGCCAGTTTCGCATGCTTCGCCCTGTGGAGCCTGACAAGCAAGAAGTTGGGAGCACTGAAAGCGAGCAACTACGTCTACCTCAACCCCATCAGCACCTTTGTGGCAAGCGCGCTCGTGCTCGACGAGCCGATGACCGTCATGGCCGCCATCGGGTGCGCCTGCATCCTCGTGGGTGTCTATTGGGCCAACAGTCCGAAGCATGGGTAAGAAAATCTGTAATTGGGATAAGCGATGTTTGGATGCAACCTGTTACCTTTGCAACATGACAACTAAACCTCACCACCGGAAATGAAAAAAGTCACATTCCTCACAACGCTACTGGGCATCGCACAGATGGCGACAGCCCAAACGGACAGCATCGCACACGACCTCAGGGACGTCATCATAACAGGCACACGCACACGGGTCTCCGCACGCCATGTGCCCTTCGACGTGACCGTGGTGGATAGGGGCACGCTGACCCAGGACCATCGCCCCAACCTGCTGCCCACGCTGACGGAAGAGGTGCCTGGACTGTTCACCACCAGCCGCGGTGTGCTGGGCTATGGGGTATCGACCAATGCCGCTGGAGGCATCAGCCTAAGGGGACTGGCGGGAGGAAGCGGACAGATGATGGTGCTCATCGACGGCACACCCCAATACCAGGGCATCTACGGGCACCCTATATCCGACAGTTACCAGACGCTCATGGCGGAACGCGTGGAGGTGATGCGCGGCCCGGCCTGCTGGCTCTACGGAAGCAACGCCATGGGCGGTGTGGTGAACATCGTCACGCGAAGGCCGCACAGTGACGGCTCACACACCAACGCCAACATAGGGGCAGGGAGCTATGGCACCGTGCAAACCGAGCTGGGCAACGACACGCGACTGGGCCGATTCTCATCTACCGTCGCTGCACAATATGGCCGCTCTGACAACCAACGCCCCAACATGGGATTTGAGCAATATGGGGGATTTGTCAGATTGGGCTATGACTTCTCAGCCCACTGGAACCTGTCTGCTGAAGCCAATCTCACGCATTTCAACGCCTCCAACCCAGGGCTGGCCAGCAACCCGCTGGCAGGCGCACGCCAATGGATAACACGTGGGGCCGCAACACTCTCGCTGGAAAACCATTACGGCAAGACAAACGGCCGCATCACGCTCTACGACAACTTCGGGCGACACAAGATCAACGACGGGTGGCATCAGGGCGAAGCACCGACAAAACGCTACTTCCGCAGTCGCGACGCCCTGGCGGGCGTGTCGTGGTATCAAGCCGCACGACTCTTCAAGGGCAACACGACAACGGTGGGACTGGACTACCAGCATATCTACGGACGAGCCTACTACACCTCCATGGCAACGGGCGAGGTGATCGAAACGCCCAACAAGCAGAGTGGCCACAGTCATCGTAACGAGGTGGCGGGATATGTCGACTTCCGACAAGACCTGGCCAACTGGCTGACGGTGGACGCCGGCATACGCCTCGACCACCACTCCATCACGGGAAACGAATGGGTGCCACAGGGGGGTGTAGCCATCCGACCGCTGGACAATGGCGCGCTGAAGTTGATGGTGAGCAAGGGCTTCCGCAACCCGACGATGCGCGAGATGTACCTGTATCCACCCTCAAGCACGGACCTGAAGCCGGAAAAGATCATGAACTATGAACTCTCTTGGCAGCAATCGCTCGCCGCCACAGGATTCTCCTATGGCATCAACGTCTTCTACCTGAAGGGCGACAACATGATACAGACCGTGCGTGTGGACGGACGGCCACGCAACGTCAACACGGGCATCGTGGAAAACACCGGTGCCGAGTTGCAAGCCTCATGGCGCATCGACCGCCACTGGTCGGTAACCACCAACCACAGCGTGCTCCACATGCACCACTTGGTATTGGGAGCCCCGGAATACAAGGGGTATCTGGGCGGCACCCTGGAAGAAGGCAAATGGCGCATCCACGCTGGGATCATGCAACTGTCGGGGCTCATCACCAACACCACGACCCGGCATCACGAAAACGCAACGCTCGTCAACGCCACCATCGACTACTGTCTCAGCAAAGGCGTCAGCCTGTGGGCAAAGGGAGACAACCTCCTGGCCCAACACTACGAAATCAATGAGGGTTTCCCCATGCCCCGCGCCACCTTCATGGGTGGGGTCAACCTATCCTTTTAGAATATATAACACCGAGAAGATTTACTCCTAAGCATATAGAAATGACAAGGCCCTGGCTGTTGCAAGCCAGGGCCTTGTCATGAAAGAGGCATACATCTTTTGTATGCCTTCCCACCAGGGCGTTACTCTTATGACCAGCGAAAGCAAAAGGGCTTCCGCCCTATCCCATTCACTTGTTGGCTACGGGACGGACAGGTAACCCGTCGTAGCGAAAGTTAGGTCCCAAAGAAATTTCGGATTTGAGAACCATAACAATGTGGGCATACTCATAAGGTTTTCTCTCGTATTCTTTTGTATAAAGAGAGTTGGACCACAAATAGAGAACAGCGCCCTTTCCACCTATAACACTCCGTCCCAGACTATAGCAGCCCGAAGCAGGCATAAAGAGCGTATTGCCATTAGGGCCAGTCAACAAATATCCGTTGGTTCCATGGTAATTGGCTTTCCAGTCGAGCGCGCAATTCTCAAACAGTTCCTTAAATTCCATCAGTGATGGCATGCGACATTCCTTGCCCCATTTCACCGTTGCCACATCGTCGGTGGCCCCAAGCGTTGTTTTACCGTCCTTTGGCGTGTATCTTAAGTAATCATGCACTCTTTTTGTCATGCCCTCAACATGATTCATCTTATCGTAGGTATGACACAGTTTGTAGTTATCCTCCGTATATTTGTCTTTGGGTTGTGTCTCACCCCAAGCAAAATAATCGCCATCATCATACGGCGTTGCTGCCCCAACATTGGTACGGGCCCACAGCAGGCCGCTGGGCAAGCCTAAGTCGACAAACTCGTGACCATTGACAACCTTGGCCGCAGGCTGGGATGTTTTCGAAGGATTTGCGCTCGCCGGGTCGTTTTGCTGGGCATGCGTTGTGGCCGCAAAAAAGACAGTGAGTAACAAAGTCGTGAAAACCTTAATAGTTCTATTCATAAGTACTGTTTAAAAAAGTTTTGATAAAAATAAAATGCGAGAACGAAAAAGTAAAATGAAGGAAGAGAAGCAAAATGAAGAAAGAAGGCGCGCCAAAACTTCTTCGGCAAAGAAATTCGGGCACACCATCTTTCTTGTAGATTATCTTGCTGTCAATTGATACGAGGCGCTCTTCCTTCCATCATTTCTTGATGTTAGGCTCCTGCAGTCCGTAATGCTTCTTCTTGTCGATGACCAAGAGGATGAGACTGAGCGCAACGGCCGCCACGCCGAAGGAACAGAACACACTCATGCTGGTCATGTAAGAAGGGTCGGTACCATTGAGCTTGCCGATGAGCATCGGCACAAGGCTGAGACCAATGTTCTGGATGTAGAAGATGATGGCATAAGCCGAGCCCAGCAACTTCATGGGAATGATCTTGGGCACGCTCGGCCACATGGCCGAAGGAACCAGCGAGAAGGCCACGCCCAGGAGAATCATGATGATCACCGCAAACCAACCATAAGGAAGGATGTGGATGGCAAATATGAAATGGATGATGGCCAACATGGCAGAGCCAATCAGCATCAGCGTGGCACCCTTGCCTATCTTGTCGTAAAGCGAGCCGAACAAGGGTGTCAACAGGATGGTGCCAAAAGGTATGAGGCCAGGGATGATACCCGCCAGGTTCTCGGGTACGTTGTAATTGGCAATCATCAGCTTGGTGGCAAACTTCAAGAACGGGAAGACGCCACTGTAAAACAACAGGCAAAGCAAGCAAATGCACCAAAATCCCGGATTGGAAAAGATAAGCTTCAAGTCGCTGAAGTGGAACTTCTCATCCTCGGATGCATCAACAGCTGCCGCTGTCTGCGGCTGTTCGCCCTTCGCCTCCTCGACGCTGCGGTCGAGCTTCTTGTCCATCACGACATAGACCAAGAAGGCAAGAAAGCCGATGATAAGCAGCACGGCACCCAGCAGGATGGGTGCGCTGACCTTACCGCCAAAAGCCTTGGCAAAAGGCAACGACCCCATCATGGCAGCGGCCGTGCCCAGACGAGCCAGCGCCACCTGTATGCCCATGGCCAACGCCAGCTCATGCCCGGTGAACCACTTGGTGATGATCTTGGAGATGGTGATACCGCATATCTCACAGCCCACTCCAAAGATAGAGAAGCCGAGAGAGGCTATCGCCGCCGACATGGGCAGGTTGCCCTTGAAGATGATGATGTTCAAGTAGATGCTCGCATCACCGAAGTCATGGCTCACGCCAACAAACTTGATGCACACGCCGATGACCATCAGTGCACACGCCAGCACACCCGTGAAGCGGATACCCATCTTGTCGAGGATGATGCCTCCGAAGAAGAGCATGAGCAGGAACACGTTGATGAGGCCGTAACTTCCTGAGAAGAAGCCATAATCATCCGACGACCAGCCCAGTCCGCCCTCGGCGACCGGCTTGGTGAGCAGCACCTCCAGGGGTGACATCACGTCGGTGATGAAATAGCCCATCATCATCGTGAAGGCGACAATGAAGAGCGCCGTCCAACGCGCACTCTTGCTGTCGCTAAGAATCGTTTGAATTTTTTCTACCATGTGATTTTATTGTGTTTGTGTTATTTCTTGAGCCAACGGTCCAGCCAGTTGAAGAACGTGCGCTGCCAGAGGATACCATTCTGTGGCTTGAGCACCCAGTGGTTCTCGTCGGGGAAGATGAGCAGCTCGGCAGGGATGCCCTTCATACGAGCGGCATTGAACGCACCGAAGCCCTGGTTGGCATTGATGCGATAATCCTTCTCGCCATGGATGCAGAGGATGGGCGTGTCCCACTTGTCGACAAAGCGGTGGGGACTGTTCTCATAGGTGCGGCGGGCCGCGTCGGTCTGGTCCTTGTTCCAGTAAGCGTCGTCATACTCCCAGTTGCTGAACCATGCCTCCTCCGTGTCGGTGTACATCGATTCCAGGTTGAAGGCGCCGTCGTGGGCGATGAAGCACTTGAAACGCTTGTCATGATGACCAGCCAAGTAATAAACGGAGAAGCCTCCGAAGCTGGCCCCCACAGCGCCCATGCGGTCGCGGTCGACAAACGGCAGATTGTCAGCGGCATCGTCGATGGCCGAGAGATAGTCGCGCATGCACTGACCCGTCCAGTCGCGGCTCACCGCCTCGTTCCACTCGTTGCCGAAGCCCGGCAGGCCACGGCGGTTGGGGGCCACGATGACATAGCCGTGCGAAGCCATGATGCTGAAGTTCCAGCGATACGACCAGAACTGGGATACGGGGCTCTGCGGTCCACCCTCACAATATAATAAGGTGGGATATTTCTTCGTGGCATCAAAGTGAGGCGGCAGGATGATCCACACCAGCTCTTGCTTGCCATCGGTGGTCTTCACCCAACGCTGCTGCACGGTGGGCATGGCCAACTGGCTGAAGATGTGTCCGTTCTCGTCGGTGATGGCCTCCACGGTGGCTTTCTTCTCCTTCTTGGCCGGTGTCACCACGTAGAGCTCATCGGGATGGAGCATGGAGTGACGGGTGGCGAGGAGCTGCTTGCCATTGAGCATGGCGATCGACCCGAAGTCGTTCCAGTTGTCGTCGGTAACCTGCTTCACCACACCATCAAGACTCACCTGATAGATGCGCACCGTGGCATGCCAGCACGCTGTGAAATAAAGACTCTTGGAATCTGTCGCCCAGCAGAAGCCGTCGACGTTGGTCTCGAGGTTGGTACTGTCGCATACATAGGTCTTCTTGCCCGTAGCCAACTCATAGACGCACAGGCGGTTCTGGTCGCTCTCATAGCCATCGTGCGCCATGCTCTGCCAAGCCACATACTTGCCGTCGGGCGAGAACTGCGGGTTCTGGTCGTAGCCCACCTGCATGTCGCCCGCCTGATGGTTCACCTGCTGGTTGCGCATGCTCTTGGTGGGGTCAACGGCAGGCTCCTTGTAGCCCTCCGGCTTGCAGAGGTTGCGCGTCGTCCCGGTAGTCAGGTCATAGAGATAGATGTCGGAATCGGTAGAGATGGCATAACTGACCCCCTCCTTCTTGCGGCAAGTGTAAGCGATCTGCCTGGAGTCACGGCTCCAAGCCAACTGCTCTATGCCTCCGAAGGGAGCCATCGGACACTCGAAGGGCTCTCCCTTGAGGATATCCACTCCCTCGCCGACCTGGTTGCCGTTGACATCGGCCACAAAGGGATGGGCCATGCTCTCCACATAGTGGTCCCAGTGGCGGTAGTTGAGATCCGTCACCAGCCGTCCCGTGGCCTTGGGCAGGTCTTCGGGATTCTTCTGGATGGAGCCATGGTAAGGGATGCTCTTGATGAGGATGACTTTCGACCCGTCGGGCGAGAAGCTGAAGCCCTCGATGTCGATGGACGAGTTGGTCAACTTGACCCGCTGCGAGCCATCGGGGTTCATCTTCCACAACTGGCCGTCGCGGAGGAAGGCAATCTTCGTTCCGTTCTCTATCCACGCGGGATCGCTCTCGCTCACGGCGTCCTTGGTGAGGCTGGAAGGCTTGACGATGGTCTTGCCCGTCTTCACAGGCTGCACGAAGAGCATTGTGTGGCTCTTGTTCTCCTTGACACTATAGTAAGACACCTGGTAGGCCACTTGCTTGCCGTCGGGCGAGGGTGCAGCGCCTCCCAGCCGGCCCATGGCCCAGAGGGCCTCAGGCGTCATCAGGTCAGAGGAAAGCTGGATGTTGTTTTTCTGAATCATGTTTTGGGCATTGGCCACCGGTGCGCACGCGAGCAACGCTCCGAGCGCCAAGGCAATCGCTTTGTTCATTGTCAATATGCATAAAGCGGCAGAGTGGCGTCGCCTGTCAAGACGAAGCGTCACTCTGCCGCGATGATTAAAACTTATCGTTTACGATGGTTGTTGGTTGTCTGCTGTTGCTGCATCTGCTGCTGTTGCATCTGCTGCAGTGCCTGCAGGCGAGCAGCCAGTCCCTTCATCTTCTGCGGGTTGCTGGCGTTTTCCTTGTAACGAGCCTCCAGGATGGCCAGGAGCTTGGCGTCGTCAGTGGTGTGGCGAAGCACAAACATGATGCCGGCCGAGAGAATCAGCGTGACGAAGTAGTAGAAGTTAAGACCCGACGAGTAGTCGTTGAAGATGAAGAAGAACATCAGCGGCATGAGGAACATCATCCACTGCATGACCTTCATCTGCTCGGCCTGCTGTCCCACCATCTGGTCCTTCTGCATCTGCATGGTGATCCAGGTGTAGAGCACCATGGCCACAGTGTAGAGCACGCAGGTGAGGCTGAGGTGGTCGCCGATGAGCATCACGTTGGTGCTCCACTCGAAGATGGGGTCGTAGGTCGACAGGTCACTCATCCAAAGGAAGTGCTCACCGCGGAACTGGATGGCATTCGGCACAAAGTTGAACATGGCCACCCAGATAGGCATCTGTATGAGCATGGGCAGACATCCCGAGAGCGGACTGACGCCATACTTGGAGTATTCGGCCATCATGGCCTGCTGCTTCTGCATCTGGTCCTCAGGCTTGTTGAACTGCTTGGTGGCCTCGTCGAGCTTCGGCTTGAGCACGCGCATCTTGGCCGAGCTCATGTAGCTCTTCTTGACCATGGGGAAGGTGATGAGCTTCAGCAGGATGGTGATGAGGATGAGCACCACACCCATGGGCAGTCCCCAGTCGCTCAGCCAGGTGAACACGGGCAACGTGAACCACCGGTTGATGTAACGGAAGAGCGGCCATCCGAGATAGACGATCTTCTGCATGTCAAGATCCTTGCCGAAGGTGCTCTGCTTCTCCACCTGCCGGAGGACGTAGAAGTCGTTGGGTCCGTAGTAGAACTCAAACTCGGAAGCCTTGGCGCCTGTCGGGTCGAAGCTCGTGCGCACCTGTGCCTTGAGGTCTTTGAGGTAACGTACGGGCCAGTTTTCCTGGTCCTTCTTGTCGTAGAGCGTGCTCTCGAGCTGTCCGCCCTTCTGGAAGTTGTCCTTTGAGATCATGACCGCCGAGAAGAACTGGTTCTTGAAGGCTATCCAGTCGATGTCCTCCTCCGTGGTCTCCTTCTTGGTCTTGGCCTCACTGATGTAGTCCGTCCCGCCATCGGTCTCCTTCCAGTCGAGGCGTGCATAGCGGTTCTCAAACGTGAAGCCGCGCTCCTGCTCCTTCACCTTCTCGTGCCAGTCGACGCCGAGCGACGAGGCGTTGGGGTCGAAGAGGCCCGCCATGCCCACCGCCTTGAGGCTCATGTGGAGCATGTAGTCGCTGCCCAGGCGATAGGTGAGGATGAGCGACTTGCCCTGTCCGGCCTCGGCCGTCAGCGTGACCGTGCTGTCCGTCTGGCCCGTCGGCACGAAATAGAGGTCGCCCGTATTGATGTTCATCTCCTTGGCCACGAGCGTGAAGTTGAGGCTCTGGTCCTTGCCGCTGAAGAGCGTCACGCCCCCGAGGTCATCACTCTTGCCCGTCTTGTCGGCAATGTCATGGCCCACATAGCGCTTGCTTCCCTTCTCGTTCTTCACATACGCCTTGGTGACCGTACCGCCCTTTGTGGAAAGGGTGACGGCCAACTTCTTGTTTTGCAGCACGATGTCGCGTGCCACACCGGTGAGCGCCTTATGGAAGAGGGCCGTGGTGTCGGCCGCAATCTTCTGCTTGGCGGCCTGCTGCCGCTTGAAGGCTGCTGTCTTCTCCGCCTGGTCAGCCTTCTGCTTGGCCACCTGCGTCAGTGAGTCTTGCACCGCCTGGGCGCGCTGCTCCTCCTTGGAGGGCTGCGAGTACCAGCTGAAGCCCACGAGCACCACGGCGATGAGCACAAAGCCTATCAGTGTGTTCTTGTTCATTCTTACCTTATTATACTAATATGATGGCAACAGCCTCCGCTGTTACTTTGTTTCCTGTTTCTGGTTGGCAATGGCCGTCTTCACGAAGTCGACGAAGAGCGGATGGGGTTTGAGCACCGTCGACTGGTACTCAGGATGGAACTGTGTTCCGATGTACCACTTGAGCGACGGGATCTCGACTATCTCCACCAGGTCGCTCTCGGGGTTGCGTCCCACACACTGCATGCCATTGCGCTCAAACTCCTTCTCGAAGATGTTGTTGAACTCATAGCGGTGGCGGTGGCGCTCCTGGATGTGCTCCTGCTTGTAGATGTCGAAGGCACGCGAGCCCTGGCGCAGCACACACTCGTAGGCGCCGAGACGCATGGTGCCGCCCATGTTGGTGATGTTCTTCTGCTCCTCCATGATGTCGATGACATTGTGGGGCGTCTTCTCGTCCATCTCGCGGCTGTTGGCATCAGCATAGCCGAGCACGTTGCGCGCAAACTCGATGACCATCATCTGCATGCCGAGGCAGATGCCGAAGGTGGGTATGTCGTGTGTGCGGGTGTAGTGTGCCGCCACGACCTTGCCCTCGATGCCGCGCTGACCGAAGCCCGGGCAGATGACGATGCCATCCTGGCCTGCGAGCTTCTCAGCCACATTGTCCTCGGTGATGTATTCCGAGTTGATGAAGGTGATGACGGTCTTGTGGTCGTTGTAGGTACCGGCCTGCGAGAGGCTCTCGCGGATGCTCTTGTAGGCGTCCTGCAGGTCATACTTGCCCACGAGTCCGATATGCACCTCCTTGGTGGCCTTGTTGCGGCGCTCGAGGAAGGCACGCCACGGGCCGAGGCCCGGCTTCTCGCCCGGCTCAATGCCCACCTTGCGGAGGATGGCCGTGTCGAGGCCTTGGTTCTGCATGTTGACAGGCACCTCGTAGATGCTGGGCAGGTCCTCGCTCTGGATGACGCAGTCGAAGTCGACATTACAGAAGGCGGCCACCTTCTTGCGAATCTGGTCGGAGAGATGCTTCTCGGTGCGCAGGATGAGCACATCGGGCTGGATGCCGACACTCTGCAGTTCCTTCACGCTGTGCTGCGTGGGCTTGGTCTTGAGCTCGCCGGCGGCACGCAGGTAGGGCACATAGGTCAGGTGCACGTTGATGGCGTTGCGCCCGAGCTCCCACTTCAACTGGCGGATGGCCTCCATGAACGGCGCACTCTCGATGTCGCCGATGGTGCCACCGATCTCGGTGATCACAAAGTCATAGTGGTTCTTCTGTCCGAGATACTTCACGTTGCGCTTGATCTCGTCGGTGATATGGGGCACCACCTGGATGGTCTTGCCCAGATAGTCGCCACGGCGTTCCTTGTCGATCACGGCCTTGTAGATGCGGCCTGTGGTGAGCGAGTTGGCCTTGGTGGTCTGAATGCCGGTGAAACGCTCATAGTGGCCGAGGTCAAGGTCGGTCTCCATACCGTCTACCGTGACGTAGCACTCACCGTGCTCATAGGGGTTGAGGGTGCCCGGGTCGATATTGATATAGGGGTCAAATTTCTGGATAGTGATGTTGTAGCCTCTGGCCTGCAGAAGCTTGCCGATGGACGAGGAGATGATGCCTTTGCCCAGTGAAGACACAACACCGCCCGTGACGAAGATGTACTTTGTTTCTGCCACAATCGTAAGTGTTAAAATGGGTAATTCAAAATTTGCAGCAAAGTTACGGCTTTTTTATGATATGCACAACAAAACAGCCACAAAACTTCATTCCCGGCTTCCAAAACGGATGTACCTCAAGAGGTTAGCCCATAATGTCTCCGGTCGGGTTCCGGTCCTTTCCCGCAGGGGAAGCTCCTCACATGACAAGCTACGGGACGCCTGGCCAGGCTGCCGTCGTCTCCACGGTTACTGGTCACCGCGCGCCAAGTCCTTGTATGTTTGTCAAGGTTTTTGGTCGAAAAGTTTGTCACGGGAAGCAGTTGAAATAGATCGCGAAAATGGCGTTTTTTGTCGGTCGCTACAAGATTTGCATGGGGTAATTTTGCGATAAAGCGTTAATCGCGTCATGATAAAGGGTATATCGCAACACGATAAAGGGTATTCTTTGATGAAAAGTATTTACTTTTTAGGTCGAATAAAACCACAGATTTCATAAACATCTAATTATCAGCCGATTACGAAAAGTGCCGAAAAATCGCGTATTTCGGCCAAAATAT
>ERZ808242.111-NODE-111-length-62026-cov-15.627794_pt1 | contig 62026 bp, 34 predicted proteins | sample MGYA00521244_ERZ808242 | MGnify/ENA primary metagenome ERZ808242 (study PRJEB31516, sample SAMN03275573) | gut metagenome | biome: mammalia-associated habitat; material: feces | host: Papio cynocephalus | place: Kenya | collected 2012-07-27 ... | reverse complement strand
TGCAAAGTTAGCAGTTTCAAAACCTCCGAGTGAGAAATGAGACGAAAACTTCTTTGTTTACAAATGGTTGGAGTAATTGTTAATGGTTTTTCGTGGACAGTAGTGATTTAAAATAATACAAAGGAAATCAAGTATCAATTTCAGAATCGCAGAATAGCGAAAAAACAAGGGCAAATAATAATCCTAATACCTTGTAGTAAAAAGAAAGTCAGTTACAAATGTTTAATACGAAACTGTAAGTTCATCGTTGATGTTAAATTTCGATTACAAAAGTACTGCGATTACCCCCCCCTAATAAAAAACATGAGTTAAGTATTGTTAAACGTTTGATTTATTAACGTTTATTAAGGTTAAAAGATGCAAAGTTGGGCAAAATCGTGTGAAACGAACAGGATAGGCGCATCATTTGCCTCGCGTCACAAGGCAACATGAGAATCGAAAAATAGCGAAAGCCTGGTAGGCGCACTACGCCATGCTGACGGAAAACACGTAGCAAAGGGAATGGAAGAGTTGGCAGGCGACCACATAGAGCAGCGCCAACGGCCCGAGCGCATGGTTGGCCGAGCAGATGCCGCGGCAGACGTCGGACAGCGAACGAAAGGTGCCGGCCAAGAGACCATAGAACATCGACACCGTGACGCAGACGAAGGCCACGATGGGCACAAGAGCCATGGAGAAGCTGCTGGGGAAAAGGCGACCCGTGACACTGAGCAGGATGGCATGGGGCGGCAGCGTCAGCACGGCCACTGCTCCCCCTTCGAGCAACAGGAGCGCCAGCGTGGAGCGGACGGCAAACTTCTGCAAAGGAGTGAGCAGCGAGGGGGTAGACGCGAAGAAATGGACAGCACTCGTCACCACCCCACTCGACCGCAAGCTGCCCACAGCCCATACGCCAAGCAGTAGCCACACCAGGAAAGGGGAAGCCACATGACCCACAAACCCGCCAAAGAACCACCGGATGCCCTGCGACGAGAGCAGCGAGCGGACGGAACTGTCGGGCATGGCCGCTGACCAGAGCCACGAAAGCAGCACCAGCGCCACTTGTGCCAGTGCACACGCGAGCGTGAGGCGATAGACAAGTTTCTCTGGATTAATCCTCATCGGGATGCAAATTGTCTATATCGAGGATGCGCAGTTCCAAGGCGCGCACCACCAGACGGGTGGCATTGACGCCCATGCCGCCATTGCCCTCGGGAAAAAGTTTCTGTACCAGTTCGTTTTGCCGTTTCTCCAGGCTCTTCACGCCGAAGGGCATGCCGCGCAGGTTTGTAATCTGCTCCTTGGTGTAGCCCAGGGCCAGGTGGCGCAGGAAGCGCTCATCATACTCGTCAATCTCATAGTTGACAAGGGCCTCCTGGCGCAGCAGCTCATTGTCGACGCTACGCTTGAACCGCTCGACGATTTTCTCCAGGATGGGCTGGTTGAACACAAGCCGTTTGCCGTCCATCACGCTGGCCACGTCGCTGCGCGTCAGCAGTTCACCCGTCTTGAGAATGATGCCGTCGCACCCGGCGTCGAGCACATCGACCCACAGTTTCTCATTGAGAATCTCGCCCGTGAAGATCAGCACCTTCACTTCCGGGTGCTCCTCCTTGGTCTGACGGCATATCTCCACGCCAACGGTGGTGGAGCCGCCAAGCCCGAGGTCGAGCAACACCAGGTCGGGCAACTGCTGCCTGATGAGCTTGCGGAATGTGGTCTCGCTGTCGGCGGTGCCGATGATGTGGGCCTCGGGAATGTCGTTGCGGATAATGCCCTCGGTGCCCTTGAGCTCGAGGGGCACATCTTCGACGATGATGATGTTAAAGTCTTTCATATCTGTTGATGTCTTAATGTTCATGATGTTCTTGATGATTCCACCCACTTGGCGCAGGTGGCTGGCATGACGATGCGCACGACCACCGTGTCGTCCTCTCGATGGGCCGCTATGCCACACGCACGGAGGTTGGTGGCCTCACCCATCTCGCGCGCTATCTGTCGGCAGAGCAGGAAATCGAGATGCACGGTGCCGGCCGTGAAGAGATCATGACACTGCCTGTCGGTGAGCGCCAGGCGTGTCATGTGCACGGTGGCCTCGGTGTAGCGATTGTCACGACGGGCCAGTTCCACGGGAGGTTTCTCGTTCTGGTTGAGCTTGCGCAGGATGTCAAACAGGAAACTGACCATTTCGGCATCCAGGCGCAAGGTGCCTATCTGCCTCATGGCCTGCTGAGACAGGATGGCATAGAGCGCTTGATAATAGTCGGTCAGCTCGGCTATGCTCAGGAGGTTGCCATCGCTGCCATCGATGAGCTGTCGGATGCGTGAGGGGTAATACATGGTCTCGTGCTTCAGCGTGGAGAGACAGTTGTCGAGCACGTTGTTGGACACATGGAGCCTGTCAGTTTCCAACTGGAGACAGCGCAACTCATCACCAGCCAGTTCGATAGTAGCCTGCTGGGCTGATGTGCGGTCGATCGTGACATGCAGCGCCTCGCGTATCTTTTCCACTATCTCGGTGAGGTTCTTCTTGTGGGCATCGGTCAGGTCCACCTGACTGAAGTCGCCCAGCGCCTCTATGCCGCGCAATTTCTGCTTGTCGGGAATGTCCTCGAGCAACAACTGGTTCATGCGCTTGATGCGGTCTATGCAGAAACGGTAGTTGAGCAGATGGCGATAGTACAAATAGTAATATGCCGGGAAGATGACGATGAGCAGCAACACCAAGAGGATGATGGCCACCACCTTGTTGCTCTCGCTTCGCTGCATGGTGCGGACGTAACTGGGCAAACTGTTGTCGGTGGATGCCTCGCGGAACAAGCGGGTATAGACTTCATTATAATGGCGGTAGAGATCCCACTTATGAAGGGCCAGGGCAGCCACCGCACTCTCGTTGCTCACATCGAGGATGACCGAGGTGTCGGTGGGCGCCACGTACCTGCGGCAACTGTCTGCAAACATCAAGGTACGCTCATAGTGTCCGTTGATGTTGGAGAAATAAGCACTGTCGGCATATCGCTCGGCCAAGGCATGGGCATCAATGGGGCCGGCAAGGGCTGACGACGGCGCACACACCATGCCTGCCGCAAGCACACACAGCGTTGCCAACGACCGCATGACACCCTTAGGAAGACGGAAGAAGAATCGGGAGCCGCGCCCCACCTCGCTCTCCACCCGAATGTCACACACTTGGAAGATGCGACTGATCTTGCGGTATTTCTCGATGATGCCATAACAGTTCTTCAGGCCGAAGCCATGCCCGCCCGTGTAGGTGCGGTCGAAGACGTGCGCACATTGCTCATCGGTCATGCCTTGCCCTGTGTCTGTGACGCTCACCTCCACATAAGTGTCGGTTTGCTCTGCCGAGATGGTCACCCGTCCGCCTGACGGTGTGAACTTGCGCGCATTGTCGGCAATGGTGTTGATCATGAAGAGGGTCAGCGTCCGGTCGGCCTTCACCATGGCTGTGGTAGGCTCCACCTGTAGGTCTATGCCTTTCAACCGGAAGCCCATCTTGCCTCGGCTCACCATGTCAAACAAAGCCTGGAGGGGGAAGCTCTCAATGCTCAGCCGGATGTCGCCGCGCCGCATCTGGATCCACTGCGTCAGCACATTGTTATAATCATTGATTGTATCGGTAAGCTCGGTGATATATTCATAACGCTGTCGGCGCACCGCGTCGGTGTCATGATGGGCCAGCAACCGGTGCACCTCATTGGCCATACGGTCGATGAAAGGCATGACACTGTTCACCAACTGAATCTTGGCACGTTGTTCCAAGTTGCGCCGTTTGTTTTGTGAAAGGTGCTGGCGTTCCACTTCCATCTGTTCCTGCAGCTCCTCATAGTTCTCTTCCACTTCCTCATTATGCTCTTCGTTGTGTTGCTGCCATAGGCGAAGAGGTTGCAAAAGGGTGTCAAGCGAGAAGCCTGCGTCGCTGCGGCGTCGCATCCTGTCAAACACAACCAGAAGGGTCACGACTATCAGTATCATGAAGATGACAGCGGCAAGCATTACGTTAAGCTGCCGTGACGAACTGCGAAGCTGGTCGGCGCGGGCTTCCAAGAGACGGTCTTGCCGGGTCTGCTCCTGCAGGTCAAGGTAGATGTTGCGATTGCGATCGCTGTTCACCTTGTCATCAACAGCTGAATAGACCAGGCACAATTGCTCGCGGATGGAGGCCACCAGGTCGGGCGCTTGGTTGATGGCCTTGCTTTGTCGTAGGGCACGGGTCAGACAGATGAGAGCCGAACGGTAGTCGCGGATCTGCCAGTAGCACTCGGCCAGGGTGCGGTTGGCTCCCGCCATCTGGTAGACATCACCATATTGGGTGAACAGGTCCAAGGCCCGTTGGGCCAGATTGCCTGCGAGCAAAGAGTCGGGCATGCCATCTATATTTACAAACTGGATAATGGGTAGATTGGACTTGAATAAACGCTGGCGTTGCTCAGGTTGCTGCAGGTGCTCGCTCAAGCCTTGCAAAGCTTGGGCCTCCCAATAGGGATAATCGCCCTGTTGGGCCGTCACAAAACAACGCATGAGATACTCAAACTCCTCCTGGGCAATGGCTTCCGCCGGCTTGCCCGAGATGATGCCGCCCGCACCGATGTTGTACCAATAGCACAACATCTGGGCCGTGTCCTGCCGGATGCCGCCTTCCGGATCTATCTCGGAGAGGGCACCAATCGACTGGTCGACGAGACCGACATAATAAAAGTAGGTGGATGCGACAATGCGAAATTCTGAAGCGGCGTATATCATCCGCCGCTTCTGGTGGGGCGACAGGTTGCCACCTTCCTCGCGAATGCGGCGCAAGCGGCGGGCGGCACGCTCGCGATAGTCATAAAAGTCCTTGTTGCGGCTCTCGCGTTGGCAAAGGCGCATCAGTTGCACATCCGCCACAAGCAACTCGATCTGGTTGTCTGTCTTGTCCTGCACTTCCTCCAATTGCCGCAAGGCCTGGGCATACTGCATCTTGGCCAGGCTGACAAAGGCAAGGTTGTTGAGGGCCTCCGCATATCCATCGTCGTAGTGAGAAGAGAACTCAAGGGCGCGCTGCGCATACTGCCTTGTGGAGTCGAGGTTGCGATAGTGCCAGGCATACGACATCTCGTTCAGCTTGTCGACCTCGGGCTCATTGCCGTTGCCACAAGCTGAAAAAACACAAGCCATGAGGATGGCCATGCCTGCCAATAGAACCTTTATACGCATCAATCAAAAAAAACAAAACCGGAGAATGACTCTCACATAGCCATCCTCCGGTCTCTATGGTTTGTCAGTCAGGCAGAAGGTCCGATTAGGGTCTTTCGCATGACCGATTGCATATTAACTTGCAAGTTAGCGCCAGCACAAGCACTCGTGCTGCTGCGGGCGCCTCACAAACTGGGCGGACTTAGGCGCGAGCCTCCTTGATGTAGCCCAAGGCTTCCACACACTTGTCGGTAATGGCCTGCCAGTTGCTTGCGGCCACCACATCTTTCGGGAAGAGCTTGGAACCCATGCCCACACAGAGCACTCCAGCCTTGATCCACTCAGTGAGGTTTTCCTTGTCGGGGCTCACAGCGCCCGTCACCATGATATTGGACCAGCGAAGAGGAGCCAGAACGTTCTTCACAAAAGAAGGACCACCCACGTTGCCGGCAGGGAACACCTTGGTGACATCACAGCCTGCGGCCTGGGCGTTGCTGACCTCCGTCACGCTGCCGCAACCTGGCGAATAGGGCACCAGGCGACGGTTGCACACGGGGGCAATCTCTGGGACGAAGTTAGGTCCCACAATGAAATTGGCACCCAGCTGAAGGTAAAGGGCTGCCGTGGGAGCGTCGATCACGGTGCCGGCTCCGAGAATCAGCTCGGGGCACTCCGCATCAGCCCACTTCACCAACTCCCCAAAGATCTCATGGGCGAAGTCGCCACGATTGGTGAACTCAAACACGCGAACACCACCGTCATAACAAGCCTTGATGACGTGCTTGCATACTTCTACATCCTTATTGTAAAACACAGGCACCATACCCGTCTCTCTCATGGCGGTGATAACCTGAACCTTATTAAACTTTGCCATTGTTATTGATTTGATTACTAATGTTTAACTTCAGAGGCCGCTCGACATCTTCGGTTCTACATGAAGCGAAGCACAAGCCATGCCTACGCTCTCTTACCGCTGCACGCGGCCATTGGCATTGCCACCGGCCAGGCTCAGCACCTCACTCTCACTCACCAGGTTGAAGTCGCCCGGGATGGTATGCTTCAGTGCCGAGGCAGCCACCGCAAACTCCAAAGCCTTCGACTGGTCGCCTTCATACTTCAACATGCCATGGATCAAGCCTCCGGAGAAGCTGTCGCCGCCGCCCACACGGTCAATGATGGGGTCGATGTCATAATGCTTGCTCTCGTAGAAGTTCTTGCCGTCATAAATCAGAGCCTTCCAGCCATTGTAAGTGGCTGAATAGCTCTCACGCAAAGTGGAGACCACATACTTGAAGCCGAACTCCTTCTTCATCTGTTCGAAAATCTTGTGGTATCCGCTGGCATCGGTCTTACCGCCCTCCACATCTGCATCGGGCTTGAAGCCTAAGCAGAGCTGAGCATCCTCCTCATTGCCAATGCAAACATCCACATACTTCATAAGAGGACGCATCACAGAGATTGCTTTCTCAGAGGTCCACAGCTTCTTGCGGAAGTTGAGGTCGACTGACACTGTGACACCATGTCGCTTGGCAGCCTCGCAGGCAAGACGCGTCAGCTCGGCCGCCTTGTCTGAGATGGCGGGCGTAATGCCGCTCCAGTGGAACCACTGGGCACCCTCCATGATGGCATCGAAATCGAAATCGGAAGGGTCTGCCTCGGCGATGGAACTGTGAGCGCGATCGTAGATAACCTTAGACGGACGCATGGAGGCACCCGTCTCGGCATAATAAAGGCCCACACGATCGCCACCGCGGGCAATGAAGCGCGTGTCAACGCCATAACGGCGCAACGCGTTGACGGCTATCTGCCCAATCTCGTGAATCGGCAGTTTGGTGACAAAGTAAGCCTGATGACCATAATTGGCAAGGCTCACAGCCACGTTTGCCTCGCCGCCACCGGGGATGATGCGGAAATGGTCAGTCTGGATGAAACGGTCGTTGCCCTCGGGAGACAAGCGCAACATAATCTCGCCTAATGTTACGATTTTTGCCATTTTTGATATGTTTATATTTTTAATGTTTGGATGTTTCGCAAAGATTGGAGCAAACAGCAATGCATGTCCCAAGAGACATCTTGCAATGGAGTTCACCCCTTTTCAACTCGCAAAAATAGCTATATTTTTCCAAAACATGAAATATTTCGCCCAAAAAGAACTTTTTTGTTCAAATATCATCGCTGTGCTTTCGCACAATCCAAGTTTTATTGTTACATTTGCACATGAAAATTAAGGTAGCCAATGACAGAAAAAATAAGAATCAAGGACATAGCCATCAGGGCGGGTGTGTCGGTAGGCACGGTGGATAGAGTGCTGCACGAACGTCCCAACGTGTCGGAATCGGCACGCAAGAAAGTGGAGGAAGCGCTCAAGGAGATGAACTACCAGCCCAACATGTACGCCTCGGCGCTGGCCTACAACAAGTCGTACACCTTCTACGCACTCATCCCCAAGCATGAGCAGGTGGCCTATTGGGAGGAAATCGAAGAAGGCATCGAGATGGCCGTAGAGGCACGTCGCGACTTTCACATCGAGGCAAACATCAAGTATTACAAGCGGTTTGACGAGAACTCGTTCGCCCAGGTATCGCAAGAGTGCCTAAAGGCCAACCCCGACGGTCTTGTCATTGTGCCATCTGACCTTGACGTGACAAGGGCTTTTACAGACCAGCTCCACGAGAAGGGCATCCCCTTTGTGATGCTCGACTCCTACATGCCCGACCTCAAGCCTTTGGCCTTCTACGGACAGGACTCTTTCTCCAGCGGCTATTTTGCCGCCCGCATGCTCATGCTCATCGCCAACAGGGAAAAAGAAATCATCCTGATGAAGCTCACCAAGAACGGACGAGTGGTAAGCAAGCAGCAGGACAACCGTGAGGTGGGATTCAGACATTACATGCACGACCACTTCCCTGACACACAAATCATCAACCTTGAGCTACCCGTCGACGCCACACATGCACAATATGACAAACTGCTGGAGGAGTGCTTCAAGCAGCACCCGCACATACACCACTGTATCACCTTGGGCTCAAAGGCGCACATCATGGGTGAATTTCTCTTGCGGACCAATCGCCGCGACGTGCAAATCATGGGCTACGATATGGTGGGCAAGAACGCTGACTGCCTGCGCATGGGAAGCATATCTTTCCTCATTGCACAGCACGCCTACCAACAGGGATACTGCTGCATCGACGCATTGTTCCGCGCCATTGTGCTGAAGAACAAAGTGGAACCCGTCAACTACATGCCCATTGAGCTACTGACCAAGGAGAACGTGGACTTCTATCGTCGTATGCAGCTCTAATGAAGCCACATACAGACTCTAAACCACCAGCCACAAAAAACATATCAAGTCGAACAGATATGAGTGAAACATCATTCATCAAGATCAACGTCAAGGACACGGTCGTCGTGTGTCTACGTCCCTTTCGCAAGGGAGAAACAATAGTCGTGAACGGTCAGGAGACGACCGTCTTGCAAGACACGCCTGCCGGACACAAAATCCTCATCAAGGACACTCGAGAAGGTGAAGACATTATCAAGTATGGTTACCCCATCGGACACGCCGCCGAAGACCTCATTTCCGGCCAATGGGTCAATGAGCACAACCTGAAGACCAATCTTAGCGGCACTCTCACATACGCCTACACCCCCATCGACACAACCCTCGATGCGCATCTTGATGACGACGTGCCTACAACGTTCATGGGCTATCGGCGCAAGAATGGCGAAGTGGGCGTGAGAAACGAACTGTGGATTGTGCCCACAGTGGGGTGTGTGAATGGAACAGCCGAGCGCCTGGCAAAGATGCTGGAAACGGAAACACACCTTGAGGGTATAGACGCCGTTCACGCCTGGCATCACAATTACGGCTGCTCCCAACTGGGCGGCGACCACGAGAACACCCGCAAAGTGTTGCGCGACATCTGTCTCCATCCCAATGCGGGAGGTGTCCTGGTCTTGTCGTTGGGATGCGAGAACAATCAGCCTGACGCCTTCATGAAGATGCTTGGCGATTATGACCATGAACGCATCAAACTCTTGGTGACGCAAAAGGTTGATGGTGACGAACTGGAAGAGGGCATGCGCCTGTTGCGCCAACTCTACGCCACGGTGCGCCAGGACCGTCGCGAGGTAGTGCCTATCAGCACGCTACGTGTGGGACTGAAATGTGGAGGAAGCGATGGCTTCAGTGGCATTACGGCCAACCCGCTGGTCGGTGAGTTCTCCGACCTCCTGGTGGCACAGGGTGGCACGACCATCCTGACGGAGGTGCCAGAGATGTTCGGTGCAGAGACCATCCTCATGAATCGCTGCAAGACGCCACAACTGTTCGAACAAACAGTGCATCTTGTCAATGACTTCAAGCAATACTTCCTATCGCATGGCGAGCCCGTCGGCGAGAATCCGTCGCCTGGCAACAAGGCCGGAGGCATCTCCACACTCGAAGACAAGGCGCTTGGATGCACGCAGAAGAGCGGACGCGCAGCCGTGACTGGCGTGTTGGACTACGGAGACAGGCTTTGCGCACACGGCCTCAACCTGCTGTCTGCGCCAGGCAATGACTTGGTGGCATCCACCGCCCTGGCCGCGGCAGGATGCCAACTGGTGCTTTTCACCACGGGACGCGGCACGCCCTTTGGCACCTTCGTGCCCACGATGAAAATAGCCACCAACAGCCAACTTGCCTCCCGCAAGGCCAATTGGATTGACTTCAACGCGGGAGCCTTGCTCCAAGGAACGGCAATGCATGATCTGGTCAAGCAGCTCACACGTCAGGTCGTGGCCATCGCAAACGGGCAACGCACCCGAAACGAACAGAATGGCTACCGTGAGATTGCCATATTCAAGAATGGCGTGACGCTATAAACAAGGTGCGGAGCCGCACGCAGACAGATAGACACATGCATGACGTTATCACGCTACACATATAATATAATGTGGAGATTACAAAGAACAAAATGAAATTAAAAGGATTGTTGGCCTTGTCGCCATTATTTCTTTTCATCGTCTTATACCTGGCACTGAGCATCATCGCAGGAGACTTCTACAAGGTGCCGATGACCGTGGTGTTTCTCATCGCGAGCGTCTATGCCATTGCCATCTCGGGCGGTTTCCCGCTTAAGAAGCGAATAGACATCTTCAGTCGCGGTGCCAGCTCAAGCAGCTTGCTACTCATGTTGTGGATTTATGTGCTGGCCGGAGCGTTCGCCGCCTCGGCCAAGGCCATGGGCGCCATCGACTCCACGGTCAACCTGGCACTGAGCGCATTGCCCGCCAGCATGTTGCTCCCAGGACTGTTCGTTGCCTCATGCTTCATCTCCATCTCCATTGGCACAAGCGTGGGAACGGTTGTCGCCTTGGTCCCCATCGCAGCAGGCATCGCCACTGGCACCGGGCAAAGCGTGCCGTTGATGACTGCGGTCATCGTGGGCGGGGCCTATTTTGGCGACAACCTCTCGTTCATCTCCGACACAACCGTCGTGGCCACACAGACACAGGGGTGCAAAATGAGTGACAAGTTCCGGGTCAACTCGCTCATTGTGGTACCAGCCGCCGTGCTCATCCTCGTTGTCTATGCTTTCATGGGCAGCGACATGCATGCGCCGAGCCAGCTGCCCAGCACCGACTATGTGAAGGTGCTCCCCTATCTCGCCGTGCTCATAGCCGCCATCTGCGGAATGAATGTCATGGCCGTGCTGGTCTTGGGCATCATCCTTTGCGGCATCATCGGCATGGCCAAGGGTTCTTACGGATTTTTCGATTGGCTCACAGCCATGGGACAGGGCATCACCAGCATGGGCGAGCTCATCATCATCGCCATGATGGCAGGAGGCATGCTGGAAATCATCCGGGAGAATGGAGGCATCGACTTCATCATCAATGCGCTCACCAAGCATGTGCGCGGCAAGCGGGGAGCGGAACTGGCGATTGGCGCCCTGGTGAGCATGGTCAACATGTGCACGGCCAACAACACGGTGGCCATCCTCACCGTGGGAAGCATCGCCAAGCGCATCGGTGACCGCTACGGCGTCGACAACCGCAAGTGCGCCAGCATACTCGATACATTCTCATGCATGGTGCAGGGGCTTATTCCCTATGGCGTGCAGATGTTGCTCGCAGCTGGCCTGGCACACCTCAACCCCGTGCAGATCTTGCCTTACCTCTATTACCCCATGGCTATCGGCGTGGCAGCCCTGGCAGCCATACTGTTCAGATATCCGAAGAGATACAGTTGATGAAAGGAGAAATGAGACACATGAATATCATCACACGCAATTTCTTCCGTCTGTTGCGGTCGGGTGCGCTCAACGAGTATGAGCCGCTGGAACCCATGTCTGCCTTCAAATGGCGCAGGCTCAACCAGATGGTGCACGCCCAGCATGTGGAGACACCAGCGCTCAAGGGCGTGAAGAATCACCAGTTCGACAAGATGATGAACATCCCAAGCGAACTGGCCGACCAGGATATTCCCCAGCAGGAAGCCATCGTGGCGCCTCGACTGAGCAACCCGTTTCTCAACTATAGGTTGAGCAAGATAGAGAACAACGAGCGACACGCCATTGACACCAACGTGGATGCTCTCAACGTGCTGAAGATCATCATCGGCAACGTGTCGTCGATGCTCAACCACGGCACCATGCTGAGTGGCATCATCGAACTGGGCAGTTACCTGCGCAGCAAGGGCGACCGCGTAGACTTCGTGAAGCTCGACACATGGCTGGGCAAGCTACAGATGAGACGCATGGCGCAACTGCAAGGCTCCATGCTCATGGCCGTGTTTAATTTCGAGCAAGATGAGCTGCCCTTTGTGAGACACATGGAATCGTCAGCCAACAAACTGGTGCTTCGCTCAGTGACCCACAGTGCCTACGACACGGCAGAGGAGTGGCATTTCAGACAACTCAGCACGGGTTTTGTGCAAAACAACTCGACGCTACTCCGACGCAACCTCCGACGCAGCCTTCGTTACATCACCTATGCGCCTTTGGAGACGGTGAGCAACTTCTTCAACAACTTTGTACGTTCTTTGCAAGAGATCGAAGAGTGACTCCCCTTCCATCCACGACAGGGGCAAGAGAGAGCGAACTTCCCGCATAGGCAAAAGCCTCAAGCAAAAATAGCACCCATCTAATAAAAAAAACTAAAAAATAGGAGATAATTGCGGATACTCTCTCCTCTTTTTATTAACTTTGCAATTTAGGATTGGCAATTCAAAAAATAGTCACACAATAAATGAAACAGTACAGATTAGTGGACAATGTGTTAGGCTGGTTGGCATTTCTTGTCACCGCCTTTGTCTATTGTTCTACCATTGAGCCGACAGCATCCTTCTGGGACTGTCCTGAGTTTATCACCACGGGCTACAAGCTCGAGATCGGTCACCCACCCGGGGCACCTTTCTTCATGCTGACGGCCAACCTGTTCAGCCATTTTGTGAGCGACCCCAGTGAGGTGGCACGCATGGTCAACACGATGAGCGCACTGCTCTCGGCCACGACCATCATGTTCCTGTTCTGGACCATCACGCACCTGACGCGCAAGCTCATCGTGAAGGACTGGGACAGCCTGACGCTCAGCAAGACCATCGCCATCGAGGCCAGCGGTCTGGTAGGCGCCCTCATCTACACCTTCTCCGACACCTTCTGGTTCTCGGCTGTTGAGGGTGAGGTCTACGCTTACTCGTCGGCCTTCACTGCCATTGTGTTCTGGCTTATCTTGAAGTGGGAAGACCATGCCGACGAGCCTCACGCCGACCGTTGGCTGGTGCTCATCTTCTACATGACGGGCCTTTCCATCGGTGTGCACCTGCTCAACTTGCTGTGCTTGCCGGCCATCGTGCTGGTCTATTGCTACCGCCGCTTCCCCAACGTCGAGACAAAGGGCTCGCTCATCGCGCTCCTCATCTCATTCGTGCTGGTGGCGGCCGTGCTCTATGGTGTCGTGCCCGGCATTGTCACCGTGGGTGGCTGGTTTGAGCTGCTGTTTGTCAATGTGCTCGGCTTGCCCTTCAACACGGGCCTCATCATCTACATCATCCTCTTGGTGGCCGCTACCATCTGGGCCATCTACGAGAGCTACATGGGTCAAAGCAAGAAGCGTGAGAACATCTCGTTCCTGCTGGCGTTTGCCCTCCTGGGCGTTCCCTTCTACGGCTATGGCTGGAGTGCAGTGGTCATCGGCATCATCGTGCTGGCCGTTGTGGCTTTCGTGCTCAACCGCAGGAAGATTGTCGAGAAGAAACCGGTCTACCTGGTCTCTTCCCGCCTGAAGAATACCGTGCTTCTCTGCATGCTCATGCTGATGATTGGCTATTCCAGCTATGCGCTGATCGTGATTCGCTCAGTGGCCAATCCACCGATGGACCAGAACTCACCGGAAGACATCTTCACCCTGGGCTCTTACCTGAGCCGTGACCAGTATGGCGACAAGCCGTTGTTCTATGGCCAGGCTTACACCTCACAGGTGAAGCTCCAGCAGGAAGGCAACTACTGCAAGCCCGTCATGAGCGAGGGCGCTCCCGTCTATAGCCGTAAGGAGAAGACATCGCCCAACGAGAAGGATTCCTACTTTGTGGTCACACACAAGGACAAGTACGTATACGCACAGAACATGTTCTTCCCCCGTATGTTCGACCCCAAGCATGCCAAGGACTATGAGTCGTGGCTGGGTGGTGTCGACGGCACGGAGGTTCCCTACGACCGCTGCGGTGAGAACATCATGGTCAAGGTGCCTTCGCAGCTTGACAACATCAAGTTCTTCCTCTCCTACCAGTGCAACTTCATGTATTGGCGCTACTTCATGTGGAACTTTGCCGGACGCCAGAACGGCATCCAGGGTAACGGTGAGCTGGAGCATGGCAACTGGATCACAGGCTTCTCGTTCATCGACAACGCCCGCCTGGGCGACCAGAGCAAGTTGCCGGATGAGCTGAAGAACGACAAGGGACACAACGTGTTCTACTGCATGCCGCTTCTCTTGGGCCTCATCGGTCTTTTCTGGCAAGCCTTCCGCGGTCGCCGCGGCATCCGCCAGTTCTGGGTGGTGTTCTTCCTCTTCTTCATGACGGGTCTCGCCATCGTGATCTATCTGAACCAGACACCTGTCGAGCCTCGTGAGCGCGACTACGCTTACGCGGGTTCCTTCTATGCCTTCGCCATCTGGTGTGGCATGGGTGTGGCTGCCATCATCGACTTGCTCAAGCGCTACTTGAAGGTCAACAACGCTGTGTCAGCCGCCCTTGTGGGACTGGTATGCCTGCTGGTACCTGTCCAGATGGCCAGCCAGACATGGGACGACCACGACCGCTCGGGCCGTTACACCTGTCGCGACTTCGGCCGCAACTACCTCATGACGCTGCAAGACAAAGGCAACCCCATCATCTTCACCAATGGTGACAACGACACCTTCCCATTGTGGTACAACCAGGAGACTGAGGGCGTGCGTACCGATGCCCGTGTCTGCAACCTCTCTTACCTGGCTACCGACTGGTACATCGACCAGATGAAGCGCCCGGCTTACAACTCGCCCTCGGTGCCCATCTCATGGCCGAGAACCGACTATTGCGCCGGCACCAATGAGATAGTGGAGGTGGCTCCCAACCTCAAGCAGCAGGTGCTCGACTTCTACAAACAGGACCCCGTGGCTGCCAAGGCGCAGTTTGGCGACAATCCCTTTGAGGTCTCCAACATCATGAAGTATTGGGTGCGTTCCAAGAACCCTGACATGCACGTCATACCGACCGACACGCTCTACATCACGGTGGACAAGGAGGCCGTCAAGAAGAGTGGCATGCTCATGGCCACCGACACCATCCCCGACCGCATGGTCATCTCCCTGGCTGGCAAGAACGCTCTTTACAAGAACGACTTGATGATGCTTGAGATGATCTCTCAGTGCGACTGGACACGCCCGGTCTACATCGCCACGACGGTGGCGCAGAGTGCTTACATGAACCTCGGTGACAACTTCGTGCAGGAGGGCTTGGCCTATCGCGTCACACCATTCCTCACCAATGTTAAGGGTGCCAAGACCATCGACACCGAGAAGATGTACAACAACCTCATGTTCCGCTATCGTTATGGTGGCCTGAGCACGCCCGGCCTTTACATCGACGAGACGCTGATGCGCATGTGCTACACACACCGCCGCCTCTTCGGCCAACTGGCCCTGAGCCTCATCGCCGAGGGCAAGCAAGACAAGGCGCTGAAGGTGCTGCAGAAGGGTGAGAAGGAGATTCCCGCCTACAACATCCCGATGAACTACATGAGCGGCGCGCTCGACTTTGCACAGGCCTATGCGGCACTGGGCAAGACGCAGAAAGCGATGAGCCTCATCAATGGCATCTGGAAAGATGCTGACCAATATGCGAACTATTACCTCACACTCGAGGGACAGCGCTTCATGTCGGCCAACCGCGACTTCATGATCAACCTGACCATCCTCAACCAGACCAATGAACTGACCAAGCACCTCAATCCGAGCCTCGCCAACAAGCGCAACGCCGAGATTCAGGGCAAGCTCAACCAGTACATCGGCAAGGGCGGGCAGATGATGTAAGTTGATTACAACAAACAACCAATAATAAGAGAGCGCCTGACGGCGAAGAGCCCTGCCTATGCAGCGGTTCTTCGCTTGCCAGGCGCTTTAAGGTTTCATCAAATAGAGAGAATCTATGATTATAGAACAACCGGCCAAATGGCTGAGATGGCTCTACCCACATGCCTTGTGGCGCATGGACCCAAAGGAACGGGCCGTCTACTTGACGTTTGACGACGGGCCGATACCCGAGTCGACCCCATTCATCCTCGACACACTGAGACGCTATCATGCCAAGGCGACCTTCTTCATGGTGGGCGAGAACGTGCTCCGCCACCATGACCTCTATAATCAGATCGTGGCCGAGGGCCATCAGGTGGGCAACCACACATTCAACCACATGGGCTCCTTCAAGCACTGGACCCTCACCTACGCCCTCAACACCGAAAAGGCCAACGACCTCATCGGGGCTCACCTCTTCCGTCCGCCTCACGGATGTATGCGTCACTCGGTCTACTGGTGGTTGTGCCGCAAATACAAGATTGTGATGTGGGACCTTGTCACCCGTGACTACTCCAAGTGGCTGACGGCCGACGATGTGGTGCGCAATGTGAAAAGATACGCACGCAACGGATCCATCATCACCTTCCACGACTCGCTCAAGAGCATCGACAAGCTCCACACGGCCCTGCCCCAGGCCTTGGAATGGTTGCAGGAGCAGGGCTATGCCTTCAAGACCATCGAATGACAGGCATGGCACTCACAAAACAAGACCTGACATCGCTCATCAGGGCCCAAGCCGCCGAACTGGGCTTCTCGGCCTGTGGCATGGCACCGGCGGGACGGGTGAGCCAGCAGGAGGAGAGGCGCCTGCGCCGCTGGCTCGACGAGGGACGCTATGCAGAGATGCACTACATGACCCATTACCTGGACAAGCGGCTCGACCCGCGTCTGCTCATGGACGGGCTCAAGAGCATCGTGTCACTGGCCATGAACTATGCGCCCAAGCGGCGACTGGCCCCCGGGCAACCGCAGATAGCAGCCTACGCCCTGGGCAAGGACTACCATGACGTGATGAAGCAACGCATCCACCGACTGGCCGCCTACATCTCCGGCCTGCTGGGACACGAGATCACCTATCGGGCTTTTGTCGACAGCGGACCGGTCATAGAGCGCTATTGGGCTGTGCAGGCGGGCCTCGGATGGATCGGGCGCAACAATCTGCTCATCATCCCCAAGGCGGGCAGTGAATTCTTCCTCGGCGAACTCTTCCTCGACTTCGAACTGGAGTACGACCATCCCATGGCCAACCACTGTGGGCGCTGTCACCGCTGTGTGGACCATTGTCCCACCCATGCCTTGGCGGACGACCACGACTTCGACGCTGGCTTGTGCCTATCCTACCAGACCATCGAGAACCGGGGCGAATTGAGCGATGTAGCCAAGGAGAAGATGGGCGACTTCATCTATGGTTGCGACCGCTGCCAACTGGCCTGTCCCTACAACCGGTTTGCCATCCCGACGAGCATCGCCGAGTTTCAGCCCAGCGACGACCTTCTCTCGATGACGCGGCAGCAGTGGGAACAACTCAGTGTCGACGATTACCGCAGGCTCTTCAAGGGATCGGCCGTGAAACGGGCCAAATATGAAGGCCTCATGCGCAACATCCACAATATGGCCGAGCATCACCCGTCGGAGCAAGAGGATGAGGCGCACCCGATTTCGTGATTTCTCGGATTTTTTTCGGCTTTCCGCACCGACTTATTAATCTTTTTTGTAATTTTACACCATGAACCAAAGCCTACATGACGACATCCGACTGTTTTTCCGGCAGTTTGCCCTCGGCCAGTTGTCACCGACCGACCCTGATGCCCTCGACCCACGAGACATCAAGATGATGATGGTCAACCATTGCGAAGAGATCTACCCCGCATTCGCAAAGACCGACGTGTTCAAGCGCCACTTCCAGCAGGAGGGACATGACCGTATGGTGGAAGAGTACAAGCGTTGCTTCACGCTCCTCCTGACAGGTCGGCTGCCATAGGCTCCAGGTGGCACAACAGAGGGCCACACACTACCCCACTGCCACGCCAGACGCATTATCCCGACAAACAATCAAACCTAATAACACACATTTCTTATGACAAACAACAAAACATTATTTGTCCCCCTGGCCTTTGTGGGATTGTTCTTTTTCTCCATTGGCTTCGCATTGGGCATCAACTCCTTCCTCATGCCGGTCCTGAAAGGCGCCATGGACATGTCGGCAGGCGCGTCAAGCTTGCTTCTCGCCGCCACCTTCGTGCCGTTCCTCCTCTTCGGCATACCCGCCACCAAGTGCATCGAGGCCATCGGCTACAAGCGCACCATGGCACTCTCGTTTGCCATCTTCGCCGTGGCTTTCGCCTTGTTCATCCTGGCGGCCAGCGAGCAATCGCTCACGTGGTTCCTCATCGCCAGTTTCATCAGTGGCGCCGCCAACTGCGTGCTGCAGGCATCCGTCAATCCCTATGTCACCATCTGCGGCCCCCTGGAGAGCGCCGCGCGCCGCATCTCGTGCATGGGCATCTGCAACAAGCTGGCCTGGCCTGCCACCACCGCCTTTATCACCTATGTCATTGGCAAGGGCATCAAGGACATCCAGATGCCCGACCTCTACCTGCCCTTTGGCATCATCATCGGCATCTTCGTGGCGCTCGGTGTCATCGCGCTCCTGGCTCCGCTGCCTGAGGTCAAGGCAGCCGGTGAGGAAGAGAGCACAGACAACTCCGCACCCGCTTGTCCCTACGCTGAGGGCAAAACCAGCGTCCTGCAGTTCCCCCATCTGCTGTTAGGCTGTCTTGCACTCTTCCTCTATGTGGGCGTAGAGACCATCTCGCTCGCCACGGCCAACGACTATGCCAAGGCGCTCAGCCTGGCTGGCGACAACTGGGGCTTCATCCCCTCCATCGGCATGGTGGTGGGCTACATCTGTGGCATCGTCTTCATTCCCAAGTATCTGAAACAAGACTCCGCCATGCGCATCTGTGCTGTCATCGCCGTCATCGGTTCAATACTGGTGGCAGTCATCCCCACGCCCAATGTCTCCGTCTATTGCATCTTCTTCATGGCCATCGGTTGCTCACTGATGTGGCCGTCGCTGTGGCCACTGGCCATGGCCGACTTGGGCAAGTTCACCAAGAGTGGTTCGTCACTCCTCACCATGGCCATGGCGGGCGGTGCTGTCATGCCGTGGGTGCAGGGCCTCGTCGTCGACGCCTTCGGCTACCAGGCCAGCTATTGGGTGTGCGTGCCTTGCTTCCTCTTCATCTTCTATTATGGTATGTGGGGATACAAGGTAAGATAACCTACCGATAGCTTCCTGCAGAACGACGGCATCCGTCCATGCAACCAGCTATCCGATGTATGGAGAGACCAGCAAATCCACAAGTTTGCGGTACGGCAAGAGCTGACACTCCCATACTCGTAAGCGGTTTAACTATCTCCCACGGATAACGCGGATTGACACAGATTTCTCACCTTTCGCCTATGGCATGCATCACCCGGCAGCTTGCTGCAGGCTACTGCATCGCAACAACTCCATCCGTGTCAATCTGTAGTATCCGTGGGAGAACTAAAATCCCGGGTGGGAGCACTGGCAGAAACCGCCCACAGATGACACGGATCTCTCATCTTTCGCCCATGACATGCATGAACCGCATACTCATCGCGCTAAATCGTTCTTGTAATGCTTTTTGGTCAAAAAGCTGGTCACGGAAGACCACTGAAATAGAGCGCGAAAATGGCGTTTTCTGTCGGTCGCGCCGCGATTTGCGTGGGGTAATTTTGCGATAAAGGGTATTTTATGTTGCGATAAAGGGTATATCGCGATGCGATTAAGCGTTAATCGCATCATGATAAAGGGTATATCGCAACACGATAAAGGGTATTCTTTGATGAAAAGTATTTACCTTTTATGCTTAATAAAACCGCAAATTTTATAAATTCCTAATTATCAGCCAATTATGAAAAGTGCCGAAAAATCGCGTATTTCGGCCAAAATATTTTGAAGATGAAAATAACGCCTGTTTTTTTATATACATTGTCCGTTTTCTTCAGAAGATTGCGCATTGTCTATATGATCTCCATTGTCGTTCAAGCGCATGCTTTCTGAAGCATTTACAGAAATTGGAATGATGACGCCCTTGCACTGGGGGTGAATGCAACGGTCTCATTACTCCAAATGCCGGATAAGCCAAAAAAAGGGCGGCGAATATCCTTTAGGTGTCAAAAAACCACTATCTTTGCATATTGAAACCATAAAAGGAGTATCATGCAAGGAACATACAGGATGGGGCTCGACGTGGGCTCCACCACAGCCAAGGTTGCCGTGGTGGACGAGCACGATGCCCTGGTCTACTCTCGCTACGAACGCCACAACGCCAAGGTCAACGAGCTCGTGATGGCGTATCTTGACGACATGGAGAAGCTGTTGGGCGACTGCCCGCTCAGCGTCACCGTCACCGGATCGGTGGGCATGGCTACAGCCGAGCAGTTGCAGGCGCCCTTTGTGCAGGAGGTCGTGGCCGCCACCGTCTATGCGCGCCACCGCCATCCAGAAGCCAAGGCCCTCATCGACATCGGCGGCGAGGACGCCAAGGTGGTATTCTTCAACGGCAAGAGTATGGAGCTGCGCATGAACGGCAACTGCGCCGGTGGCACGGGTGCCTTCATCGACCAGATGGCCGTACTCATGGGTTGCGACAACCAGCACATGAGCGAGCTGGCCCTGCAGGCCACCACCGTCTACCCCATGGCAGCCCGTTGCGGTGTGTTCGCCAAGACAGACATACAGAACCTCATGGCCCGCAACCTGCCCGAGGCAGACATCGCGGCCAGCATCTTCCACAGCATTGCCGTGCAGACCGTGACCACACTGAGCCACGGATGCGACTTTGCGCCTCCCATCCTGCTCTGTGGCGGACCGCTCACCTTCCTGCCTGCCCTGCGCAAAGCCTTTGCCGACTACCTGAAGATGCACACCGACGACTTCATTGTCCTGCCGGAGGGCAACCTCATCCCTGCCTTGGGGTGCGCCATCCGGGCAGCGAGGGGGCAGGCGGTCACACTGTCGCAACTGCGCCAGACCTTCTCCGGACGAGCACAGGCCTCACGCAGGAGTGCGTCTTGCGGTTCCTGCAGAATCGACAACATGCCCCAGGAGGAGCAGCTGCCACCTCTCTTCCGCGACGAGGCGGAGCACACCGAGTGGCTCATCCACAAGGACCGGCACACCACCCCCATACACCCCATGCGCCACGGCGAGGAGCGCGTGGTGATCGGCATCGACTCCGGCTCCACCACCACCAAGATTGTGGCCGTGCGGGCCGACGAGGGAGAGGAGGGCCAGATTGTGTTCGCCGACTACTCGATGAACCTCGGCAATCCCATCAAGGCCGTGAAAGACGGTTTCCAGCGCCTGCAGGATGCAGCCCGCAAAGCCCATGCCGACCTGAAGGTGGTGGGATCGTGCACCACGGGCTATGGCGAGGAACTCATCAAGACTGCCTTTGGCCTCGACAGCGGCATCATCGAGACCATGGCCCACTACCGGGCAGCCGCACGACTGATGCCCGACGTGTCGTTCATCCTCGACATCGGCGGACAGGACATGAAGGCCATCTTCGTGGACCGGGGCACCGTGGTGCGCATGGAGCTCAACGAGGCCTGCTCTTCAGGTTGTGGCACGTTCATACAGACCTTCGCCAAGGGCCTCGGATACGGCGTGGCCGACTTCGCTCAGCTGGCGTGCCGCGCACAGAAGCCATGCGACCTCGGCACACGCTGCACGGTCTTCATGAACTCGAAGGTGAAACAGGTGCTGCGAGAAGGTGCCTCGGTGGCCGACATTGCGGCGGGGCTCTCCTACTCGGTCGTGCGCAACTGTCTATATAAGGTGCTGAAGTTACGTGGCAACGACGACCTCGGAGGAAAGATCGTGGTGCAGGGCGGCACGATGAAAAACGACTCGGTGGTGCGTGCCTTCGAACTGCTGACCCACACCCGCGTGGCACGAAGCAACATGCCCGAGATGATGGGTGCCTACGGCTGCGCGCTCCATGCCCTGCACGCCCTGGCCCACAACTCCGAAGAGACAAGGGAGACGCGCACCATCGGCGACCTGCTGACGCTCTCGGCCTACAACACGCGCCTGCTGGGCTGCAAGGGCTGCGAGAACCACTGCGCGGTGACAATGTACGACTTTGGCGGCCATCGCCGCTTCTACTCGGGCAACAAGTGTGAGCGCGTCTTCAACAACAAGGGCGACCACGCTGTGAAGGGACACAACATCTTCGAGCAGAAGGTGATACAGCCGTGGCCCGGCGTCAGCCTGCCCACCGACCCGCAGCAGCCGCTGGCCAAGGGCCAACTGCGCGTCGGCATACCCCGCGCGCTCAACATCTATGAGGACTACCCCTTCTGGTTCACACTCTTCACCGAGGCCGGCATGCAGGTGACGCTCAGCAGCGAGAGCACCTTCCCGCACTACGAGGCGGCCCTGCACACGGTGATGAGTGACAACATCTGCTTCCCGGCCAAACTGGTGCATGCGCACATAAACGAGCTCGACCAGAGTGACGTGTCATTCATCTTCATGCCCTACGTGGTGCTCGAACGGCAGGACGACGAGCGCAACACCAACAGCTACAACTGTCCCATCGTGGCCGCCTACTCGGATGTCATCCGCAGCGCCATGACGCTGAAGAAACGTGTCGACTCACCCGTCATCAACTTCAGCGACCTGCGGCTGCTCCACCGGCAAGTGAGCCGTTACCTCAAGGGGCTGGGCGTGGACAAGGACACCATACGCCGTGCCTTCTACAAGGCGGTGGCGGCACAGGAACGCCATGCCACGGCACTGCGCCAACGGGCACAGGACATCCTCGAGGACAGCAGGCGGCAGGGACGGCTCACCATACTGCTCGTGGGACGACCCTACCATGCCGACCCGCTCATCCAGCACAAGCTCTCGGAGATGATCGCCTCGCTGGGCGTGAACGTCATCTCCGACGACATCGTGCGCGGCGACACCACCACGGGCACGGGCGAGACCTACCTCGTCAGGCAGTGGGCCTACATGAACCGCATCATCAAGGCGGCGCAATGGTGCGCCGAGCAGCCGGGCGATGTGCAACTGGTGCAGATGACCTCGTTTGGCTGCGGCCCCGATGCCTTCATACAAGACGAGCTGCGCGCCATCCTGCAAAACCATGGCAAGCCGTTCACCCTGCTCAAGATCGATGACGTGAGCAACATCGGCAGCCTGAAGCTACGCGTACGCTCGCTCATCGAGTCGCTGCGCGGGCAGACCGTCGCCAAGGCACAGCCAGCCCTCCAGCCCTTTGCCGCAAGGCCCATGAGGGGTGCGGCCAAACGACACATTCTCGCGCCCTACTTCACCGAATACCTGACGCCCGTGCTCACCTCGCTCTGCCACACCATCGGCTTTGACGTGGAGGTGCTGCCCATGAGCGACGCCGAGAGTGCCGAGCTCGGACTGAAATATGCCAACAACGAGATATGCTATCCCGCCACACTCATCATCGGCGACATCGTCAAGGCGCTGCGGTCGGGCCGTTACGACCCCGACAAGATATCCGTGGCCATGAGCCAGACGGGCGGCCAGTGCCGCGCCACCAACTATGCTGCCCTCATACGGCGAGCCATGGACGCCAACGGGTTCAGCCAGGTGCCGCTCATCACGCTCGGCGTGTCGACCAGCGCCTCGGAAGACCGCACGCAAAGCGATGAGATGGACATACCGTGGGTGAAGTATGCGGCCATCATCGTGACCACTTTCCTCTACGGCGACGCCATCTCGAAGATGTTTCACGCCTCGGTGTCGCGCCTCAAGCCTGAGCACGCCTTGCCTGTGGGCAACGCCGCCAACGCGGCTGTGGCCCTGCGCGACAAGTACATGCGCCTGGCCAACCAGCCCATCCTCGACAACAACGCCGACAAGCTGATGGACCTCATCGCACAGGCCGCTCAGGAGTTTGACGACATCACGGCAGACAAGGACATCCCCGCCGTGGGCATCGTGGGTGAGATCTTCCTGAAGTTCAACCCCTTTGCACACCAGTTCCTGGCACAGAAGATCATCGACCGCGGGTTTGAGGTGGTGCCGGCGTTGCTCTCTCCCTTCTTCCTGCAAGAGTTTGTCAACGTCATCGCACAGAAGCACATGGCGCTGAAGTGCTCACAGGTGCCCGACTTCGTGGTGAAAGCCATCTACGGCCTCATCTGGCGGCGAGAGAAACGCATCAACAAGTTGGCCACACGCTTCCGCTACTTCCGTCCGTTCACCAACATCTTCGACGATGCGCGGGAGGTCAACGGTGTGGTGTCATTGGCGGCGCAGTTTGGCGAGGGATGGCTATTGCCCAGCGACATCATCGGCATGGTGAAGCAGGGAGTCAACAATGTGGCCAGCCTGCAACCCTTCGGCTGCATCGCCAACCATGTCATCTCGAAGGGTATCGAGAAACGGCTGAAGACTGACTATCCGCAGCTCAACCTCGTGTCGCTCGACTTCGATGCGGGCGTGTCGGCGGTCAACGTCACCAACAGGCTCATCCTCTTCCTCGACAGCATCGCGTAGAGAGGAAGGGGAAAAGTTTTTTAGCGCTTTACTTTCCTGCTTTTAAATATTTTTGTAACTTTGCCACAAGTTTATTGCAACCCGAAGATGAGCACCCAAAACACGACTCACTTATTGACAGACACCGTGGATCAGCTTTCAGACCCGAAAACGCTGAAAGGACTTTTCCACCAGCATCGGGAAGGCTACCCACTGCCGTCGAGCACAGTGCTCGAGGAGATAGTGCAGTTGGCACGTTCCATTCTCTTCCCCGGCTTCTTCGGGAAATCACAAGTCAACATACAAACCATCAAATACCAGATCGGTGTGGAGGTGGAGAAGCTCTGCCATCTGCTGGCCGAGCAAATACTCGCTGGCCTGTGCTTCACGGAGGAATGTGAGCCGCAAGCGGACAGGGACAAGCTGAAACGGCAAGCACGCCAACTGGCCAACGAGATGACAGCCCGCCTGCCCAAGATCAGGAAGGTGCTGGCCACGGATGTGGAGGCGGCCTACAATGGCGACCCGGCGGCCAAGAGCAGCGCCGAGATACTGCTGTGCTATCCTGTCATCAAGGCGCTGACGAGCTATCGGTTGGCCCACGAGCTGTCTCTCCTGGGCGTGCCCCTCATCCCGCGCATGATGACCGAGCTGGCCCATTCGGAGACAGGCATCGACATCCATCCGGGCGCCACCATCGGCAGCTACTTCACCATAGACCACGGCACAGGCGTCGTCATCGGCGAGACTTGCGTCATCGGCAACCACGTGAAGCTCTACCAGGGAGTGACACTTGGGGCCAAGAGTTTCCCACTCGATGAAAACGGCAATCCCATCAAGGGCATACCCCGACACCCCGTCATCGAGGACGATGTCATCGTCTACGCCAACGCCACCCTGCTGGGACGCATACACATAGGGAGGGGATGCATCGTAGGCGCCAACACGTGGGTGCTCGACGACATGGCACCTGAGACCAAGGTCTACAAGAAGTGAACCGCACGAGGCACCACACACACTGCAGCGGAACGGCAGCACAAAGACAAAGACAAGAACACAACAAACAAAAATATCATAACAAACATAAGACAATGGAATTTGAACTCATCGCCAAGACTTTCATGGGCTTAGAGCCTGTTCTGGCACAAGAGCTTACCAAACTGGGCGCAAACAATGTGCAGATAGGCCGACGCATGGTGTCGTTCACAGGCGACAAAGAGATGATGTACCGTGCCAACTTCCAGTTGCACACCGCCATCCGCATCCTGAAGCCCATCAAGCACTTCAAGGCAAGGTCGGCAGAAGACGTATATAATGAGGTGAAGAAGATCGATTGGAGCCAATACATCACAAAGGGAAAAACGTTTGTGGTCGACTCGGTGGTCTACTCGGATGAGTTCCGCAACTCCAAGTTTGTGTCTTACAAGGTGAAGGATGCCATCGTCGACCAGTTTCGCGAGACGACGGGCGACCGTCCCAACATCTCCATCAGCAACCCTGACATCCGCCTCCACATCCACATCGCCGAGGACAACGCTACGCTCTGCCTCGACTCCAGCGGTGAGAGCCTGCACCGCAGAGGCTACCGCCAGGAGACCGTGGAAGCACCGCTCAACGAGGTGCTGGCCGCAGGCATGATCCTCATGACGGGGTGGAAGGGCGACACCGACTTCATAGACCCCATGTGCGGATCGGGAACGCTCATCATCGAGGCTGCCCTCATCGCACAAAACATATCACCGGGTGTCTTCCGCAAGGAATATGCCTTTGAGAAGTGGCCCGACTTCGACTCGGATCTCTTCGACGCCATCTACAACGACGACTCGGAGGAGCGCGAGTTCACACACCACATCTACGGCTACGACGTGGACATGAAGGCCGTGAACACTGCCATACTCAACGTGAAGGCCGCCGGACTGTCGAAGGTCATCACCGTGAAGCAGCAAGATTTCAAGGACTTCACACGACCCAGCGAGAAGAGCCTCATGATCACCAACCCGCCCTACGGCGAGCGCATCTCCACGCCCAACTTGCTCGGCACCTATAAGATGATTGGCGAAAAGCTGAAGAAGGAGTTTGCTGGCAACGAGGCGTGGGTGCTGAGCTACCGCGAGGAGTGCTTTGACCAGATTGGACTGAAGCCCAGCATCAAGATACCCGTGTTCAACGGTAGCCTGGAATGTGAGTTCCGCAAGTATGTCATGTTCGACGGCAAGATGAAGGACTTCCGCTCGGAAGGCGGCATCGTCAAGACAGACGAGGAGAAGCGCGAGATGGCGCAGAAGCACCGCTTCAAGAAGAACCGCGAGTTTAAGCAGCGGCTGGAACAGGAAGAGTCAAACGAGGAAGGCGACATCCGCACCTTCCGTTTCCATAAGTTTGACGACCATGTCTTCTCCAACGATGACCGCAAGCGCACCGACCGCCGGCCCAAGCGTTTTGGCGACGATGACCGCAATAACCGCGACCGGAGGGGAGGCAAGTCCTTTGGCGGCCGATTCGGCAAGGAGGGAGGCAACCGCTTCGGAAAGGGAGGCGACTCATTTGGCAAGGGCCGAGGTGGCGACAAGCGATTCGGCGGCAACAGGAAATTCGGCAACAAGAACAAGTTTGGTCATGAAGATTAACAAACTCATGGTGATGCTGGGCATGGTGACGGCATTGTGCACACAGGGGGCCACAAGCACCCAAGCGCAGGAATTGAAGCAGTTCACACTCGAAGACCTCAACTTCGGCGGCAACAACTATCACAACATGATAGCCGAGAACCGCTGGACCACCTGGTGGGGAGACGAACTGGTGCGCACGGACGCGGAAGACTGCAAGCTCATCAACAAGACGACGGGCAAGGAAACCGTACTCTTCTCACTGGACGACATCAAGGCGAAGAGTGGGCTCAACATCCATAGCCTCTTCAGCGTGTCGTTCCCCGAAGCCAAGAAGCCCTTGGTACTGCTCTCCGACAGCAAGCACACGCAACTGCTCAACTGGAAGACGGGCAAGGAGGTATGGACCATCGAGAACAAAGACCGCATGGGCGCGCAGGCCTGGGACTTCAACTACGGCAGCCGCAACACGGCCTATGTGAAGGGTGACCAGCTCTATGTGCAGACAGCCGACGGACAGACGCGTCAGCTCACGACAGACGGCAGTCGCAACATCGTCTACGGACAGAGTGTGCACCGCGACGAGTTTGGCATCTCGGGAGGGCTCTTCTGGAGCAACCTGGGTGGCAAGCTGGCTTTCTATCGCATGGACCAATCCATGGTGACCGATTTCCCCCTCATCGACATTCCTGACCCCACATGGGTGCCCACGAGCGGATCGCGAATAGCCAAGGAGGCTCCCGAGAAATATCCGATGGCTGGGGAGACCAGCCATAAGGTGACCGTCGGCGTGTATGACGTGAAGACGGGCAAGACGGTGTGGCTCAAGACCGGCGACCCCACCGACCGATACTTCACCAACATCGCGTGGAGCCCCGACGACAAGACCATCTACATGTTTGAGCTCAACCGCGACCAGAATGACTGCTACCTGGTGGCCTACGACGCGGAGACCGGCAACAAAAAGGGTGCCATCTACCACGAGACCGACGCCAAGTACGTGGAGCCACAGCACCCCATCGTGTTCTTGCCGTGGGACCACAGCAAGTTTATCATGCAGAGCCAGAAAGATGGCTTCAACCATCTCTATCTCATGAACACCAAGGGCGAGCAACTGAAGCAGATCACGAGCGGCCCGTGGGTTGTGATGGACCTCGTGGGCTTCAACGAGAAACGGCACAGCGTCATCATTGCCAGCAACGAGCGCAACCTCATACAGCGCAACCTTTACAGCGTGAATGTCGACAACGGCAAGCGCACGCTCATCGACGACAACGGCCAGGGATGGCACATGGCCTCGCTGAGCCCTTCGGGCCAGTTTGTGGTCGACAAGTATTCCACCCCGACGGTGCCTCGCAACATTGCCATCGTCAACGTGGAGAACGGCAAGAAGACACGTTATCTCACCGCCACCAACCCATGGAAGGGATACAACGTGCCCGAGTACAAGAGTGGCACGCTGAAGGCTGCCGACGGCCAGACAGACCTCTATTACCGCATGGTGATGCCTGTAGGCTTCGATCCCAACAAGAAATATCCCACCATCATCTATGTCTATGGCGGTCCCCACGCTCACAATGTGGATGCCTCATGGCACTGGGGCTCACGCTCCTGGGAGACTTACATGGCGCAGAAGGGCTACCTGCTCTTCATCCTCGACAACCGCGGCAGCGAGCATCGTGGCAAGGAGTTTGAGCAAGTGACGTTCCGCCACCTCGGTGACAACGAGGTGAAGGACCAGATGGAGGGTGTGAAGTACCTGAAGAGTCTGCCTTACGTCGATGCTGACCGCATCGGCGTGCACGGCTGGAGCTTCGGCGGCTTTATGACCATCAACCTGATGACCACCCATCCGGATGTGTTCAAGGTGGGCGTGGCCGGCGGACCGGTCATCGACTGGAAATGGTATGAGGTGATGTACGGCGAGCGATACATGGACACGCCACAGACCAACCTAGAGGGCTACGCGTCGTCGAGCCTGATACCCAAGGCCAAGAACCTGAAAGGAAAACTGCAGATCATCATCGGCCTCAATGACCCGGTATGTCTGCCGCAACACTCACTGTCGTTCATCAAGCAGTGCATACAGGACGGCACGCAACCCGACTTCTTCGTCTATCCCGGAGAACCGCACAACATGCGCGGGCACCAGTCGACACACCTGCACGAGCGCATCTCACAGTATTTCGACGATTACTTGAAATAAACAAACTTTCACGGTCTAAGTATAACAATAAGGTATGAAACAGATTAAACGTCTATTGCTTCTTGTCATTCTCTTGATGCCTCTCTTGGCGCAAGCGGCCGACAAGGAGGTGCTGGCACGACTGCAGGCCCTGCCCGGCGTGAGCGATGTGCAAGAACTGAAAAGCACAGCTTACGACAACAAGTATGTGCTCAACATCACACAAGAGGTGGACCCCATCCGCCACCAGGCGGGCTCGTTCAAGCAGCGGGTCATTGTCTGCCATGTGGGCTACGACCGTCCGACAGTGCTTGTCACCGAAGGTTACGACTGCAACTACGCCTTGAGAGAGGGCTACCGGGAGGAACTGTCCAAGTTGCTCAACGCCAACCTCGTCTTTGTGGAGTATCGCTACTTCGATAAGTCGACACCTTCGCCCTGCAACTGGAACTACCTGACCGTGGAGAACTCACTCTACGACTTGCACCATGTCAACCAGACATTCCACCAGCTCTACAATGGCAAGTGGATAGCGACGGGCATCAGCAAGGGCGGACAGACATGCATGTTCTATCGCGTGTTCTTCCCTGACGATGTGGATCTGTCGGTGCCTTACGTGGCACCGCTGAACAAGAGCCTGGAGGACGGACGACATGAGCCGTTCATCGAGCGGCAAGTGTCCACTGCAGCCAATCGCCAGCACGTCAAGGACTTCCAGTTGGAGGTGCTCAAGCGCAAGGCCCGTTTGATGCCCATGTTCCAGAAGTTCTGTGAAAGCAAGGGATACACCTTCCGCGTGCCGCTGGAGGACATTTACGACTATTGCGTGCTCGAATATTCGTTTGCCATCTGGCAGTGGGGCACGCCCATGGCGCAAATACCCGACGCGAAAGCCTCGGACAAAGACATCTTCGACAACTTCATCAAGACCACGGACCCCAACTACTTCTCTGACCAGACGCCTTATCTGTCATTCAACGTGCAGGCCGCACGCGAACTGGGTTACTATGGCTATGACGTCAAGCCGTTTAAGAAGTGGATGTCGATCAAGACGGCCAAGGACTACATGCACCGAGTGATGCTGCCTGAACAGTTTGCCGGACTGAAGTTTGACAAGGCGCTCTATAACAAAACCATCGACTGGCTCAAGCACAATGACCGGAAGATGATCTATATCTATGGCGGCATTGACCCATGGGGAGCCTCGGGCGTGGCTGGACTGAAGTGCCTGAAAGACAAGAAACTGATCAAGGTCTATGTGTTGCCGGGTGGTAGCCACGCCACACGCATCGGCTCGTTCCCCGAACCCACACGCACGGAGATCATCAATCTCATCCACCGTTATCTCGAAACCAACTGACATAGGACTATTCATAACACACAAGGAAGATCATGAAAATATTGCTCTTAGGAAGCGGAGGGCGCGAACATGCCATGGCATGGAAGATTGCGCAGAGTGACAAATGCGACAAACTGTTTATCGCTCCCGGCAATGCCGGAACGACAGCCGTTGGAGAGAACGTAGCCATCGGCGTCAACGAGTTTGAAAAGCAAAAGGACTTCGTCGTGGCAAACGGCATCGACATGGTGGTCGTCGGCCCTGAGGTACCACTGGTCAACGGCATCGTCGACGCTTTTCGTGAGGATAGCCGAACGGCCGACATCCCTGTCATAGGCCCCTGCAAGCAAGGTGCGGAACTGGAGGGCAGCAAGGACTTTGCCAAGGGTTTCATGAAGCGGCACAACATACCTACGGCGGCCTATGAGACCTTCGACGGCACGACAATCGAGGAGGGCGTGGCATTCCTGAAGACGCTGAAGGCTCCCTACGTGCTGAAGGCCGACGGACTGGCCGCAGGCAAGGGCGTGCTCATCGTGCCCACACTCGAAGAGGCTGAGAAGGAATTGCGCGACATGCTCGGAGGTATGTTCGGAGAAGCTTCGGCCAAGGTGGTCATCGAGGAGTTTCTCAGCGGTGTGGAGTGCTCAGTCTTCGTGCTGACGGATGGCAAGCACTACCAGATCTTGCCCGAGGCCAAAGACTACAAGCGCATCGGCGAACACGACACGGGGCTCAACACGGGAGGCATGGGCAGCGTGTCGCCGGTCCCCTTTGCTGACAAGGAGTGGATGAAAAAGGTGGAGGACCGTATCATACGCCCCACGGTGGACGGATTGGCCGCTGACGGTATCGACTACAAGGGGTTCATCTTCTTCGGCCTCATCAATGTGGCGGGAGAACCTATGGTCATCGAATACAACTGCCGCATGGGCGACCCTGAGACTGAGACCGTGATGCTCCGCCTGAAGAGTGACCTCGTGGACCTGCTCGAAGGTGTGGCAAAAGGTGACCTTGACAAGCGACATGTGGAGTTTGACGACCGTGCGGCCGTCTGTGTGATGCTTGTCAGCGGCGGGTATCCGCAAGCCTATAAGAAGGGCTATCCCATCAGCGGACTTGACCAGGTGGAGGGCAGCATCGTCTTCCATGCCGGCACAAAGCTCGTGGACGGACAGGTGGTCACCGACGGTGGCCGCGTGATGGCTGTCTCTTCCTATGGCAGCGACAAGGAGGAGGCGCTCCGCAAGAGCTTCACCGAAGCACAAAAGATCAGCTTCAAGGACATGTACTTCCGACGCGACATCGGTCAAGACCTCTAATGGAGGATTGCGACAAGCAGTCCGCTTATTTTCAGGATAAAATCAAGCAGTGAGACCGGCATCAACAACATGCATGTCGGCCCCACTGTCTCTCAATCGACATAAACAAGGATGGATGTGGAGCCGTTAGCTCCACTGCAAAAGAAAACCGCAATGATCAAACGCGCTCAAAACAGAATAGCCCAGTCACGATGGTCGTTGTCTGTGACAGCCATTTATTGCATCTTGATGTTCATCATGCTGCAAGTCGCCACACAAGTGTCGTGGATACAGTTGCCCATGTTGTGCGCTGCCACGGTGCTGATGGTTCTTCTCAACAACACCAATTCGCTCATACGCATCTACAGCCGCATGGTGTCGTGCTCATTTGGTGTAATGATGATCATGTCACCTTTTCTTTTCAAGTCGCTCAACGTGAGCGTGGCCCAATTGTCCTTCATCATCTTCCTTTACTTTATCTTCCATGCCTACCAGGACAAGCGGGCTGTGGGATGGGTGTTTTATGCATACGTTGCCTTGGGCATCGCAAGCATCGTCTATGTGCAGTCACTCTATCTGCTTCCTATCCTATGGGTGCTGCAAGCCACCAACGTGTTGGCTGCAAGCCTGCGCACCTATTGCGCCTCACTCCTTGGGATAGCCATGCCTTATTGGTTCATGGGGGCTTATTGTCTCTACACGGGAGATCCACAGGCATTTGCCGACCATTTCGCCGCCTTGGCCAACTGGCATACGCCCTTCGACTTCACATCCATTGACGGGAACCGCCTGCTCACACTGGCAGTCGTGACGTTGTTCGGCATCATCGGAACCACCCATTTCCTGGCATACAGCTATCAAGACAAGATTCGCACACGCATGCTGTTCGAGATGTTCATCGCCCTGGAGGTGTGCTTCATGGTGCTGCTTCTCCTGCAACCACAGCACTTCGACATGATGCTGTCGTTGCTCATCGTGGTGGTCTCACCGCTCATCGGACACTTCATGTCGCTCACCCATTCGCGACTGTCCAACATCACGTTCTTTGCCCTCATCATCATTGCCCTACTCATCACCGTCTCAAACATATGGATGTCCTGACACACCTTCTGCTCGACTACGGTTACTGGGGCATGCTGGTGGCAGCGTTCCTGGCTGGCAGCTTCTTTCCCTTCAGCAGTGAGGCCATCATGCTGGCCTTACTCGCCGCCGGTCTCCATCCCCTACCCCTGGTCATCTATGGCACCATCGGCAACGTCGCCGGTTCCATGTTCAACTATGGCGTGGGACGAATGGGACGAATTGACTGGATCGAGCGTTATCTTCACGTGAAAAAGCGCGATCTCGACAAGGCGCAACGCTTTCTGAACGGACACGGCGCATGGATGGCGTTTTTCGCTTTCCTGCCCATACTGGGTTCAGCCATCACCATCGTCTTAGGACTGATGCGCGCCAACATCCCCATCACCTTCACCAGCATTACCCTCGGAAAGGCGCTGCGCTACATTCTCATAGCCTATAGCGTGGGATGGATTCTCTGACAAAAAGGGCTCTTCCGGATTTTGGAGTGACAAGACCAATGATTTAAGGTGGGTTCTATAAATTACCACCATAAAAACGAAAATAATGAAGGGTTACGTTTTGCCATCTTTTGGCCTCTTTTCGGCTCAGGGCGCCACCTCGTTCGGTCGTATAGCCCGCTATACTCCCTCACTCGCTGACGCCCTGAACTCGAAAAGAGCCTCAAAATCTGACAAAGCAAATTTATAGAACCCACCTTAAACATAAACCGAGATAGGCCGCTCACGCCCCTTCTGCGGTGAGCAGCTTAATTCGGTTTATGTTCCAGGCGTGAGGTAATTTATAGAACCCATCGTCAATTAATCTTAGGTCCTATGCGGTCGTGCGGATCAGGGATGATCTCAGAAAACCGACTTCCACTGTTATTTCAACGCACTATGCTTGCCCAAGGCACCATACACCACCTTGGCCACAAGCGGTTTGCTGGCCTCTTCAGTTAGGCCATGTCCCAGGCGTCCATAGATAAACGGCACCTCGAGGCCCTTGATACAATAATGAGTGATATCGGCCACAAGATCCACATTGTCTATGTCAAACTCACCATCAGCTTTCCCTTCGGCATAAACCTTCCGGAAAAGTTCAATCTCATCCTCATCGAAGTTCTTGCGCACCTTCTCCACAGTCCAAATGTTACGGAAGAACTCGGCGCGCAAGTTACCATTGCGCACCACCGTCTCTTTAATCATGCTGAGATGGGTGTATATCAACTCTATTATCTTGTCTTGCGGTCGAATCTTCTTGGCAGCCACCTCGTCGAGCTTGTCGCTAAGACGTTCTAACTCAGACTCAATGACCGCATAATAGACATCCTCCTTCCGGTTGAAATAGGTATAGAGCGTTCGGCGCCCCTTGCCTGAAGCCGCAGCTATGTCGTTCATCGTCGTTGCCGCCACTCCATTCTTGGCAAACAATTGGCGGGCTACATCCACAAGTTTTTGTCTGGTCTTCGAGATTGACATCTTTTTCCCTCCAAGATTAAATTGCACATCTGATATATGTGTGCAAAATTAATCAGATTATCCCAAATGAGCAAAAGAAATGGATAAAATGTACGACAATACTCCCAACATGAACTTTTCTCTAAAAAAAACGCCAAAACATTTGGAGGTTACGGAAAATAGCAGTACCTTTGCATTCGCAAAACAGAAATGAGGGCTAAACCTCATCGAGAAAACATCGCGGAGTGGAGCAGTTGGTAGCTCGCCAGGCTCATAACCTGGAGGTCGCACGTTCGAATCCTGCCTCCGCAACTAATAATGACACAACAAGTTGCAACACAACTGGTTGTGTTTTTTTTGTTTTAGACTGCAATAAATCTGCGATAAAATTAATAAAAACAATTGATAAACTGTTCTGAAATTCAATACATATACAAAAGCTACATATTGAATTTCAGAAGGATTTATACAAATTAGATAGAAGCGTATGCTGAAAGCCTCAGTGATTATGATAAGCGTAGACCAGGTGCTTGCATTGGGAAAAACAAACACAACTATACAAATGGACTATAGCATGAAAATGGTCAGATGTTTGCAGCTTATTCCTAAGCTGTCGAATCCGGCTACTCAATATTGTTTATCACTCCCGAGAAAAGAATTATATTTGTACTCTCCTCGACAATCTCAAACAGGAACGGCTTGTTCACCTTCATCACCTTTGGCTTGGGACGCTCAAAATCAGGACAACCAGCAGCCATTACATCAAATGTCACAGCTGCCGCTTCGGTTCCGTATTCGTCAACCTTAATTTTCACTTGCTGTGCAATGTCCGAGATTTGCAAGTCCCTTATGCAGCCTGGTATGACGTCGTTTGACTCCAGTATGCACGCCAATCCCATATTGGACAAAAGGGACTTCACATCGACCTTGTTTTCCACTCCAAAACGAGGCAATGACAGATTTACTTCTTCTCGTTCTGTATGGAACTCGTACTCGCTATTCCACATTTCTTCAAGCACATGATCTATTGTGTGCTTTGCTGTCGGCAAGTAAATGCGCATGGCAAATCGCTTGTGGTTGACACTCTCACAAAAATATGGAAGTGACACGGCTTGGTACGTTGCCGTTTCTGCATATTCCAAGTATCGAGTATAGCGCATGGTCGGAACTTTCTGTTTGCCTTTTGCCCCATAGAACACTCTTTCGGCAGTGTTGTAGTCATCGAACTCTTCATCCCATGTTCCCTTGAAATAAAGGACATCCACCAACATTGCCAAGACCGAAGCGTCTATTTGGGTATCAAGATGCTCAATGAAACCATGCGTCGCCTTGCATACATCCTCATCAATGATTTGCTTCGCCTCTGGTGCAGCAAAGTCTATCGCCTTCGTACAAGCGTTGAAGGTATTCTTAATCTTCTCAACAGCCTCCTTGTTGACAGTCAAATTCTCTTTATGCCACAATGTTGTCTGTTGTTCAACGGCAGGAACCGTCGGAATAGGATTACCGTAGTCGTCTCTGAGTACGAAGTCATCATGTGGCAACGGTTTTATGTTTGAGAAGTCAAAGAGGGCATTTGCCTCTTCTGTGCTCATCACTTCACTAACCGCCGTGTCAAGAATCCGTTTCCGTATTTCCGGCGTAGTCCAGTTGGCAAGCAGCACCAACACCGCTTGCAGTCGTGCTGGCGACAAGGCGACATTCTCCTTACCATCACCATTTTCCATCAGCAATCGTAATACATGACCGCCGAAACGTGCCGAGCAGCCTCGATGCAGCCTTAGTATCTCTTGAAGTCCAATAAAATTGTTCCCCTCGTGCTTGTCAAGGCTCTTTATATCTATCTGTTGCATATTGTGTTATCTTTTTTGTTCTATTTCTGTATCAATTGGTTTAGCATTTCCGTTACTTTTTCTCGTTCGCCACTTCCTTTGGTAGAAAGCCTCAATATAGGAAGTCCATAGCTTTTGAGTATGTGGTCTTTCATCAAGTCGCGTTGATGCTGTTCCGTATCGTCATTGTGATATGAGTAGCCGTCTGTCTCAATAGCGAGGACAGGCTGTTTGCTCACACGATTGATGATGAGAAAATCCAAATGCGTACTGTAATTGGCGGCATACTTCATCTCGCTCTCCGACATAAGTGAGGTATCCTTTACTACTTGCCTTAATGGTATGTGGCAAAGTACATTGAGACAGTTGTAACGGTTTTCTGAAGAGAGAACATCGTGAAGCAATGCATATGTCAGGTTCTCCGATGCATATTCCGATATTTTCGGATGACTGTCAAGGAAAGCCATGCGTTGTTCGGTGTATTGCGCATAGAGATAGTCGAAAATGGAGGCCAACTTGCTTTCCGTCACCGTACAGTTGTTGTAGGCTATATAGTCGAGCAAGTCCATGATGTTACCTTTCTTCTCCTGTTCGTTGCCAGTAACTACCAAGCAGAACTTCTTCTTAGCTCTTGATACTGCCACATTCAGCATATTTGCATCATCGGCAAAATCAGAGATTTGGTTGTCCACCACACTGAATACGATGGCATCCTTCTCCCGACCTTGATATTTGTGTATAGTTGCAGTCTCCACATTCGGTAGTTGCTTATGAAACGCTTCCACTTGATGGTTGTAGGGCGTAATCACGCCAATACTCTCATACTTTTGCAACTTCGGCAAAATGCTTTCCTTCACCACATCTATCTCACGCTGGTTGTAGTGGTTCACGCAGTGGTTGCCCATGCTTGTCTTTTCTGCATAAAGAACATCCTTCTCACCGTTATCTTCTGTCATGATGAGCAGGTTGCCACCATAAAACTTCTGGTTGCAGAAGTTGATGATGCGTGGATGACAACGGTAATGCTCACGAAGCAATGTCTCTGGAATACCCTTCACCACATCAAGCACCGACTGCAAGAAACTGTTCTTTGCACAATCATAGCCATCGACAATCTTGTATTGCTTCATGATTACATCCAACTTCTGCCTGTCATCGTCAGTCACCACGTTTGGCAACTGCAGCGTGTCGCCCACAATCACGGCATTATAGGCACAAGTCAATGCCAAGGCTCCCGTCTCTATCGAAACTTGCGAAGCCTCGTCCATAATGATGTAGTCGTAAGGCTTGTCTGTAAACAGGCATGACCGAGCTGAAAATGTTGTACTAAGAACAACTGGATATTGTTCCAATAAACCATCTCCATGCCATTCCAACTCTCTTGAATCGGCGAATTTCAGACGGTCATGCTTGTCATAGTGATTTGCCAATGCAGACTTGAACAAGCTCATTGACAATTCCGTCAATGTGGTGGTTAGCCCCTTGGCATCATAGCTGGCGAGTTGATTTTTTATTTCGTCGATGCGGTCTGCAATCTCATGTTGGCGGTTGAGATAGTAAAGTGTCTGCAATTCATGGATAAGTGGAGAGGGGTCAACACGGTTAAACTCACGCCTGATATGCAAGCGGTAACGGCAGTTCCATTTCATCCACATCCATTTAATACGTTGCCACATCTTTGCAAACCAGCTCATTGGTTGTGGCTGTTCGCCATCAGCAATCGACTGATATTCCAACCAAAGGGAGATGATGCGTTTGGAATTGGCACGATGCGACAGCACATTATCCTCACTAACACCATTATCCAGACAAAAGTGCTTCCATTCCAATGCAATGGCTTGTTGTTCATGGAGCAATTCTGCTTTCTCGTTTTGAAGAGCAAACACTTTGTCGAGATGCTGCAAGGTAGTATGCAAGTCACGTTTCATATGTAAACTGTCAGCAATAGAAACACTCCAGTCTTTCAATTCAGCAGGAATACTTGGTTGATTGGCGATGAATGCTTCTTTGTTGTCTTTGCTGCCGAGAGATGCAACAATGAAGGACACTCCATATTTTTCCAACTTCTCCTGTACATTTGTTGTTGCAGAGTTGTTGTTTGACACTACCATGACTGTCTTGCCCTGCCGAACGATGTTGGCAATGATGTTCAGGATAGTCTGTGTTTTACCTGTTCCAGGAGGCCCTTGTATCACACTCATCTGATGTTCGAATGCTGACGTCACTGCTTTCTTTTGGCTGGCATTGCATCCGAAGGGATATATCAAATCTGCATATTTCAGTCGTCTTGGCTTATGTCGGTCAGGGTTGAGATAACAAGCCGCTGCCGTCTTGTCATCTATGAAATTCACCTTGCCATATAGTCCAGCAAGCAGTCCATTGCCTGTTTCTTCGTTGCGTAACGGATTGATAGCCGCCACGTCCTTCATATATATAAAGGTGTCTTTGGCTCGTTCTTCACTCAAACAAGAAGTAACCACTTGCACTCTGCCATTGGCATCATCCTCCACGTAGCCATTGGTATGAACCACACGCCAATACACATTCTCGCCACAAACGAATTTCCATACCTCACGGATGTCAACCTTTTGTGTGCCGCCAATATACACCTTGCTATTGGCTACATCTACCCATTCAGGATTGCTTAACCAAAGGACCTTGTCGGCACCGTAGGTATAAGGCTTGGGGTGTCTCTTGAAGCACACACAAAAGGCATTCGACCCAAATCTTTCGATTGAGTCGATTTGCAAGGTCTTTGCCTCGCCGTTGAGCAATATAAAGTGACGTGACAAGTCCATATGTGATGATTATTCTGATAATTTTCTGTATCAAATATTATTTATCTCAGGCAACCGTATACCTACTTTGTACATCCTTACATATCCACCAACTGTGTCGAATTTTAGTTCTGACTCTCGTGTAAAAGCGAAGTTTTCCTCTTTCTCCTGATCTGGATATATAATAAGGCATTTTATAGGAGGTGCCGTATCCTCGTCAAGTCCCAACTCGTTATAAATCTTACTTAATCTTGCATAACCAGCTACCTCTCGTGCATCGTCAATAGATATACTGGCTTGTTGTTTATACTTTGGCTTGTATTTTGCATCAATCACATATGGATTTGCCCATTCTTTCGGATGCAGCAAATAGTCCAGTTCTTGATAGTGGGCGTTTACATGATATTGCACTTCTCCTTTTTCAGTAAAGACATTCCGCAGATGATGGTACACATACAGTTCAAAGAGTTTGCTCATGTCAATCCAGAAAGGAGGTGTGCTGATTTCTTTTCTCCCGGCAAGAGTAATGTCATAGCTGAAACGGTGCATCAAGAGTTGTGCAAACTCTATAGCAAGATTATACTCGCGGAAAACAGGATTACCCTTGAAGTTCTTTATGGCTTGGGTACTAACGTTTGAGCCTACATTTTCGAAATGCGGCTTTATGAATGTAATTTTCTTTTGTAACACAGACACATCAAGCGCATGTTGATAGACCCTCAGTATATCGGAACAGAAAAACAAAGCCTTTTTTAGTATGCGATTTTCCTGTGTGTCCACATCATATATTTGATAGCGACATATGTTATCTGTCACCTTGCCTTTGGTTAAGTTGCGTATGATGTTTCTTCCCACAAGAATATGTCCCTTTACCTTGCAGTGCAAGTTCTTATCTATTGCAATATAGCCCTTCTTCAGTCCCTTCTTCACAATATGCTGGAGCACATTGAGAAATTCTGTGACTATGAAGATACTAAGCAAATCCTTGTTCTGCTGAATCTTGACAGATGGTTTATCAAACATGATTGTTACAAGGTCTTTCAGATGGTCAAAGTTTTCAGACTCGCACAATGCGTCGTTCAGCATCCTGACATAGTCGATTTCCATTCCATCATTCATCTTAGGACTTACCTGGACCGCCAATTCTTGTTCCTTTAGCCAGTCCACACCCACGAAGTATGAACCATTGGCACGAATCTCTTCGCCATCTCTTTTGAGTTTTAGGCACAATTCATTGTCTTCGCGTCCTCGCTTCACAGCAAACACAACTTCCTGGCCATCCTCCATATGCTGTTGAAGGATAGAAGTATCATGCTGGATCAATGTGTTGTCCAACAATTGTTCTTGAAGTTGTATAAGATTCATTCTGCTGTTGCGATTTCGTAAAGTTCTTGAATTGTTTTTTGTGCATCGGTTGTCAACACACCGTCTTGCAGATACTCTTCCAACAAAGGAATTACCTCGTAGAGCAGCCTGTCTTGGGTTATATCCTCGCCATCTTCATTTTCCATTAAGAAATAGCTGTGTCCAATCCAAACATCCTCTGGTTTAAAGTCATCGGAAAGCGTGTCTGCAGGAACCAGTAGCATAGACTGATCATAATTAGCCTCTACATACTCATCGTAGTTCTTGACAAAGAGAAGGCTCACTTTTCGGAAAAGTTCATTGTTGAAACCATCGACATCAAGTTCGTATGGCTTTGTGGCCAAGAATGCAAATCTTCTTCTAATGGCATAGTCAAGCGTATTTAGTGAACGGTCTGCCGTATTCATTGTAGCAATGATATATACGTTGTCTGGAACGAAGAAAGGAGTTTTCGAATAGGGCAAAATCACACTTTCCGCATTCTTGCAACCTTTGCGTTTATCTGGTTCCAGCAAAGTGATTAGTTCACCGAATACGTTTGAGACATTGCCACGGTTCATTTCGTCTATCACCATCACATATGGCTTCGTATTGTCATCCATCGTGGAAGGTGTTTTGTATTTATCCAACAGCAGCTTAACCTTATCAAGGGTGATTGAGTTCAAGCGATAAACAGTACCCAATGTCATAGACTTGCCGTCGTTCATCTCGACGATATTCTCGTCAATGCCTTTCAGCAACCAATTCACTTTGCGCAGCCGCTTGTAGTTAGGGAAGGAGTCGTTGTATTCATAGTCTCCCACAACCACACCAATGGCATCAATCGTCTTGCTGGAATAGCAACTCATTACGATGTCACCTTCCTTCATCTTATTGATGAAGGCATCCAGAATTTGCTTGCCCTCTCCGTTATGCATACTCCAGTCTGTTTCGTCAGATATGGCAGGACCATACCCGTCCCATCCTATTCTGATATGAGAGTGCTCCATGCATTCCTTTCTTACAGGGTTGTCTCCAGTTCCACAAAGAGAAACTTTCCAGACAACAGCATCTTCAGCAATGCCTGTTTGCTTGTTTTTCACAACAGGGCGATTCGCTTCTTCGCACAGTTGTTTAAAAATGCCGGGCTGTACTTCATATGTCACCTGCCCATTCTCTACCGATGGCTTTAATCCCTCTATCCAGTCCTCATAATCCATTGACTGATGGAAGGTGGTAAACATCACTCTTTTCTCCTGTTTCAATTGATTATATCTACTCATCAACTCATCCCGCTCGGCATGATTGGCATCAAAGTTGGGGTCACACAACCTAACGACAAACTCCGGCACATCGTATGTCTTTCCTGAGCCAGGAGCACCATAGAGCACGATGTTCTTCCGGCGTTTCCATACTGCCACTTGATTGTCGTAGTAGCTTGAAGTTTCCACATTTCCACCATTATTGGCGTTTGCGGACAACTCATAGAATGTATTTTCTTTTATTTCGTTTGATGTCATTTTCTTCTTTATATCTTCTACGATTGAAATATATTCCTTGTAGGTGGGTACTTTGCTCGGGATAGTTATTCCATACTCTTCTTCCAGATAGGACTGGTTTGTCTTATCAAAAGCTAAGAAGTCTTTAGGACAAATCCAAAACAGAGCCATCGTAATGTTAACGTTTATGCCGTATTGGTAGATGACCTTGTCATATTCTTTCTCAAAATCTTCACCTCCAACAACTTTCTCATATAAAGCCCATAGATTCTCAACGTCATTTTTTGAACGGTTCGTCTTAAATCCGACGAATTGTGATTTCAGATTATTCAATACTGGAATCCCTTCAAAGTCGCTTGGCACATCAGCATGGATATTCAGGAACTCTTTGAACAGTTCTGTAGAATGAATTCTGCTGTCATGTTTTATTTGTCTGTTGAACAAGCCAAAAACAGTAAATGGATCTACGTCTGAGAGCAGATCGCCTTCACCGCCCTCATCATGCAAATATGAAGCTCGTAGTTCATCTCTGTTTGCGTATATCATATCCAGCAATGGTTTCCTGTCATTGCGGAACGTCAAAAGTTTCTTGGAAAACTCTTGATAGAATGGTATCCATGTAAATTGCTTGTTCATAACCAATTCTGCCTTTATCTTATCTTTTAAGCACCAGAACAATGTTTGCACGGCCAAGTTCAATGGTTTACACTCATATTTATCAATGTCTTTGATAAACAGCTGTTGTATCTCCTCACCGTACTCGTTTGCCAACGAGTTGATGATAGAGGTAAAGTGACTGTATTTTGCCCCGGGCTTTTGAACATCATAACCTAAGTATTGGCAAATCAGCCGATACACTTCATCTTTGTAAATAGTGTATTTGTTTGGAAATTTGCAAGTCAAAAGTGCGGCTGCAGTTCTTTCGTCATTGGCAAGACGTTTCTTGTCTCCTTGATACAAGTCCTTGATCGTTTTCTTGAATGTGTGAATTCTGGCATCCAATTCTTGGCTTTCGTCAAAGAGGTCATTCACGCACTTCGACAAGTCATTGGGTACTTTCTCACACAACATCTTGAAAATGTCATCATAGCCATAATTGTCCACAACATTCTGTTTGAACAGACCTTTGACAATTTCAATTTCCTCTTTTCCTGAGGCGTTGTTTATCAGTTCCCATTTGTACTCTTCATCATATGTATTGAATGATGGCAACTGACGCATTTCCTCAATGAGATGTACCATAAGAAGTTTACGTAGGGCTACGACCAACTCTTCTCGAAGTTGCCACTGGAAGCCGTTTCTTGTTTCCCAACCTTTTTCCATGGTAACACACCAAAAGGTTTCTGTTCCATCCGTGCCGATGACTTTGAAGCGTCCCAGCTTCTTTTGTACCCATTGAGCGAACTTGGTATTCTTGATATTGTAGTATTGAGCTGTTTTGCCATATTTCTCAGCCAATTGTGAACAATAGCATTTATGTCCAGGCTCGCGCAAGAAACAGAGCAAAGTCTTAATGTATGGCTTTGCCTTGATGTCTTGCAATAACCTGTACCACTCATCAGAGGTAATTCCAATGTCTCCACAGGAATATTCACCGTTCGAGTTCTTTGTCTTATATAATTCTTGCATACTTTAGTAATACATTTCTATACACTGATAAGCCTTTTCAAAGGTTCTGTTCAAGTCCTTATTTGCCTTTGTTATTACATTATTTTGGCACAAAAATAAAATTTTTCTTCGAAAATAACGAAAGGAACTTGATGTTTTACTTTATACCTTTGCGTTTTATACAACTTAGATAACCAATAGAATGGATTTCTGCAAAACTCGGGAAACGGATTTTCTTTGCAGTACTATTAAAGCCTGCTTGTATCACTACAAACAGGCTCCAGCTTTATGCTATATGAACAAAAAAATTATTGTGTAAACAATACTACGCAAAAGCGTTATATATTGATAAGGCTCTTTGGCATTCAATCTCAACCATTCAGCAATCTCCAAGCCTTTACACCCATGTAAGCCTTGCCATTCCTTCTGCCCATCTACATTGCTAAAGCTAATGGAATTGCAGCTTGCTCACAAGGCCAAGGACGCAAACAGCAGCATGAGCCCGTCAGGGCTTCCCGCACCCCTGGGGTTTATATCGGTTTACATTCAAGGCGCACACCACGGAATAAAGCGGACAATGTATATAAAAAAACAGGCGTTATTTTCAACTTCAAAATATTTTGGCCGAAATACGCGATTTTTCGGCACTTTTCGTAATCAGTTGATAATTAGACGTTTATGAAATTTTGGATTTTATTAGGCTCGAAAAGTAAATACTTTTCATCAAAGAATACCCTTTATCGCATTGCGATATACCCTTTATCATGACGTGATTAACCCTTTATCGCATCGCGATAAAGGGTATATCGCAACACAATATACCCTTTATCGCAAAATTACCCCATGCAAATCGCGGCGCGACCGACAAAAAACGCCATTTTCGCGTTCTATTTCGTCGGTCATCCGTGACAAACTTTTCGACCAAAAATCATGACAAGAGCGTCTGTAGCTCTTCGATCATTGGGAGCGATGAGAGCATTGTGCTGGCATGCACCGCAAGCCAAACTGCCCCTCGGGCCTTGAGGGCAGCCCTGCCGGGCTGCCCTACTTTCTTCTTGCAAGATACTCAATGGCATACACCGACCACCGCGGAACCTTGCGGATATTGGTACGCACGGCAGGAATATCACACAAGAGGAAAATGGCCGCTATCGCCAGGGCAAACCAGATGACGTAGCCATACACTTGCTTCATGGCCACCAACATCACGGAGTGGAGGAAGTTGTTGCCAACATATTCGCCCAAGTTGAAATGCGCCATGTCCAAGTGGGTGAGCGTGAGCTGTCGTCCATAGTTGGCCATGTCATCGTTCATGAGATGGGAGAAGATGGTGGTGTAGATGCCGTAGCCCGTCGCTCCCGCCAGATACATGTGCAAGATGTTGAACACAAACAAGCCCATGAAGAACAGTTCGAGGCTTGGCGCCGACTCCTCCAGCGCCCACATCAGCGTAGGCCCCAGAATGGCATAGGAGAAGCCACGCAGGAAGATGGCCAGGCGGTACTGCTCGATGTTAACGCCCATGCCAAGCGTGAAATACATCGACATGCCATAGAGCGCAATGCTGAGAAAGGCTATGCCAAAGAGTTTCCAGACCTTCCATTTCCTGACTTTAAGCCAATAGATGTCGAGCAAGAGACCGACATACATGCCCGGCAGCACCCACATATACTGTGACTCCTTGGTCAGCTCTTCCAGCTTGACCACCTCGCTGTAGAGTATCTCCTCCATCGTGTGCTCAGCGCCGAGCGCCAGCTCAGCGAAGAAGGTGACGATGAGTATGGGCACCACGTTGCGAAACGTGAAGAGCTTGAACTCGACGTAAGGGTAACGGTAGTAGCGCATGCGGTAAAGCACGAAGCCCGCAAGCACGATGGCTATGCCGAGCAGGATGCGCATGTGGAAGGTGTCGAACCACATGTAATAGTCGCCGTAAACCACAATGTAGGACACCACAAGCATGAGCGCGCAGATGAGCAACGCCCCCTGGAAGTCCATGCCCTTGAGCGAGAGCCGATGGGGCATCGGACAAAACGGACGGCAACAGACGGCCTGTATGAGCAAGACGAGCGACATGGTACCCACGGTGAAGACATGCATCATCTGCCACGTAAAGTGATGGCCGAACCAAGCCGCCAGCCACCCGCTGCCCTCGATGGCCGTGAGCAGGATGATGTGGAGCACCGGAAAGAACACGGCGAAATCACGGCGTGGGGTAATCCACAACTGGATGTTGCTCATACACTCGAATGTGCCCTGAATCTTCGCCATGCCCGCTATGAAGCACGCCACGATGAGCACCGGCATCGAGTGGCTGTGCATCGTCACCACGTTACATGCGGCGAGGATGATGGCAGAGGCACAAAGCAGCTGCTTGTTGGTGAAGCGGAATTTCATGCGGAAGAGCATGGGGAAATAAGCCGCCATGCCAGCCAGCGAGGCATAGAGCAGGAACATCACGTCCTCAATCATGAAGTTGGTGGTGCCACGGATCACGTCCAGCGCGCCGAGATAGTAACCGCCGCCAAACTGGAAGCAAAGGGCGCTCAGCACGTAGAGCCACGGCTGCACGCAGCGCGGCACCCATCTCTTCATCATCGGCATCGAGAAACCCATGTTGGGTGGTGGCCCACCAGGACTTCTCATAAAGAATTCAGTTAATTGTCCCATTATTCCTCAACGATACATTCTACATTGTAGCCGCCCTTGAGCTTGTCTGTGTCCGCACTCTTGTCGAGCTTGATGCGCACCGTGACACGCTGCTCCACCTTCACGAAGTTGCCTGTGGCATTGTCGATGGGGATGAGGGAGAAGGCGCTGCCCGTAGCGTCGGAGATGCGCTCCACGGTGCCCGTATAGGCTACGCCCGGCACGGCATCGGCGGTAATCTGCACCTTGCCGCCCACCTTGATGTGGGGGAGCTGGCTCTCCTTGTAGTTGGCCTCTATCCAGCGCTCGCCCTTGTCGACGATGCTTACCAAGGTCTGGCCCGGGTTGACCAGCTGACCCACATGGATGTCTTTCGTTCCTACGGTGCCGTCGCAAGTGGCGATGATGTAGCAGTAAGAAAGATTGAGGCGCGCCAAGTCAACGGCACGGCGAGCCAGCTCGATGCCCTGCTCCGAAGCAGAGAGGTGGTGGCCCTGCTCAGCCACGACAGCCGTCTGGGTCTGGCGGGAGCGGACCGCCTGCTCATAGGCAGCTTTGGCGCTGAGGTAACCCGTGTGCACCTTGTCATACTGCTGACGGGTAACGGCATCCTGGGCGAGGAGCTTCTCGAAACGGGCATCCTCGCGCTTGGCATTGTCCATCTGCACACGAGCCGCCTCGATGCCAGCGTCGGTCACGCCCATGCTGGTCTTGGTGGTCACGATGCTGCTTGCCGTGCCGCGCGAACCCTGCTGGGCGCGAAGCAAGTCGGCCTCGGCTTGCGCCAGTCGCAGGCGAAACTCCGTGTCCTCGATGACGGCGAGCGTATCGCCCTTCTTCACCTGCTGAAACTCCGTGAAACGCACCTCACGGATGAAGCCCTGCACACGGCAGTTCTGTGGCACGATGTTCTGGCACACTCGGGCATTGTCGGTAAACTCCCCGCCGCCGAAGTGCATGAACTGGCTCACCGCATAGGCAGCTCCGCCCAGGAGGCAAGCCACGATGAGGACATTGTATAAATAGACGTGTATCTTCTTTTCCATTTTTATTATAGGGTATTTGTTACGTATTTGAGTTGATAGAAATTGTAAAGCATGTTGATGCGGGCATTGACCAGCGCCATCTCCGCAGAGAGCTTCATGTTGGAGGCATCGAGCATGTCGGTGAGGAGCGCGAGGTCGTTCTGGTAGCGGTTTTGCACCACGGAGTAGTTCTGCTTGGCCAGCTCCACCTGCTTCTCCTGCGTGCCCACCTCCGTTTGTGCGGTAAGGAGGTTGGTGTAGTTGGCCTGTACGGCGTTCTCCACACCCTCACGTGCCAAGGAGATGGTTTCGTGTGCCTGCTGGTGCTCCATGCGCGCCTTGCGAACCTGGTGCTTGTTCTTCCAGATGCTTCCCAGGCTGTACTTCACGCCTACCCCGACGAACCACACGTTGACATTGCAGTTTTTCGGAATGAGGTCTTGCGTGTAAGGACCATACAACTGGTTCTCGGCCACGACAGCCACCGAGGGCAGCGAGGCAGCCTTGGCCTGCCTGACCTTCTCCGCAGCAAGGCTCTTGGCGACCTGCGCCTGGCGGATGCCGATGTTGTTGTCGGCCGCCTGGCGCTGCCAGGCATCCTGCGTGGCGATGGCAGAAAGCGCACGGATGTCGGCGTCCACCTCGTTCTTGTCAGGGACGATCACGGTCTGCTCAGGCAGATGAAGCGTGGTGACCAGCTGGTGGTTGATGATAGCAGAGGCATCGGTGAGCTTCTTCAGCGTGAGCTCCAGGCTCTTCAACTGATAGTCATAGCGAGTAATGTCGTTCTTGAGGACGGTGCCCTGCTCATGGCGAGCCTTCATCTGGGCTATCACCTTGCGGGTAAGTTCGATGTTCTGCCGGACCACATCCATCTGGTTGCTTAGCTTGCAGAGGTCGAGGTAGTAGCCAGTCAAGAGGAAGCGCACCTCCTGCCGGTTCTTCTCCACATCGAGTTCGGCAAGGTCCTTGCCCAGTTCCGCCATGCGGATGCCCGAACGGATGGCGCCGCCTGCATAGACCACCTGCGCCACCTGCGCAGTGAAGCTGTTGCCCCAGTGAGGCGTGTCCTGCTTGCCGTTGGAAACCGGGACGACACCCACGCCCGGAACGATGTAGTCAGTCGTTCCGCTGGCGGAAAAACCACGGGACAACATGAAGGCATTGCCCGTGTAGCTACCCTGAAGACCCAAGTCGACACTCGGCAGCATGGCCGACTTGGCAGCTGCCACCCCTTCATCGGCGGCGCGGAGAGCCACCTCGCTGACCTTTACTTTCTGACTGTTACGGTCAGCAAGGTTGTAAAGCGACGCGAGCGTCATGGTCTGCACATGGCCATCTTGCCTATCCTGCTGGCCGCTCGATTGAGCCACTGCCCAAGATGAGCCTCCTGCCAACAGAAGGCTTAGTAACATGATTTTCTTGATCATCTATCTTGTATTAATAAACTATTCCCGATGGATCTTGTTATCTCCAAAAATTCGAGTGCAAAGGTACGGTGATTTTGGTAATGGCCAGTTTTAAATATAACACCATGGATGGACTATTTGGGAACAATGGTTCTCTTTTATCACATTTATTACGTACTTTTGCACCCGAAAAGCGACCAAAAAGGAACAAGCGCAGTAGTATGCACTCGCTTTCAAGATGACATTCGCGCTATTATGGCACGATGGTTTACCCTACATAAAAAATAGGTATTGATGGCATTATCAGAGTTAAGCAGTGTTCAAGAGGCAAGCCTGTTTACTTCCCGTATGGAGGAATGGCAGGAAGGGCAGCAAGTGCTGACTTACGGTGCGATATTGATTTGCCGTAAGGGCAGAGCCGTGCTGAATGTGAACTACAAGGACTGGGAACTATACGAGGGGGCGGTCATCACGGTCTTCCCGAATGACGTGGTGGAACTGAGGGAAGTGAAGGACGAAGCACGAAGGGCGAACAACACAAGCGACTTGCAGGATGTGCCTTCACTCCTATTCGAGATCTTGAAGTATGACGCGAGTCTTCTGCGGGAGGCAAGCTTGAAGCTCGAGCAGACGGTGTATTCGTCCCTAAGGGAAGATCGCTGTCGTCAAGACACGCCTGTGGTGACGAACATTATCAATGCGATGTTCGCCTTGCTGAGAGTGTATTTCAATCAGTCGGAGTGCACTTGCATCTCACAATTGGTGCTCTGCCAATTAAAGGCGTTTTTCATCGGTTTCCACGAGTATCTGCAGCGTAACCCGCAGTATCGGCCCGATGAGGTGAAATCGTATCGGGTGAGAGAACTCTTCAATCACTTCATGATGCTGATGGAGAGAGACTTCAAACTATCAAGGGACGTGAGCTACTACGCCGAGCAGATGAACATCACCTCGAAATATCTTTCGAACATCGTCCGTCAAGTGACGGGGCACACACCCAAGACCATCATCGACCAATATGTAATTCTCCAGCTCAAGATGCAGTTGAAACGCACCACGAAGAGCATAAAGGAGATGGCATGGGAGTATCATTTCACCGACGTGAGTTTCTTCTGCCGCTATTTCAAGAAACACACAGGCTTGACCCCGCAGCAAGTGAGGGGGCAGATGCAATCATATTGAGGCGGCACAAGAGCCACACACGAAAGAGCCCCCGATGCTTGTGGCACCGAGGGCTCTTTTTAGAAATTACGGATTGTCGCATGACCAGGCCAATGGCGCTGCACCAGTTGGCTCACGTCCACCGGCATGTGTCATGGGCAAGCCCGACTATCACTTGACGACAAACTTCACACATGAAGTGTCACCATCCATATTGCCAATCACGACATAGACGCCAGCGGCCAGGGACGAACCCATCTTGACCTTGTCGCCCGCATGCAGGTTGCTCACACCCTTGTGAGCGAGCAGCTTGCCGGCCACATCGTAGAGATGGAACTCCGCGCTTGCCACATCCTTGCCGACGACAATGCCGTCAGCATCAGCGGTGAAGCCGTCAGAGCCATTGCTGACACCGGCAATTCCGGTGGCGGCGGTAATGCGGAGCGGCTTCTTCACGATGGTCTTGGCACCTTGGGCGTCAGTAGCCACAAGTGCCAGTTCCGTGTCGGCCTGGGTCTTACCGGCAATGACGAAACCTGTGGATGACTTGTACACCGAGGCAACCTTCGCGTCGATCGGGTATGCATCGAAGGTCATGTCGTCACCATCCGGATCGGAGAACATCTGCGTCCAGACATACTCGCCGGTAGTGGAGCCTTTGGCCAGCACGAACTCCTCCGCACCGACATACTCAGGCGCACGGTTTGTGGCCTCCACATTCAGCTTGACGTCACTCTGGCTCTCGTTGCCGTTCGCATCGACAGCATAGACACCAAACGAGGTGAGACCCGCCGGCACATCGAAGCCCGGTGCGAGCTGGACAGTCATGCTGAGCGACTTGCCAGCCTCGACGCTCACAGTGCCGTCAGCATAACTGACGCCATCCCGGGTGCCATCGGCATTGGCATAGGCACTGATAGAAGCCACCTGGTGGTCATCGGCCACATGCACGCTGAACGCATCGCCGTCGGCATCAGCCACGCTCACCTTCACCGTGGTCGTGTTGCCCTGTGCGACAGTGGTCGTCGACTTGGGAGCCGTGATGGTGGGCGCACCGTTGCGGTCGAGATAGATGTGATAGTTGTAGACCATCTTCTTCGGGTCGTTGGAGCGCACCACAAGGGTGGCCTTGTTGCCACGGTCGAAGTAAGCCGAGGCCGCATTGATGTGGAACGTCACGTCCCTTGACGCACCTATCTCGAGCGTGTCCGTCGTCTTGGTGTCAGCCGACAGGCTTATCCAAGGCTTTCCGGGCTGTTCCTCGAGAGCCGTCATGAAGTAGCCAAACGAGCCATAGCTGTATGAGGCATCGATCATTGCCTCCACGTCGATCCATCCGCCCATGCTCGGGAAATAGCCCATGAAGCGGTTGTCCTCCATCTCGCCGTCCTTCGACACCATGAACATGTTGGCCGGATATCCCGACGGGAATTTCAGGCTCACGTAGAACGTGTCGTTGGGGTTGATGTAGACAGGGTTGTCGAGCTTGAGGGTGTAAGGCGTGCCATAGTGGCCACCGCTCACCTCCGGCTCACTGTTGATGTGGAGCTTGCCATGTCCGACGACCTTCTTGGTCAACGCCACATTGTCGCCGAGAATGACACTCGCCTCCACATCCACATTCTGCAGGTCGCCGATTGTTCCGACGAAGAACACGTGGGTGAGGTTGAAGCCTTCAGCCGGAGCCGTGTAGCGCGTCGCGGCGATGAACTCATCGTTGACATGGCTGTCACCCGCACCGAGCATGGCCACCTGAGCGTTGGATATGGGCTGCATGACCGGATAGTAGAGCGCATTGGTATGGGCAGGCGCATCGGGCGTGCGGTCGTTGCCGGGGATGGGGTCATCCCAGATGTAGGCATCGTCCTTGCGCGCCTTGGCCATAGCCTTTCTCATGCTTGGCGCCATGGGCTGGAAGGTGTAGCTGCGGAACACGTCACGCAGCGAGTCGCTGGCCGTGAGCGCCCTCATGTCAGCGATGCCGGCCGCGCGAGACATCACGCCCCAGTCGGAGCCGCTGCCCCCGAACTCGTCGTCGAGAGACACATCGTTGCCCGTCGGGTCGAGCACGAGCGAGTAGTCAAGCTGATACTTGCCCTTCTTGTTGCCAATCTTGATGACCTTGTCACCCGTGAAGCTCTTGGCCACGTTCTCGATGACGACCGAGTCCTCAGAGAACGACAGTGCGGGAGCATTGGTGATGTTCACGCTGATAGGCGTAGTGAGCGGTTGCATGCCCTCGATGTCGAACGTGATGACATCGTTGACCGTCACAGGTTTGGTCACGGCCATGTACATCACCTTCATCTTGACAGGCTCCTCGCCCACCACGATGGGATCGCTCTGGCCAGGCCAGTAAGGCTGCCAAGAGTAGTTGGCACCGCCATCAGACAAGAGTGAGAGCGGTCCTGGGTCAGGGTCGTCGCCACTGGCGCTGGCTTTCCAGATGGCAAGCTGCGCATCGTAGTTGTCGCTGGCGTTCAGATTGAAGATGTCAGAAGAGATGTTGTTGACGACAAACGCCTTGTGTCCATCGTTTCTGATCTCAAACTCCGCCTCACCCGGCAGTTGGTACTCCGTGTCATAGACCTTGGTGATGGAGAGCTTCTCCGGCACCACCGGCACGGCCTCGCTTGTCGTGGTGAGTGTCACAGGGACGCTCACTTCCTTGTTCTGCGGATCGTTGGTGGTCAGGGAGAGCACATTGTCGTAGGTGTCGGCAATCTTGCTTGTGTTCAGGTCTATTGGCAGGTCCACGCTTTGTCCCGGAGCGATCACGTAGCTGAACTCCGGATAGACATCAATGGCCTTGTCAGGACCTATATAGTTGCTGGGAACAGTGAATCCGCGCTTGGCGTCGTTGTCCTGTGCGCCAGCTATGCCGAAGATGCCATTGAGCTGTCCCTTAGGATCAAGTGCATACTGGAACTTGACCGTTCCGTCCTTATGGAGAATGGCCTGGAAGTTGAAGCCGTCCATGACGGAGTTGCCATAGTTCTTGAATGTCACCACCGCGTGGTCGTCATATCCCTTGTAGTACACACCATCCACCTGGTATGCCGACATCGAGTGGTTGCCCCACAGCGGGCAGAGCACGTTGCGGTAGAAGGTGTCACCGTTAGGCAATGAGGCAGGCGGCTCGGGGAACATCTTGTAGTCCTCCTTGGGCTTGGTGAACTGTATGAAGCCCGTGTCGTAGAGATACATCTTCGTGTACTTCTTGCCATAGAACGGGAACGCAAACGGCAGCTCCACCTCCTTGTAGTCAGTGGTGTTGGCATAATAGGAGAAGTTGCAGTGCACGTCAAAGTCGTTGAGGATGTCAACCCAGTCATACTTCACGTCCGCATAATCGTCACTTGACTTGAACATGTAGTTGATGGTCGACTTGTCATCGTCGAGCGCATTGGCCAGTCCGTACCAGTCGGCCGCATGGGCAGCCACCTCCAATGTCTCGTCACCCGTGTTGGCAATGTTGAATGTCGTCTGGGCATTCTCACCATAAGGAGTCGTGATCTCCGCCTTGTCGGGCGTCACCTTGACGGTCGGTGCGCCCATGACCACCGCCTTCACGGGGATGGTCTGCGACTTGCCATCGGCATAGGCCACTGTCAGCTCATCGCTGACGGTGCCACTCTTGTCGGTAGGCAAGGTGATACGCACATCCTTGCACTCGTTGGGCTTGACCACAAATCCCGACTTCACGTCGTCCTCAAGAGAGACAGCACCCGTCTTCTGCGAGATGGAGCTCACGGCAATCTCCTTTGTGCCGTTGTTGAGCACCCGCATCGTGCGGCGTTGCACCGACGTACGGAACACCTTGCCAAAGTCAACCTGTGCGGAGTCGATCACAGCGTCCGACTTGAAGTTGTCGCCCGTGATATTGGCATTGATGGCGAACACCTTGCTTGACGCCTTCGGGTCGTTGGTCATCATGATGAGATGGTTGGTCAACTGGCCGGCAAAGAGGTTTTCGTTGGCCTGGGCCTTGACCTTGATTTCCTTCGTTTCGCCAATGCCCACGTATCCATCGGTGCTCGACAGCTCGGTGATCATCGACTTGCCGGGTGCGACGAGGCGTATCACGCTTCCCGACACGATCTTCGAATAGAAGTCGCTACCGGCGAGCGCCATGTCGTCGTAGGTGATAGACATCGGGTCGTTGCCCTCGACGTCGGTCACTCCCACATACATGAGCTTGCCGTCATCGAGCATCTGCGAGGGGTCATAGTCATCATAATAGATGGTGACACAACCCTGGGCATCGAGCACAATGTGCATGCTCATGAACGCAATGCCGTGGTCTTGGCCCTGCACCTGCACGTTCTTGTATATCACGTACAGTTTGCCGTCCTTGTGTCCATAACTTATCTTGGAGTCGGGGGTGAACCACATGGCTCTCGGGTTGCCGCTGTTTCCGAAGGCTGATATATAGCCCAGGCCCTTCACGAAGTAAGGCGCGGGGACAGTAGCACCGATTGAAACATGGTCGGTCGTCTGCAACTGCAGACCGCCAAGGGCGTTGACGTGTATCTCCTTGTAGTCTGTGCCGTAGAACGGGAACTTGAAGCCCAACGGCACGGCAGACGACTGCCAGTTGAGGTCACTGAACTGAGACGTGATGTCCACTTCGTCGTCAAGTTCTGGCACAGGCTCATAGTCGAGCTTGTTGATGCCGTCGATGTTGGTCTGGTAGGTATATCCGTACTTGTGTGCCTGCCCCATGCCCTCGATGGTCTTGTCGGAGTATTTCGGGAAGACATACTGCAAGGGGTACTTTCCTTCGTTCTTGATCTTGATGACCGCCTCCTTGGCAGGGTCGCCCACCTTCAGGTCGCCCAGGTCAAACTCCGTCTTCTCCGTCACGAGCTGCGCCGGGTCGATGGCTGTGCCGCACACCGTGAATGAGTGCTTCAGTCCATTCTTGTCGGTCAGGGTTATGGTGGAGCTGAAGTTACCAGCTTGGGTAGGCTTGAACGTCACGTTGATTGTGCGACTTGAACGTGCCTGGATGGCTTGCAAGCTTGTAGGGGTACGGAACTGGTCGGAACTGCTGGACATGGAGCCGTCGAAGTTGTAGAAGTAACCACTCTTCGTGGCGAATGCACCGAAGCCGTTGTTGCGCAGCTCCACACTGTAAGTCTTCTGCTGTCCGACGAGGATACTTCCGTAGTCGATCATCTGCTTGGAGGTCAGTTCCGGCTTGTAGCCGCTCACACTCATTGACACGGCAATGCTGTTGTCGGTCTTCTTCGCCTCATTGGTGTTGAGGTGCAGATTGAACACGTACTTGCCATTGACCAGCTGCTGACCGTCGTTCTGTAGCTTCACCAGCTTAGACTTGCCAGCGGCCACCTCGCCTGATGCAGGACTGGGATTGAGCACCGAACTCCAGTTGGGGTTCTTGCTGACCGCCCACACGCCCCATGTCATGGTCTCTGCCTCGGCGTCGTAGGTCGAGCCCTTGAGCACCTGTGAGAGTTGTGTCCACGTCTCACCGTTGTCCGAACTGTAGAAGCTGTAATTCTGTATGCCAGATGTGGTGGCGATGCAAGCACCGAGCGGGCGCTGTACGCCAGCCGCAAACTTCGCCACAATCCAGAAGCTCTTGCCCGGTGCGAAGAATTGCTGTTCCTCAAGAGGAATGTACTTGTTGTAATCCCACTCGTCGTATTTCACTTTTGTGATGAGCGAAGCCGTAGAGATGGAACGCGACCCATCATAAATCTCGATATCCGGATTTGTGCCATTCTGTCCGAGGAAATACACGTCGGTCAAGTTGAAGCCGTTAGGATACTTCTTCGGGTCGACATAGAAATACTGCGCAAGGGCATTGGGAACCTCGACGTCGTTCTCGCCGATAAACGCCTTCAGCATCGTGCTGTAGCGCAAGGTGTCAGGATAGTCGGTGGCACGATAATCCGCCGACACCACCGGATAGGTCTTTGTGGTGTCAGCCTCGGCGGCCATCTTGCCGGCAAACTGCGTCAGGCGTCCGGGCGTCGGTTGCTTACCCGTGGCACTCTGCGACATGGTAGCCGACACGGTGGCGGGAGCAAAGCTATACTTCAGTATGCCCTTGCCAGCGTTGGTAACACGGAAGAGAGCCGTCGCCGTAGCGCCCTTCTCCGCATTCACATTGAGCGAGAGAGCGTTGGTGCTGAGCTTGGCCGCAGGGCCTTCGTTGGTCGTTGCCTCAACCACATTCGACATCTTGGACGCCTTGCCCCAACGGTTGTATGCCACGACAGTGAAGTAATACTTGGTCATGGCCTCAAGACCATCGACCTCTTCTTCAACCTTGTCGCCACAACTGTTGTACTTTGTGTCGAACGACACACTGTTGAGACTGTTGAGGTTGGTGCTGTCAGTTATCGGTTCCTTGCTAAAGTAGACCACGTGGTGGTCGACAGCCTTCTCGTCACTCTCCGGGATGGTCCACTGCAGGGTGGCATAGTTGTGGGAAGCGATGACCGTGAGGTCTGACACAGCGTTAGGCACACTCGACTCATTGCCTTGCAAGGCCTTGTAAGCGTCAATCACGCCCGATCCACATTTGCCCTTAAACTCGTTGGCTACCTCCTGCGATTCGAAGTAGATGCGGTTGACCGAAGTGGTGAGCAGAGTACGAAGCGTCTCATTGGAGAAATTCTTGTTGCCATACTTCGACAGGATGAGCGCAGCCACGCCCGACACGTGCGGACAGGCCATGGACGTGCCCTCCATGTAACCGTAGCTGTTATTGGGAAGCGTGCTGAGCACCTCATACTTCTCACCCGCGTCAGAATAGCCGCCGGGAGCCGACACGTCCACCCATGTGCCGTGAGACGTGTAGGTGGCAATGGTACCCATGGGCGTGGTGGCACCCACGGCCACCACCTCCGGCATACAGCCAGGATAGAAATTGCCTTCATTGGAGGTGTTGCCCGACGCGAAGATGCACAGACCGCCATTCATTCTCTCACCGCCACCATACTTGGTGAAGTAGCGCACCGCCTCAGAGATAGACTGGTCCTCATAATCGGCCTCAGCCGAGCCCCATGAGCACTGGGCGATGCTGGCGCCTCGGTCAGCGGCATAGACAAGCGCACCGGCGAAGTTGGCATCGGCCGACTCGCTGGCGTTGGCGTCATACACCTGGCAAACCATCATCTTCACGCCGCCAGTACCGTCGTAGCCGCCGGCCACACCACCGATACCGATGCCATTGTTGTTGGTGGCACCCACAATACCGGCCACGTGTGTACCATGATTGTGAGACGTGAGGTTGGCAGAGTTGACCACAAAGTTGTAGCCGTATATGTCATCCACAAAACCGTCACCGTCATCGTCAACACCGGGTTGACCGTTGAGCTCGGCCTGGTTGACCCACACATTGTCTTTCAGGTCAGGATGGTCTATCTGGAAGCCACCGTCGATGATAGCCACCACGACATCCTTTGAGCCGGTGTTGCCCTGCTCCCAGGCCGGGAACACGTTGATGTCAGCGCCCGCCATGGAGCCAACGAGTGACCCATCATTGTGATAGTGCCACTGGTCGGGCAGCAACGGATCGTTGAACGGCATGGCCGAAGTGGCCGACTGGGCACGTGCGACGGCATCTGCCGATAGTGGGATGAATGTCGATGTGCTGCCACAGTCGAGCGAATAGTTGATGACACGCTGCGCATAGCTGATGCCAGGCACCGTCTTGTAAAGGTTGCGCACCGCTGCCGGCGACATGTTCTCGGATGTGTACGATATGTCGTACCACAAGTCCAGGCCAGCTGCCTTGTGCCGCGCCTCATCCTTTCCTGCATACGGGAACACGCGTTTCATCCTGACCGCCCTCACCTGTTGGTTCACTCGGTCAATCTGCGATATTCCCGTCTTGGCATAAGTGGCCTTTACCCGCGACGCTCCAGTTGGCAGAAGCGCCTTGGACAGACGCTCAGCAATCTCCGGCTGGAGCTTGACGCGCACCTTGCCATCGACATACTTGGTCTGCTGCGAAGAAAGAAGCCGCTGTGCATCAGCTTGTTGACCGGCTCCTCCGAGAAGGATGAGGCAACAAGCAAGACTGAGTAGATTTCTCTGCATGTTGAACTTAATTATTTTTAATAACATAAGATATAGAGACAACAGCCACAACCTGCATGCCTTAGCAAAGTTGTCACCACTGTCCCTACATTATAATACCTATTGGATTTTCTGTTGTTTTATGGGTTCACCATTTTATTTTTATGGGTTCACCTTTCTACTTGACGACCTTGATGGTCTTGCCGTTCAGACGAACGATGTTCAGTCCCTTGTGCATTTGCTCAAGCCTCATTCCGTCAACGGAGTAGACCTCGGGTACTGTGGCGTTGCCGCCCTTGACACCCTTGATGGCTGTGATGAGCGACTCGTCGCTTGACAACTCATACTTTACATCCGCCCCTGTGGTGGGATCAGCAATGACGATAGAGCCTTTGACAATGAACTCATTGTCCAGTCCGGGATCGTCGCCACCGAAGTCGTCGCCACCGAAGTCATCGCCTCCGTCGTCCAAGTCATAACCACCCGTTCCATAGTTGGGAATGATGTCAATGTCGAACGATTTCACGGTGATGGGGTCGCCATCCTCCGTTGCTGCTGTCGAGTTGTCGTTCGTGATGTTGATGGTCATGGTGCCAGCATCAGGATCCTCCGTCACGTTCGTCTTCACGCCCTCCACATAGATCGTGCCATAGCCAATCTCCGTGTTCACGTCGGCAAGTCCGCCTATACCGAGTTTCACGACATCGCTGGTTTCCTGGTCGAGATACAGGTACAGTTCCGCCATGCCCGGGCAGGTTGTCTCGCCCGAGGTGCCCACATAGTAGGTCTGCGCCACCATGTCCGGCTCTTGCTCCGACTTGGGAGCGAACAAGCCCTTCACCTCAAAATCCTCGTCATTGTAGTTGAAGAGAGAGAAATCGATGGTCTGGGCGCCGGCGCCGTTGTCAGACAGCTCGGCCGTGCCGTTGATCTGCAGCACGAGCTCCGCACCATAATACTTGCTGCTTTTCGACTCCACCTTGCCTACTGCACCATTTGACGTGATATAGCAGACATGGTAGCCCGGATCTTCAACCGTGACATCCTTGAAGGTAATGTCACCGATGAGGAACGACGGGGCGGCGAGATCCTTCATGGTAAGGTCCCATGTGCCATCCTCGTTCTTTGTGAGAACGACCGTCTGGTCATCACGCGCAAGCGGACTCTCCGAGACGTTGTCACTCGTCGTCATCGGCTGGGTGACTGTAATCGTCTTTTCCTGGGCCATGGCCGACAAGGTGGCGAAAACAAAAAATAATAGAGTAAAGATTTTCTTCATAAGAAGTCCTTTCTGTTAATTGATTTATACTGTTTACTTCACTTGCTTTATGTAAGCATAAAGCGCACTTTATCTTACGATTTGCACACTTTACACGTGCAAAATTAACACATTTTGATTAAACAGACAAACAAATAACTAAAAAAGTGTCTTCTTTTTACTTTCCTGACATGAAAGGAGCGTCCTGGTTCTTCGGGCTGTCCCGACAAGAGCCTGCTCACCGGTGCTCCCTCAGACTGCCGGGACTGACACCGAACTCATCCTTGAAGCACTTGTTGAAATAGGACGGGGCGGTGAAACCCACTTCGTATGCAATCTCAGAAATTGACAAGTCGGTTTTCTCTATCATCAGGCGAGCCTTCTCAAGGCGAGCCATCCTCAACAGCTCCACGGGAGTATGTCCGGTGAGCGCTTTCACCTTGCGGTAGAGCTGCACGCGAGACAGTCCGATTTCCTCACCAAGTCGTTCCACGGAGAACGCCGAGTCACCCATATTTCGACGTATAATGTCACGCAGACGACCGACGAACGACTGATCCTGTGCGCCAAGGCCCTGTTCCTCGGTCTCCACCTGCTGCCTGTCGCCCGAAAACAAGGAGCGCAGCATGGTACGCGAACGCAGCAGGTTGTCAATCCGGGCAAGCAACACAGCTCCTGAGAAGGGCTTGGTGATGTAAGAGTCGGCGCCGCAGTCGTAGCCTTCAGCGAGCTGTTCGGCAAGCGAGCGAGCAGTGAGCAGGATGACAGGTATGTGGCTCGTGGCCGTATCCTCCTTCAGCCGGCGGGTGAACTCCAGTCCGTCCATGACGGGCATCATCACATCGCACACCACGATCTTGGGCACTTCACGCCGAGCGCGCTCCAGACCTTGCTGTCCATCGGCTGCCTCCGACACACTGTACTTATCATTCAGGATAGCGCGCAGATAGGCACGCATGCCGTTGTTGTCGTCGATGACGAGCACGAGCGGGCGTTCCGCATCGAAGTCCTCGGCATGGATGATGCGCTCAACCGACTCCTCCGCCCCGATATCCGTCGGCGTGTAAGAGTCGTCCACGAGGCCGCGCCCAGCCTGCGGCAATGGAGCGCAGTCTCTCGACGGGTCGTAGCCAGGTTGCGTGTCGGGCAGGGTGACAAAGAAGGCAGCACCATGGCCCGGCTCACTCTCGGCATGCACCTCGCCATGGTGCAAGTCCACATAAGCCTTGACAAGCGACAAGCCAATGCCGGTGCCACCGCTGGCCCCTTGCGCTTGATAGAAACGCTCGAAGAGCCGTGGCAACTCATCGGGAGCTATGCCCTGGCCCGAGTCTCTCACACAGAGGGTGAACCGTTGTTGCGCATGGCTCACGGTAGTCGTGATGCTTCCTCCGCCTGGCGTGTACTTCAGCGCATTGGACATGAGGTTGAAATAGATATGTTCCAGTTTGTCGCGGTCGGCAATGATGAGTGCGTCCTTCTCCACATCCGACACGTCTACGCCAATCTTGATGTGACGGCGCTCGGCCACGGCGCGGAAGTCTTCCGTCCAAGCGACAATCTCCGTCTGCAGTGCGAAGCGGTTAAGCCGCAGCTCTGCACGGTCGTTCTGTACCTTCCTGAAGTCGAGTATCTGGTCCACGAGCTGTATGAGGATACGCGTGTTGCGTTGTATCATCTGCAACATGGTGCGGTGAGATCCGCGCACAACGGGGTCATCGAGCAACTGCTCCGTGGGACCTGCAATGAGCGTGAGCGGTGTGCGCAGTTCGTGGCTCACGTTGGTGAAGAAGCGCAATTGCGTCTGCGTCATGCGCTCCATTTGCTCGGTCATGGCCTGTTGCTGCCGCACAGAGTCCTTGAGTTTTCGGTTGATGCGCGTCTTGGTGACATAGGCGCGCACGGCATAGGCACACACCAGGACGAGGAGCACCACGAACACGAGGAGCACCAGCAAATACCCACGTTGGGTGTTGAAGTCAGCAGATGCCTTGTCGACACGCGAGCGCAGTGTGGCAAGATGGTCCTGCTGGCGCACGGTCTCGTCGTTCTGCATGAGCAGCACGCGCGCGTTGTCCTTGGTGACAAGAGCCGACGAGAGCCGGTTTTCGCGGTCATACTTCTTGCCGGTCAGGATGTTGAGGGCAAGGCGCATCACCTCGTCGCCCCGTGTGGGATAGATGTAAGAGGCAAACAGGGTGCCGTCGGCCACCAGTTGCAGTCCCCCACCCTTCTGCGGCATGGCATCGATGCCACAAAACTTGATGCGCCCGACATCAAGTCCATGTTTGGATGCCGCCCGGCGCGCTCCCATGGCCATGCGGTCGTTGTGTGCAAAGAGACAATCGAAAGACGGGTGATGGGGTTGCGAGAGGATTGAGTCCATGGTGCGGTAGGCGCCCCGCTCGGTCCAGTCGGCATGGGTCTTGCCAACGACATTCACCTCGGGACGGTGCGCCACCACGCTGTCAAACCCCTGGCTACGTTCAATGGCAGGCGACGACGACGACAACCCACACATCTCCATGACGCGACTGCCGCGCGGCAGGGCGCTGGCGAGGTATTCACCCATAGCCGAACCTATCTCACGGTTGTCGGCACCGATATAAGCGGTATACTTGTCGGAGTGCGTGCGCCTGTCGAAGATGATCACGGGTATGCCTTTTTCGTAGGCGCGGTCTATGGCAGGCGATATCGTCACCTGTCCCGGGGCAACGATGAGCAGGTCGACCCCCTCATCGACAAACTGTTCAATCTGCTTGGTTTGCAAGCGCACGTCGTCGTAGGCCGACTGGATGCGCAGGTCCACATTATCATAATAGACGGCCGCTATGCGCAATTCCTCATTGAGCTTCTCACGCCACGTGTCCTCAGAGCATTGTGACACGGCAATGACATAACGCTTTTTCCCTCCGCCTCCACACGACACAAACATGACGAACAGCAGCAGAAGAACCACCAACGGGGATAGGATATGGAGAAACCTGTTCATAAGTTTGTTTCAAGTAATGGGCGTTTCAGTTTGTATGCAAAGATACAACAAAAAGTTGAAAATCAGTAAGATTTGGAGCAAAAACGTTGAGAATGACTGAATTATGATTGCGAAACTGCGTTGTTGTGAAGACAGCAAA